>TARA_R110002012_G_scaffold17930_4_pt1 | contig 56843 bp, 51 predicted proteins | sample TARA_R110002012 | Tara Oceans TARA_R110002012 (sample SAMEA4396515) | marine metagenome | biome: Westerlies Biome; feature: [DCM] deep chlorophyll maximum layer (ENVO:01000326); material: water (ENVO:00002006), including particulate matter (ENVO:01000060) such as... | depth 40 m
GCATCCTTTTCGAGCTAAAAAAAAGCCCGCTATTTCTAACGGACTGCAAATGTATAGAATTATTTTTTTATTCAAAACATTTTTTTAAAAATTTTATCATAAATGTGATCTTAATTTTTCTTTTCGCTTCTTTAATTGACGTTCAAGTGAGGCCACAGCTGTATCTACGCCTTCTTCAAATGTTTTACATTGTTTTTTTACAACAAAACTATCTCCAGGAACATTTACACGAGCTTCAAAAATTTTATTAGCTTTTTCACTTGTGTTTTCTACTTTTAAATAAACATCAGATTGAATAACTTTATCATAATACAAATCTAACTTGTTCATTCGCTTCTGAATAAAGTCTATCAATTTCTGATCTGCGGTAAAATTAACGGATTGGGTGTTCACTTTCATACATTTCTTATTTTATAATTTAACAAACAAATTTTGCTGTTATTTTTCCTGACCTCGAGGATGTGCTTTTAAGTACACTTTCTTTAATTCTGAAATACTATTATGTGTATAAACTTGAGTGGCAGCTAAACTGGAGTGGCCAAGTAATTCTTTTACAGCATTTAAATCGGCACCCTGATTTAGTAAATGTGTCGCAAATGAATGTCTTAAAATATGCGGACTTTTTTTTACTTTGGTAGATGCTAAACTAAAATAATCATTTATTATTCGGTAGACAAGTGTTTCATAAATTTTAACGCCTTTTTGTGTTAAAAAAAAGTGACTTGTATCTGTTATATTTTCTAATGTAATTCTAACTTTTAAATAATGTTGAATTGTTTCTGAAACAGAATCTAACAATGGAATAATTCGTTCTTTATTGCGCTTCCCTAAGACCTTTAAAGTCTGATTGGATATATCTAATTGATTTAATTGTATATCCACTAACTCAATACGGCGAATTCCTGTTGAATAAAAAAGTTCAATGATTAATTTATTTCGAACACCTTCAAAACTGGAATCGAAATTCAAATCATCTAAAACGGACGCAACCTCGTTTTCTGAAAAAGGGATTTGAATTTTCTTATTCGTTTTTAATGCTTTGTGCTTGGAAAGCGGATTAATTTTAATATCACCCACTTTTAATTGAAATTTATAATAGGAATTTAAAGCTGAAATTTTTCGGTTTATGGAGCGGTTACTTATTCCAGTATCGACTAAACTAACGATCCAGTTTCTAATTTCTGGATAATGCACAGACAGCATATCATTGGTTTGATAGGTAGCTGATAGAAAATTAAGAAAATCATTTAAATCCTTTTCATAAGCCTTTACCGTGAGCTTGGAATAATGTTTTTCCAGAAGCAAATAATCTGTAAAGGTTTGAAATGGCATGTGATGACTTGTGTTAGAATTAAAATATTGATTACCAAAAAAAATTAGGTATGGGTAAATTTACAAAGATAAATTGGCATAAAAATTTTAGACATAAAAAAATCCTACATGTCTGTAGGATTCTTTTTAAATCAGTTGTTTAAGATTAGATATTCTCTTGGTCTCTTAAACGTTGAATGTATTGTGCTTTCTGTATTTGAGCTCTGTGCTCAACTGAAGGTTTTGTAAACTGCTTACGCGAATTTAGAGCTCGTTTAGTTCCCGTTTTATCAAACTTACGTTTGTAACGCTTTAACGCTCTATCTATATTTTCACCTTCTTTAATTGGTATTATTAACATAGTCCTTAACCTCCTCTCTTTTAGAATTTTCAGGATGCAAAAATAATAACAAATTTAAATTCTGCAATGAAAAAATAAAAAATTATTATTAAGTTAATATATAAGCCTAAATCAGCCTTAATAAAGCATGATTAAAAAAAACCAGAAACAACTAAAATTAGTCTACTTCTGTTTCTCTTTTCAAGTCAAATCCTTTTTGATATTAATCTTTGAACAAGGAATAACGTTTGGTTAAATCTTGTATCAGTTTTTCTTCTTCTTTACTCTCTAATAGGGTATTGTAGTTTTTCCAGAAATCTTTGTCATAAGGCTTCGGTGAAAACAAATCGGAATCCCAAGATTTTGCTATTGCTTGTTTAATTTCATTATCATCTGTTATAATTTCGGTAAAGAGTATTTCTTGTACTGTATAATAATATCGTTCGTCTTTATTTACAGCAGATTCATCAATCTCTGTTTTAGGATTATCAACTGCAACACCAACATTGACTAGTTTTGGTGTTTCATAATAGATATAATTCAGATACATTTTATCCTGATACTCCTTATAAGTTATAACTAATTTGTGATTAGTATAGGTGTCATAAAGCGTTTTACTTCTACTGCGCTGTGCTTTGGAAGCGGCAACCAATTCGTATTCAATTTTTTTAATGGCATAGGTATCCCAATAAATATAAATCCAGCCTTTTGGATGATAACCATCATTAAAAATTCCTGGTGTTTCTAAATTAACATATTCAAAACTTTCTGAAATTCTAATTTTGTATATTTTTCTATCATTTTCAACAAGAACCGTGTCCAATTCAAATTGGTGTTTACTCATGATATCTTCACCAAACAAAGCATTTGGGTTTCCAGCATTCCTGACCATATTTAATTTGCCTTGAAATAGCGTTTCAAGACCATTAATACGATTGTCATTCCATTTTATGGCCTTAATTAATGAAGCGGTTTTAATGGTGTCTCGGTTTAAATTATTTTTAGACAACCTGGTATTCTTGGCTTTATACTTCAAATAAGACGTGTAAGCTAACAGACTATCCACATCGCGCAAATCATAACTTTTCCGAACCTGATCTACATTTATTTTAAGATTATCGGCAGCACTTGAGGCATAATTAGAATCGTATAGCGTAATAGCACTTTCTATAAGCCACTTAAATTCTTTTTTATTACGTTCTTTATGTCTCATAAAGCCTTTTTGTAAATAGGAAGAGTCTGGTAAGGTTTCGGTTAACTCTTCTATGGCACGCATAACGATATCCTTACCTGTTTTAGGTCTGGTTTCGGCTATTAATAAAACCTCGTCCAAGGAGGCAACATCTTCGTCTAGATAAATTTCGAAAGAGGCGTCAAACGCTTCTAATGGAATTTTATAACTTTTAAATCCAATAGATGATACTATTAGAGTGTCTTTTAAATACTTATTAGGCACGGTTAATAAAAATTTCCCATCTGCATTTGTTACGGTTCCGATGGTGGTGTTTTTAATATAAACACTAGCGCTTTCAATAGGTTGAAACGTACTCCCTTCTAAAACAGTGTTTGTTAATTCGGTTTGAGAAAAACCACTTATACCTATGAGACAAATTATTATACGTAAAGCTATTTTATAGTTTGAAGCCATAATTTTATATGTGTTTTGTGTAATCAATTAAAGTTTCACCTTCATGGTTTAACAAACTTAATTGTCCATTATTTTGAAGTTTATAATACCAACCGAATGGCTCATATTCTACTTTATATAATTTAAATTCTTTAGTTGATTCCTTTAAAATTAGTTTCTGAATTACATCATAGCTATCAATATAAAGATCACCATCAGACATTTTCACAAACTTAAACGACCCTTTTTCAATCTTATTTGCAAAGGCCTGATTTTTCCATTCACCTTGCAATGCTATTTTTGATAATTTTTGACGCTTTTTTTGATTATTAAAAGCTATTATCAAATTTTGAGTTACGGTTTTGGAGGTTTCTAAAACCGTTAGCGCTTCCAATAGTTCTGGATACTTTGCTTCTTGATTTAAAAGAGAATAATTATAAAATGTTAAGGAAATATTTTCTAATTGATAGGATGGAAAGTTACCGCCAAAGGATTCTATAATACCTCCAACCTTTTTACACTCCAACATAATGGGCCAAAAAGCAAGAAGTGCTTCAGAATTCCTACTATGTGTGAAATTCAATATAGGAACAACATTTTCGGGTTTATAGACTTCATTACCATAAGTTTCAAACAAGATAGCTGTTCGCGCCATGTTAGAAATTGAAATAGAATCTTGAGCAAAAATATTAGATGTGTTCATTAATACGTCTTGATCTAATTGATACAAAGCGTTCCAATAGGCATCTATTTCCGGAAAGGTTTTTAAATTTGAAATTTCAATTTTATAGTCATTAAATGGATGTTTCTGTTTACAACCTGCAACTATAAATAGAAGAATAACAAATTTTAAAACTTTACGCATCCCCAAAAATTATATTTTTAATTAGTAGCTGGCTTGTAATCTTTTCCGTCCAATGTCATTTTAGCGATAATTTCTATATACTATTTTCGCTAAAACAACTTGTCATATTCAATTAGTAGCTGGCTTGTAATCTTTTCCGTCCAATGTCATTTTAGCGATAATTTCTCGCAAAATTTCAGAGGTTCCACCACCAATTGGTCCTAATCTACTATCTCGCAATAAACGCGCCATAGGATATTCCTCCATATAGCCATAACCGCCTAAAAACTGAAGACATTGGTATATTACCTCATCGGCCATTTTAGTAGATTGTAATTTAGAAACGGTAGCTTCTTTTACTACATATTCACCTTTATTCATACGATATGCAATAGAATAATTAAACTCTTTACAAACTATCATGTGAGAATACGCATCAGAATACGAGTGTCTTAAGGCTTGAAATTTATTAATACTTTGTCCGAAAGCGAAACGCTCACTCATATATTGCTTGGCATAATCCAAGGCAAATTCTGCTCGTGCATGTGCATTTACACCCATTATTAAACGTTCAAACGCAAAGTGCTGCATAATGTAAGGGAATCCTTTGTTTTCTTCTCCCATTAAATTTTCAGCTGGAATGGTCACGTTATCAAAAGCAATTTCCGCTGTATCACTTGCTCTCCACCCTAATTTATCTAATTTAGTAGCAGAAATACCTGGTGTATCTCTATCCATGATAAACATACTAATACCTTTATTTCCTAACTCTGGATTTGTTTTAGCAGCTACCACTAAATAGTCGCTATAAACACCGTTAGTAATAAACGTTTTGGAACCATTAAGTACATAGGTATCACCTTTCTTTTCAGCTGTTGTGCGCATACCAGCTACATCACTACCACCAAAAGGTTCGGTTACACAAAGGCAGCCAATCATATCACCAGAAATACTTGCTGTTAAATATTTTTCTTTAATGGCGTCACTTCCTTCAGCATTTACGTGCGTCATGGCTAAATAAGCATGTGCCCACATATTGGCAGCAAAACCTCCAGAATTAACTTTTTGTAATTCTTCAAGAAAAATAATGGTATAAAATAAATCTAAATCAAGTCCGCCATAAGCTTCTGGATAATTGACACCAAAAAAGCCCATGTCTCCAAATTTTTTCCAAATAAAACGTTCAACAGTTCCGTCTTTCTCCCATTTTTCAATATGTGGAACTACTTCTTTCTGTAGAAAATCTTTTAAACTTTGTCTAAACAAGTTATGCTCTTCGGTGAAGTACATAGTATTCATAAATTTTGGTTTTTTGTATAATTATTCGAGTGTCAAATATAACGTAATTATCTCAATTTTATTAACAGGGAAGTCCTTAACTTTCGTTAAATCGGTTAAGGATTTGAAGCCATCTAGAAGAATTCGTTGCTCTATTATGCTATGTGCCACCTCATAGTCTATGAATTGTATGGTGACTAATTCATCACGAGTTGCTGTATTTAAATTAAAGCGCAAAATGGATTTAGGTGTTTTTACAGTAAACTGTTCTTGAATTCTTTCAATGACTTCAGGTGATAAACCATAGACTTGTGTCAGTTCGACATCTGCAATAAATTGACCGCCTATTTTTTCTCGATAAGACACGATACGTTCAGATAATTTTTCGCCTATCCCATAAATCTGTTTTAATTGTGATGCTGTTGCCGTGTTTAAATCTATTTTTTGGGCGAATGATTTTGGCTTGCTATTATTGAAATTATTTGATTTGAAAGATTTCGACTTCGGGTTAGTAACCCATTCCGGAAATTTAAAATTTGGTGATAAAATAGCTAAAAGTGAATCAGATATTTTGGTTACTTGTTGAAATTCTGAAGCCGAATTTACCCACTTATTTGTTGCTCTAAATCTATGAAGTCTATCTATTTCTTCATTTGACATTCCGAGTGTGTAGCCTTTATAATCGGTTATATAATTAGGATTATAAGGAAATATCTTGAATTTAGAATCTTCAATTTGAACCACTTTAAGAGAATCAATTTCTTGTTGAAGTTCCTTATTTAAAATAGTTTTATCACTTTCACTTTGTAGATTTTTATTAAAAAAATAAAGTCCTACTTGCAATGCTAACATTATGGCGATTAATAGAAAAATCCCATTTCGCTGTTTTTTGGTAAACGTGAAATGGGATTTCATAATATATTATTTTAAAGTTCTACATGTGTTCCGTAATATCTACAGCACCTTCTTCAATAGCTTCTTTCTTAATAGAAATGGCCCCCATGTATCGTTTCATTTCGTCACGAACTTTAGGGAATAAAAAGAATAAACCAATCATATTTGGGAATACTAAAGCTAAAATCATAGCATCAGAGAATTTAATAACCGCATCTAATGTTGCTGCTGCTCCAATAACTACAAATAATAAGAATAATATTTTATATACCATATCTGCAGCTTTTCCTTTTCCAAAAAGATATTTCCATGATTGTAATCCGTAATAAGACCATGAAATCATAGTAGAGAATGCAAATAATACAATGGCAATTGTAAGTACATACGAGAAGTGAGGAATTACAGAATCAAAAGCCATAGACGTTAAATCCACACCGTTAATAGCTGCGCCAGTTTCATTTAAAAGAACGCTACTTCCATGAGCTGCTGAATAATTAAATACTGATTGTACATCATCTCCGTTAATGTTAAAGAATATAATGACTAAAGCTGTCATAGTACAAATTACTACGGTATCAATAAAAGGCTCTAATAAAGCAACAACACCTTCTGAAGCTGGATATTTAGTTCTTACTGCAGAGTGTGCAATGGCGGCAGATCCTGCTCCTGCTTCGTTAGAAAAAGCAGCACGTTGAAATCCAACAATTAAAACACCAACCAAACCACCTAGTCCAGCCATAGGAGTAAAAGCACCTTCAAAAATTAATTTGAAAGCGATACCTATATCACTAAAGTTTGCAAAAATTATAATTAAGGATGCCACGATATAAATTCCAGCCATGAATGGAACAACTTTTTCAGTAATACTGGCAATTCTTTTAATACCACCAATGATTACAATTCCAACAAGTACTGCTAAAATTACACCTATTATAACACCATTAGATCCACCTTCTAAATTTAACATAGAACTAATTTGTACAGCTGCTTGATTAGACTGAAAAGCGTTACCTCCACCAAAAGAGGCACCAACACATAAAACAGCAAATACAACACCTAAAACTTTTCCAATTTTGGTAAATCCAACTTCTTTAAGTCCTTTAGATAAGTAATACATTGGACCACCATAAATGGTTCCATCGTCACCAACATCTCTATATTTCACACCTAATGTACACTCTACAAACTTGGTAGACATACCAATAAGTCCGCAAACTACCATCCAAAATGTTGCACCTGGACCACCAAGTCCAATAGCAACAGCTACACCTGCAATATTTCCTAATCCTACAGTACCTGAAACGGCCGTAGCAAGCGCCTGGAAATGTGATACCTCACCATGAGCACTTTCATCTCGAATAGTATCTTTAATATCTTCTACAGCTAGAGCCTCATCATTGTTATACAATTTATCAACGCCATGCTTTTCAATATCAACATACTGACCTCTAACCGTGTTTATAGCCGTTCTAAACTTGGTGACAGCTGGGAATCTGAAATAAATAGTAAAAAAAGTAGCACCACCTACAAGCAGTAAAACAACAAAAGGAATATTATAACCACCAATAGGAATTGTTGTTAAAACTAAACCTTCCCACCACGTAGCAATTGGCATAAAAGCATCATTAATCTGCTCATCAAGTCCTTTAGTTGCCTGCTGTGCAAAGGTGAATATTGGTATAATTAATGTGAAAATTGAAAGAAGAATTTTCTTCATAAGAATATTTATTAGTTAGTTTTTTTTTAATTAGTAGGACAAGATGCTAAAAAAAATTGAGTTTTTAAAACATCTGTTAATAAAAACAGAAAAATGACTAGGTGATATTGTAAACAGAATTAAGCTTCATAATCTGTTCTGGTCTTCCAAGTACAATAACTTTAGAATTAGGCATCAGTCGTTGTTCTGCTTCTGGATTAATTATATATTCACCATGTCCATCCTTATAACCTATTACATTACAGCCTGTTTTCTTACGCAAATCTAAATCACGAATGGTACGGATTTCTGTAGTATCATAGAATTTACTTACGGCAATCTCTTCAATATTAATATTAGATTTTCCGACTATAGATAGGTTATCTATAAACTCAATTAAATCTGGAACAACGACTAAAGAAGCCATGTGATCTCCTCCAATTTTGTCTGGTAAAATAACATTATTGGCACCTGCTAATTTTAATTTATTGTAAGAGGTTTCTTGGGAAGCGCGACTAATAATAGTCATTTTTTTATTTATTTGTCGCGCAGATAATACCACAAATAAATTATCTGCATCGTTTGGCAATGCTGAAATTAGCGTTGTAGCACGATCAATTCCTGCTTGAAAAAGAATATCGTCTTCATTTGCATTTCCTTGAACAAATGGTACCATTTCACTCTGATGCTTATCAATAACCTCCTTATTTCGTTCAATTACCACAAAAGGTTTTTTGTAGGCCATTAATTTACTAGCAGCCTGTTTACCGTTTCTGCCATAGCCACAAATAATAATGTGACCTGAAAGATTATCAATCTTTTTTTGCATTTTCTTTTGTTTTAAATCTTCAAAATTATTTTTACTCAATATATACTCCGTAATAACACTAATAGCATAACCTACAATAACAATACTGGTAAGAATTAGAAAAATGGTAAACATTTTTGACGCATCATCTAAAGGTCTTACTTCACCAAAACCAACTGTAGTTATTGTAATTACAGTCATATAAAGCGCATCAATCCATCGATAATCGGACATGATTTTAAATCCAATTACACCAATAATTAGCAATAAAACCAATAAACCTATTGCTGTTACAATCTTGGATCTAAAAATACTTAAAACAAAATTTCTCATAACTATAAATCGAAAACGGATGAGCGTTTTGTAAACAACAAATCTTTAATTCGCATCCAAAAGGCAAAGAATAAATATAGTGCAAATCCAAAGCCTAATGTTACAAATGTTAAATACATAAATGATGTACGAACTACTTTAGCACGAATACCCAAACGATCAGCAATACGTTGGCAAACATAGTAGCCACGCTTTTGAAAATAAAGTAAGGCATTGTAAAAAATATTCATACTGCAAGGTAATAATTTATTTGCTTAATAGATGGTTTCCAATAGCACATTCCAAACATTTATTTGGTGTGCAATAATTAGTTTTTAGCTGTAATAAAGCTTGGGATATGCTAGCTGAATTTGACATAGTCTTCAATTCATTAAACTTTTTTACTATCGTGTTTGTTTCTGCTGGAATATTAGCTAACAAGTCCATCAGTTCCAAAACCTTTTCCTGACCTTGCTGTTTAGCATAAGCAAATTTTAAAGGAACAATCGTATTTATAATGACCAGATTAATAAAACTTTTAGTCAGCATTTTTTTAGATGCTTTTGAAGTTGTTTGAAACGTGTAATGTGTTTGCCAAAAGTTAGAACAGCCTATTTTAAAAATTTCATAGATGTCTTCCAATTTTTGACAAGCTATTACTATGGAAAACAAATTGTCATTTTCAGTATATAAACTTACCAATTGTGATAACCGGATTGTTGGAAAATTTTGTGGACGTAATTTAAAAAATTGTGGCTGGATTATATGATTATTTTTGAGCTGAAACTTATTTTTTAAATACTGATAGTGCACATTTAATTGCAACTCATAAGGCTCATGACTCTCTGAACTTAACAATCCTGCTTGCCCTAAAAATAGCGCTTCCAATTCTTCGGGTTTATTTTGAAGTTTTCTTATTATAGAAAAATCTAGGGATTGTGCCATACAATAAAATGCATCACCATTTATATTAAGCCCAAAATTTTTGGCCAACATAACAAAAAGAACCGCTTCCCAATTATTTTTAGAGGTCTTTAATAAGGTTGAAATAGTAATAGCTTTTTGTACCAAGCGCTCTACATACAAACGCTCTAGCCAATTTTGAAATAAAAAATCAGGCGTACTTTTAAAGTCATTTTCGCAATTAATCCACGTTTGCTTTTTGCTGAATAATTGATAATAATTATCAAGCACCTTTTTATCAATATAATTTTTAAGTTCTAAAGTAGGAATTGTTGAATTATCTTTTCTAAAAATATCCGTATCATGCTCCCAAACCACATGGAGTATTACGTTTTGGTACGCTGGATCTTTTTCATGATGATGCACATACCAATCACTAGATTTCACATGAATTTCTATATTTCCAGCCCAAAGCTGATCATCGATTTTTAGTTGTGATGCAAAAAAATCTGGTCCTGAAAGCAGATTATGCTGACCCGAATTAACAACAGTAATAAGCTGCCCCTGAGTTGTTTTCAAATCCAAAAGCTGAAACTTTTTAAACTGCCATAAATAATGTAAAAACGCTTCTTGCATACTTTAAAAAAATCAACTATGTCCTGTAAAACTCTAAACTATTCGGATTCTCGATACTTTTAGAATGAGGAAAATAGACTTGTTTTTAAAGTTAGCACTAATTTACTGATTACCAACAAAACAACTTTAATAACTCAAGTTTATCTTTGGAGTTATAAAAAAAACAAACTAACATTTACTATAATTCCCTAAACACAATGATTAGGTTTATTTAAAAAAATTAACGAACTCTTTTAAAGACAGCAGTATATAAAAGTAGTAAACAACAGAATACAAACCTCTTATATTTAGATGCTTGCTGCGTTTAAAAAATAAATCTTATTAATCCTGTATGAAATCTTGGCTCACCTTAACGTTTAAAAAGCAGATCAGAAAACAGAATTCCTAAAGATTCTTTTCACTATTTTATTTGGTGTTTTAAACGAATTATATTTGCTTTAAAAATAATTCATTTAAAATTTTTACAGTATTTTCAACAGCTTTTTGGGGTGTTAGAGCCGTATCCGAAATACCCGATATTACACGAGATATATTATGATCCACGGTACCTTTAACACCCCAGTTAGTAGCATTTGAAACCGTTAAATAAGCAGAAAAATTATGATGCCCCGAACCTGGTCGTTCACCTATAATATGAATAATTCCATGAGGTTGCATTTCTTTTAACTGATCACCAAAAACCAACTCTCCACAGGCGTAACCCGCACGCACACGACCGTTAGTAATTACAATATTTCTTTGACTTAATGTGTAGTTATTTTCTAACAACGAACTGCTTAAACCCTCTAAATAGGGCGACAAATGCCCTTCATCCATAATGGCTCTGGGGTTTAATCCATCTGAAATCACAATTTGTATATCTGGAGTCTCACCATTCCAAGTCTTTTTTACCGCCAATACTTTACTAATTGCTTCAGCACTTAAAAGCTCTCCAGATGCTGGATGATACACATAGTCCTTCCTATCTCTAGATTCTGTATAAACTAAAATAGATGCAGGAATGCTTTGCGCAAATGTTTTATTAAATTCAGTCCATAAACTCTCTTTAGCGTCCAGGTAAAGGTTTTGAACTTTTTGCTCTAATTCGGGCTTTAAATCCCAAATATTATCGCCATATCCTTGAGCAATTGAAACCCCTCGATTTTCAATATCTACAATGCATTGTTTTCCCTCCTTGTAAATTTCATCAAAAGAACGCGTATCATTTTTTGCTTTTCTAAACTTATAATAGACCCAGATAGGATCTCCAAAATGTTTTGTTGGTTTTCCTTGATCGTCAATAACGTCTAATGTTTTAAAGAAATCCCACATGGCATCATTAACCTTGTACCCAAATTGCTCTCTAATCTTTACATGATTATTAAATGCTGTTGATAAATAACTAAGCATCGGATCATTTTTTGTAGGCAAAGCCATCAAATATGCTGGATTTGCTGGCATTACTTTTTCTATACACCAATCTAAATCTTCTAAATTCACATCCATATGTAGGGTAGAACAAATATCCAGACCAATTGTTAAACCATGCAGCTTACCCATAACGGTATCTTCCAAGCAACAACGTACAAGCTGCTCCTTAGTTTTAAAGACTTCTGGACCAATAAAACCAGCAACATCATTCACATGAACCCACGAATTATTTTCTTTTTTTAGCCTGTTTATTTTTTGTTTTAAGGCTCTTAAAAAACCATATTTTCTAGACTCATGCATCACCATATCAAAACCTTCTCCATGGCCATTTGTTAAGTCTGCCCCTTGCCCAGTTTCAGCATAAAACCCATACTGCCCATCGCGCAAGGAAACATATTCCATCATTTTATCTATAGTAATATCAAACGTTCTATTTGCATTTACGGTACCTGCCAAACTTTGAAACCAAACACCCGCTACACCTGGATTTGTTTTCTCCACTTCTGCCTGAACATCTATATGAGAAAGCACACAGTTGGGAATGGTTGTTTCTAAATTGAAAGTAGTAATAATATCAAAAAGCGCTTTTTCTATTTTAGCTACCGATTCTGGCTCACTAGAAACAGGATTCGTACCTAACACAACATCACCTACCGCATAAGACCAAGCATTAAAAACTTGCCAAGTTATATCCTCCAAATTATCGGTTGGTGAATTGGGCTGAACTCTAGCTCCCATATAACCTTTACTACCAATTTTACTATTCGGCAATGGATTAAACACTTTTTCACTAACCGTAATAAGCTCTTCATTACTCATCAATTTTACCAAACACGCAATGACATCACTATTAAGATTGGGCATTATGTCTTTAATACGATCTTCGGGCTCGGATAGCGTAAATTTCTTTAAATCCTGCATAGTCCAACTTTCCAATTCCTTATTTTTTACCGTAGACTGCTCTATTAAAACCTGAATATCATCTGTATAAACCGTAATTTTATTTAAATCACCAATAGTTGTATTAGCCAACAATGCTCTTGAATTAATGCGGGATTCTCCGCTAACAGCTGCAATTTTCAGTGTTTCATCTCCTTCTTTAAAAGCATTAGCAGCACCTAAAATTTGTCTATAAAGTGTTATATCAAATTTTCCTTTTGTTTTTTGTATGTAGCTAAAAATATCTTCTCCAATATTAGGTTTTTGAATAACAACACCTCTTAATCCCGAATCGACATGTTTTTCACCTGACGAAAAAAAATCGCACCCATTAAGCAATAAAACTGAAGCACCCGCTAAACTTGTTCGTTTTAAAAATTCTTTTCTATTCATGACGCCTTTTTAATTATATTTTAAATGAAGTTTTCTAGTTTTTTCTAAACGTTAAAATGCCAGAAATAAATAAAAATTCACCTGTATTACTTTTATCCGTATTGTTAATTACTCAAATATTATTACTATTCAGGCTTAAACTTCCATCTGAACCTATTTTCACCCAAAGCCATTTGGAAGTGCTGAAATTTTAAAATTTTATTTATACTGTGAAAGTAAACAAAATCAATATGCCATTTTTATTTATTCGATGAACAATGGTTATGCAAAGTCAAAACCTAAAAAAAAACAGTTAAAAATAGTGTCATAATTTAAACTTACCCAGTTTAACGAATGTAACTTATAAGCCACAGAAGCATATTTTACATGGAATACAATCCAAACTTAACATACTTCAAGGACAAATTTCTATTTAATAAGTAACGATACTCATTTGTTTCGTATTTTTACAAGTCTAGCATATCAGCTAAACAGATTATTTATATGACTTATATTATCAAACTATTTCTAATTCTATTAATACAGACCTCTATGACTATTTATAACTTTAATTCAGATAGCCAGAAAACCGACTGGTACATTCTTGACGATGTGGTTATGGGTGGAAGATCCAATGGCACTTTTACAATAAATAATTATGGAAATGGTGTTTTTAAAGGTATGGTATCTTTAGAAAACAATGGTGGATTTTCATCTGTAAGACATACCTGTGAGTCCAAAAACGCTAACGGATTTACCGGTTTTGAAATACGGATAAAAGGCGATGGTAATCCATATCAATTCCGAGTAAAATTGGATAAAAATGACAGATACAGTTATGCAGCTACGTTTAAAACTTCTGGAAATTGGGAAACTATAAAAATTGATTTCGCTGATATGCCTGCTGTTTTTAGAGGCCAAGAACTGGGTTTACCACATTTCCCAGGTGAAAAAATTGAAGAAATTGGCTTTTTAATCGGCAATAAAAAGCCACAGAAATTCCAATTGGAAATTGACAGTATTGTGTTAATAAAGTAAATTATCTTCTGAACTTTTTAGTACCTTCGAATTCATGAAAAAAATAGAAATCCGACACGTGGATGTTGTGCAATATATTAATCCTTTGCGCGAAGGCGGATCGCTTCCTGCTATTGTAAAAGCAGACGATGGCTTCTTGTATGTTCTAAAATTTAGAGGCGCTGGTCAAGGAAAAATAGCATTGATTGCAGAATTTATTGGTGGCGAAATTGCACGTGCCATTGGCTTACATGTTCCTGAATTGGTTTTTATGAATTTAGACGATTCCTTTAGTAAAACCGAACCTGATGAAGAAATTCAAGACTTACTCAAGTTTAGTGTGGGTTTAAACCTTGGTCTTCATTACCTGTCTGGAGCCATTACTTTTGATCCATTAGCTTCCAAAATCGATTCCATAACTGCTTCCAAAATTGTTTTAATGGATAGCATAATAAGTAACATTGACAGAACCGCTAAAAACACCAATCTATTAACATGGCATAAAGATTTATGGGTTATAGATAATGGCGCCAGTTTTTATTTTCATCACAATTGGAGCACTTGGGAAAACCATTTAACCCGAACGTTTCCATTAATTAAAGATCATGTGCTTTTGGAATTTGCTCAAAATTTAAATGAAGCTGCTCTAAACATTACAACACAATTAAACGACAATAAAATAGAGGAAATTATATCTTTAATTCCGGAAGATTGGCTTGAAAGCGAATCAGATACATTGTCACCAAATGATATGAGATCAGCATACTTAAGCTACATAAAAGCGAAACTTGCTAGGATTGATGAATTAGTTAAAGAAGCTAAAAATGCAAGATAAAGTAACTTTTGAATATGCTATTATACGTGTTGTCCCTAAAGTGGAACGTGAAGAATTCTTTAATATTGGTGTGATACTTTTTTCGAAACGGAAAAAATTTCTAGGCATGAAATATTTTATTAACCCTGAAAAACTAGACGTGTTTTCAAGCGAATTAGATTTAGCAGAAATTGAACGGTATTTAAACGGTTGGGAATTAATTTGCACAGGAGAACCTGATGGTGGTGTTATTGGAAAAATGGAAGTTTCGGATAGATTCCGATGGTTAGCTGCTTCTAAAAGCACTATTATTCAGTGTTCTAAAACACACCCTGGAATCTGTACGAATCCAAAAGAGACCTTGGAAGGCCTCTTTGAATCGTTTGTATTGTAAAATTGGATTATTATTTATTCAACATAACCCATTTTCTCCATCCATTCGTTATTAAACATTTTACCAACATAACGACTTCCATGATCGTGGAATAACACCACCACCACATCGTCTTTTGTAAAATGCTCTTTGAGTTGCAATAAACCTTTTATAGCTGCACCTGCGGAATTACCTAAAAACATACCTTCCTCTTTGGCTAATTTCTGTGTATAAATGGCCGCATCTTTATCCGTTACTTTTGTAAAACCATCTATAATACTGAAATCTACGTTTTCAGGTAAAATATCTTCACCAATGCCCTCGGTAACGTACGGATAAATTTCTTTTTCATCAAAAACACCAGTTTCGTGGTATTTTTTAAAGACACTTCCATAGGTATCAATTCCCCAAATTTTAATATTCGGGTTTTGTTCTTTTAAATATTTTCCAACACCAGAAATGGTACCACCTGTTCCAACACCAACTATAAAATGAGTTATTTTGCCATCGGTTTGTTTCCAAATTTCTGGCCCTGTACTTTGGTAATGTGCTTTGGCATTACTTGGGTTATCGTATTGGTTTACGTACCAAGCATTAGGCGTTTCTTCACCTAAACGTTTGGAAACAGAATAATATGATCGTGGATCTGTTGGCTCAACATCTGTTGGACAAACAACCACTTCTGCTCCTACAGCTCTTAAAATATCTACTTTTTCTTTACTTTGCTTGTCTGCCATTACAAAAATGCATTTGTAGCCTTTTACAATAGCTGCTAACGCTAATCCCATTCCGGTGTTTCCTGATGTTCCTTCTATAATAGTGCCACCTGGCTTTAAACGACCATCTGCTTCAGCATCCTCTATCATGGTTAATGCCATACGGTCTTTAACGGAGTTACCTGGATTAAACGTTTCGTATTTTGATAGTACCAAACATGGTAAGTCTGCTGTTAATTTATTTAATTTCACCAACGGTGTATTTCCAATGGTTTCTAGTATGTTTTTTGCGTAATCCATATATATCTTTTTGAGATAATCGTTATTGATATGATTTAACGAGAATCTTTTTAAATGTGTTCTAAAATTAGAATGGCAAAGGTATGATTTTGACAGGAAAGCACGAAAGTATTTTTAAAATGGTATTATTTGTTGAATTCTGCTTCGCGTTAACGATTGCAGTGATATCCTTTTTTTGAGGCACGATAAAAAAGATTTAACGAAAAGCGTGGTAGTACAAAGCGATAGCGTAGTAGTAAACGCCCAAAAAATTACTACTCAAAACGAATAGCTTTTACGGGCGAAATTTTAGTAATTATATAAGAAGGTAATAATAACATGAGTAAACACAGAATAAAGGTTCCTATGTTTAAGGCTGCAATATAACTAAAACTCAAATAAACTGGTGCCTCGCTTACATAGTACACGTTGGGATCTAACGGGAAAATTTTAAAATATTTTTGCGCTAACAGAATACCTAAACCAATGATGTTTCCCCAAATTAATCCTAAAAAAATTAAATAGGATGCGTTGTACAAAAATATTTTCCGGATGGTCCAATTATTACTTCCTAACGCTTTCAGAATCCCAATCATCTGTGTGCGTTCTAGAATTAAAACCAATAAAGCGGTTACCATATTAAATCCGGCTACTAATACCATAATGCCAATAATGCCATAAATATTTTTTACAAAAATGGTAATCCACTCAAAAATGGATTCAAATTTTCGTTCTACGGTTATGGTATTAAATTCGGGTGGTGTGTTTTGGTACACTTGCTCACGTATGGCATCTAATTGAGAATAGTTATCTACAAAAAGCTCAAAATGCCCAACATCGGTCTTCTCCCATTTATTAATACGTTGTAAATGTTTGATATGCGAAATAATGTATGTTTTATCAAATTCCTGAAATCCGGAATTATAAATACCAACAATTTTATAAGGAATAATGCGTGGCTGTTTGTTGTAATCGTTATTTATAAAATAAGTTTGAATGGTATCTCCAACCGTTACATACAACCGATTGGCTGTGTGTTCGGATATTAAAACATCCTCACTAAAGGTATCTGTATATTCAGGAAGTTTTCCTTTTACTAAATACTCCTTAAAATAATCCCATTTATAATCTGTTCCAACACCTTTTACAATGATGGCTTCAAAATCGGTTTCGGTTCTTATAATTCCAAATTTAGTGGCAACGCCTTGAATGTGGCTAACGGATTTAACCGAATTAAATCTGGGATAAAAATCCTGATTCAATGATAGTGGACTATCACTTTCTTGCGAATTATTATTGCCAAACTTGGAAATTATGATATCGCCATTAAAGGCTACGACTTTGTCTCGTATTTTTTCTTGAAGCCCAATTCCTGTGGCAATAGAAATCATCATGACAATAATACCAATAGCAATGGCGGCAATTCCAATTTTTATTATTGGTGCCGAAACGCTACTTTTATACGCTTTACTATCAATAATGCGTTTTGCTATAAAATATTCGAAATTCAAATGGTACAATTACTTTTAAGTCGATTCAAAAATACAGTTTTATTATTTGTTTTGGTTCCGATAATTATCGGAATTATTTCTTGTGGGAATTTTTCACAAGGTGAGGCAACAGGAGCCGTAAATTCTTTGAAAGAATTAGAACATTCCAAATTTGAAATGAATACAGATTTAGTAGTTGGCGCTAACCAAACAGACAAGTATTTACCGTTATTACAAGGCAAGCGGATTGGAATTGTTGCCAACCAAACGTCTGTCATATTTAAAGATACTAAAAATAGAAGCTACACACATTTAGTAGACTCATTGCTTGCTTTAAAGGTTAATGTAAAAAAAGTATATGCTCCAGAACATGGTTTTCGTGGTACTGCTGATGCTGGCGAATTAGTAAAAGATGGAATAGACACTAAAACAGGCTTACCCATTATTTCGCTTTATGGTGATAATAAAAAACCAAAACCCGAACAATTAGCCAATATTGATTTAGTCATTTTTGATATTCAAGATGTTGGCGCACGCTTTTACACCTATATTTCGTCTTTACACTATGTTATGGAAGCTTGTGCTGAACAAAAAATTCCTTTGCTAATATTAGACAGACCAAATCCAAATGGTCATTATATGGATGGTCCTGTTTTAGAAATGGCTCATAAAAGTTTTATTGGTATGCACCCTGTTCCTGTGGTTCATGGCATGACAATTGGAGAATATGCCCAAATGATTAATGGTGAAAAATGGTTAAAAAACAACGTTATTTGTAAACTTTCTGTTATTCCTGTAAAAAACTACACACACCAAACGGCTTACAGTTTACCCATAAAACCATCGCCAAATTTACCGAATGATGTAGCAATAAATCTCTATCCGAGTTTATGTTTTTTTGAAGGCACCAACGTGAGTGCTGGTCGAGGAACCGAAAAACAGTTTCAAATTTTTGGTAGCCCCTTTTTAAATAAAGAGATGTTTACTTATACATATCAATTTACACCTACACCTAATGAAGGTTCCAAACACCCTAAACATGAAGGAAAGCTTTGCTATGGTATGGATTTAAGTGAAACGAAACCCTTAAACCGACTCGATTTAAATTATTTAATTGAAGCCTATCAAGCAACTTCTGACAAAGAAACTTTTTTTACTACCTTTTTTACAAAATTAGCGGGAACCGAAAAATTGCAAAAGCAAATTGAAGGTCGCCTGACTGCTTTTGAAATTAAAAAAACATGGGTTCGCGATTTAAAAGCTTATAATACTATGCGACAAGCATATGTAATCTACGATTAAATTTGTAAATTAATTACATGGTTTACCGTTTGGTCTTAAATTTAGACGTCTATATTCATCGCGCGTTTGAATTACGTAGCGTTTATCATTACTTAATCGTCTAGAATCAGGTTGGCGCTAATGGTGTGTTTGGTTCATAATAATCCATAATAGGCAGTAATCTGGCAATTTTAAAAACCACAGTTTTACTGTAAATATAGGTATCTTCTTTACCTTCTATAAAGAGAACAGAAAGCGTATAATCTCCAACATCTAAAAAACCCAGAGGCACTTTTACGTCCTTATAGTTTCCACCAGGTGGCATAACTTGGACACCAGAATTGCTTATTATTTCAATTTTGGAAGGGGAAAATCACTTTTAAGAAGTAACGTATCTCCTGCAATTTTCAAATTATGAACCAAGCTAACAGCTTGACTATTTATGTTTTTTGTAATAGTAGATAGGTATTACTTTGTGAGAGGGAAACAAAATGGCAATTCAATACTAAAATTATTGACATCATTAAACGAAATCGTTTCATGACGAATAAATTTAAATTAAACAATCTGTTTTGAGCTATCAATCAGATATTTAACAATATAAATGTATCACATGACAATAGTTGGATAAAATAATAGAAAAACGGAATGTACTATATATGTGTGTTTTCTAAAATCTATAGGCTTTAAAACTCTTTTAAGACTGGATTATGTACGTTCTATAATAGTAGACTTATCCAGAATATAAATTACAAAAATAATCTTTTTTGGAGATTGAGATACCACCAAAACATGTTTCCCTTTAGATAAATTTTGAAGCGGTAATTTATAATCAAAAGCAAAAGGATACGTATCTATTTCGCGTTTAAATTCGTCATTAATAGAGTAAATATGACTAATTTTTGAAGGGCTTCTTAATACAAGTGTATCTTTAGTACTATTAAGCTCGTGCAACAAAGTTCGTGCACTAAAATTGGTGTTTTTTTCTATTTTAGCCATATAGCTCGTTTGCGAAAAGGCAAACTGACTACAAAAAATAAAGGTAATTAGGAATATAAGGAAAACGTATGTTTTCATAAAAATTATTGTGTTTCGTTTATAACCAACACAACAACAATGTATTAATCTCTCGATATAAATCTAAACAAACGCCATTAATTAGTTGTAATATTATCTACAAACAGCATAAAAGTCAGATGAAAATAGTTTTTTACCGGATTTCGTAATAAAAACCAACAACTAAAAACCTATTCTTTTTGAGCAATAACCGTAGGCTTTTGATACTTCTGGAAGGGTTGTTTTAATAATTCTTTTATTTTACCGTTTGCAACTTCATCTGGAAATACATCTACACCATATATAATTTTATCACGATCCAGTTCCATATAAGTTCCAAAAATTCGATCCCAAATGGAGAAGATATTCCCATAATTGGAGTCTGTGTATGGTAAAACATGATGATGATGAACTTTATGCATATCAGGCGATACAAACACAAAACTGATAAGTTTATCAACCTGACGTGGCATTTTAATATTAGCGTGTGTTAGTTGTGTGAATATAACGGAAAGTGACTGATATAAAAACACAATAGCAATAGGTGTTCCCACTATAAAAACACCCAAAATAGTAAAGGAAAACCGAACAACACTCTCAATTGGATGATGTCTGTTTCCTGTGGTTGTATCTACATGATGATCTGTATGATGCACCAAATGAACCATCCAAAGTGGTTTTGCTTTATGCTCTACAAAATGTGCTAAATAGGCTCCGAAAAAGTCCAATAAAAGCACGCCTAAAAGTGCATATAATCCCAATGGCATGTCTGGCAACCAATTAATAATACCAAAATTATTTTCCGTTACCCATTGCGTTGATAACACTAAAACAAATGCTAATCCAAAATTTATGATGATGGTTGTCAGCGTAAAAAACAAATTTGGCCATGCGTGTTTCCACTTTTTATAACTGAATTTAAATAAAGGCAATGCACCTTCTAAAAACCAAAAAAACATAATACCACCAACCAGTAAAATACTTCTGTGTAATGTAGGAATGGTTTCAAAATAAGAGATAATAGCTTCCAAATTCTTTTTTGTTTAAAGATACTAAAAGTTCCTTTTAAAATTTAATACGTTTTTTCATGTCTTCCACAATATTATAAGCTGCTGGGCAGATTTCTACATTTTTCATGGTCAGATTAGAAATTTGCTGAAATTTCTTTCTATCCGTATGTGGAAATTCACTGCATGCTTTTGGTCGTACATCATAAATACTACAATAATTATCAGCACCTAAAAACGTGCAAGGCACAGATTGTAACACATAATCATTATCTTCATCAATACGTAAAAACTGATCTATAAACGGTTGTGGCTTCATTTTAAAATGCTTGGAAATACGTTCCACATCCTTATCCGTAAACAAAGGACCTGTAGTTTTACAGCAATTAGCACAATCCAAACAATCGGTTCGTTTAAATTCGGCATCATGAAGCTCCTGCATAATGTAATCCAATTGCTTGGGTGGTTTCTTTTTTAATTTTTTAAAGAAATCTTTATTCGCCTTATGCTTATCTTTGGCAAGTTTTGGGAGGTTATTTAAAAGGTCTTCCATGAAACAAAAATAATGAAAGTTAGCTTAAACCATCTATATTTAAACGATTTTAAGAGCAATCTACTAAAAAAAATATGACAAAAGATTTATTCGGAAAGGCCTTATTGGATTATCAAACTGGAAATTACACAGAAGACATTATTACGTCAACTAATATCTCTGAAGAAGATGAATTGCCCATACCCTATTTATTCAGAACGTTTAATGACATGCCAAAACTAGAACAAAAATCCTTGAAATTAGCAAAAGGACATATATTAGATGTTGGTTGTGGTGCTGGTAGTCATAGTTTGTATTTACTAGAAAAAGGTTTTTCTGTTAAAGCTATTGATGTTTCAGAAGGCGCAATAGTAGTTGCTAAAAAACGTGGCGTGAAAAACACCGAATTAAAAGCACTTTTACACGAAACCGAAACCTTTGACACCATTTTATTATTGATGAATGGTACAGGAATTTTTCAAGAATTATCAGAAGTCAGTAAATACTTAAAACATTTAAAATCCTTATTAAATCCTGGTGGACAGATTTTAATAGACTCATCAGATATTAAATATATGTACGAAGATGACGATGGTGGTTTATGGATTGATACGCAAGCTAATTATTATGGCGAATTGGATTACTATTTAAGTTATAAAGGTGAAAATGAAATCCCTATGAAATGGTTGTATTTAGATTTTGACACTTTAGGTCTTGCCTGTCAAACGGTTGGATTATCCTGTGACAAAGTAATGGATGGAGAACATTTTGATTATTTGGCGAAGCTTTCTTGAGGTGTTTTTGAAAATAGTTTTCTTGGGAAGCTTTATTCTCTTTAAGACGCAAAGATGCGAAGTTTAAATTATTCATCTAGATTCTTCAACCTCAAATTTTTAATTATTGAAATTTATCCTTCGTCGTAATGACAGTTTATTTAATTTTTATTGACTAATGCCATCAATATACGTTTGCTCCACTTTGGTTGTAGGAACTTGATGCACATCAACCGTCATAATATCACGATCTAGAATGATAAAATCGGCGAATTTCCCAGCTTCAATACTGCCTTTTTCATCTTCTTCAAAATTAGAATAAGCTGCCCAAATAGTCATACCTTTCAATGTTTCTTCGCGTGTTAAACCATCTTGCATATTAAAACCTTTGTCTGGAAAACCAGAAACATCTTGTCTGGAAACAGCTGCGTAAAAAGTTAAAAACGGACTTACCTGCTCTACTGGAAAATCCGTTCCCAGTGCTACTTTTCCACTAATATTTAAAAGTGTTTTGTAAGCATAAGCACCTTTAATACGTTCAGCTCCTAACCTATCTTCCGCCCAATACATATCGCTGGTTGCATGTGTTGGTTGAATAGAAGGTATGATATTTTCATTTTTAAAATAACTAAAATCATTATCTGTAATTATTTGCGCATGCTCCACACGCCAACGCTTATTGCTTTTACCTTGCAAAGCTTTATTGTAAGTTTCTAAAACATATCTATTAGCTGAATCTCCAATAGCATGTGTGTTCATTTGAAAATTGGCAGCTTCAATTCGTGTGGCTAGATTTTTAAAGTCTTGTAAACCAATCACCATGGCTCCAAAATGGTTTTCCTTATCAGAGTATGGAGCTTTTAAAGCAGCTCCACGAGAACCCAAAGCACCATCTGCATACACTTTTACAGATTGCACATTGAGTTTATCCGTTTTAATTTTTCCTTTAGATAAGTAGTAATTTAAATTCTCGTTGGTATTAGAAATCATAGCATATACGCGCATTTGTAAATCGCCTGTCTGCTGCAAACTATCTATTAATTCAATTTCATCTCTATTTAATCCAGCATCTGAAACGGTTGTTAAACCCAAGTCTTTACATATTTTTTGAGCATCCAATAACCCATTAATTTGAAGGTCTCGGGTTGGTTTTGGAAAAATAGATTCCACCAATAACATCGGATTATCAATTAAAACGCCTGTTAGTTCACCATTCTCAATAACAATTTCACCACCATCGATTTTGGTGTCTTTAGTAATTTTTGCCAAATTTAAAGCCGCTTGGTTACACAACATTGCATGCCCATCAATTCGAGTTAGAGCCACTGGTGTTTCTGGAAATAAGGCATCAAGTAAATTTTTATTCGGAAAAACTTTGTCATCCCAATCATTTTGATCCCAACCACGACCAATTATAAACGGCATCTGTCTATTGTTTTGATAATCTAAAACACGTTTTACTACGGCTTCAAAACTTGTTGTTCCAGTTAAATTTACTTGTTGTACATTCATTCCTAATCCATAAAAATGACAATGTGCATCAATAAAGCCTGGCATTATGGTTTTACCTTGGGCATCAATAATTGTATCTGCCGCATACTTTTCTTGGAGTATTTCTGAAGAAGCGATTTCCAAAAACTTACTATCTTTTATGGCGAAAGCTTCAGCTTTATCAAAATTGCCGTTTACGGTATATATGTTTCCATTAATAACAATAGCATCTACTTGTATTTTCTCTTTTTGACAAGAAAATATGGTTACCAAAATGGCTAGGACTAGAAGTTTTTTCATAATTATTTTGAATTAGTTCTCGATACATTCCAACAAAAAGTCGGAACACTCGAACGAACGTTTTGTAAAAATAGTAAAAGCGCTCAAATTTGAACGCTTTTATAAAAATTAAAAATGTTTGATGAGATTGCCACATCGTTGCCTCCTCGCAATGACATGCTTTATTCTAAAAATCAAACTTATAAGTTGCACTAGCTAAAGCCTGAAAACCTTGAACTGGATAATTTAACCAACGTTGATAACTCTGACCAGCCATATTGTTTGCTTTAGCGTATACAGATAATCGGTCGTTAATATGGTAACCTACATGTGCATTGGCATCAAAAAAGCCATCTAATGTTACTTGTTGTGTTGGATTGATTAAAGATGGAAATAAGGGATTATCAATAGTTTGGAATCCTGATAAGGCTTCCCGCTCACCTTCATAAAAAATACTAGCGCCTGCAAACCATTTATCGCTAATTTGATAATCTACAAACAAGGATGCTTTTATGTTTGGTAAATTCCATGCTTCGGCTTCATATTTCGTGTTGTAAATAAAATAATCTGCAGCTAGTCCTAATGTAAAATTACGATTCACATCTACATTCAATTCACCGCCAAATGAAAACGTTGATACATGATCATAAACGACTCCATAAGAATTCCCAAATTGATAGGCTTCATTTAAATCGAAACCAAAAGGCACCAAATTATTTCGAAATAAGGCTTTATCACTTTCCGCTTTATAAGCACCTTTTATATTATAACCCATACTGTTGGATATTTTACCTTTTAAACCAACAAACGCATGGTATTGCTGGTCTGTTGGAATAATGCCTAATGTTGGTGATACAAATGGATTTTCTTGCGCAAAACTGTAATAGGTATTCTGAATTAAGCCGCCTTTTATTCCACCATAAGCAATTACCAATTCATCCACTACACGATAGGATGCTGAAATATTTGGATAAATATAAAATTTATTATCTCCAGCTTCTGTATCATTTAAGTACACCAGAGTCACACCTAAATCCAGCGTTAAATCATCTTGAATTAATTGATACGTTGGTGCTAAACCAATATTGAAATTCCCGTATTTTAGTTCATTATTAGTTATATAATTTCTATCGAAACGTCCACCAAGATAATCGATGGTTAATTCGGTATTAATTTCGAAATCACTTATGGCAATATCAGATGAAATCTTCGCATTAAAATGATTTTCTCCAGAACCATTATCGTCGCCAAAATGTCTAAAAAGCACAGTTCCTTTATCGATATACGTATCTTCAAAAGCCACATCACCACCAACATGAACACCATAAAATGTATGTCCAGCATCAATGCCTTCTGCGTCTACTTGGGTAAAAAGTGGTTGTTGCATACCATACCAATTATATTTTTGGTGTAAACCTCCAAGATTCACATTCCAAGACATATCGCGATTGTTTTGTCCATACGTAGCTTGCAATTTGGTATTGTAAAAATTATCATCCAATAACAAATCATCAATACCACCTTGCGATGAATGGTGCCTCAAATAACCACCAACATTTTCTGTTCTACTAATAGCATGATTCAAATAGACTTCACCCAAAATACTGGTGTAACTCCCAAAACCTAAAGACGCATAATTATCATATAATTTAGTTGCTTTTTGTTTATCTAGGACAGCTGCTTTACCCTTTGCAGGTGTAAATGTAGACGCTACAGGAATGGAAAAAATATTGTAATCAATGTCTTTTTTAGTAGCTGTAACATCGTCATCTAATGATGGTGTTTCTTTCACCTTAAACGCATCAGAAATAGAAGGCGTATATGGTTTTACTACATTAATAACATTGGTATCCAACGTATCTTTATCGCGTTCTTGAGCGTAAACAAAAACGGTTGCTAGTAAAAATAAACTGGTAAATATAATGTGAATGTGCTTGCGCATAGATTTGTTTTTTGATTGCTTAAATTGCTGCTGTTTAATCATAATAATGGCATCCATTTAATTTCCTAATGGTTCTTCTTCTTGAACTGATGCATTTGTTTTTGCCTGTTCTGCTTTAATTTTAGTCAGTTCGTTTTGAGCTTCTGTAACCACATCATTATAATCCTTGAAATTTTGTATGACACTTTCCAAAATATAGGTAGCCTGAAAGGCATCATTTAATGCATAATAGTTTTTAGCCATAAGCACCAGACCTTTCGCACTGTAATACTTATATCCTGAATAATCTTTAGCTAATTTTTGAATAGTAATGTTAGACGTTTCATGATTACCAGCTTTATTTTCAAAATAGGCTTTGTAATAAAATGCTTCAGCAGCTGTCTCACCTGAAGCCGTTTTTTCAACTTCAGCATAAGCCATTTTAGCTCGTGTTTCATCTTGGGTTTTCATGGCAGAACGAGCAATAATAACATACGCATCACTAGTGATTTTATTATCAATTTTAGATTGTTGCAATACTTTTTCTGCATAAGCAACGGCTTCATTGTATTTACTTAACTGATAATTGGCTTTCATTAAATTAGATTGCGCATACACAACATTTTGTGGGAAACGCGCGTCTGTTTCCAAACGTTTAAGCACTGGAATGGCAGCTGTCCAATCTTTAGCATCTAGATAGATTTGTGATAATCTAGATAAGGATTCCTCTGTAAACTCGCTTGGCGTTGCTCTAATAACCGATTGATAATGTGGCGCAGCGTTTTCTTTTAAATCTTTTTTAAAGTATAATTGTGCGACATAAAAATGCGCTTGCAGATTATTAAGTCCCTTTGGAAACTGATTTAAATACCCATTAAATTGCTTAATGGCATCATCGGTTTTATTATCTAAATATTTCTTTTCGGCAGATTCATAGGTTGCATTATCCAAATCGGCATCAGAAACCGACACATAATCTAGCGTTTGCACCCAAGACGCATATTCATCCACACGACCTAAATCTATATAAATTAAACGAACTGTTGAAACCGCTTGATTGGCTTCGGCAGTATTTGGATAATTGGTTGCTACGGTTTTAAACTTATCAAGCGCTTCGTTATTTCTGCTAGCATTATAATGCACCAAACCTTGACGCAATAAGGCTTTAGAAACGAAGGTGCTTCTCGGGTTTTCCTGTATTAAACGGTCGTACATTTTCATGGCATCAACCGTTTGATTGGCTTTGATATAGGAATTTCCAAGTTCGAACATGGCATCATCACGAAGTGTGGAGTTTGGATATTTCTGAATAAATGTTTCCAAACCACTAATTTTTTGGGATGATTTACCTTCGTAACCTTCGCTTAATGTTTTCTGAAAAAAGGCATAATCCGCATCCACCTTATTCATTTTCGCAGCTTTATCATACGCAGCAATTGCAGCACTGTAATTACTAGACACAAAATGCGCATCTCCCAAACGTAAATACGTGTCGTTTAAACGCACAGGATCTAAATCAGCTCCTTGAAGAAACTTGTTAAAAAACTCACTAGACTTTGTGTAGTTTTTTTGTTTGAAATAGGTATAGGCAACATTATAATCGCTGTTTTTAAATTCTGGTGTTTGTGAGGCAGTATTTGATTGTTGAAATTGCTTAAATCCAATTAAAGCATCATCATAATTCGTTAAATTATAATCGGTTTCAGCCTTCCAAAATGTAGCACGAGCTGTGTATGTTTCGTTAATACCTTCTTTAATAGATTTTTCAAATAAACCTTTGGCTTCTTGATAATTGCCCTCACTATATAATTCTAATCCACGATAAAACGTAACTTTTTGATAAGCTTCCTTACTTGCAAAGCTGCGTTTACCTTCTAGTAACTTTAAAGCTTCTTGATAGTTTTTAGACGTGATATACGAATCAATTAATAGAATTTCAATTCCTTCATTATACGTCGAATTTGGATACGTTTCTAAATACATGGTTAACACTTGCGGAACTGATTGATAAGGATTTCCAATTTCATAACTAATTTTAGCATAGTTTAACCAAGCATCCTCTTGAATTTTCAAATCGAAATCCATTTGTGATGCATTTCGAAATGCATTTAAAGCCTCCTGCTTTTTGTTGAGTTTAATATAACTTTCACCTAAATGATAATACGCATTTTGTGCTACCGAATTATTACCATCAATAATTTTATTAAACTCTGAAATGGCTTTTTCAAAATCGCCTTGCTTGTAATGCGCATAACCCAATTGATAGAAATCGGTATTATTCCATTTTCCATTTTTACCATTATAATCTGTTAAATACGGAATAGCTTCGGCATATTTTTGTTGGTTAAAATAGCTTTCGCCTATAATTTTATTCAGTTCAGAAATTTCATCACGATTACTTTTTGGCAATTGGGCTTTGGCGAGTTTAATAGCTTCGTCAAAATTTCCTAATTTAAAATTTAAATCCGCTTGATAATAGGATAGCTTTTCTTTGTATTTTTCTTGGTCGCTTACTTGATCAAAATAGCTATTGGCTTCTTGGTAATCATCGCTTTCATATGCCATAAAACCGATGTAATATTTTGCTTGCGAACCGTATTCTGTAGAATTTTCTAATCGAGATAAGTAGTTTCTGGCCGTTTTATAATCTTTAGTTGAAAAAGCTACATAGCCATTATTGAAACTGAATTTATCGCGCTCACTTCTGGATAAACTATTTTCATCCACCCGATCATACCACTTTTTAGCATAAGCATATTTTCCGTTGGCGAAATAGTAATCGGCAACATCCAAGAAAGCCGAATTTCGTTTGGTACTGGTTGGATGATTTTCAACAAAATCTTCAATCAATTTATCGGCATTTTGTTGATTTAATCGCACAGCACAATTGGCAACATAATAATCGCAATCAGCTATAAGATCATCGGTTTCTGCCGTTTTTTTCAATTCTTTAAAAAGGGATTGAGCTGCTTGATATTGACTATTATTATATAACGTTAACGCTTTTTGATAATCTACCAAATGATTCGTATAAGCTTCAGATTGCTGTGCGTGACTGTTAAGGAAAATTCCTAAAAATAATATGAGTGAAAGAACCGTTTTTTTCAACATGAAACCATTTTTAAATTTAAAAATCAAAGATAATTTAATCTGTATTTTATAACGTTAGAATTCTGTTATAATTATAAACAGACTTATAAAAATGATAATTGTTACACACAAAACATGTTTAATTAATTCCGTACAGATAAAATAGAAACCTTGTAAAACAATTTATCGGTTCTGCTTTCTCTTTTTGCCATTTATTGCTTACTTTGTCAAGCGTTATAAAACGGAATAAACATTATTTTCAAAACTCATGCAGCACGTACTTTACCTTAAGGATGCCTCTATTTTTCAAGGCGATAGTTTAGTTTTATCTGATGTTAATGTCGAAATTAATAAAGGTGATTTTGTCTATTTAATTGGGAAAACTGGATCTGGAAAAAGTAGTTTTATGAAAACACTTTATGGCGATTTGCAGCTTACCAAAGGAGAAGGTAGTATTGTAGACTTCGATTTACGTAGTTTAAAGGAAAAAGATATTCCGTTTTTACGCCGAAAATTAGGTGTTGTCTTTCAAGATTTTAAATTATTAACAGATAGAACCATAAACGAAAACTTATTATTTGTTTTAAAAGCAACTGGCTGGAAAGACAAAAAAGACATGAATACGCGTGTGGAGGAAGTTTTGGATAAAGTTGATATGAAAACCAAAGGTTTTAAATTTCCGCATGAATTATCTGGAGGAGAGCAACAACGTGTGGCTATAGCACGTGCATTATTAAACAACCCAGAACTTATTTTAGCCGATGAACCTACTGGAAATTTAGACCCACAAACGAGTGTGGAAGTTATGGAAGTGTTGCGTGAAATTAACAAAAATGGGAACACCATTTTAATGGCAACACATGATTACGCACTGCTACTAAAATACCCAAGTAAAACCTTAAAATGTGATGATAATCAGGTTTATGAAGTGGTACAGCGAAAAGCTTAAGATGTTTTAATAAGCACTATAAAACACCCATGTTATCACACCTTATATTTATCATAATTCCTAACAAGAGGTAACATTTCATTTTTTTACACATCATGCAAAACACAAAAACCGCAATTATTTGTGTAGATTTGAAAGATTGACCAAAAACATTATGCTTTCTATACTAATTCCAACTTATAATTATGATATTACCCATCTTGTTCAAGAAATTCATGAACAAGTTAGTAAGCTAGATATTCCTTATGAAATCCGTTGTTATGATGATGGCTCTACAAATGAAGCCATAATAACCTCCAATAAAACTATTAATAATTTAGTTCATACTTCCTATCATATCTTAACCAACAATGTAGGCAGAAGTGCTGTTCGAAATCTACTAGCAAAAGATGCTAAATTTGGTTGGTTACTTTTTTTAGATGCGGATATTATACCAAAAAACAAAAACTTTATAGCTACCTATTTAGATGCTATTTCACCAAAATCGGAAGTCATTTATGGTGGAATTTTATACACCAAAGAAAAACCAAACCAAAGTCATTTATTACGCTGGGTTTATGGACGTGAACGTGAAGCTTTACCAACTCCTTTTAGACAAAAAAACAGCTATGTCTCGTTTTTAACTCTTAATTTTCTAATTAAAAAAACAGTCTTTTCAAAAGTATCTTTCAATGAAGATATTCCAAATTTAAGGCACGAAGACACACTTTTTTCTTACAATTTGAAAACCAAAAACATTTTGGTGGAGCATATTGAAAATCCCACCTACCATTTAGGTTTAGAAGAAAGCGATCATTTTTTAAAAAAATCATTAGAATCTGTTGATGCCTTATATCTATTTTTAAATCAGAAACTAATTCCAAAAGATTATACGAAAATTACACGCGTATTTTTCAAATTAAAAAAATTTGGACTTCATTATATATTGGCGTTTATGCATAGCATTTTTGAAGGTTATTTTAATAGAAATTTACTTTCTAAAAAACCATCATTATTCATTTTCGATTTATGCAGATTAACATACCTTTGTAAACTATACGCTAAATAAATGCCATTATTTTCTATAATTATTCCGCTATACAACAAAGAGAATTTTATTGTAAACACAATTCAAAGTGCTTTGAATCAATCTTGTAATGATTTTGAAATTATTATTATTAACGATGGCTCAACGGATAATAGTTTAGAGAAATTACATAAAATAACAGATCCTAGAATTACCATTTTTACTATTGAAAACCAAGGTGTTTCTCACGCTAGAAATTTTGGTATTGATAAAGCATCAGCCGAATATATTGCTTTTTTAGATGCCGACGATTTGTGGCTACCAAACCATTTAGAATCCTTGAAACAACTTATTAAAAGCTTTCCTAAATGCGGTTTATATGCAAATGCCTACGTGAAGAGAAAAGGCGACATTACGTTAGTATCTTACTACAAAAACATACCGAATAACTTTAGTGGAATTATTGAAGATTATTTTGAATCTAGTTTAAGCAGCAGTATTGCTTGGACATCTGCTGTAGTTATTCCAAAAAAGGTACTAGAAACACTTCATGGTTTTGATGAAAATATCACGCTTGGCGCAGGTGAAGACACGGATTTATGGATACGGATAGCACTACAATACAGCGTGGCATTTAATAATAACGTTACAGCTATTTACAATTTACATGCAGACAATAGGATTTCCAATTCCAATACCAATTTACGTAGATTTTTAGATTTAGATGTCTATGAAACAACCGCGAAAACAAATTCATCCTTAAAAAAATATATAGATATTAATCGGTTTTCAATTGCGCTTCAATATAAGTTAGTCGGAAATAAAAAACAGCAAGCGCATTATTTAAAACATTTAGATACAGGTAATTTAAATGGTAAACAGCGTTTTATTTTAGGTTGTAATAAAAATATGCTGATTTTATTACTAAAAATTCAAAATGCGTTACGCCAATTACACATTGATTTAAGTCCTTTTAAATAATTCAAACTCGTCGTAATCTCTGATGTAATCTGCTTCATCATATTCTTCTGAAGCAAGAACTAAACATACAGAGCCTGAAGAAAAATTATCAATTTCACGCCAAATCCCTGGAACAATAAGCAAACCTTTATCAGGCTTATTTAGGGTGATTTTACGTTCATTTTCACCATCTTTCAAATGCACTTCAAAACTACCACTTAAGGCAACAAGCATTTGGTAAAGCTTTTTATGAGCATGACCACCTCTGTATGAATCGCTTGGCACATCATACAAATAATACACTCTTTCTATATTGAAAGGGATACAATCTTTTTCAATTACGGCTAGTTTTCCACGCGTATCACTAACGGTAGGAACTTGAACAATTGAAACGTTATTTATGGTTGTTTTCATCTATATTTTCAATTAATTTTTTCCAATCGTTACTAATATTCTCCATAGAAAATTTTTCGACACTTTGCTTGGCATGTAATTTACAATGTTGGTAAAGTGACTCATCAAATATAAAACTATTCATGGCTTCTGCTAGTTCATTTACATTATAATTTTCAACTAATAATCCATTGTGTTTATGTTGAATAATTTCATTTGGACCAGACTTACAATCAACAGAAATAACTGGTGTTTCCAAAGATAATGATTCAGGCAACACTAACGGAAAACCTTCATAATGGCTAGTTAAAACGGTAAATTTTGCCTGTTTCACATACACGTAAGGATTATTGGTTTGTGGCTTAAAAACAACATCATTTTCTAAACTTAAAGCGTTTACATAATCAGATAGTATCTCTTTATCTGAACCGCTTCCTAAAATTAATAATTTAAAATGATGCATTGCTAAATCTGATTTCTTGTAAGCCTCAAAAAGCAATTTCAGGTTTTTAGATGTATTATCTAATCTGCCGTAAAATAAAATAAAATTGGTATTCAAAAAAGTTTCATCTATTGGTTCTGAAGCTCGTTTTTGAATGTCTTGAAAGTTAAACGCATTGTGAATAGTTTCAATATGTTTTAAGTTGTATTTGACTTTGAAATGATTTGTTATGGCTTTTGAAACACCTATCATCATCTCATTTTTATATAAATAGCGACTTAACCAATCTTGTTTTGGAAACATGATGCTTTTTTCAAACGAGTGAATCACATAAACCGTTGGCGCATTATAAATAAATTTTGAAATGATAAATTCTCGATACCATTGTACACGTGAACGATGATCTATAATAACATCAAAATTGTGCGTTTTTAGATAACTTCTAAATTTAAATAGCCTTGAAACTCTGTTTAAAGATGAGTTTTTGGCAGATTTATAAAGTCCTAAATTGAATAAGGTTCCAGAATACGTATAAAACACATCTGGAAAAATTGTAACAATATGAACGTCATAGCCAAGCTTATCTAATAAATTAGACTGCAAAGCTGCCGCATGTTGCGAACCACCTTTTCCAAGTGATGATACTACCAAACAAATCTTTTTATTGTTACTTTGCAAGAATTAGTTTTTAGAAATCAAATATAGTAAATGAAAATCTTATTATTAGGCGAATACAATTCTTCTCATTATACATTAAAGGAAGGTTTACAGAAACTAGGCCATGAGGTGTTGGTGGTTGGTCATGGTGATGGTTTTAAGAAACGAAAAGTGGATATAAAATACACCTTAAAATACACTGAAGGTTTATCAGGAAAACTAAAATCCATCATATATAGAGTATTTGGTTTTGATATAACATCATGGCTTATTAAGAAACAATTTAATAGTTTTAAAGAGCAATTAACTGGTTTTGATGTCGTGCAACTAATTAACGAAACAGCTTTCAACGCTACACCAAAAACAGAAAAAGCCTTATTAGATTTTATCTTTAAAAATAATAAAAACGTTTTTTTATTATCCTGTGGAACAGATTATGTCAGCGTAAAATATGCTCATGATAAAAAATTTAGATATTCCATCCTAACACCTTATTTCAATAATAAAATTTCTAAAAAAGATTTCTGGCATGCGCTCATGTACCTCACAAAACCGTATATAGGGTTACACAAATACGTATATAAACATATAAAAGGCGTTTTAGCAAGCGATTTAGATTACCACATTCCATTATTAGAAAATAACAAGTATTTAGGCATGATGCCTAACCCAATAAATTTAGAGAAACTAGATTATATAGATTTAAAAGTTACCGGTAAAATTGTTATTTTTCATGGTATAAATGAAAAGAATTATTACAAAAAAGGGAACGATATTTTTGAAGCTGCTTTAGCGATTTTAAAATCAAATTATGCTCACAAAATTGAGATTATCACCGTAAAAAGCTTGCCTTACGATGATTATATAAAAGCTTTTGATACAGCTCATATTTTATTAGATCAGGTTTTTGCTTACGACCAAGGCTTTAATGCACTAGAAGCTATGGCAAAAGGCAAAGTTGTTTTTACAGGAGCAGAACAGGAATGGCTAGATTATTATAATATTGAAGAAAATACGGTTGCCATAAACGCACTACCTGATGCTGAAAAGATTGCCAAAAAACTAGAATGGCTCATTTTACATCCAGAGAAAATTACAGAAATATCTAAAAATGCCAGAGCATTTATTGAAAAAGAACATCATTATATAAACGTTGCTAAAATGTATTTAGACACGTGGAAATCTAAACTCTAGGAAAACGCAACTCCAAAGACACTCTAGTTATATCCTTATTATTATTTACAGCTGCTCCATGAATTAAAAACGGTGTAAAAATTAAAGCCTCACCTTGTTTAGGATTTGGTCGAATCATTTTAATACTACCGCTTTTGGTTTCCAAAATACAAGGCACATAATATATGTTCCCATTAATTTCGGCTCCTTTACTTTCGGTTCTTAAAATGTCATTTTCTGGAATTAGGTGACTCCCTGAACAAACTGGCAAAGATGAATTTTCATTACAACCTTCAATGGGAATCCATACATTTATAATATCTGCCCAATAGCTTAAATAACCATCTCTGTGAGGCGGATTTATATCTAAAGAATTTGGTCTGCTAATTCTAATTTGGATGTGTGATTTCTGTAATTCTTCAACCCAAGACGTCAATCTATACCCTAAAATATCTCCAAAGCGTTGAGCTAGCGTATCTATGTTAAAATCGAAATCTTTGTTTTCTAAATTTCTCGTTAAGTTAATTACTTGGTTGTGTAAATGGTCTGTATTTACGACTTCATGGTATTTGGCTAAAGTAAATTCACTCTCTTTAAAAGCTATATTATTCGCTTTAATTGCATCAACAATATTTTGGGTTAACGATTTTTTTAATCTTTCGAACTCGTCATTAATAAAAGCTGTAACAACTTTAAAACCTTGGTTCTCCCATGGCATTTTAGATAAAACACTATTTGTTTTATTATAGAGTAATTCTTCTTTTCCCCAGAAAAATTCCCCCTTTACATTAAACTCATACGGTTTATTATCTATATATATGTGACAGGTTTTAGTATTCATAGTTTAAGAATCTAATTTATTTTCATGCTCATCTTCTGAAATCACACCAAATAAAGATGAACTAAAAATAAGTAATATCAGTCCATAGTATAAAACATAGGTTGCAAAATGTGCAATATTAGCACCTTTTACACCATAAATATCTATAAAGTAAATACTGGTTAGATATAGAATAGCCACTGAAAAAGCTTCGGTTATAATATAATGCCAAAACATTTTTTTTGCTAAAAATTGATAGGCAATAACTATGGAAAGTACTTTTACAAAATCGCCCAATAATTGCCAAAGGAATAAATCGGCAACTGGCTTAAACTCGTCTGTAAACACAACCAAAACAATAATATGTCTCAATAAATAAATAACAATTAAGCCCACTGCAAATATTGGAATAATAGATTTATAGAAATTAAAAACTTCGGCTCGAAACTCTTTTTTATTATCAATTTCAGAAAAACGAGGCAAAATATATAAGGTTAATAATGAAGACACAAACATTAAGTAGTATTTGGAAATACGATTCATGGATTCCCACATACCAGCTTCTTTCAGTCCAACGGTATCTGTAATATAATTTCGAATGGCGATGGCTACAATTGGCAGTAAAAAGGCTGAAAATATGGCCATTATAGAATAGGAACTCAATTTTTTTACATAATCAAAACTTATGTGTTTTACTTGAATTAAAGATGCTAAACTGCGCCTGTTAGCAATACCAACCAGGGTTATTAAAAACAATAAAGATTCTGAAATAACAACAGAAATTAAAGCACCATCTATACGCTCTTTGTAAATTAATAGAATGGTAATAGAAAGTCCAAAAATCTGACCAATAATATTTATAATAATCAAGATTTTATATTTGGAAAAGCCATTCAAAATCCCAAATATGAACATATTTAAGGCATAAAACGGGAGCGCAATTGCCATAATACGAATAACATAGGCATAATCATTATAGTATGAAAACACATAATCATTAATGGCATCCGCATTAAAATAGCAGAAGAATGAAATTAATATTGTTGAAATAAAACCCGAATAGAAAACTGTTGAAATAGTCTTACTTAGCTCAAGAGTATTCTCCTTAAATTCTGCAACATATTTCACCACACCATTATATAAACCCAATATGGATGCGGCCTGAACTGAACTTAAAAAATTTCGTAAATTTCCTATTAAAGCCATCCCTTCTAATCCAACAAATAAAGCAATGGCTTTAGATGTTAAAAATCCTGAAATGATTTTAACAATCATAGAAACCGAGTTTAAAGACGCGACTTTAAACAAGACATTGTTATTTATATAATTTAGTAGGCGTTTCAATTAATAGTCATTTAATAGATTTATAATTTTAGTTATTTCTGGTTTAGTCAAAATGGGACTTAAAGGAATACTAACTACATTTTTGTGTATGGCTTCGGTAATTGGCAATTTTAAATGGGAATAGTTTGTTAAAGCTATTTGTTTGTGTGGTGGTGTGGGATAATGAATTAAAGTTCCAACACCATTTTCTTTTAAAAAATTCACTAAAGATGCTCTATCCCCTACTTGAACAACAAATAAATGAAAGACATGATTTTCAGTACCATCATAAAAAGGCATACTAATTTTAGGGTTTTTAATATTTTTCAAATACTGATTTGCTATAGCACGCCGTTGGGTATTATCGGTATCTAAATCCGGCAATTTAATAGTTAAAAAAGCTGCTTGAAGCGCATCCAAACGTTTATTATATCCAATACGTGCATTTACATATTTTTCTTCAGAACCATAATTTCGTAACTCTGAAATTATTTTTGCCAAATCAGTGTTATTTGTTGTTACTGCTCCAGCATCGCCTAAAGCTCCTAAATTTTTACCTGGATAAAAACTAAAAGCTGCTGCATCTGCTAAATTTCCTGCTATTTTCCCGTTAGAATATTTAGCGCCTTGTGCTTGCGCAGCGTCTTCTATAACAAGTAATTTATGGTTTTTAGCTATTTGATTTATAGCTTTCATATTAGCCAACTGACCATACAAATGAACTACCAAAATAGCTTTCGTTTTTGGTGATATATGTTTCTCTATTTGAGATGCATCTAGATTATAGGTTTTGGAATCTGGTTCTATAAAAACAGGTTTTAAATCGGCATGAATTACAGATAAAACACTCGCAATAAATGTGTTTGCAGGCACAATAACTTCGTCACCAGGCTTTAATTCTCCTAATGCTATATAGGCTTTGAATATTAAAATTAAAGCATCTAAACCATTACTGACGCCAATTGCGTGTTTGGTTCCGCAGTATTTTGAAAAATTTTGCTCAAAAGCTTGTACTTCAGAACCAAGAATATAATTTCCACTGTCTAAAAACTGTTTGAATTTCTCTTGAAATGCAGCTTCATAACGTGCATTTATAGCCGGAAGATCTAAAAACTTAATCATAGCATCACGTTATTTAATTTTTCATGATTAGCCAATGGAACAGCATAAAAATCTTGCGTTATACTTCGGGCTCCAAAACCTTCTTTCCAATATAATAAACCAGAATTAACCTGTTTACCTTGATTTTCGTTAGAAATACCAAAATCGAAAAACGGCATATCGTTAAAGGCCTTTTTCAAAAGATAGTCATGTAGGAAATCCAAACTTCCTAGTTGGTTTTTATTGGCATTTCCTGAAATGTATTGCGAATGTACTACGTTTTCTGTTATAAAAACCGTTGTTCCTGCTACCAATTTATCATCTTTATAAACATTAAATTGCTTAATATTATCAGGAAAACGCTTATGTAATAATTTTATTTCTTCTAAGGAGTGAACAGGTTTAGCTTCGTGTTTTGCTTTTAGATTAGGTATGAGAATGGTATTCCAAAAATCTTCAAAAAGATTGTCATTTTTAACAACCAAATTATTTTTTATAGCACGTTTTACACCATCTTTTCGGTCTTTTGAAAATGCTATTTTTTCTGATAGATTGACAACAGACAACATATCCCGTCTCATTAATTTGGCTCCCAATAAAAACATAAGATAGCTAATTTCCGCATTTGGAACACTGGAATACATAGCTGGTAATTGTTTTAATTGCAAACTATCAAACCCATGAGATTCATAAAATTGAAGAAGGATTTTAAAAATTTCTAAAACCGAATGGAATTTCAATTTAGTATTATAAACCAAACCACCATAGGTTAATCCTTGATGACTAAAAACTGTTTTTTCTACTTTATTGGCAGGAAAAACAGCTATTGGTTTATCGTTTTTAAAAACAACAGCAGAGGCATCTTGAAAGCGATCTTGATGGTATTCCATAAAATCTCGATGAAACAAGAATGTTGCATTTTTAGCCTGATGAACTAGTTTATTCCATTGAGAATAAAACGAGCGTTCATAAAACTTCACTGAATATGTGGATTTATTTAGGGTGTTATCCGTCAAAATTTAAATTTATTTACAAGTGGTTTTAAAAACCACCAATCTCTTTCTTTAAAATATATCAGGACACTTATAATAATTAAAAATTCAAAAGGAAAACTGAATCTATTATTAGTGCCATAGGTTAATAGTGCCTGAAGTATTGATGCTATAAATATAACAGACATTATGATAAAACCGATATCTATCCGTCTATTTTTAATGGCTTTTATTAATAAAACGGGAACGAGGAACAAAAACACAAAACGGAATAGATATAAAATGGGTTCCTGAATATACCAAACACCACGAAATAGTTTATTGGCGTATTTAAAATTAAAATCGTTATAATTCCAATAAATAGTTGGTTTCCAGAAATCGCGCCACGAATAAAATATAACTTGATGCACATATTCCATGGGATTGTTGGCAATAGTTACTTTGGCATATTTAGTTAATGCTTTAGATAATTCAGAAAATCCCATACCATATGTATCATAAGCACCATCATCATAAGCATACCAAATTGACATAGCTATGTCCTTATTCTCTTTTATAGCTTCGTCACGATACGCGACATAAGGTCCTGAAAGCCATTTAAATTCATCAGGCGATTTTTCTGCAAAACGTACAACATTTTGTGATAAATAAACACCCATTAATGTGGTAGATGAAAAGTAACCATGGTGTTTTTTTATGACTGAAGACCATCCTAAATAGGCCACAACAGGAAATACTAAAATAATAAATCGAGATGCTAATAATTTTAAGTTTTTAGGATCTTTCAAAAACCAAAAGCCATATAACAGAAATGGAATATAGAGATAAAATGGCTTGGTAAGCACCAAATAACCAAATAGCAAACCAAGTATCAAATGAATTAAAAACGTATGCTTATTGAGCGTTATTAAGTAAAAAATAAGAGAAATTAATACAAGAATAAAGGACTCCATTAAAATAGCTGTTTCAAAAAAGTAAACATGAATAAACGTTTGTAAAAACAGCGTGATGTATAAACTCTGTTTTTTAGAGAACCTTAAATTTTGCAATAGTAAATACCATAAAATGGCAGAAACAATACCAAATAGAAATTGATAAAATAGGGTAATATATAAATTACCAAAGGACAACGCCAGAACTATAGCGTAACCAGGCGTACGCGCACCATCATAATCTGAATAACTAAAAGCAGCAATATGTTCAGCTAAATTAATATACCCAGAACTATCTGGATAGATTGTGATATGGGTATAAAACACAAAAAAGATTAACATACGGACCAGTAAACCAAACGTACCGATATATATTAAATTTTTATCTTTTATCATGTTTATTAAATAGTATTATTCTTAAAAGATGGCTATTTTAAACTTACCAATTCTTTGCAATAGGTTTGTCTGTATAGTAAATAACCTTTTTACTAGCTGTTTGTTTACTTAATATATTTAATTGAAGCGACCCTAAAACAAAAACACCAATACTGATAAGTAAAGAATTAAAAAGTGTTGCCATGAGTGTACTACTCCAACCTGGAACAGCAACATCTATTATGTATTTTTTGTAGAGAATAAAGCCTGTTAAAATAAGAATCCCTAAAATTAAAAACATACAGAGTTTTATAAACACAAACAGTAAACTTTGCGCATTTTCTACAAAGGAGTTCACAGCATGATAAAATAAGTTTTTAAATCCCATTTTAGATTCGCCAGAAATACGTTGATTACGATCCCATGTTACTTTTGCCTTTACACATTTTTGATTATCCAAAAAAGCGGCCAAATGTACAAAGGAATTTTCGGTAGATGTTTTAACTAATTTAGGGCTTATCATACAGAAATTACCAAAGTTTAAGCGTTTACCAATTACCAGTTTAAACAAGCTTTGATACAAACGATAAAAGAATTTGAAACGCCAGTTTTCATTACGTTTTCCACGAATTACTTGCACCAAATCCATGTTATCATGGTTTAATAATTCCTGTATAGCAGCAGGATCATCCTCACCATCTGCATCCATAATAATGACATGGTCAAAACCTTTCGACTCTACATAGAGCAAGCCTTGTTGGATTGCTTTTTGGTGTCCCATATTAAAATTCAAGGCTAATAAAACGCTGTTAATGGTAGGCGACGATATTTTTAAATTTTCTATTCGTGATTTAGTGTCATCAAGCGAGCCATCATCAATAAAAATTAATTCGAATAAATAGGGTAGTTTTTCTAATTCTGAAACTAACTGATTAGTAAGAATATCAATTCCTGAACTTTCATTAAAACAAGGTAAAAGAATGGCTATTTTTTTCATGTAATCTTATAAATTCAAAAATATGATTTCTCTATTTGGTTATTTTATTAAAAACAAATTTATACTGATCATTAATATACTCATAAATACCAAAAGGCGCACCTTTAGTAATAGGAATAAAACTTTTATCTGCTTGAAGCTGTTTTAAATAGTTGGGATTTTCAGCTAAATACGCAAATAATACCCGAAACACATTAACAGATGATTTTAAACCTGTATCATACATTTCATGATGATTATCAGGCCATTTTATAGCTAGTTGTGCTGAAAATATAGATTTAACAATATCTTCATGCGTCTGTTTTTCTTGAGCTTCTTGGGTTGAATTCAAACCAACAAAACCACCATGATCTGCTGCCATGATAATTATGGCTTTTGGATCGTAACTTGAAATATAATCAATAACTTCTTTTAACCAAACGTTTGTTGTTTCTAATTTCTCAATATAATGATCGCGCTCTTGACTAGCAATAGGTCCTGGATTTGATTTATTAGTAATATGTCCCGGAGATAATTCTTCTAAAAAATAAAAACTAGGCTTTGAATTTTCTTCCTTTTGAAGCACTTTTAAATCTAAAAAAATATCAGCCGACATTTGAAATCCTCTAGCAAAATAAGACAAACTGTCTTTAGATATGTTGCAATAATCATAAGCCATTTCACCACGATTAATTAGCAAATACGATTTACCAATTAGTAAATTTGTTTTGTACCCATTTTTCTTTAAAATATTAATAACAGGGTTATTGCCAATTAAAATATTTCGGGCATTATACACTTCCCGAATGTTATTTTTAGGATGATTATAATAATGATGTTTCATAGCAAACATAGAGCTATTAGAACTTAAAGTTGAGTAGTAATTACTCCGAAAATCATTATATAATTTAAAATTATTCTCTAATAAATAATTTTTAAAATTAGTATTATCAAATTGATAAAAGCCTGAATCTATTTCTGAAAAATTGACATAACCATCTGGTTGAATCAGATAAATGTTGGGCTTGGTTTTAAAAACAGCAGCTTCAATACTATCAGGTTGCTGCATCCACGTATCTGGTTTTTCAATTTGGAAAAACAGATAATTTAGAAGCATTCCGCCAACCACTAAAGCCATTAACAACTGAATGACTATGATTTTTTTAAAATATTTAGCCAATAAAATAGCTGTTAAAATGGCTGCAAAAACAACAGCAGTAACAAGTTTCCATTTAAAACCTTGAGTAATAATTACCAGCAAATATGCAAGCCAACCAAAATTTAAAATAGGCAGCAAAAAACGGCTTACAGGTATAAAAAAAGATATTTTATTTACCAACCATAGAAAAAAGCTAAAAAGTAAAATAGGAACAATAATGAAATAGATGGTAAAAAAAAGAATCTGTTCCCAAGAATTTATAATGGTGAAATTTACGTTATAATAATACAAAAGTGGATACAAACCAGCTGCAATTGCAGCCAAAACAGGCGCTTGTTTCGGGCTTTTAGTAAAATTTATAATGGCATCACGAATGGTACTCATCTATTTCAGTTTTAAAAAATACATGGTACGCTTGGCGTTTGGTATGGATACTTTTTCCACAATTGTGAAAATTTTACTGTACGCTTCTTCAAAATTTTCTTCGGAATAAAAATCGAAATGTGCTTTAAATTCGCCTTTTGTATTTAATAATCTTTGCACCCAAGAATCTTCCCGATTTGGAAATTCAATAATAAGGTGTTTAGAAAAGGAAGCGAAAAAATTTGCAGACATATTAAATGTAACATTTCCAGAAAGGGTTATATGATGGATTAAAGCCAACGCTAATGTAACATCTGGTGAAAATTGTTGAATCCTATTTAAAAAAGAATCGCGTTCCGTATTATTAAATCCTAAACCAGCTGAAGGGTTTAGCACATCTAATACTAGAGGAATAATATGTTTTTCTTTATTTATTTTTAAAGTGGTATAATTAAAATCTACAGCGTTATTATCAATATCACAAACAATAGCTGTATCCAATTTATGTGTAATTCGTCTCACAAACGTACCATCATTTCCACCAACATCAATAAGTGTTTTAGGATTTAATTTATGAACCCAAGAATTAATTAAATCGGCTTTATAATTAAAGGCGTCTTGAGCATAATTGGTTTTATCGTAATAATTTCCCCATTCTGAATACTCTTTAAGGTTCAGCTTTTTTATATAGTCGTAAAGACTTGTAATAATGTTAAGCTGCGCTTTTTTAGATAGTTTTTTCGGGTTTGCTGTTCCTTCATAATCTTCATTATGCTTGTCTTCAAATTTAGCCAGCAAATGAATATTTGAATATAAAAACGGATTTAATTTTGTTTTAAAAGGCAACATACTGGTTAACATATTCATTGGAATCCCATCAATAAAATTTGCCATCATTTTTAAGGATTGCGCACCATGATAATGTGCCAATAATAAAGGTGCTAAAAAATGAGTAATAAACTGCTTATACGCTCGCCAAGGCTCATTTTCATTATAAAAATCGAACGATAAGGTATCAATAAATAGGGCTTGACCATTATGAAATGTAACATTAAAAGCAGAGGCATCTTTTAAAGAAAAACCATGCTCTAAACTATATTTCTGAATTTTAAGCGTAAGTAAAGCTGCCTCTTTATACTGATTAAAACTCCACTCATACGGATAACTTATAAAAGGAATTTGTTCGGGCTGAATATGGATTTCGGTAGCAGATTTTTTTAGTTCTTGATGCGGAACTAATAGCTGATTATGAAACAACTTATTAAAAAACCCTGAATCATTTAAAGCATTATACTGTTTGAAGTAAATAGGAAATATGATGCGTTTTAACAGATTATCTTCTGTAAAAACAAAACCAGAAGGATCACGAAAAGAAGAAGTATGCCTCGTATTTTCCAAATTGTTATTTTTTATCTACATCAGAATCATCAACGTTTATATCTTCATACAAATCATCTTGATGCTTATATAATCCAAAAAATGTTTTAATCTTATACATTAAATTTTTTGAAAACAGAATAAAGCCTGCTACTGTTGCAACGATAGCTTGCACAATCATAGCACCTACACTTGGATCAAAATATAAAAAATACATAATTCAGTTTTTGTAAATATAGTAAAAGTCTAATCTTTCTTAATCAAAAGGTAATAAAGATTTATTAGTGCTATGGCACCATTAGATATAATGATTGGCCAAGATATCTGCAACATAAATCCGTAGGTTACAAAAAGCACGCAGCCTATGGTATTAATAATGCGGAGTTTTTTAACATCCTTCATAGTAAAGGAAATTAATAAGCCTGCCATAGCAAGATAACCAACCCATTCTGTAATACTGATTCCGAAAATATCTTCCATAATTATTAGAGATAAAAAAGAGGAACCGTTTTACGGATTCCTCTTAAATTTATAATAAAATAAGTAACAGAATTATATTAAAAATTCTTGTTACGTTTTCTTTCTACTTCTGTTAGGTATATTTTACGCAAACGAATATGATTTGGTGTTACCTCAACATATTCATCTTTTTGAATATATTCTAAAGCTTCTTCTAAAGAAAACTTAATTGCCGGAACAATCTTCGCTTTATCATCAGCACCAGAACTACGAACGTTACTCAACTTTTTCGTCTTCGTTACGTTAACAGCCATATCGTCTCCACGTGAGTTTTCACCAATTACTTGACCTTCATAAATATCTTCACCTGGATCAACAAAAAACTTACCACGATCTTGTAATTTATCAATAGAATAAGGAATTGCTTGACCTTTCTCCATAGATACTAAAGACCCATTTTGACGCTCTGGAATACCACCTCTCAAGGGTTGGTATTCTTTAAAACGGTGTGCCATAATTGCTTCACCAGCAGTTGCTGTTAGTAATTGGTTACGTAAACCAATAATACCACGTGAAGGTACTAAAAACTGACAAACCATACGGTCACCTTTAGCTTCCATACTTGTCATTTCACCTTTACGCATGGTTACCATTTCAATAGCTTTACCAGATACATGCTCTGGTAAATCAATGGTCATTTCTTCAATTGGCTCACATTTAACACCATCAATAACCTTAATAATTACTTGTGGTTGACCAATTTGAAGCTCGTAACCTTCACGACGCATGGTTTCAATTAAAACCGACAAGTGTAAAACACCACGACCAAAAACCATAAATTTATCAGCACTATCTGTTTCTTCAACACGTAAGGCTAAATTCTTTTCAAGCTCTTTATATAAACGGTCTTTAATATGACGAGAGGTTACAAATTTACCATCTTTACCAAAAAATGGCGAATCGTTAATGGTAAACAACATACTCATGGTTGGCTCATCAATAGCAATTGTTTTTAAACCTTCAGGATTTTCAGCATCTGCAACGGTATCACCAATTTCAAACCCTTCAAGTCCTACAATAGCACAAATATCACCAGCTTGAACGTCGTCAACTTTTTTACGTCCTACACCTTCAAAAATATGTAATTCCTTAATTCTATTCTTAACAATACTTCCATCTCTTTTTACCAAAGAAATATTCTGACCAACTTTAAGTCCACCACGTGTTAAACGACCAATAGCAATACGTCCCGTAAATGAAGAGAAATCTAATGATGTAATTAACATTTGTGTATTTCCTTCCGCAATTTTAGCAAAAGGAATATGCTCGATAACCATATCTAATAATGGTTCGATATTGTCAGTTTCATTTTTCCAATCATCACTCATCCAGTTATTTTTAGCTGAACCGTAAACGGTTGGAAAATCTAACTGCCACTCTTCTGCGCCTAATTCGAACATTAAATCGAATACTTTTTCATGCACTTCATCTGGAGTACAGTTTTCTTTATCAACTTTATTTATAACCACACATGGTTTTAAACCTAAATCGATTGCTTTTTGAAGTACAAAACGCGTTTGTGGCATAGGACCTTCAAAGGCATCAACTAATAATAAAACACCATCAGCCATATTTAATACACGTTCTACTTCACCACCAAAATCGGCGTGACCAGGTGTGTCAATAATATTAATTTTAGTGTCCTTGTAAATTACCGAAACGTTTTTAGACGTAATAGTAATTCCACGTTCACGTTCTAAATCATTATTATCTAAAATTAAATCACCAGTGTTCTCGTTTTCACGAAACAATTGACAGTGATACATAATTTTATCTACCAGTGTAGTTTTACCGTGATCGACGTGAGCAATGATTGCTATATTTTTTATTTGAGCCATAATTAATGCCTTATTTTAAGCGCGCAAATGTACGTTAATTTATGCTGGAATTAAACATGAAACGCAATAAATGTTAAACACCTTGCATTATATGGGTTATATGCTCTATTTTGTAAGTTATTTCTGTATTATAGAAAATAAATCAATATAAAAAGTGTTTCAAACATAAGGAATATTAAACACATTTACTTTCGTTAATATTATGTTATTGTTTGTTTTTAATATACGAACTATTTGTATATTTCGTTGTATACTAATTGATAGTAAATACAATTTCACCTCGATTAATAGCAAAAAAGAGGGCTTTTATTTACTGCAAAACATCAGTGTAAAACCTAATTTTTGTAGACATGAAACCAATAGAAAATTATTACAAGTTTATTCCCTATTTATATTTTATAGCAGCCATAGCCTATTGGTTCACGGACGTTAATCAACAAGAAGGCATATCTGCCTACCCTATTTTATTATTTGCTTTACCTTTTGTTTGGCAAATTATAAAACCCAGTAAACATTTAAACTTTACGCTCGGCATTGTTTTTGTGTGCTTATCATCTTATATGATATTAGCATATTTGTCTGATTTGTTTAAAATTATTTCATTCTCTGAAACAGTTAAAAGCTTTATAATAGTTGGCGGTTTATTTGTATTTACCAATTTTGCCATGTCATTATGGATGATACGAAATAGCATTAAGAAAACTTTTTAAATGTGTATCTTTGTAGTCTAAAATTTAGTCCAAATGATACTTAAAGACGTACCAAAATTAAAACATACAGATTCAGATAATTTTTTCTTATTAGCAGGACCATGCGCTATTGAAAGCGAAGAAATGGCGTTTCGAATTGCTGAAAGAATTTTAACCATAACCAACAAACTTGAAATTCCTTTCATATTTAAAGGAAGTTTCAAAAAGGCAAACCGAAGTCGCATTGATAGTTTTACTGGAATTGGCGATGAAAAAGCCCTGAAAATTCTCAAGAAAGTATCTGAAACTTTTGATGTTCCAACGGTAACTGATATTCATGAAGTATCTGATGCCACTTTAGCTGCCAAATATGTGGATGTCTTACAAATCCCTGCGTTTTTAGTGCGCCAAACCGATTTGGTGGTTGCTGCTGCACAAACAGGCAAAGTGGTAAACTTGAAAAAAGGGCAATTTATGAGTCCCGAATCCATGAAACATGCGGTTCAGAAAGTTAAAGATTCTGGGAGTGATAAAGCTTGGATTACGGATAGAGGTACTATGTTTGGTTATCAAGATATGATTGTTGATTTTCGTGGCATTCCAACCATGCGAGAATATGCACCAACCATTTTAGATGTTACGCATTCCTTACAACAACCTAACCAAACGGTAGGTGTTACAGGTGGTCGTCCTGATATGATAGAAACTATTGCCAGAGCTGGCATTGTTAATCATGTGGATGGTTTATTTATTGAAACCCATTTTGATCCAGCTAACGCGAAAAGCGATGGTGCAAATATGCTGCATTTAGATAATCTTGAAAAATTACTTACCAATTTAGTTGCTATCAGAAAAACAGTTCAAAGTTTATAATTTTCCTTACTTTTGCATACTGAATAAAAAAACTATATCAGTTTTGTTATTACGTTTGAATTCTCATTGAAATTCAATAAATAACAAAACTGCTTTTTTTATGGCGTAACGTTAAGGAATTAACGTTTCATGCGTCCAAGTATTCATCTAACTAAATAACTTATTATAACAAATGATAGTAAACCCAACTAAAATGCTATTTGTAGTATTTTTTAGCATTTTAAATTGGAGTGCATATTCTCAAAAAGATTCAACGTCTCTATACACATCCCATAATAAAGGAAAAATATTTTTAAGTTGGGGAGGCAATAGAGACGCTTATACCAAATCTGATATAACCTTTAAAGGAGACAATTATAACTTTACACTGGAAGATGTGGAAGCTCATGACAAGCCGAAAGGCTGGCATATAGATTATATTAATCCAACACGAATTACCATACCACAAACCAATTTAAAAGTTGGCTATTTTATAACCGATAATTATTACGCAGCTTTTGGTGTGGATCACATGAAATATGTCATGACACAAAACCAATTCTCCAATATTGATGGTTACATTAACTTACCAGAAGGCGAACCAGGCGCTATATACAATGGTGTTTATGAAAACGAACAAATTCAGACCACAGAAGACTTCTTAATGTTTGAGCACACAAATGGACTAAATTATGTGTATCTAGAATTTGGCAGGTTTGATGATTTATCATTTCTATTGGGTATAGAAAATACAGATGTTTTTCAAATTAATATTACAGAAGCAATTGGCGCTGGTGTTTTATATCCAAAAACCAATACTACCTTATTACAAAAAGAACGCTATGACGAGTTTCATGTATCAGGTTATGGTGTATCTTTAAACGCAGGATTAAACTTAACATTCTTTAAACATTTCTTTGTTCAGGGGGATTTAAGAGGCGGTTTTATTAACATGCCCGATATTAGAACAACAAGTAACTCCAACGAAAGCGCATCACAACATTTTATGTTTATACAAAGTGTAATTTCGTTTGGAGGTATTTTCAGAATATAATTATGGTTGAAATTAGAGAAGCAGATTTAAACGATTTACCTGAAATAACAGCACTTTTCAGGAATACCATTTTGCATATTAATTCCAAGTATTTTACTGAAAATCAGTTAGCTGTTTGGGCATCTGGTGCTAATAATGAAAAGAAATGGACAGCTCGTATTACCAAAAACTACTTTATTGTTGCTGAAGAAAATAACACCATTATCGGTTTTGCCTATCTAACGCAAGGTAATTACCTAGATGGCATATATGTTCATAAAGACCACAAACGTCAAGGCATTGGCGCCAAATTATTACGCGTAATAGAATCGCAGGTGATGATGGCTGGGTTTAAAGAAATTAAATCGGATGTATACAAGACAGCTCTTCCTTTTTTTGATGATTATTATTACGAAGTCGAAAAAAAACAGCTCAAACATTTAAAAGGTGAAGTTTTTGAAAGCTATATTATTTACAGAACGCTATAATTACTTCCAAAACGATTTGTCTTTGTGCTCATAAACTTCGTTAAGAATATCCATTAAAACATCATCATTTATACCTTCTAACGTTTTATACCGAAGCGATTTAACAATTTTACGCTTTTCAGTAACTAAATACTGATCAAATTTTTTGGATACATAAGCCGAATGCCAAAAGCCAACATCTACATAATTCTGACTCTGATTGATATAACAAACAGGACGTTTTCCAATATAATAGCAAGGCAATTTCCATTTATATTTTAATTCAGCAGTTGGTAATGTATGTGTTATGACAGCCTGAAGATGCATCATAATAGAACGAAAAGGTTCAGGTTTATTTAATATGTAAACTTCGGCTGGTTTCATAATTAAAATTAGTCCTCTCGATTCTTCTCCTGAATTTTACGAACAATTCGTGTTGCCATATTTCTCGGAAGAAATCGTGGTAAGCTACCTAAAATTTTATTGATACCACCTGGAATTGCAACCTCCTTACCTTGATTCATAGATTTATAACCATAAAAAGCTACAGCTTCCGCACTTGCCATATTAAAGGCAATTTTATTTTCAGAAGAATCATTCGCAACCACTTGCTGAAACGATGTTTTAGTCGGTCCAGGACATAAAGCTGTAACAGTTACTCCAGTTCCTTTAAGCTCGTTGGCTATAGCCTCTGAAAAAGATAAAATATAACCTTTGGTAGCATAATATAAAGACATTAATGGACCAGGTTGAAATGCTGCCAATGAGGACAAGTTCAGGATTTTTCCTGACCCTCTTTCTACCATACCTTCTACAACTAACTTGGTTAAATGTGTGGTAGTTAATACATGTAAATTCAACATTTGTGATTGGCGCTCCCAATCTACCTCATGAAATGCACCAAAACATCCAAATCCAGCATTATTAACCAAAACATCAATTTCAGGATTGCCTAATTCATACATAATTTCTGAAGATATATTAATCTGGCTCAAATCTTTCGCCATAATTTTAACTTCAATAGAAAATGAATATTCTATTTTGTTTTTAGCCTCTTCAAGCTTTTCAGCATTAATATCAACCAGAATCAAATTATAGTCATCTTTAGCAAATAAAAGTGCCAATTCAAATCCTAAACCTGATGCGCCTCCTGTAATTAATGCTGTTTTTTTCATAATTATAAAATTAATTGCCGTTTACGTAATCTTGTAAATACTCGAAACGTTTGGTTAATTTGCCATTTTCTGTAATTCTTGCACGTTTTAAAATCCCACGTTCATCATCATTAAAAAAAGCAGGAATTACGTGTTCTAAAAACATATCCCCAAACCCTTCACTGGCATCCTTTGGCAGTTCGCAAGGTAAGTTATCGACAGCCATAACGGTTATAGCGTTTTTTGCATTAAAAGCAACTTCGCTTTCCGTTTTGGCATCATAACCATAAAACGGCTCTGCAATGGTGGAAGCTCTCAAAGTTGAAGCCACAGGACCATCCACATCACAACTAATATCTGCCACTAAATTTATTTTAAAATCTGAATGTTTTGCATCAATACGTGTAAATAAATAAGGTGCGTTATTTCCGTAAAAATGACCAGCAATAAAAACATCGGTTTCTTTGGCATAAGGCATGAAATTACTTTCATAACCTGTTGGGTTTTTATAAAACTCATGCTTTTCGCCTACCTTTCCATCTTTCCGTTTATTGTATTCCATAACATCTGCCATAACATAAACGGGTTCAGAAAATGTACTGGTTAAATATAAAGCGTCACTAATTTCCTTAATTTTTAAATGATCTAGAATTTCTTTTGCACCATAAGCAACTTTTCCAGTTCCAGTTAGTAAAATTTTAATATTAGGAAGTATAATTTTATCTAATTCGGCTTTAACAGCATCTAAATCGGCAAGTGTTTCCACTTTCGGCAAAGTGAATAAACCATCGCGCAAACCTAAAGCACGAAATCCATTATAAGCACCAACCAAACCTGCATAACGACCGAAACCTATAAGCCTAGCTCCACTTTGCTTTACAATAGTTTCATGATCATACATGTCAATATTTTTCTCCAACATAGCCAATAAAAGTTTCCTGTTGTAAGGTTGCTTTTTTATGGTGTGTGAAAAGAAAAAGTACTTTTTATTCGGAATTAAATTATCAAGTGGCACTTCCTTTACGCCTAATAGCACATCACAATCGCTAACATCATCAGTTACTGTAAAACCAAGCGCTTGGTAGGCACTATCTGGGAAAATTCGGATATCGCTCGATTCCACAATAAATTCTGCTTGTGGAAATTGCTTACGGGCTTCAGCTAGTTTTTCAGGTGAAAATACCACGCGTCTATCTGGTGGATTTTTACGTTCTTTTATAATTGCAAATTTCATAAATACTCTTTATTATATTTTCGTTTACCAAACCCATTACATTCATGAAAACGAAAAACGCGTTAATACTATAACTGACACATTTACCGAATAAAACTTTGGTATATGTTTTGCACGAAAATACATGGAATTGGATTGTTGCACAACTTTTTTTTGGTAACTTCGCCTTCCTTTTCAGAATATTTCTGAAAGCACAAAATGGGGTCGACTGGTTTTGACAGCGAGTACACTCATTTGGTAAGCACGTCGTGTAATGACCTTGAAACACGTAAAAGGCTAGGTCACACTTTTAAACGGCGAGAATAACTACGCTTTAGCTGCCTAATCCGAATTATAGTAGGATTGGCCTAGGTACACAAGGTGTACAAGCTAAATGTCTCCTGAAAGCCTTGATTAACGGCGTTCTATTAGAGGCATCGTAAAAGTTAATATAGCATACATAGTGCTTTGATGTGTATGTGAACCTCAAAAAGATAAGGTATTGGTAGGTTGTCTTTAACCAGCTAACACACGAAAAACCAAGAAAAGAATAAACGTGTAGAAGGCCCTTTGATGGCTTGTTTGGACGAGGGTTCGATTCCCTCCGACTCCACTTTAAACCCTGTAATCAATTGATTTACAGGGTTTTGTTTTTAAAACATGTAACTATTTGGATAACAAATAATGTTGATAATTAGATTTTTTGAGACCACAAAAAACACTTTTCTAATAATTTTTTAAATAAAAAAATAAGATATTAAAATTAATTTTTAATAAATTTCTTTTTTAAAATAGAGTTTTCTGCTGTAAAACTCAATATGTAGTGACCTGATGCTAATGCTGAAATATTCAGTTGGTTATTAATTAAAAACGAGTTTTTTATTAATATTTGCCCAAGCATATTCATCACAATAATGTTCGTTATCTTTTTTGTGGATTTTATATGTAAGTCATTTTGAACTGGATTGGGGAAAAGATAAGTTTCTTGGTTTGAGACCTCATCAACCTGCAGTGTATCATCGTCTTCAACTAGTGTCAATATTTGATTTGTAGCTACATCGTAAAAAACCTCTTCAATCCCACTTGGCCAATTTATTTTTATATAATCTATAACCGTTTCGTTTCCACAACCAAAATGAATGCTTTTACTAGATTGTGACAAGTAACCATCTCCACAAAAAGTATATCGATATTGTTTAGCTCCATTAACAGATATTTCAATTCTAGTTCCTATTGCGTTAATATTACTTTGGGTTCCTATTAATTTTAGTTTGATCCAATTAAATGAATTAACAGATACATTTTTCCATAAAAAAACATTTTCATTATTGTTGTTTGAAACCGCCAAATCCATAAAACCATCATTATTAATATCCCCAAAAGCATTTGAATAACTTGATCGATTATCATTAGGAAAACAACTGTTATTTAAAACAAAACTTGTACTTCCAATATTTTCATAATACGCAGCCGATAATAATCCGCTATTACTACCATCTAACTGACCACTTACATATAAATCAATATCTCTATCATTATCCGCATCTAAAAATGAAGCTCCCCAACCAATACTATTAAATCGTGTTCCTGTAAATCCTGCCACATTTGTAAAGGTTTCATTCCCATTATTTTTAAAAAGATAATTCCCACTTGGATTATTTGTAACATAAATATCAAAAAATCCGTCAGAATTATAATCTCCAACAGTAACAGACATAGCATCTATAAAAATATTGGTCCCAGATGATTCGCTAATATCTAAAAAGGTCCCATCACCATTATTTTTATACATTTTATTAGCATAATCTGTTTTATCATTGGATACATAAAGGTCTTGAAATCCATCATTATTAATATCTAAAAAAGCCGAACAAAGCGAAAATGCTGGATTCAAATCTATGCCAGCTTGAATGGTTACGTCTGTAAAAGTACCATCGCCATTATTTTCGTATAGCATATTCGTTAGGTCAGATGTTCTGTTATTTAAAAAGACATCCAAAAAGCTATCATTATTAAAATCTCCCCATGATGCACCATAAGTAAATACGTTACTTGTTACTATTCCTGATGCTAAAGTAATATCCTGAAAGGTCATATTTCCTAAATTTTCTAATAGCTTATTTCCCACGGTAGCACTGGTTACAAATAAATCATTATCTCCATCATTATCATAATCAACCCATGTAACAGATTTGGTTTCATAGTTAAAGGACAATCCGCTAAAAGTTTGTTCAACAAAACTTCCGTTAATATTTTTTAAAAATCTAACATTATCAGTTGCTGATGTTGTTATGGTCAAATCATCCCAACCATCATTATCAAAGTCAAAAAAAGATAATCCATTACCTAAAAATGTGTTTCCGGAAGTTAGATTAACACCTAATGAAATTGCTTGATCTTGAAAGGCTATTTGTGAATAAATGCCCAGATTTAGAAACATAAAAACTAGAAGCAAAAAATAGTTGTGTTTCATAAGTTGCTTTTATCAAATTTATTAAAAATACGCTTAAATCTTAATTTATAAAACTAAAACAACTGAATTATAATACTTTCACCAAATTCAATTATTTATATCGTGTTATTAAACACCCTATTATAATTATTTAAAATAGTATACAAAAAAGCCGCTAATTTTTAGCGGCTTTAATGTTACTAAAATACTTTAAACTTATTGCTTAATAACTCTTATTGTTTGAACCGTGTCATTGATTGTTACTTTAACAAAATAGTTACCTGTCTGTAAATTAGACATATCTACTTCGCTATTAATAGTGTTTGGTGACGTTCTTAAAACTTCTTGTCCTAACATATTATACATAGTAACCATCTCAATATTACTTTGAGCATTTAATGTTAATGTATTTTTAACTGGGTTCGGATAATACGTAAAAGCAGCCTGATTTTCTACAGTCTCAACACTTAACGTTGAACAAGAAACAATAGCTTGCCAGCCGTCTCTACTTACAGAACCATCAGAAGTAAAGACAAAGGTTAATGCTCCCGAAGGATCAGTAGATGTAATCATCATACCTTGCAAATCACCAGTTCCTGAAGCAGGAACATCATCTCTATCCCAACACCAAATAGTTCCACCTCCTGGAGGATTAATGGTTGGAGAAGACGCATTAGGACCATCGTGAATGGTTAATCCATCATAACAAGCTGCAGCACCATTGTTTTCTGTACTAAAAGCTGTAAAATCTACTGTAACAGTATTTCCTGGCGCATCAGGTAATATTGTATAAGTAATAGTTTCACTATTACCATAATCACTCGAGGCTCCACCTGAATCTAAAAAGATTCCATTAGAACAATCTGGTGCAACAGCTACATAAGGTGTTGCAAAAGTAAATGGACCTGCCCATGCAGAAGTTCCATCAACACCACAATCTGCTTGAACATAAAACGCATACGTATTATCTCCAACTAAACCAACTTGATTGTATGGATTAGTAACTCCAGTTGCCGTAGCAACACCTGTTGCAGTTCCTGCAGCAGTAATGTCTACTAATTCAATATTCCATGAGGTTGATCCTCCATTTTCTGTCCATCCTAAATCTGCTGAAGTTTCTAATATAGCGGTAGCTGTTAAAGCTGAAGGCGTTGGACACGTTTCCATTGTCGAGAACGAAAATGGTCCAGCCCATGCAGAAACATCTCCACCACCACAATCTGATTGCACATAAAATTGGTAATCATTGTTTTCTGTTAATCCACTTATACTAAAAGGATTAGAAACACCAGTATCAGTAGCTGTACCAGTTACAGTTCCAGCAGCAGTAACATCTACTATTTCAACATTCCAAGATGTAGCAGTACCATTTTCCGTCCATCCTAAATCTGCTGTTGTATCTGTAATCATAGTTGCATTTAAAGCATTTGGATCTGGACAAGCAGGTAATTCATCAAAAGTTATATTATCTATTGCTATATCACCTTCAAATGTCCCTACACTTGTTGCTCTAAAGGTAATCGTAATTGATTGACCAGCGTAAGCTGCCAAATCTACAACTGCTAATTCCCAAGGCGTCGTTTCTAAAGCTTGTTGTTCTCCTGATAAAGACCATATACTAGTAGAGCCATTAACCAAAACCTCTAATGTTCCAATTTCATTACCAAACATATGGTAGTTAAATGTTAATGAAGGTGCTGTAAGCGCAGTTAAATCCACTAATGGCGATACTAAATCGGTTATATCTCCACTTACACCATTCGAAGCTTCCGTAAAGAAATAGTTACCAGTTGTGATACTTGGATCAGGTCCTGTTCCTCCTGAACTCGTATCTGTACCTGCTGCTGCTTCCCAAAAATATACACCACCAGTACCTGTCCAACAATTTTCTTCTGCGAAAACTGTTTGGTTAGTAGTAAAGGTTTCAAAATCTTCAGTATAAGGCGCTGCAAATGCAGAACAAGCTGTTCTAAATGTAAATGGTCCAACCCAATTAGAAACATCACCACCACAATCTGCCTGTACGTAAAATTCGTAATCATTACTAGGTGTTAAGCCACCTTGATTGTAAGGATTCGTAACTCCAGAAGCAGTAGCAACACCTGTTGCAGTTCCTGCAGCAGTAATGTCTACTAATTC
>TARA_R110002012_G_scaffold319023_1_pt1 | contig 56394 bp, 50 predicted proteins | sample TARA_R110002012 | Tara Oceans TARA_R110002012 (sample SAMEA4396515) | marine metagenome | biome: Westerlies Biome; feature: [DCM] deep chlorophyll maximum layer (ENVO:01000326); material: water (ENVO:00002006), including particulate matter (ENVO:01000060) such as... | depth 40 m
CTTTTGTTTAACACAGAAGTTGCGTTTATTACATGAATCTAGCAGATTTCAAATTTTAATTGCGGAAATTCACCTTTTATTTCTTCAATTGAAAATAGCATTTCTTTGTTTTTTTGGCCACCAGATGTGTTTCTTATTTGTGCTTTCGAAAAGGCTTCAAAAATTACTTTTTCTTTAGGTATTAAAAAATTCAATAAATACTGATTTGCTTGCTTTGGTATGTCAATTGGAAAATGAGCATAACATAATCCAATAGCATCAAATTTTTCATCAGATTGAAATTCTTTTACTCCTTTAACTTCATAAGTAATATCAACTGCTTTTAATTTTGCTAATTGCAATGCTTTTTTATGTCCTTTTATGCGCCATTACTTTCCAGCCTTGAGAAGCCGCATATACAGCATTTCGGCCTTCACCTTCTGCAGGATCAAAATTTTACCTGGCTTTAATTTATCTATCTGTTGTTTAAAGAAGTCATTGGGCTCGGTTCTATAGAATTTTTTTTTTTTGCGATTCTTAAAAAGAGCGCCAAGCAATGAGACTCTTCTTCTAATTCGAAAAATTACTTTTTTAAGATTCCTTTTAGTACTAAATCTTTATCTAATTTTTTAGTACAAAAAAACCAATCTTCACATTCTAATTCGTCTATGCCTGTCATTCTCTCTTCAGCAACACCACAAGAGCCTGCTGGAGATACAATAACATCATCACCTGGATACCAATCTGCTGGAGTAGCTACATTAAATTTATCAGAAGTTTGCATGGCAATTAACGCTCTGTATAATTCATCAAAATTTCTTCCTAAACTTAAAGGATAATAAATAATTGCACGAACGATCCCTTTTGGGTCTACGAAGAAGACAGCTCTAACCGCTTGTGTTTCGCTTTCTCCAGGCTGAACCATTCCATATTTTTTTGCAATGTTCATAGAAATATCTTCTATTAAGGGAAACTTAACCTCCACGTTTTCCATGCCGTTGAATTTAATTTTATCCTTAATTGTTCGTAACCAAGCAATATGACTATATAAACCATCAATAGACAATCCAATCAAGTTACAATTGGCATTTTTGAATTTTTCTTCTTGATGTGCAAACGTCATAAACTCAGATGTACAAACTGGTGTAAAATCTGCTGGGTGACTGAATAAAATTGACCATTCACCATTATAATCTGATGGAAAATTAATTTCACCTTGCGTTGTTACTGCTGTAAATTCTGGTGCTTTATCACCAATTCTTGGCATTGAAAATGATTGCTCTTCTTTTGTTATTTCTGTAGTATCCATAGTGTGTTTGTATTAGATTAATTTATTGCAAATATAGTTTATAATAGTTTTTAACTATGTAACTTATGTTGCTAACCATCCATTTTTTAGGATTTTATCAAAGATATTTTAAAATTGACATTTTTAACACTCAATTAATCTTCTATATATAATTTGTTAATAATCCTTTTAGTTCATGTTAATCGAATCTTAATTTTTATCAAATTATTTGCTTCAATATTTTTACTCAAAGAATATGTGTATTTTTTGGAGTAGTTAGTTAAAGACTTATAAAGGTTTTAATTGATTAAGTTTTTTAACCTTGCTAAATTTAATGAGATTGTTTAATGTAATATAGTTTTTTAATTTGCAGAAAGGGGATATTGTCAACTAGAATGACAACTAAAAAAAACAAACCCTTGTAAATCATGTGTTTACAAGGGTTTTGCGGAGAGTAAGGGATTCGAACCCCTGGAGGTGTGACCCTCAACAGTTTTCAAGACTGCCGCATTCGACCACTCTGCCAACTCTCCAGTAGTGTCTCATCAGGTTTACCTGAATGCGGCTGCAAATATAGAACCCTTTTTTCATTCTTTCAAATAAAAAAACTGAAAATTTTAAAACAATTTTAAATCTAACGCTAATAAATTTATTTTCTGTTAGTTGATACCATTCACTTACCTTATTTTTGCATAAACAATGAAAAGAATATGAGTGTTATTGACCATTTAAATTGGCGCTATGCCACAAAAGCGTTTGATATTAATAAAAAGGTAGCTCCTGAAAAGTTAGATGTTATTAAGCAAGCATTTAATTTAACAGCCACTTCTTATGGTTTGCAGCCTATAAAATTGGTTATTGTTTCCAATAAAGAATTACAAAACCAAATGGTTTCTGCCGCAATGAACCAAAAACAGATAGAACAAGCATCGCATGTTTTGGTATTTTGTATCCAAACCCATGTTGATGAAAACTTTGTAACAGAATATTTTAATCGAGTTAGTTTGATTCGTAAAACACCTAAAGAAGTATTAAAGCCATTTCAGGATTTTTTAATAGATGATTTTGAGAAAAAATCACAAGAAATGATAGAATCTTGGGCTGTTAAACAAGCCTATTTAGCCATGGGAAATTTATTAACCGTTTGTGCTATTGAAGGTATTGATGCCTGTCCTATGGAAGGTTTTATACCTGAAACATGTGACAATTTATTAGGTTTACGAGATAAAGGCCTAAAATCGGTTTTATTACTACCAATAGGCTATCGTGCTGAAGATGATATGTTTGCCGATTTTAAAAAAGTACGAAAACGCATAGCAGATAGTATTCTAGAATTGTAAAGGATACTATTTTAATTATCCTTTACAATTACAAAACTAGGGAGTTACTAATTTGGTTCCTTTTGTTTTATAAAACTCACCCATACCAGCCACTAAACCGTCAAAATTGGCCTTTTCAAATTTTCCGCTGATACTAAAATCCATTCCTTGAATTTGAAATTTGGCAACTAATTTACTCGCTTCAATACTTAAATCTTGAAGTACAGAATTGCCCAATGCCGAATTTAAGTTTCCAACATATTGATTCGCTTCGTTTTTAGAGATAATTAATTCGGTTGCAATATTTCCTTGAGGTGTATCTTCAACGATTAAATTCCAAGTTCCAATATTTGGGTCAACAGTAGCTTTACTACTCCCACAATTTGTTAAACTTAATGTAACTACAACAAATAGTGCTAAAAATACTTTTTTCATATAAATAGTTGTTTTGGTTAATTAGATTATGAAATATATAAAAAAAATTGTTCATGCGAGGTTGGAATTGTAGCTTTGATAAAAAATAGGTATGCCAGGATTTGAATTATTTGGAAGTGCAGAACGCAAAGAAGTAAATGATGTTTTAGATAGCGGTGTTTTAATGCGCTACGGTTTTGATGGTATGCGAAATAACCATTGGAAAGCTAAAGAACTAGAAGCAGAACTTCAAGAAAAATTGCAAGTAAAACATGCGCAATTAGTATCTAGTGGAACGGCTGCTGTTTCTGTGGCTATGGCTGTTGCAGGTGTTGGAGCAGGTGATGAAGTTATTATGCCAACCTTTACATTCGTAGCCAGTTTCGAAGCTATTATGATGTTAGGTGCCATTCCGGTTTTAGTAGATATTGATGACACGCTTACGCTAGACCCAAAAGCAGTAGAAGCTGCTATAACATCAAAAACAAAAGCCATTATGCCTGTACACATGTGTGGAAGTATGGCTAATTTAAAGGCATTACAAGTTATTTGTAAAAAGCATAATGTATTGCTTATAGAAGATGCTTGTCAAGCCATTGGAGGGACCTACAACGGAAAACCATTGGGAAGTATAGGTGATTTAGGTTGTTTTTCATTCGATTTTGTAAAAACCATTACCTGTGGTGAAGGTGGAGCCGTAATCACCAACAACGAAACCTATTTTAAACATGCCGATCATTATACAGATCATGGTCACGATCATGGCGGTATGGATCGTGGAGCTGAAACGCACCCATTTTTAGGTTATAATTTCAGAATTTCAGAATTGCAAGCTGCTGTAGGTTTGGCTCAAGCACGACGTTTATATGATTTTGTTGCCCTACAAAAGAAGCATTACACCATTTTACGGGAGGCCTTATCAACAATTCCCGAAGTTACTTTTAGAACGGTTCCTGAAGGCGGTGAAGAAAGCTATGGCTTTTTAAATTTCTTTTTACCAGATTTAGAAATAGCGAGAAACGTTTCAAAAGCATTTAAAGAAACTGGTGTTGATGTTTGTTTTCATTACTATGATAATAATTGGCATTATATCAGAAAGTGGGATCATCTAAAAGATTTAAAATCATTATATCCTATTTCTGCAGACGTTAAAGAAGGCTTAAAATATCTAAAAACAAAAACCTTTGAGCAATCTGATCATTATATAGCGAGAAATATATCTTGTTTAATTAAATTATCTTGGACAGAGGAGCAGGTAAAAGAGCGTGCAGAAAAAATGAAAAAAGCTATTTTGGAGGCCCTTAAATAGTTACAAAAACATATTAGAATAAGTAAACCTAATTAAATTCACATTATTTGTACGCGTGAACTTAATTAGGTTTTTTATTTGTTTTAATGTATTTCAGTAAGTTAGTTATATGTTCTCTTTAATTAATAATTAACATACTCCACAATTTCCAATCCATAACCAATCATACCAACACGTTTGGTCTGTTCGCTATTTGAAATGAGTTTTAATTTATGGATATTTAAATCATGAAGAATTTGAGCACCAATCCCAAAATCTTTGGCATCCATGTCAATTCGAGGTGCTTTTATAACGTTTCCAGGAACTTGAGATTCTTTTAAAACGTTAAGGCGTTTTAATAAGTTCATGGTCTGCGACTGCTGATTTATAAATATTACAGCACCTTTTTCGGCTTGGTTAATAACCGTGAACATATTGTCTAACTTTTGGTCGGCATTATTAGTTAATGTACCAAGGATATCATCATTTACCAGTGTTGCATTAACACGTGTTAATACAGGTTCGCTTGTTGTCCAAGTCCCTTTTGTTAGCGCAATATGAATTTGATTGTTTGTTGTTTGGTTATAAGCACGCAATCTGAAAGTTCCAAAGCGGGTTTCTAGATTAAAATCTTCAACTTTTTCAATTAATGAATCGTGTTGCATGCGGTATGCTACTAAATCTTCAATAGAAACAATTTTAAGATCGAATTTTTTAGCCACTTTCACCAACTGTGGTAAACGTGCCATCGTGCCATCTTCATTCATGATTTCTACAATTACACCTGCCGGTTTTAAACCTGCAAGTCGTGCAAAATCAATAGCAGCTTCAGTATGTCCTGTTCGTCTTAAAACACCACCTTCTTTAGCTACCAAAGGAAAAATATGTCCTGGTCTTGCTAGTTCAAAAGGTTTGATGTTATCATCTACCAATGCTTGAACCGTTTTAGCACGATCTGCAGCAGAAATACCTGTAGTGACTCCATTTCCTCTTAAATCTACAGAAATGGTAAAAGCCGTTTCCATAGGATCGGTGTTGTTATGCACCATCATATTAAGCTCCAAATATTTACACCGTTTTTCTGTAAGTGGCGTGCAAATTAACCCACGACCGTGAGTTGCCATAAAGTTAATCATTTCAGGTGTTGCCATTTCGGCAGCAGCTAAAAAATCACCTTCATTTTCGCGGTTTTCATCATCAACAACAATAATAACCTTACCGTTTCTAATGTCGTTTATAGCATCTTCTATGGCATCTAATTGAATGGTTTTATTATTTTGAGCTTGAGTAGTAGGCATAATGTTGTTTTTGTTAAAGTGCAAAGGTATTGCTTATTTTGTATTCTATGAAAAGACTTTATTTATTTTAATTTTCAATAAAAAATGGCTTACAGGATACACTATAAATCCAAGAATGGTTAAAAATGGATTTTTTGAAATATGAAATGTTTCGGTCAATTTTGATAATGCTAAAACATGTAAAGAACTTAATATAAAGTAAAGCATATAAATTCCACCCGAAATAGCACTAATCTGAATGAATACTGCTGCTAATTCCTCAAGTTTATTGTTTTTTAACACAAAATAGAGAACAAAAAGAATTACAGAAATACAGTAAAAAACATAACTGAATTTTGAATGCATGTTATAATCTATTAAAAGCGATTTAGCTTCTAATTCTTTATCATGACTTAAAGTAATAGAAGTTGTAGGTTTTACTTTTGTGATTTCAGATTTGTTATCAATTTTAAGAAACTTTTTAATAGGTTCAATAATATGGTCAAACTCAAAAATACCTCTATCTGCTGTAGCACGTTTGGTTAAAAAGTACCCAAGTGGTAACATTATAATGGTTGAAAACCAGGCTGCAATAATAGGGCTAAAAGTACCATCTTTAGCACTGTTTTTGGCAAAAATACCTATAAAATGATAGGTTAAAAATAGGAGTATAGCAATAATCATTGGTAAACCAATACCGCCTTTTCTAATTAATGCACCCAAAGGAGCTCCTACAAAAAACAGGATGACACAAGCAAAACCTAATGCTAATTTCTCATGTAATGCAATAATATGCTTGTTAAGCCAAACATTACGTTCTTTAAAGTATTTGCCTTTAACATTTAATATTTGTTTGGTGCTTCTTAATGAATTTAATGCTTGGTCTAGCATTTGAACCTTTTTCTTGTCTGGATATAACTCTAGAATATTTCCATTAAATAAAGTATCGGTCGTTTTTTGTAACGTGATACCAGAGTTTAATACAGGAAGGTTGGAACGGTTGTATAAGCTTATGGCAAAATCTTCATGATCTTTTTTTAATGCTGTCCCCAAAGAATCAATGGTATAATTTAAATCTGATATATTTAGCATATTATATTTATCAGAAACATTCTTTTCATCAAGATCATTACTGTTTAATTGTGATAAGTCTATATTTATAATATACTTCTCAAAATAACTCATGACCATAGGATGGCGATCTCTATCTTTTCTATCCTTTGGAGGTGTATCATCATAAAAATACCCATTGTATAAAATAAATTGTAATACATCAGAATCTTCTTCTCCTATAAGTTCGCCAGTTTCAGCAACTATAACTGTGTTATTCGCGTTGTTTTTCTGACTCTTTTTGTGCATAACTACACCCCTTAAATACCTGCCGTTTTCACCTGATTTTTTTTCGACTTTAATGTTGTAATCCATGACATCATTAAACTGACCTTCTGCAATAACCATGGCAGGTTTTAATGTGGCAATGTTTTTCCGGAGGTTATGAGAGTTGAATTCTGCCCAAGGAATGACATTATTGGCAAATAAAAAGGTTGTTATACCTAACCCAACTATAAAAATACTCAAGCCAGTCATAGCGCGTTGCAATGAAATACCTGTAGATTTCATGGCTGCAAACTCGTAATTTTCAGCAAAACTACCAAATACCATAATGGAGGATAGGAGTATGGTTAACGGTAAAACAAGTGGAATTAGTTTAGGCGTAAAGTAGAATAGGAATTTTAAAATAACGACCATATCTAAATCTTTACCGGCTAACTCTTTAATGTAAAGCCATATTGTTTGTAAAACAAAAATCAGCATGAGTATAATAAACACACTGAAAAAGGTTTTTAAATAAGTGGTAAGTATATAACGGTCTAGAATTTTCACACGCTTAATTTTTCCTTATCATTTGATTGATATTACATTTTATATGAAAAGAAAACGGATTCTTTACATATTAGCTAGAACTCAATTAATCCAATTTGTTGATATAGTGATCTTTGTATTTATTGGCATCAAAGGTAAATAAGGTTTTTGATAAGGGTTCGTTTGTTTTAAAAGAATTAACAGTTAAAGTGGTTTGTGTGCCATTCTTTCCTGTTTCAATTAAGTTGTAAATGTGATTTGTTTGTGCATCAATACCTAATAGAATATGTTTAATTTCAGAACCTGAATCAATTGGTGTTAATTTTACGTATTGAATTTTTCGACCTTGAACATTTTGTAGAATATCCATTTTGTAGGTATAACCTTCTTCATAAAAAGACAACATTTTACTAGGTGTTATGCTGTTTTCGTCTTCGGTATTATTGGATGAAATAGTTACTTCTTCATCATCAGGACTAATGCTGTAAAGTGTTTTGCCATCAAAAATACGTGTCATACCTAAAATATTTAAACGGTATTTATCACCTTCAATAACTACATCACCACGTGTTTCTTGTTTTATGTTTTCGGCGTCATTATTTAAAGCATATTTAAAATCGATTGAAATATTTTTATAGCTTTTAACTTTTGCTGATACTTTATTCAATAAATTTTTGGCGTCTTTATCTTGGGCAAAATTTAGTGAAGTTGCCATAACCAATACCAAAACTAATAGTCTTTTCATTTTGTGTTATTTTATAAGTTTCCTCTATTGAGGTAATTTGTTATATTTAAGATATTTCGTTTTCTAATAACAAGTTTAAAGCGGCTAAATCAGATACTAATACTTGTCTGGCTTTACTACCTTCAAAGCCTCCAACAATTCCGGCAGCTTCTAACTGATCTATTAAACGACCTGCACGATTATAGCCTAATTTTAATTTTCGTTGCAATAAGGAAGCGGAACCTTGTTGTGCTGTAACAATTATTTCTGCAGCATCTTTAAACAAAATATCACGATCGCTTATGTCTACATCAAGACTTGTGCCACTTTCTTCACCAACATATTCGGGAAGTAAATAGGCGTCTGGATAAGCTTTTTGCGATCCAATAAAATCGGTTATTTTCTCCACTTCAGGTGTATCTACAAAAGCACATTGAATCCGAATCATTTCATTTCCTTGTGTAAAAAGCATATCACCACGACCAATTAATTGGTCGGCACCAGATCCATCTAAAATAGTACGCGAATCTATTTTACTAGTAACCCTAAAAGCAATACGAGCAGGGAAATTGGCCTTAATTATACCTGTAATAACGTTTACAGATGGACGTTGTGTTGCTACAATTAAGTGAATACCAATAGCACGAGCTAACTGTGCTAAACGCGCAATAGGTGTTTCTACTTCTTTACCAGCCGTCATAATTAAATCGGCAAACTCATCAACAACCAAAACAATATATGGTAAAAACTGATGACCATCATTAGGGTTTAATTTACGCGCTTTAAATTTCACGTTGTATTCGGCAATATTTCTACACAATGCATTTTTTAGTAGCTCATACCGATTATCCATTTCAATACATAATGAATTTAGGGTATTAATTACTTTGGTGTTATCCGTTATAATAGCTTCTTCACTATCTGGTAATTTGGCTAGATAATGACGTTCAATTTTATTGAACAACGTTAATTCCACTTTCTTCGGGTCCACTAAAACAAACTTCACTTCAGCCGGATGTTTCTTGTAAAGTAAAGACGTTAGAACAGCATTTAAACCAACCGATTTACCTTGTCCTGTAGCACCAGCCATAAGCAAGTGCGGCATTTTAGCTAAATCTACCACAAAGGTTTCGTTGCTAATAGTTTTACCCAAAGCTATTGGAAGTGCCATATCTGATTTCTGAAATTTCTGCGAAGCAATAACAGAACGCATAGAAACGATTGTCGAATTTTTATTAGGGACTTCAATACCAATGGTTCCCTTTCCAGGTATTGGCGCAATAATACGGATTCCTAAAGCTGAAAGTGATAATGCAATATCATCCTCCAAATTCTTGATTTTTGAAATGCGCACACCAGCTTCTGGTATAATTTCATACAACGTTACCGTTGGACCAATTGTGGCTTTAATATTAGAAATACCTATTTTGTAGTTATTAAGCGTTTCTACAATGCGGTTTTTATTTTCTTCTAATTCTTCTTGGTTGATAGTTATACCTTCAGAATCGTATTTTTTCAGTAAGTCTAATGATGGAAATTGGTAGTTACTTAATTCTAATGTAGGATCAAATTGCCCAAAATCTTCAACTAATTTATTGGCTAAATTATCAGTTTCAGATAATTCTTCTTCAATTGTCTCCACTTCAATTTGCATTTCAGGTTCTTCTTCAACGTCTTTTGGAGCAGATTTTGGTTCGGGTTTCTTTTCTGTAGGCGAAACTGTTACTTCTGGTTCGACTTCAGTTTTTTCTATTGTTAAATCGAAAGCAGATTTAATGTCTTCTGCTTCAGCTGATAAGTCATTATCAATAGGAACCGATAAATCATCATTGGCGTGTTTATCATTAAAATTTTGATTGATGTCTTTTTTAACAGATGAAAAAGCAGTTTTAAAACTATCAAATGTCATTCTAAACCGAATGGCTAAATAAGTTATCAGTCCAAAAAAGAGTAGGAGTATCGTTCCAATTTTACCTAAATATATTTGCAAGTAAGTGTTTACTTCAAAACCAACTGTACCGCCTAAAGAGCTCCACTTTTCAGAGAAAAAGCCGAAAAAAATTGAAACCCATACAACAACTAATGTTCCCCAAAACCAATGTTTGCGAAGTTTACTTTTATTGCCGTTAGTTAGTATGAAAATACCCGAAAGCAAAATAAGACCAGCAAAAATAAAGGAAGCAATTCCAAAACCACGATGTATAAAAAACTCACTAACCCAAGCACCTGTTTTATTAAGCCAATTTTGCGATTCTAAAGCTTTATTTCCAAATTCGGAAAGCGTGCTTTGATCGTTGTTTCCAGTAAAAAAATAGGATATAAAAGCAATAAAAAGTAGCACACCAGTAATAATTAAAAAACTACCCAACACCAATTTTTGTTGATTGGATAGTTTAAAACTAGGAGTCTTTAGTTTTGGTCTAGTTGCTTTTGTTGTTGATGTTTTCTTTTTGGCCATATATACTTTCTGTAAAAACAGAAAAAGGTTATTTTGTAATTTATTACGCTAATTATATGTTCTTTTTCTTGTTAAATCAGATGTCACAAAAATACAAATACTTCGCGTTAATCCTAAAGCTAAATGTATTTAAAAATCTTTGGAAGATATATAATACAACCCATAATTATAGCAGTTATTGCAAATATAAAAACAGCACCTGCAGAAATATCTTTTATGAGGCCTATTTTTTTATGATATTCAGGATGAACAAAGTCTGCAATTTCTTCAATGGCAGTATTAACACCTTCCAAAGCCATAATTAAACCAATGGTAGCAATTTGAATAAGCCATTCCGTTTTGTCTATTTCAAAATAGAAACCAAGAAAAGTCATAATGATACCAATGAAAAATTGCACTTTTATACTAGCTTCGGTCGAGACTAATATAAAAGCACCTTTAAAAGCATATGCAACGCTTTTTATTCTATTAACTAAAAAAGACTCTTTTTTAGTCATTTAATAACGCTTCAAGTGCTGCTTTATAATTAGGTTCATCAGCAATTTCTTGAACTTGTTCTGTGTGAGTTATCGTGCCATTTTCATTTATAACTACCACACATCTTGAATGTAAAGCGTCCAGTGGACCATTTGTGAAATTTAAACCGTAACTTTTACCAAAACTACCATCTTTATAATCGGATAAAGAAATAACATCCTCTAACCCTTCGGCACCACAGAATCTTTTTAATGCAAAAGGTAAGTCCCTAGAAATACATAATACTTTAGTGTTTTCCAGTTCACTTGCTTCTTGATTAAACTGCCTTACAGAAGCTGCGCAGGTGCCAGTATCAATACTAGGAAATATATTTAATATTAATTTAGATCCTTTAAAATCATTCAAAGTTTTAGTAGATAAGTCTGTTGCAACTAAATTAAAATCTATTGCAGATGAACCTATTTTTGGTAAGCTACCAGAAGTGCTAACAGGGTTTCCACCCAATGTAATATGTGCCATTTTATGTTTTTTTATGTTTTAGTAAAAATAGTATAATTATTAGGCTAAAACAACACATTAGGTTTTGATTTTACGATAAGCAATATTTATTTTAACATAAGAACAATCAATTTTGATGATGTGTATTAATGTCTTAATTTTAAAAAATATTAATCTTTTTAAATCAGTAACAAATGCAACACAATGACAATAGTGATTTAAGTAAATGTCCATTTTTTAGTGGAGATCAAAAGCAAAGTGCAGGAAGAGGAACCTCAAATAGAGATTGGTGGCCAAATGAACTAAAATTAAATATTTTACGACAGAATGGTGTTAAGTCTAACCCTATGGGAGAAAACTTTAATTATGCTAAAGCGTTTAATAGCCTAGATTTTACTGAACTAAAAAAAGATGTGATAAGTTTAATGACAGATTCTCAAGACTGGTGGCCTGCAGATTATGGTCATTATGGCGGATTTATGATTCGTATGGCCTGGCATAGTGCTGGAACATATCGGGTTGGTGATGGACGAGGAGGAGCTGGTTCTGGATCGCAAAGATTTGCGCCTTTAAATAGTTGGCCAGATAATGGAAATTTAGACAAGGCTCGTTTATTATTATGGCCGATTAAAAAGAAATACGGAAATAAAATTTCTTGGGCAGATTTGATGATTTTGGCAGGAAATTGCGCTTTAGAATCTATGGGCTTTGAAACATTTGGATTTGCTGGTGGTAGAGAAGATGTTTGGGAACCAGAACAAGATATATATTGGGGAAGTGAAAACCAATGGCTAGGTAATGACAATAGATATGATACAAGCGACGGAGAATTAGAGGGTCAATTAGGAGCTGTGCACATGGGATTAATATATGTTAATCCAGAAGGGCCAAATGGAAATCCAGATCCTTTAAAATCTGCTCATGATATTAAAATAACTTTTGGACGTATGGCAATGAATGACGAAGAAACAGTTGCTTTGGTTGCTGGAGGTCATACATTTGGTAAAGCGCATGGTGCAGCAGATCCAGATAAATACGTTGGTGCCGAACCACATGGAGCATCTATAGAACAAATGAGTACTGGTTGGAAAAATACATATAAAACAGGTGTTTTAGATGATACGATTACAAGTGGTTTAGAAGGCGCATGGACTCCAAATCCAATAAAATGGGATCATGATTATTTTGATGTATTATTAAATTACGATTGGGAACTAACCAAAAGTCCTGCAGGTGCGCATCAATGGACACCAACTGCTGCTTCCAATGCTAAAATGGCACCAAAAGCTGGAGATCCAAATGGAAAACAAGCGCTTATGATGTCTACAGCAGATATGGCATTAAAAATGGATCCAACCTATTTAGAGATATCAAAACGTTTCCATACAGACCATAAAGCTTTTGAAGACGCTTTTGCTCGTGCTTGGTATAAATTAACACATCGTGATATGGGACCAATTTCTCGTTATTTAGGTCCAGAAGTACCAAAAGAAGAATTATTATGGCAAGATCCTATTCCTAAAGTGTTATATACCTTGAATGAATCAGATATTTCAAAATTAAAGAAAATGATTCTGGATTCCGGATTAACTATTTCACAATTAGTAACAACAGCTTGGGCTTCGGCCTCTACTTTTAGAGGTTCGGATATGCGTGGAGGTGCCAATGGAGGACGTTTACGTTTAGAGCCTCAAAGAAGTTGGGAAGTTAATAATCCAAGAGAATTACATACGGTTTTAAAGACTCTGGAAGTTATTAAGCAAAACTATGAAGGTGAAGTTTCTATGGCAGATTTAATTGTTTTAGGAGGAAATGTAGGTGTAGAGCAGGCTGCTAAAAAAGCAGGTCATGATGTAACAGTTCCTTTTACATCAGGTAGAGGAGATGCTTCACAAGAGCAAACAGATTTAGAATCGTTTGGGTATTTAGAGCCCTTGGCTGATGGTTTTAGAAACTATATTAAATCGGATTTAAATATTGCCGCTGAAGATTTATTAGTAGATCGTGCAAATTTATTAACCCTAACCATACCAGAAATGACCGTACTTGTTGGTGGTATGCGCGTATTAGGCGCAAACTATGACGGTTCGAATAACGGTGTTTTTACAAATAACATGGGTAGTTTAACAAATGATTTTTTTGTTAACCTTCTAGATTTTTCTCTTACTTGGAAAGCAGCAACATCTGAAGATAAGGCCTTTATTGGTCGTGATCGTAAAACGGGTGCTATGAAATTTTCTGCTTCTCGTGTAGATTTAATTTTTGGTTCTAATACGGAATTAAGAGCGGTAGCTGAAGTTTATGGTGCAAATGATGGTCAAGTGAAATTTGTAACAGATTTTGTAGCTGCATGGACAAAAGTGATGAATTTAGATCGTTTTGACTTAAATTAAGTTATTTATTAAAATACAATTAAGCAAAAAAACCACTTCAATTGAAGTGGTTTTTAGCTTGATTAAAATTGTTTTCTACTTATCAATAGAGCCTAAAACACGTTTCATAAATTGATTGACAGCCTCTTTTTTAGACGAACCATCTTTAATCATTTTATTTACTTCAATGGCGCCATACATATTAGAGATTAATTCTCCAATGACATCTAATTCTTCATCTTTTAAAGAAGAAACTTCGGTTAAAGCTTCTAAAGTTTCAATGGTTTCAACAATGTAGTCTTCATCATTATCTTCAATAAACTGCGCTAAGTGTTTTATTATAGGTAATTTCATTCTATCTAATATCTTCGCAATTGGAAGACGCTATTTTAAATTATTTAATAAACTTCGCTCACTAATTCTTTTAAAACGTCAAATTTGTTTGTCTGTGATTGATTTACAAATTTTCCATCTTTAAAGGTTGCAAACGTTGGTAAGTTATCTACGGTTGCTAATTTTCTTGATTCTGGAAATTTTTCAGCATCAGCGATTACAAATGTTATATTTTCTAACTCACCAGCTAATTTCTTAACTTTAGGTTTCATAATACGACAGTTTCCACACCAAGTAGCAGAATATTGAACAACAACGGTATCATTGTTTGCAATAATTTCGCTTAAGTTGTCTTTACTTAATTCTTGAATCATGTATAATTAGTTTATGTGATTTGCTAAATATTCAGCAGTTCCTAATCTGTTAGCTTGCATAGCGTCTTTACCTTCTTCCCAGTTTGCTGGACAAACTTCACCATTCTTTTGAACGTGCGCATACGCATCAATTAAACGTAAAAATTCGTTTACATTTCGTCCAACTGGCATGTGGTTAATACCTTCATGAAAAACGGTTCCTTCTTCATCAATTAAATAAGTTGCTCGGTAGGTTACGTTATCACCATCAACGGTTACAATTCCAGTCTCTTCATTATATTGTTCGTTTGTGATATCTAAAATACCTAATGTAGATGCCAAGTTTCTGTTTGTATCTGCTAAAATCGGGTAAGTTACGCCTTCAATTCCACCATTATCTTTTGGTGTGTTTAACCAAGCAAAGTGTACTTCAGGAGTATCACAAGATGCGCCTATTACAAGTGTATTGCGTTTTTCAAATTCTTTCATTGCTGCTTGAAATGCGTGCAATTCTGTTGGGCAAACAAATGTGAAATCTTTTGGATACCAAAATAATATTACTTTTTTCTTATTGTTAACTGCTTCTTCAAGAACGTTCACTTTAAAAGTGTCGCCCATTTCATTCATTGCGTCAACGTTTAAATTTGGAAATTTTTTTCCTACAAATGCCATGTTTTAAATTTTAAATTTATTAATATTTTAAGGTGCAAATATAGGAACAAGATGGTGTTTTTAGAACTGAATTAAATTCTAATTTCTTATTGAGTTATAGATTTATTTTATAGCTAATTTGTAGGCAATAGCTTTTTCTTATTTAGATGCTAATTGCTTAATTTTAATATTAAGCGCAGCAAATAATAAGGTCATAAAAGGGCTTAACCAATTAAAAATAGCAAACACAAAATAATCTGCTACAGAAACACCCAATACGCTACTTTGGTAGGCACCACAGGTGTTCCATGGAATTAATACAGATGTTACAGTTCCAGAATCTTCTAATGTTCTACTTAAATTCTCTGGAGCCAATCCTTTGTCATGATAGGCTTTTTTAAACATTTTACCAGGAATAACAATGGCTAAGTATTGATCGCTAGCAATGGTATTTAACCCCAAACAGCTAATAACAGTACTTGCAAACAATCCAAAAACAGATGAAGCAAAAGATAATAACACTTTAGTAATGCGCGCCAAAGCGCCAATGGCATCCATAATACCACCAAAAAACATGGCGCAACAAATAAGTAAGATGGTCCAAATCATCCCTTTCATACCACCTGCAGCAAACAAATCGTTTAACTTGTCGTTATCAGTTACAATTTGTGTGTCCGTTAAAATAGCGTTGAGTATTGCGCCTAATTTACTATCACTTAAGCCATCTAAAATAGTTGGTTGAAAAATAAAGGCAAAAACTGCGGCTAGTAATACACCAACACCTAATGCAATAAGTGGTTTTGTTTTTAATAATATTAATGCAATAACTACTAGAGGTACAATAAATAACAAAGGTGTAATATTAAAGGTGTTTTCAATACTAACTAAAAGACTACTTAAATCGGCAGTTCCAGTTGTATCAATAGACATACTCATTATAGAAAACGCTATTAAAGTAATTATTACAGTAGGAACGGTTGTTAAAGCCATATACCTAATGTGCGTAAACAAATCTGTTCCAGCCATAGCAGGAGCTAGGTTAGTTGTATCGCTTAAAGGCGACATTTTATCACCAAAATAGGCACCAGAAATTGCTGCACCAGCAATCATGCCTGTAGGAATACCTAATGCACTACCAATACCAATTAATGCAATACCTACGGTTGCTGATGTGGTCCAAGAGCTACCAGTTGCAATGGAAATAACAGCACAAATAATAACAGAAGCAGGTAAAAATATGGATGGACTTAATACTTGTAAACCATAATACACCATGGCGGGAATAACACCACTAATAAGCCATGTTCCGGCTAAAGCTCCTACAAGAAATAAAATCATAATGGGTACAAATACACTACGTAAGTTTTCCCAAACCTCTTTCATCATAACTTGAAAGCCCACATTATTAAAAAAACCGACAATAGCCGCTACAGCAGCACCTAATAATAAAATAAACTGATTGGAATATTCTCCTAATGCTTCGCCATCTGCAAAAAAGATGTTGTAAGCCAGCATCATCATTAACATAACGACCGGAATTAACGCTTCCCAGATAGTTAATTCTTTATTTTCAATAATTGTTTGGTCTTCTATTTCAATATTTGATAGATTTTTATCGTCCTGCATGTTGGTAGTTAGTTTCGTTAGGATTGTAATGTTACGATTTTCGAATAAAGTATGCAAATGCTAATTTCTGGAACAGTAGAGAAAGTAGAAGTAATAATCTGAATTTTAGAAAAAAGAAAGGAGTACGCTTTAACGTACTCCTTAATAAATTATGAAAAATTAATATATTTTTATAAAATATCAAGAGTTTTCATACACGTTCGCATGGTTTTATATGTGCGCTCAATATCTGCATCAAGTCCAATAGAAAAACGAATTAAGCCATCACTCAATCCCATTTCCTTTTGTTCATCTTCAGGTATTTCAGACGATGTTGAGCTTCCTGGTGCAGAAAACAAGGTTTTGTAAAAACCTAAACTAACCGCTAAATATCCTAAATTTTTCTCTTGCATTAATTCCATTAAAGCATTTGCTTTCTCTAATGAACCAACATCAATGGTTAACATACCGCCAAAACCATACTTTTCATTCATCATGCTCTTAAATAATTCATGACTCGGGTGAGATGCTAAACCTGGATATACTGTTTTTAAACCATCAGCTTCAAATTTTTCAGCTAAATAGGTGGCATTTAAACTATGTTGTTGCATTCTAATATGCAGTGTTCGTAGGTTTTTTAAAATAGAAGCCGCTCTTAAACTATCCATTGTTGAGCCTAAAAGCATACAGGCTCCATCGTTTACATTTCGTAAATCATCTATAAATTCTTGAGTTCCGCAGACAACTCCACCAACGGTATCACTAGATCCATTGATGAATTTTGTTAAACTATGAATAACGATATCAGCACCCAATTGCACAGGTGAAACAGATAGTGGTGAAAATGTATTATCTACAATCAGTTTTAAATTGTGCTTTTTTGCTAATTTTGAAAGACCAGCAATATCCGCAACTTCTAATAGTGGATTACTAACAGATTCGCAATATAAAATTTTAGTGTTTTTTGTTATGGCAGCTTCAACAATATCTAATTTTGTAATATCTACAAAACTAGTTGAAACGTTAAATCTTGGTGCAAAATTCTTTAAAAACGCATAGGTTCCTCCATAAATGGTTCTACTAGAAACTACATGGTCTCCTGCACCACAAAGTTGCATAATAACAGGCGTTATGGCACCCATTCCAGATGCAGTAACGTTTGCCGTTTCGGTACCTTCCATGGCTGCTAATGCTTCACCTAAATACAAGTTAGAAGGTGTGGAGTGTCGAGAATATAAATAGCAACCATCCGCATTCCCTTCAAAGGTATCGAACATGGTTTTTGCTGATAAAAAGGTATAGGTTGATGAATCTGAAATAGAAGGATTTACGCCTCCGAATTCACCAAAATATTGTAAATCTTGAATGTTATTTGCTGGTTTGAATGCCATAATGTTGAAATTTGAAAATTAATAATACAGTAAAAATCGGAAATATTAGATAATATATCAATAGATGTATGTTTATTTAGTTTATAAATCTAATTAATTTCAAAATAATAGTTTATATTTAGTCTGTTTTGGTTAATATTGTTTTTATAACGAAAAATTTTCAATTTCCATGAATTTTGATGCAATCGATTTAAAGCTTCTTCAATTTCTTCAAGAAGATGCGAAGCAAACTAACAAAGAACTTTCTAATAAGTTAAATTTATCTGTTACTGCCGTTTATGAACGGATTAGAAAATTAGAGCGGGAAGGCGTCATTGCGCAATATGTAGCTTTGGTGGATAAGGATAAAGTAGACCGTAGTTTTGTTGCTTTTTGCCACATTAAATTGGTTCAGCATACACAAGAAAATATTGTAAAATTTGAGCGTGAAGTCGCAAATTTAGAAGAGGTTTCCGAATGTTATCATATAAGTGGTGATTATGATTATTTATTAAAAGTCATGGTTCAGGATATGGAAGATTTTAGAGAGTTTATGGTTAAAAAATTAACATCCATTAGTCATATAGGTAGTACTCACAGTATGTTTGTTATAAATGAAGTTAAGCATACTACAGCCATAATTATTTAAAGTGAATTATTATTTATTTATGATCATCTATTTTTATTTATTAAAAATTAGGGCGAATTTCGTGAATCTAATTTTTAGTTAACGTAACTTTATGAAGCATACTTACTTTTATTTTATATTAGTTATTTTATTGGTTCAATCTTGCGGAAGTATAAAAAAACATAATGAAATTGTTACTAGTTTACATAGTGTAAATGCGCTTCAAAAAGATGTAGATGCTGTGTATCATCAATTGCAAAAGTACCATCCACGCTTATACCAATACATATCAAAGGAGGATTTAGATTATAAATTTGATAGCTTAAAAACAAGCATTTCTAAACCGTTAACCAGTCATGATTTTTACGAAAAACTAGCGCCTGTTTTAATGGCAGTGCGTCAAGGTCATATTTCGTTAATGCCACCTCAAATAGAATTTACTAAAAAAGAACGTAAATCCTTAATGAAAGAACGGTTTGAGTTTTATGATTTAGATTTTAGTTATATGGATAAAAAACTATGGGTAACTGGATCTAAATCAGATTCCCTGCTAATTGGTAGCGAAGTAATTCAGATTGAGAATGAATCAATAGACGCATTAGTGAAAAAATACCAAACACAATATGCCTCTGACGGTTTTAATACGACACTTTTTGATAGGCACATGGGACGTGCTTTTCAAAGGTTATATGCACGAGACAAAGGGTTTTTAGATAGACTTTCTGTTACATTTAATCAGAAGGATTCCTTATATTCTAAAACCTTCCGACGCATCCCTAAAGATTCAACGTCTAAAAAGATTGATACAATTAGTCAAAATCCTGATTCAATCAAAGTCGTAAAACTTACTAAAACTGAAAAATTATTAAGAAAGCAAAAAGCAAAAGAAAAGCGTTTGCAAGATAAAATTTATGGTTCAGAAGGTTCAGATGGTAAATTTACTCGTAATTTAAATTATGTAAAAAGGGATAGTTTGGTTGCCGTCATGAAAATACGAGGCTTTGGAAATGGTAATTTTAAAAAATTCTACAAGCAAAGTTTCGCCCAATTAGATTCCTTAAAAACGCCCAATTTAATTTTAGATTTACGTGATAATGGTGGCGGACGTATAGAAGAAATAGCCTATTTATATCGCTATTTAGCGCAGGAAGATTATAAATTTATTAATAGTAGTGAAGTTACTAGTCGCCTGCCATTTATGGTATACACAATGAGTAATGGAAGTCCTTTGGGTTTAAAAATTTTTGCCGGAATTTTATCGCCTTTTATAGTGACACAAAATTTACTTAAAACAAAAAAGATAGACGATAAAATCTATTACAACTTTAAGTATACAAAAACAAAAACTCCTTTTGAAAACAATTTTAAAGGAAACTTATATGTGTTAATTAATGGGAGTTCATTTTCCGCATCATCCATATTAGCAACAAATATCCAAGCCAATAATTTAGCCATATTTGTAGGCGAAGAAACGGGAGGTGCTTATAATGGAACGGTTGCAGGTTTGTTTAAAATATATGAATTACCTAATACTAACGTTCGTGTTCGCATAGGTTTAATGCAAGTTGATGCGCCATACAAAGTGGAACCAGATGGTTATGGAATCATGCCTGATATTACAATTGTTCCTACTTTAGATGATGTTTTAAATGAGCGTGATCCAGAATTGGAGTGGATTATAAAGCATGTAAACGAGTCGAAGCGTTAGATAATTGTGTATATTTAAGGGTTATTTTTTAGTGAAACCTTTGAACTCAAATCGATGCTTTACAAAAACATAAAAAAAATTTATCACGATATTTTTAAGTCGTATGCGCATCCTGAATTGGACACGCATATAAAAAAAATCATGGAATTGGATGTCTATCTGCCTTACAGTTCTACGTTTTTCTGTATTACCAACACACAAGATTTAGCCTTTGAGTTTGTTAGTAAAAACATGACCGCTTGTTTAGGTCTAGATACAAATGTTTTAAAGACAGAAGGTATGCGTAATTTTTGGAGTCGCATTCATCCAGAAGATATTGAATTATGGCTTAAAGGGTTAAATGATTTAATGGAATATACATTGGCTGAAATTCCAGTAAATAAGCGCTACCAAATGAGTTATACTTGGAATTATCGTCTTAAAAATGCGCATGATGAATATGTGAATATCATTCAAAATACAACTCCATTAGAGTTTGATTCAGATATGAAACCCATTATAGGCTTGGCACATTACACAGTAATGGATAAAAACATTAATATGCCTATAACCGTTTCCGCTAAATTATTAAATGACAATAAAGAGTACGAAACCAAATACTTTAATAACTATTCACAAAAGTTACTAACGAATGGATTAAGTAATCGTGAGCGCGATGTAATTCGTTTGTTGACCTTAAATAATACAAGTAAGGAAATTGCCGATTTATTGAATATTAGTTCAAATACAGTGGATACACACAGACGTAACATTTTAAAGAAATTAAATATTTCATCTACTGGTGAATTGATAGGAATGCTTAAAATAAACAACAATTTCCTCTAAATTTACTCAAATTGAGTATTGTGAAACTTGAAATAATTCTACACTTTTGTATAGCTATTATTTGAGGGTGAGATCTTAAATAAGGGTAACCTAACTAATTGTTAGTGTTGCCCTTTTTTTTTTGCTTCCCATTTAAATCTGCTCATTATCCTATGTTTTTTTTATTGCCTTCCCGTAAAACATTTGTATTTTTGTACTCGTTTAACACAACCTGAAAAATTATTTATATGAATTCATACGATGTAGCCATTATTGGTTCTGGTCCTGGAGGTTATGTAGCAGCCATTCGTTGCGCACAGTTGGGATTAAAAACTGCCATTATAGAAAAATATGCAAACCTGGGAGGTACCTGCTTAAATGTAGGTTGTATTCCTAGTAAAGCGCTTTTAGATTCGTCTCATCATTACGAAGATGCCATTAAGCATTTTGAAGAACATGGTATTGATATTCCAGGTGAAATTAAAGTGAATTTAAAACAAATGATTGCCAGAAAGCAAGCCGTTGTAGATCAAACTACAGGTGGTATTGATTTCTTAATGAAGAAAAATAACATTGATGTGTATCAAGGTTTGGGTAGCTTTAAAGATGCTACTCATATTACTATTTCTGGTGAAGAAAATACAGAAATCGAAGCTAAAAACAGCATTATTGCAACAGGAAGTAAACCTTCAAATCTACCATTCATAAATATTGATAAAGAGCGAATTATAACTTCAACTGAAGCATTAAAACTTAAAGAAATTCCAAAACACATGATTGTTATTGGAGGAGGTGTTATTGGTTTAGAATTGGGTCAGGTGTACAAGCGTTTAGGTGCTGAAGTTTCTGTAATTGAATATATGGATCGTATTATTCCAACTATGGATTCCGGACTTTCTAAAGAATTAAATAAAGTGTTGAAGAAACAGAAATTCAAAATCAACATTTCACATAAAGTAAAATCTGTAGAACGTGTTGGTGACGAAGTCATTGTAAAAGCAGATAACAAAAAAGGCGAAGAAGTTGAATTTAAAGGTGATTACTGTTTAGTATCAGTTGGTCGTCGTCCATATACAGACGGATTAAATGCGGAAGCTGCTGGAGTAAAATTAAACGAACGTGGACAAGTAGAAGTAAATGACCATTTACAAACTTCTGCCAAAAACATTTATGCTATTGGTGATGTAATTAAAGGTGCTATGTTAGCTCACAAAGCGGAAGAAGAAGGCGTATTTGTAGCTGAAGTTATTGCAGGTCAAAAACCACATATTGATTACAACTTAATTCCAGGCGTGGTTTACACATGGCCAGAAGTTGCAGCTGTTGGTAAAACCGAAGAGCAACTAAAAGAAGCTGGAGTTGCTTATAAAGTAGGACAATTTCCAATGCGTGCTTTAGGTAGAAGTAGAGCGAGTATGGATTTAGATGGATTTGTTAAAATTTTAGCTGATAAAACAACCGATGAAATTTTAGGTGTTCACATGGTAGGTGCTCGTGCAGCAGATTTAATTGCCGAAGCAGTTGTTGCTATGGAATATAGAGCATCCGCTGAAGATATTTCGCGTATGTCACATGCACATCCAACGTTTGCAGAAGCCGTTAAAGAGGCCGCTCTAGCTGCAACTGGAGATCGTGCTTTGCATGTGTAGATTCTCAATGAAAACAATTTATTAGATAATTTTTAAAACCACTTCCCAACCGAAGTGGTTTTTTTGTGGATAAAAATTACGTAGAACTACGTAGAGTGGTATTTGTTTTAATTCGTTAGATTTGGTAAACTTGTGAAGAGGTTATCTTTATTATTCAACTGAACATCAAGTTAAATAAACTATATTATTAAAATTGAATATATGAAATTAGAAAATATTTTGGACAAACTTGGTTCAATAGAGAAGAACTCATTTATTAAAATTATTGACAACATAATTACTAAAAACCCAAAAAATGTCAAAGAAATAGACAAGATTTTAAGCTCTTCAGACAAAGGCTTAAAATCCGTTGACAATCAAAACATTTCTAAAATTTTCGCATTAACAGAACAAGAGTTTCAAACTCATATTAAATGTGAATTTCAGGAAATCACATCACAACTGGATATTTTAATAGATATAATTATACGTGATGGTAATTGTATAATGAAACAAGATTGGTTTTCTAGATTATATGAAACTGAAATCAAAAATTTAAAAACGAGAATAAAAGGATTAAATGCTGACTTTGAAAATGAAAAATCAGAATTAAGTATTACTCGAAAAAGAGACTACAAAATTTATAAAGCTTGTTTATATGCAGCCTACCACAATGATGTTGAGAATAATCGAGATGCAAAAATCACATCAGATGAACTTTCAATAATTTTAACACTTTCAAAACAATTAGGATTATCACAAGAAGAAGTGAAACTGATTAACTATTCAATTATACCAATTGAAAAAATTGATATTCAAGAAGTTATAAAAGGGTTGAAAAATATTGGTGTCATTTTCTTTTCAAATAAAGAAAACACAATTTATGTAGCAGATGAAATGGTTAGAATGTTGAGAAAAGTAAGAGAAAAAGAGGTTGCTGAAAAATTCTACCGAAGAACTTTAAAACTTTTAAGAGAACCAATCATTAATCAAATTGGAAGAGAACATAATATTGATAGAAAAATATCGTACTCTCAAAAAATCGAAGAAATAATAAAAGAAGGTGTTTCTTTTACAAGCTTACTTCTGGAGGATATTTATAAACACGGAAGTACATTAACAGAAAAGAAGAAGACTTTAAATGAACTTTGCGAAAAAGGTCTAAATATTTCAAATCTAAAGGGTAGTACTTTAGATGATAAAATTAGTAGTCTCATTGAACATTTTGAGAATGTTGAGCGCGATGAAAAAGTAGGCATTTCACTAGATGGATTTGATAAATTACTTGCAGAAGTAAACCAATCTCTTCCAAAACTAAACAAACAGATAAAAGAACAATTTGAGTTACAAGACGAATTCGTCTTAAGAGCCGATTTTTTACTCGATTATAACATAAAACCAAGAGATATTTTGGATTTAATTGTCAAATCCGATTTAACTAAATTTATAAAAGATAATGGAATTAAACTACGAGGAGACGATATTTTAAATATTCTTGAACACTACAAAGATGTTGAAAATTTGTATTTAGAAAATTATGAAAATGTAGCATATAGAAATCTTAACTTACTGAAAGAAAATGGTATAAATGTAAAAGAAAGTGAGCTCGGATTAAAATTTGAGGATTTAACCAAAGTCATATTCAATAGTTTAGGATTTAATGTGGATGATGCGTTTAAAAACAAACTAAATACTAATAAGGATATGATGGATATTCTTTTAAACTTGGATAATAGCGAAATTATAATTGTCGAATGTAAGACGAGTAAAGAAAGAGGTTACAACAAATTTAGTTCGGTTTCAAGGCAATTAAAATCATATCAGAATTTAGCCCTCAAAAATGATTTACGAATTGTGAAAATATTACTTGTTGCTCCAGAGTTTAGTGATGACTTTGTTACCGATTGTGAAATGGATACTGAAATGAATTTATCATTAATAACTGCTTCAACATTATCAAATATTTTTGATGCTTTTAAAACATCAAAATATACCGAATTCCCACACGTCTTATTCCGAGATATTGTTATAAACGAAGAAAGAATATTAAAGGCATTGAGTAAATAAACTAAAAATTTCAATTTAGATATTTTTTTTACGAATTAACAAACTCGATAAAGCATTGTTTTAATCAATCCTTTTCCGTGTTTTAAAGGAATATATAGTAATTGCGTTTCTTCTACAACTATCCAATTAAAAGGTGGTTTTAGTAGGTCTATACCGCTGTGTTTTTTTAGTCGAATGCCTTGACCTGAAATAATATCTATATTTGCTTCAAATTTACCTTCTGGAATATGTTCTGTTATAATAACATATTTATAAGCAGATAATTTATTCAATATGCTTTGTACTTCGGCATTGGATACATGTTGCAATACCTGTCTTATTAAAGCGCAATCAGCCTCTGGTAAAGCATCTTTGGCTAAATCCAAACAATGGAATTCTAAATTATCGGCTTGGAATTGTTCTTGGTTATGCGTAATTAAATCAGGTACGATATCTATAGCCACGTATTTTTTAGTGTGTTTTATTAGGTGTTTACCCACATTAAAGTCGCCACAACCTAAATCGGCAACGGTTATAGGGTTTCCAAACGAATTTAAAAACAAGGTAACAGCTTCTAGGTATGGGTTTACCAATTCAGGATTATGAGATCCATCACCTGAATAAAAACGTGCGTTGTTGTTTCCCCAAAGATTCATGTTATAAACCTGTTCCATAGCCGCTTTAGTTGGCCATGTTTTTTTGTGTCGGTTTGGGTCGTTTTTGGTTGTCATCAACTTGTTATTAATTAAGGTTGAAAATTACTAAAATCGTTACGAATATGATTAATAAGGAAACCAAAATTATTGCTTTTTTAATAGTCCAACCTCAAATAAACTGATTTTAAACCATTACTTTTCGTATCCGAAAGAACACAACGAACGCTTTTGTTTTTTCACCACAACCATTTTTTAAAAAGAACGCGATTTAAATGTCTTGCATTCGGAACATAGTAGAACAGCATACAACCAAATTTTGCAAAATTCACTAAAAACGTACTGTAAGCCACTAATAAAAAACGCTTTGGAAATGTAAATGCGATAATATGCACTTGAAATTGTGCATCAAAATATTTACAATAGTTTCCATTACTTTTTAATGATTAGAATGTAATAAACACAAAAGTTTTACACTTTTTTGACATCTCATTTTGCTAAAACGGATTCTTTCTTTCTAAATTTGAAGTTAAAATATGTATTCGTTTTTATGAAAAAAATATACCTTCTATCTAAAATCTGTCTATTCGTTTTTAGTCTATTTCTCTTAACTGCTTGCAACGGACAAACAAAGACGTCTGAAAACCAAAATTCAGAAGTCGATTCAATTTCAAAAACCAAGAATACTTCAGAAGCAGAAGAACCCGTAAATAGCACCTATTACGGAGCGCCTTTTGTAAATGAACCTCCAGCCAACCGAATAAGCGATTTTGTTCGAAATATTTTTCAAGACAGCAAAGGCAATTTGTGGTTTGGAACAAATGGCGATGGTGTTATTCGGTATAACGGAAAATCTTTAGACTATTTTTCAGAAAATGAAGGTTTTAACGGTCTTGCAGTAAGAGGAATAGTTGAAGATAAGCAAGGTCATGTCTGGTTTGGCACAGAACGTGGAGTAACAAAATATAATGGTGAAACCTTCACTAATTTTAATGAGAAAGATGGCTTATTAAACGCGAATCTTTGGAGTTTGTTTATAGATAGTAAAGGCGTGATGTGGATTGGTACGTTAGGTGGTGCTTATACATTTGATGGTAAAAATTTCACACCTTTTGCCATTCCAGAATCAGAGCCAGATGCGTTGCGAGGTGTTACTAGCAGCAAGATTATTCATTCAATTATGGAAGATAGTAAAGGAAACATGTGGTTTGGAACACCAGGAGGTGCTTATAGGTACAACGGAAATACACTAAAACATATTTCAGAAAAAGATGGTTTACCAAACAATTCTATAAATCGTATTTTAGAAGATAAAAATCATAATTTTTGGTTTGCAACCCATCATAAAGGGATTAGTCGTTATGACGGAAAAACATTTACCAATTTCACAGAAAATGGCGTTATTAATGGTAATGAAGTCTGGACTATTTACCAAGATACAAATGGAAATATATGGTTTCCGGCTGAAAACTACGGTGTGTATCGTTATGATGGAAGCACCTTTACAAATTACACAAAAAAAGACGGTTTATTAACCAACGCCATACAGTGCATGTATGAAGATAAAGACGGTCGGTTTTGGTTTGGTGGTTGGATGGGACTTTTTCGTTTTGATAATAACTACTTTTCCGTTGTGACTAAAGATGGTCCTTGGGAGAGATAATTAACTTATTTATTTGCTTTTTCCATAATGTTAGTAGATATTCAGTTTTCGATTATTTTTTTGAAATTAATAAAAACAAAAAAAAACAGAATGCTATGAATAATTTTAACTGGGAAACTTTCACAAAGAAAATTGCTATTAATGCAAGCATATCAGAATTATACGATGCTTGGACAATCCCAGAAGAAATTGAAAAATGGTTTTTAAGCAACGCTAATTTCCTTAAACAAAATGGGGAGCAAGTATCTGGAAATAAAAACATTAAAACCAACGACTCCTACCAATGGTCTTGGTTTCTATATGATATAGTAGAAACAGGACATATTATTGAAGCTAACAGAAAAGACGTATTGAAATTCACATTTGCAGGAAACTGCTTTGTTGAAATTACCCTAGAACAAAACCAAGAATTTGTTATTGTAAAATTAATACAAAGTAATATCCCAACTGATAATGAATCTAAACGTGGAATCCGATTTGGTTGCGATTCTGGGTGGTCATTTTTTCTGGTTAATTTGAAATCTGTTTATGAAGGCGGAATAGATTTACGGAATAAGAATAAAGACTTAACAGGCATGTTGAATAACTAGAAAATCATACATTAGAAAAAAAACCAATCAAAATGAAATACTATTACACAATTTTCGCATTATGTTTTATTTGTATAATAACTTTTGCCCAAAAACCACGAGCTAGAGATTTGGGTGTTCCTTTTACAGGTGAAACTGGCGTATTTAATGCCATTACAGATGTAAAAGGCGTGGAAGTTGGTTACAGTACTATTATTTCTGGAACTGGAAAAAATATAAATGGCGAAGGACCAATTAGAACTGGTGTTACTGCTATTTTTCCGCGTGGAAAAGCCAAAAAATTCAGTCCAGTTTATGCTAATTGGTATAGTTTAAACGGAAATGGTGAGATGACAGGAACCACTTGGGTTACCGAATCGGGTTTTTTAGAAACACCTATTATGATAACAAACACTAATAGTGTTGGTGTTGTTCGAGATGCTGTTTTAAAATGGTATGTGGATACGGATTGGTATTCAGGCGAAGATTGGTGGTACACCTATCCTGTAGTAGCCGAAACCTACGATGGTTTTCTAAATGATATTTACGGTTTCCATGTTACAGAAAAACATGTATTAGAAGCTATTGAAGATGCCAAAACGGGTAAAATAGCCGAAGGTAATGTTGGTGGTGGAACGGGAATGATGTGTTTAGGTTTTAAAGGCGGAACAGGAACGGCTTCCAGAATTATTAAAATCAAAGATTCTGTTTATACCGTTGGAGCTATTGTTCAGTCTAATTTTGGAGCTAAAAGAAACTTGTCTATTGCTGGAGTGCCAGTAGGATTAGAATTAAAAGACACATTAAACTATAAATATAACGCACCACCAAAATCTAGAAGACAAGAAGGTGATGGTTCTATTATTGTAATTGTTGCAACAGATTTACCGCTTTTACCACACCAATTAAAACGCATTGCACAACGAATTCCACTTGGAATTGGGATTGTTGGTGGTCGTGGTAGTAATGGTTCTGGTGATATATTTTTGGCATTCTCCACAGCTAATGAAGACGCGTTTAATAGAGACGATATGGCAACGGTTACCATGTATCCAAACGATCAACTCATGCCAGTTTTTGAAGCTACAGTTCAAGCTGTTGAAGAAGCTATAATTAATGCTATGATAGCTGCGGAAACTATGGAAGGCATTAATGGTAATAAAGCGTATGCTTTACCACATGATAAATTGATGGAAGTTTTGAAAAAGTATAATAGAATAGATTAATTTAAAAAAATCTTAATTTATTACTATGGGTTATGAGTTAAAACCGTTCCAAAACCTCCAAAACAGATTTCTTATAACTTCTACTAATAGTTAAAGCTTTGTCATGTATTACAACATGCTCATTGGTAAAAGATGTAATTTTATCTATGGCTATTATAAACGATCTATGAATGCGCAGAAATTGTTCGTTTGGCAGTTTGGCTTCAATAGAAGTAATGGTTTCTCGCGTTATTATGGTTTCATTGGCGAGATGAATTTTTATATAATCGCTAAAACTTTCAATATAAATAATTGTGTTAAAATCAACTTTAATCATCCGCCTATCTGAACGTACAAACATAAACGCATGCGATTCTGTAACCAGATTTATGTCGCTTTCTTTGTTTGCATACACATCAAAATACGTGTTTACGGCTTTTAATAAACGTTCAAATGAAATGGGTTTTAATAAATAATCAACCGCTTGCAATTCAAATCCTTCAACAGCATAATCGCGATAAGCCGTTGTGAAAATTATTTTAATGTTTTTATTAATGGATTTAGCAAAGGAAATACCAGAAATATCAGGCATATTAATATCTAAAAATACCAAATCAATTTTATGATTGCTTATTACCTGAAAAGCTTCCATAGCATGGCTGCAACTGGCAATGACATTAATCGCTTCAATTTTTGAAAGATGCGAACCAATGATATCGCGTGCCATAGCTTCATCATCTACAATTAAACAGGCTATATTATTTGGGTTTTGCAATTAATTAGTTTTTAATGTTAAACGTACTTTAAACAAATCATCAGAATTTAAAATAGTTAAATGATACTGGTTTTTATAAAGTAAATCTAGGCGTTTCTGAATATTTTGCAAACCAATACCGTCTTTTGTATTTTCTATTTTAGAACTCGTATTTTCAATAGAAAAAACAATCTGATTCCCTTCAACCTTCAGCTCTATATGAATGTTTAGTTTTCCTGCTTTTAAGCGTCCATGTTTAAAACTGTTTTCCACAAAAGGAAGCAGGAGCATAGGTGCTATTTTTATGGTTTCTGGGATATTATCGCAATTAAAATTGACCTCTAATGTGTCATTAAATCGCAAATTTTCAAGTGCTATATAATCTTCAATATGATGTATTTCTTCCGTTAAAAGTACAAAAGGTTTATCTACTTGATATAATAAGTAATCCAGCAAATTGGAGAGTTTTAAAATCATTTCTGGTGTTTCATCGGCTTTCTTCAATGCAAAGCCATACATGGTATTTAATGTATTAAACAAGAAATGTGGATGAATCTGCATTTTTAAATACTGAAGTTCCTGTTCTTTAAGTTTTAATTGCGTTTCTAAAATTTTGTTTTCCAGTTTTTTTGTTTTTTCAGTGTGTTTCAAATTCAATTGTAACAACTTAAAGGCACTGACTAAAATAACCACCAAGTACACGCCAGTTGTTATGATAAATATATTCCGAGTAACTGGATTCATAGCCTCGTATTGAAAATTAGCTAAATAAATTAAGCTAAAAAATACGGATAACATGATGACATATCCAGAAATAATAAGGGTATATAAACTATAAAGCACAAACTGTAAATAGCGCTTGGTAATTAAATAGTCTGGAATTAATTTATAAGCTGAAACATAGGTTGTAGCAATGGTAATAGGCATTATAAATAATGAAAATAAAAGTGTGTCATTAAAATTTTCATTTTTAGCACTAAAGAATTTTGTAAAAAACAATAAAACACCACACCAAAATAAAAGATGTAGTAAAACACGAGCAAAAGCTTTTAAAATTGATTTATTAAAAAACATAGTGAATAATTACGCTACAATAATACAACGTTTTTCATGCGATTTCATATTTTGTAGACGAATAACAGATTTAGTACTGGTTTCTACATGAGGTTATATCCAAGGTTAATTCCGTTATTCATCGCATTTTTAAGTTATCATTCAGGAAGCAGCTTATGTTTGTATTGTGTTTAACTAAAACTATACGTTTATGAATTTATCAGCTTTATTAGTCATAAATCCTTTTTCGGAAGGTGGACCCATCATGATGTCTTTAATTACAATTTGTTTAATTGCATCCATTGTTTTTTTAATTAAGGGATTTAGTAGTTTAAAATCTAATACTATTCAATCTAAAAAAATGCTCCAATTAGCTGCAGACAGTAGTTTGTTAGGTTTGGTTATAGGCTTTTTAGCATCCATAATTGGTTTAATTACAGCTTTCGATTCTGTTCAAGCCATGGGTGATGCAGATCCATCTGTATTTGCAGGTGGTTTAAAAGTGTCTTTATTAACAGCTGGTTATGGATTGTTGACCTTTATTATTGCTAGAATAGGTATTCTCTTTTTGAAATGGTCACAACAAGAAGCTTAATTACTAATAATAAAATTATATAAAAATGCGTAACATGTTATATGTCATTATATGCATCTTAAGTCAACTAGTCGGTCAGGCACAAACATCTGATTATCTTACTAAAGTTGGAAAAAAAGATAGCCTTTATTCAGAAACTCTTAAGGAATCGCGAACTATTTTTGTGGAAGTTCCTGAAAGTTTTAACACCAATCCTTCAAACAAATATCCAGTTATTATTCTGTTGGACGGTGAAGTATTGTTTCCAATAGTTAGTAATGTACACCAATTTTACAGTGGTGGTTTTATGCCTGAAACGATATTGGTAGGTATTTCTAACGCGGAAAATAGAACACGAGATTTAACACCAACTAAAATTTCAAGCAAATATGGTATGCCATTTTCTGAAGAAAATGGCGAAGCTGAAAATTTTTTAAGGTTTATTGAAACAGAGCTAATTCCACATATTGAGAAAAATTATCCAGCAACAAATTACAGAACACTTATAGGTCATTCTTATGGTGGATTATTTAGTCTTTATGCATTAATACATAAATCCCAACTATTTGCAAACTATTTAAGTATAGATCCAAGTTTGGATTGGGATGATCAAATATTATTGCAACAAATGAATGACGTTTTATCAAACACCAAGCTATCAGAAAAATCAGTATATATGTCATTAAGTGGACAATTACACATGCAAAATCCAGAAGTTACCCTAGGAAATATAATGAATGATACAACCGATTTTACGTTGTTTTCCCGTTCCAATTTGCAATTTGCTGAAATAATGAAAACCAACTCGCAAAGTGATTTAACATTTTACTGGCAATTTTACCCAAATGATTTACATGGAACCATTCCGTTACCTTCAATAAAAGATGGATTATTGGAAACCTTTAAATGGTTTCAAATGGAAAATACAGCCAAAATAAACAATGCAGAAACGAGTAAAGACGAACTTTTAAAAATTATGGCTTTTCGCGAAGCAAAACTAAAAAAGCACTTTGGATATGCTGTTCCACCATATCCTGAATTTCTTTTAAACATGAGTGGTTATATGAATCTAGAAATGCAGCAGCTTGATAAATCTAAAATGTATTTTGAACAAGCGCTTCAATATTATCCGGAAAGTGCAAACGCACATGATTCTATGGCAGATTATTTTGAAGCAATACAGAATTATCCGTCCGCTATAAAATTTGTAACAAAGGCTTATGAATTAAGTGGAAGCGACTACCATAAAAATAGATTGGAAACACTTAACAAGAAATAGTTTTTTAGTAAATAGAATATTTAGTTAAGACCATATTTGTTGATGAAACTTCAAATAAGGTTTTTTTCATGTTTAAAAGCAATGTATCTTATTGATTTTTAGATGGTTTTTATTAAAATAAGCCTTGAAAATTTTGGCAATTAGTAAAAAATGAAGATATTTAAAGATTGAATAATAGCAAATTGCAGATAGTCAATTTGAATTTTAAAGCAAACTTTGTTTATTGTTTAAATTATTGTTAGGAAGGTTTTAAAAGGAAAACAGATTATTTGCGAATCCCTTACCAGAAATGGTAGGGGATTTTTATGTCAAATAGTTTTTTATCAAATACTATTAGTATTATTAATTGTTTTCGGAGATAATGTATACTTTTAGATTAAACTATTTTTTCTTATTTCGCTTATTATAATTCTTATCACCACGAGTTTTAGGTTTTTTATATTTCGCAGCAATCTTAAATTTATACGAACCTCCTAAATTTTCCTTACTATTCTTTTCTTTCTTTTCATGAAAAGCTGGACCTGGAGCATCTTCGTCACGTAATTTAGTTGGATTATTACGCTCTAATATTTGAGGACGTTCTTCCTCTAAAAGATCTGTAGAAATAGCAACATCTTCAGGGAATTCAATTTGTGGGATTGTCATTTGCATCAAACCTTCAATACGTTCCAGAGCATCTTGTTCTTTTTCGGTGTAAAAAAGTAAGGCTTGCCCTTCACGTTCTGCACGACCTGTTCTACCAATTCTGTGCATATAGTTTTCAGGAAAATTAGGTGTATCAAAATTAATAACGTGAGATACATTATCAATATCCAAACCACGAGCCATAACATCAGTTGCAACTAAAATTCTATTGTCGCCAGCGCGAAACTGTTCAATACTTCGTAAACGGTAATTTTGAGTTTTATTGGAGTGAATCACGCATAATTCATCATGGAAATTTTCATCCAACGCATCAAATAAACGATCTGCCATTTTCTTGAAACCAACAAAAATCAATACTTTATTATAGGTTTCAGTATCTTTTAAAATGCTTTTCAGCAAGTTTAACTTCGTATAGTAATTAGGAACCGCATATTTATGTTGCTCAATGTTTTCTAAAGGTGTTCCAGAAACAGCAATGGAAACGCGTTGTGGAGCCGTAAAAAAATCATTGATTAACGCATCCACATCTTCCGTCATTGTTGCCGAAAACATAATGTTCTGACGTCGTTCTGGTAGAATATCAAAAATATTGATAAGCTGGTGTCTGAAACCTAAATCCAACATCACATCCACTTCATCAATAACTAGTTTCTGAATGGATTTTAATTGCAACACACGGCTAACAGCTAAATCATATAAGCGTCCTGGAGTGGCCACGATAATATCAATACCTTCTGCAACGGCACGTTTTTGTGCATTAATATTTACGCCTCCATAAACACCAAACACGCGAACATTTATGTATTTGGCTAATTTTTCAATTTCGTCAACCACCTGAACCACTAATTCTCGCGTTGGTACCATAACTAAAACACGGGGACTTTCCTGTTCTGAATATTTTAAACCTCTTAAAATAGGCAACATGTAAGCAAACGTTTTACCTGTTCCGGTTTGCGCAATCCCAACCACATCAGTTCCTGAAGCTACCACACTAAAGGCTTCTGCCTGAATTGGTGTTGGATTGGTAAAGCCTAAATCGTCTAATGCGTTGTATAAAGGCGTACTTAATTTTAAATCTTGAAAGGTAATTGCGTCCAAAAGTTTCTGTTTTAGTCTACAAAGGTAAATGTTTTATATGTCTTATGCTTTATGGCTTTGCAACTTTATAAATTGTTGTTACAGCTACTGCATTTCTTCTTTTTTATCCAATGAAATTTTCGGTACTTTGTAAATAACTTTTTTATTGAGAAAAACGCATACATATCAACCAAAAGACATTAACGTCTTTAAAAATCAGTTACTGCATTGGAGTCAGCAATTTCGTGAGGTTATGTGGTTAGATTCTAATACCTATACCCAAACACATAGTAGCTATGATGCCGTTTTAGCAGTAGATGCGTTTACGAGTATTGAAACGGATTATACGGATGCATTTCAAAAGTTAAAAGAATACCAATTGCTTACAAATGATTGGGTTTTTGGGTACCTGACATACGATTTAAAAAATGCCATTGAACCCTTAAAATCAGATAACTTTGATGGATTAGCGTTTCCAGATTTGTGTTTTTTTCAACCGAAAAAAATATTTCTATTTAAAGGTAGTCTAGTTGAAATCCAGTATCTAAATATGGTTGATGACGAGATTGAAACGGATATTCAAGCCATAAACAAAGTTGAAGAATATCATCTTGAACGCAGAGTAAAAGTAGTAGAACATCCCATCAAAATAAAAATGCGTTTAACTAAAGACGCTTATTTTGAAAAGGTGAATAACATGTTAGCGCATATCCATCGTGGCGATATTTATGAAGCTAATTTTTGCCAAGAATTTTACGCTGAAGACACTAAAATCAGCCCATTGGCTATTTATGAAAATCTGAATTCAATTTCTAAACCACCTTTTGCTACTTTTTTAAAATTAGATGACAAATATCTGTTATCTGCTTCACCTGAGCGCTATTTAAAAAAAACTGGACAAACAGTCATTTCTCAACCCATAAAAGGAACTGCTAAACGCTCTAAAAATGAAGACGAAGATTTAGCGCTTCAGAACCAATTATTTTCAGATGAAAAGGAGCGAAGCGAAAATATCATGATTGTGGATTTAGTCCGAAATGATTTATCAAAAACAGCCATAAAAGGAAGTGTTCACGTATCAGAATTATGCAAAATATATAGTTTTGAGCAAGTACATCAGATGATTTCTACGGTTCAAAGTACGGTTCCAGTAACTATGAATCCAGTCGATATTATTGAATCCACATTTCCTATGGGAAGCATGACAGGTGCACCAAAAATTTCTGCCATGCGTATTATAGAAGCGTTAGAAGAAACCAAGCGTGGTTTATATTCTGGTGCTGTTGGCTATTTTACACCTCAAGGTAATTTCGATTTTAATGTGGTAATAAGAAGCATCGTGTATAACGAAAGCAACAAATATGTGTCGTTTTCAGTAGGTGGAGCTATAACAGCTAAAAGTAATCCGTTAAATGAATACGAAGAATGTCTGGTAAAAGCCAAAGCCATGCGAGATGTTTTAGAAGAATAACAGTTTTACATATTATTGGTTTAAAAGTGTAAATTTGAGGTATTATTGAAAATTATATGACACAAATTGATTTTGAAAATCACATTCATAAAAATCTTTCTTTTTTAACGAAAAGTAAATTTTTGATTGCTATATCTGGAGGAATGGATAGTATGGTTTTAACGCGTTTTTGTCATAACTTAAAATTGAATTTTGCGTTAGCACATTGCAATTTTAATTTACGTGGTGCTGAAAGTGACGCAGATGAAGATTTTGTTTTAGAAATAGCCGAAGATTTAGATTTAGAAGTTTTTGTAGAAAGTTTTGATACCGAAACCTATGCATCCAAAAATAATTTATCCATTCAAATGGCTGCTCGCGAATTGCGCTACAACTGGTTTCAGGATTTGGCAGACCAACTAAATTTCGACTATATTTTAACTGCTCATCACGCAGATGATAACTTGGAAACCTTTTTTATAAATCTCATGCGTGGAACCGGTTTAGATGGTTTAACAGGTATTCCAGAAACAAATGGTAAGCTTGTTCGTCCATTATTGCCATTTTCGCATACCGCTTTACAATTGTTTGCAAACAATGAAAAAATAGTTTGGCGTAACGATAGTAGCAACGCATCCACCAAATACCTTCGGAATAAATTACGTCATGATGTGATTCCTATTCTAAAGGAAATGAATCCGCAATTCCTGCAAAATTTTCAAAAAACGCAAACGCACATAAAAGAATCAGTCGAAATAATTGATGATGCATTGGTTCGTATTCAGAAAAAAATAGTTCATACATCCAATAATGTGATTCAGTTGGATGTTAAAAAACTACAACAATTATCCAATCCGAAAGTGTATTTATATCAATTGTTAAAAGATTTTCAGTTTACGGAATGGGATGACGTGTACCAACTATTATACGCACAATCGGGAAAATTTGTACTATCAAAAACACACAGGTTGGTAAAAGATAGAACCACTTTAATTTTAACGGAGTTGCCTTCAGATGAAGATGAAAACTCGTTTAATTTGGAAGAAGGTGAAACTCAAATTGCTTTTCCAATAGGTCAATTATTACTAGAGAATGTAACGGAAATTAGAGAAACATCGGCAACGAGTATTTATGTTGATAAAGATTTGTTAAAATATCCATTATCGGTAAGAAAATGGAAAAAAGGCGACTATTTTTACCCTTTTGGCATGGCAGGTAAAAAGAAGTTGAGTAAATTTTTTAAAGACGAAAAATTATCTTTGCCAGAAAAAGAACAAACTTGGTTATTGTGTTCCAATAATCAAATTGTTTGGGTTATTGGTTTACGCGCTGATAACCGATTTAAAGTCACTAACAATACGAACCAAATACAAAAAATTAGTATTTAAAATGAAACGTAATTTAGTCCTATTTTTAACGCTTTTTGTCACTACAATTTCGTTAAACGCTCAAATTTTAAATCCAGTAAAATGGACAGGCAAAACCGAAAAGTTATCGGAAACGCAGTACAATTTAATCTTTGAAGCTGATATAGAAGAACACTGGCATTTATATTCACAAGACTTACCAGAAGGCGGACCCATTCCAACCGAATTTGTTTTTGATTCCATTGACAAAGCAGACAATTTTAAATTAATTGGTAAAGTGTTAGAAAGTGAATATAGAACTGCTTTTGATAAGGTGTTTGAAATGGATTTAAACTTTTTTGATAATGAAGCAACCTTCACGCAAAAGATAGAACTTTTAAACCCGGATTTAAAAACTATAACAGTCGATATAGCCTTTCAAGCCTGTGATGATGAGCGATGTATTTACCCACAGAAATCAGTTACTTTTAGTTTAGATGGTTCAGTAAAAGAGTCGGGAGATCTTTCCGAAGAAAAATCGATAAATTCTAATATTTTTAATTTGAAAGCGAATGAAACTGAAGTCATTCAAGATAATACAGTAGTAGACTCAGATTCTGAAAATGAAACTAAAGGACTTTGGATGACATTTTTCACTTCATTCTTTTTAGGTTTCCTAGTTTTACTAACACCATGCGTCTTTCCTATGATACCAATGACAGTGAGTTTCTTTACCAAACAGAGTAAAACACGCGGTCAGGGGATTAAAAATGCGCTACTATATGGATTCTTCATTATTGTAATCTATACTTTGTTAGGAACCGCTATTTCCGCTATTTTTGGAAGTAATGCTATGTATGAATTTTCAACAGGAGTGACATTTAACACTATTATGTTTCTGGCATTGTTGATTTTTGCATTTTCTTTTTTAGGAGCATTTGAAATTATGTTGCCAAATTCTTGGGTTAATAAAGTGGATAATAAAGCCAATAAAGGTGGTGTTTTGGGTATTTTCTTTATGGCTTTGGCATTGGCAGTGGTCTCTTTTTCATGTACATTCCCAATTGCAGGAACCGCTTTATTGGATGCAGCCACCAAAGGCGGTATTGCGCCAATTGTGAGTATGTTAGGTTTTTCATCAGCAATAGCCTTACCATTTGCTTTGTTTGCATTTTTTCCAAGTTGGTTAAATTCCATGCCAAAATCTGGTGGGTGGCTGAATATCGTTAAAGTGACTTTAGGGTTTTTAGAACTGGCGTTTGCTTTCAAATTCCTGTCTATGGTCGATTTAGTTTTGGAATGGCACATATTAACACGTGAAGTGTTTTTAGCCATTTGGATTGCTATTTTCGGGACTTTAGGACTCTATTTATTAGGGAAAATAAAATTACCACATGATTCACCTTTGCCACATATTTCCGTTGGTCGTTTATGTATGGCATTATTAGCATTATCTTTTACAGTTTATATGATTCCAGGACTTTGGGGAGCACCAGTAGAGCTAATTAGTGGTTTTCCACCGCCAATGAGCACGAATAGTGAATCGCCTTATGGTGTTGGAAATACAAAACCTGCTTTGTACACTAGTGGATCAGGAACAGCAGTTGAACTTCCAGAACATGCTCATTATGGTCCCAATAACTTAATTGCTTTTCATGATTATGAACAAGGTTTAGCATATGCCAAAACGGTTAATAAACCTGTTATGTTAGATTTTACGGGATTAACCTGTGTTAATTGCCGTAAAATGGAAGAGCAAGTTTGGGTGAAGGAGCATGTTTTTAATGTATTAAATAATGATGTCGTGCTAATATCCTTATATGTTGATGATAGAGAAAAACTACCGAAAGATGAGCAATACCAATCTGAATTAACAGGAAATAATGTAACAACCTTTGGCCATAAATGGTTGGAGTTTCAGCAAGTGCGTTATAATACCAATGCACAGCCCTTATATGTCATTCAAGATACGGATGGCAACGATATAAGTAAACCTGTTGGTTATACTCCAGATGCTGATGAATATCATGAGTGGTTAACAAAAGCGGTTAAACGCTTTAAGCAAAAACAATAATTTATTAAAAATGAAGCGAGTTTAATTCTCGCTTTTTTTGTTAAAATAGGTAGCTTTACCGAAACGATTTTATGAAGATTCAAGGACAGATTGTCGATATACCCAATAAACGCATTTTTTCAGGTGAAATTACTGTGACAAACGGTAAAATTTCAGCCATTGAAGAAGTTTCGCATAACAAACAACAGTTTATCTTACCGGGTTTTGTAGATGCACATATTCACATTGAAAGTTCCATGTTGGTACCAAGTGAATTTGCTAGAATAGCGGTAAATCATGGAACCGTTGCAACCGTTTCGGATCCGCATGAAATTGCCAATGTTTTAGGAATTGAGGGTGTGGAATTCATGATAAATAATGGAAAACAAACACCTTTTAAATTCAATTTTGGTGCACCATCTTGCGTACCTGCAACTACATTTGAATCGGCTGGAGCAGTGATAGATTCCCAAGGGATTAGAGAATTAATGGCGAATCCAGATATTTTGTATTTAGCAGAAATGATGAATTATCCTGGTGTATTATTCGATGACGAGGAGGTTTTAAAGAAAATAGCTTGGGCAAAACACTACAATAAACCCGTTGATGGTCATGCACCAGGTTTACGTGGTAACGATTTAACGAAATATATTCAAGCAGGCATATCAACCGATCATGAATGTTTTACCTATGAAGAAGGCTTGGAGAAACTTCAAAAAGGTATGAAAGTCTTAATTCGTGAAGGTAGTGCTGCTAAAAATTTTGACGCGTTGATTGATTTATTGCCAGAACATTTTGAAAATATGATGTTTTGTAGTGATGATAAACATCCAGACGATTTATTGCTTGGTCACATAAATCAATTATGTGCTCGATCCGTTGCTAAAGGCTTTGATGTGTTTCAAATATTACAAATGGCATGCATAAATCCGGTAAAACATTACAATTTATCAGTTGGATTATTGCAAGTGAATGATGCAGCCGATTTCATTGTTGTTGAAGATTTAACCCATTTTAAAACACTTAAAACCGTTATTAATGGTGAAGTCGTTTTTGATAACGAAAAATCGCTAATTCCTCATACAAAATTTGAAATCCTAAATAATTTCAATACGTCTAAAAAGCAGGTTTCCGATTTTAGAATAGAATCTTCAGCCAAACAGATTCGCGTTATTGAAGCTCTAGAAGGACAATTGGTAACTAATGAAAGCATTGAAGATGCTTTAATTGAAAACGGAAACTTAATCTCAAATATTGAAAAAGATATTTTAAAAATGACGGTTGTTAATCGCTATAATAATGATAAACCGTCTATAGCTTTCATTAAAAACTTCGGATTAAAATCCGGAGCCATTGCAAGTTCAGTTGGTCATGACTCTCATAATATTATTGCTGTTGGTGCAACAGATGAAGCCATTTGTAAGGCTGTGAATCTAATCATAGAAAACAAAGGTGGTATTTGTGCTGTTTCCGAGAAAGATAGTCACATTGTTTCTTTACCAGTTGCAGGAATCATGAGCGATCAAGATGCCAAAACTATTGGTGAAGCTTATGGCAAACTAGATAATGTGGCTAAACAGTTAGGTAGCACACTAAACGCACCTTATATGACCTTGAGTTTCATGGCTTTATTAGTAATTCCATCTTTAAAGTTGAGCGATAAAGGGCTTTTTGATGGGAATTCGTTTAAATTTACACCTTTAGAAGTTTAATATGCCCATCATTGAATCCACTTATAAAGCACCCTATTTTTTTAGAAGAGGTTTTGTTGCGACTGTTTATTCTGGTTTAATCCGACAAGTAAAAGGCATCATTCAAAAACGAGAACGCATCACCTTATCAGATGGCGATTTTCTAGATTTGGATTGGAGTTATGCTGAAGAAAAAACGGATAAACTCATCATTATTTTACATGGCATGGAAGGTAGCGCACAACGCGCTTATGTAACTGGAACCGCCAAACTTTGTAATGAGAATAACATTGATGCGTTATCGGTTAATTTCAGAGGCTGTTCTGGTGAAGATAATTTGCATTTCCAATCCTATCATTCTGGAGCAACATCAGACTTACAGGATGTTATTTCACATGTAATTGGAACAAAAACCTATTCTGAAATTTATATTAAAGGCATTAGTTTAGGTGGAAATGTGACTCTGAAATATCTAGGCGAAACTGCCAATATTCCGGAACAAGTAAAAGGCGGAATTGCCGTTTCCGTGCCATGTTATTTAGCGGGTTCTGCCAAGGAATTACACACGCTTAAAAATTATCCATTTCATGAAAAGTTTAAACGTGATTTAGTGAACAAATTACGAGTTAAAAGAGAAAATCATCCCGATAAAATTTTATTAAAAGACTTAAAATCCATTAAAACACTTTACGATTTCGATAATTATTATACAGCTAAAGCACACGGATTTAAAGATGGTTCGGATTATTATGAGAAAAGTAGTTCGCTGCAGTTTCTTCCGAATATCAATATTCCGACTCTAATTATAAATGCATTAAACGATTCCTTCTTGTCACCGGAATGTTATCCCGTTAAAGAAGCCATAAATAACCCGAATTTATTTTTAGAAATGCCTAAATATGGTGGTCACATGGGATTTATTCAAACCCGTGGTTATTATTATAATGAACTTCGAACGTTGGAGTTTATAAAAGGAAATTAGTTTTTAAAGTTTTCAAAGTCTCACAGATGCGGATTGGTAGCTTTGTAATTTTTTTTAGGTTTTAAAAGTCATTAATTTATAATTAGTAAGAAGAATAAATCACTTATAAATTTCCAAATATTTAGTCTGTTCTTTAATGGCTGAAATAAATTCGCTTTTAAGTTCTACAACCAACTCCGAAACATGTGGTGCGTTTTGAATATTAGTTACTCCTTGTCCAGCAGACCAAATAGTTGCCCAGGCTTTAGCATCATCTTTATGAACCGTTAATTCTTCCCCGAAATCCACTTTTTTCTCACGTGTTAACATTTCTTCGGTAATTCCCATGGCTTTAATACTTGGTCCCAAAAAATTAGCAGCAACTCCAGAAATAGCTGCAGTATACACAATATCGTCTGCACCAGCATTAATAATCATATCCCGATATTCTTTTGGCGCTTTGCTTTCTTGGGTATTAATAAAGCGGGTTCCCATATAAGCTAAATCGGCTCCCATTTGTAAAGCAGACGCAATATCCCGTCCTGTACTAATGGTGCCAGCGAGCAAAATTGTTTTCTTAAAAAAGCGTTTAATTTCGGCAACTAAAGGCATGGGATTTATGGTTCCTGCATGACCTCCAGCTCCTGCTGAAACGAGTATAAGTCCATCTACACCAGCTTCGGCAGCTTTTTCAGCATGTCGTCTTTTAATTATATCATGAAACACTAATCCACCATAACTATGTACGGCATTTACCAATTCCGAAACAGCTCCAAGTGAAGTAATGATTAAAGGTACTTTATGTTTAACGCACAATTCTAAATCTGCTTGAACACGAGGGTTGGTATTATGAACAATCAAATTCACACCAAAAGGCGCAGCTTTCTTCCCGGTTTCTTTTTCAAAATGTGCAAGTGCTGTTTTAATTTCTATCAGCCATTCTTCAAAACCTTCGCTGGTACGTTGATTTAAAGCAGGAAACGTACCCACAATGCCGTTTTTACAACATTCAATGACTAATTGTGGTCCAGAAATTAAAAACATGGGTGCCGCAACAACAGGTAATGTCAAGTTTTGTATAAAGGGTGGTTTGCTCATTTTTTTGTGTTTTGATTGGTTATCAAATATAATTAAAAACTAACGAAAGCTTATTACAGAATTCATGGAGAGTTTTTTTTTATTAAAAAGCTTCTAAAGTACCATGACTTTTACTAAAAGTATTTTTACTACATTTAAGCAAATCAATCAATTATGCTTAAAAAAGTATTTGGAAGTGCGGTATTTGGAGTAGAAGCAACTACTATAACTGTTGAAGTAAATGTGGATAAAGGCGTTGGCTATCATTTGGTAGGATTGCCAGATAATGCTATTAAAGAAAGTAATTTCCGCATAGCAGCTGCGCTTCAAAATAATGGCTTTAAAATACCTGGCAAGAAAATTATTATTAATATGTCGCCAGCCGATTTAAGAAAGGAAGGAAGTGCCTACGATTTAACACTTGCTATAGGAATTCTAACAGCAACTAACCAGATAAAAGCGGATACTTTAGAGGGTTATGTTATAATGGGTGAATTATCATTAGATGGAACACTTCAACCCATAAAGGGTGCATTACCTATTGCTATTAAAGCACATGAAGAAGGTTTTAAAGGTTTTATTCTACCTAAACAAAATGCCAAAGAAGCTGCTATTGTTTCAGGACTGAATGTGTATGGTGTTGATACTATTACACAGGTAATTGATTATTTCGATAAAGGTGAAGCGTTGGAGCAAACCATAATTGACGTTAAGGAAGAGTTTACTAAAAGTCTCAATTTTCCGGAATTTGATTTTGCGGATGTAAAAGGTCAGGAAGGTATTAAACGCTGTATGGAAATTGCTGCAGCAGGTGGTCATAATATTATATTAATTGGTCCTCCAGGTGCTGGAAAAACCATGTTGGCGAAACGTTTACCAAGTATTTTACCACCTATGACATTAAGTGAAGCCTTGGAAACTACCAAAATCCATTCGGTTGTTGGTCGTGTTAAAGAAAACATGGGTATTATGGCACAACGTCCATTTAGAAGTCCGCATCATACAATTTCGAATGTAGCACTTGTTGGAGGAGGCAGTTATCCGCAACCAGGCGAAATTTCCATGTCGCATAATGGTGTTTTATTTTTAGATGAATTACCCGAATTTAAACGTGAAGTTTTGGAAGTTATGCGCCAACCGTTAGAAGATCGCGAAGTGACTATTTCTAGAGCCAAATTTACTGTTACCTATCCATGTTCGTTTATGTTGGTTGCCAGTATGAATCCAAGTCCAAGTGGTTATTTTAATGATCCAAGTGCACCTGTAACATCATCACCAGCCGAAATGCAGCGCTATTTAAGTAAAGTGTCAGGACCTTTATTAGATAGAATAGATATTCATATTGAAGTAACACCAGTTCCCTTTGAAAAATTATCTGATGAACGTAAGGGCGAATCTTCTATTGACATTCGAAAACGTGTTACAGCAGCCAGAAAAAGACAAACCGAACGTTTTTCAGATTCCGATAGTGTACATTATAATGCGCAAATGAATGTGAAGCAAATCCGAAAACACTGTAAATTGGATGATGCGTCCAAAGAACTATTGAAAACAGCCATGGAACGTTTAAATCTCTCGGCTCGAGCTTACGACAGGATTTTAAAAGTTTCTAGAACCATTGCCGATTTAGAAACTAGTTCTGATATAAACGGGTCACATATTAGTGAAGCCATTCAATACCGTAGTTTAGATCGTGAGGGTTGGTTGGGGTAAGTAAAATTTTTCTGACACCTTAAATGCTAATTCCCAATAAATATGATAGTTTAAAAATATGATTAAAATTATATTATTGTGTAAATACAAAGACGATAACATTCTTTTTTTATATTTTTAGGGTCTATTAATTAAAACCAAACAAGTCAGAATGAAAAATGTATCGTTATTAATTATTGGTGCCATTATTGGCGCTTTTACTACGTACTATTTCTGTCCAAATTGTTTAGGTGAAGTAGAAACTTTAAGTGCGACAATTGTTAAACCATCTGGTATTATTACACCTAAACATGCAGAAACTTTAGATCAAGCTTTTAATTCCAGACATGAATTAATTAGCGATTCTATTGTAAAACGACCAGGTGGTGATAATCGTTCTTCATGGTATTCTTTAACAGATATTAATAATTACATTAAATACGCAGATAGTCAAGCTACCTCACTAGGTTACAAAATGGACGGTTTGCGCGTTTATTTAGGTGCACATGCTGATAACCCAAAAATGGGAGTTGGTTATACCACCATGTTTTTTATACCAACAGGAGTTCCTGCTCGTTCAGAAGGATCTAGCATCCCTTTTATTTTTAAACGTAAAGGAGGTGATATACCAGGAGGTGATGGACTAAATGAAGGAGCTAATGGTTACCCACCAAGTGCAAATTACCCACAATAATATTTAGAATTTGTTGTTAGAGTTAATAAGTAATAATATCATTTGGATTTATTTAGTATTGGAAGTTTTAGCCGCTATGACAGGTCTAATATTTTTTTCTAAATACAAGCATACAGTTGCTAAATATTTTGTTTATTTTTTAATATATATAGTTGTTTTTAATGTTATTGGTATATATACAATTTTCGTAAAAAATAACGGATTTTTATCTTTCCTAGATAATACTTTATTAGAAAAAAATTATTGGTGGTATACCTTATGTTGGTCTATTTTAAGTGTAGCTTTTTATGGTTGGTATTATTTTAAAATACTGGAAAATATCAATCATAAAAAGCTACTAAAATTTTCTTTGTACATATTTCTTTTTTATTCAGTTTTTGTCATTATTTTTAATTGGAAGCAATTTTTTAATGCAGGTTTTGTTTCCATTAAAGTATTCGGCGGTATAATTATATTACAATGTGTATTTTATTATTTTCTTGAAATTTTACAAAGTGATAAAATTTTAACCTTTTATAAATCGTTAAATTTTTATATCACTTGTTCCATTTTAATTTCATGGTTAGTACAAACACCACTTGTTTTTTTTGAGCACTATTTTGGTTTACTAGACATGGACTATGTAAATTTGAAGTATTTTATAGACCTTATAGTTATTACATTTATGTATCTATCATTCACAATTGGAATCATTGTTTCAAACCCAGATTATGATTAATACTTTAGCAATCTTACTTCAAAACCCAAAACCAATATCTACTTCAGCCGAGCGAAACCTGTTGATTTATATGGTATTTGTTTTAATTATTTTATTCTCTTTTTTCATTGTTTTTTTTATTGTTTTTTTGAAACGTAAAAACAAAATGATTTCAGAAAAACTTCAACAGGAACAAGATTTTCAAGAGCAAATATCTAATATCCAAATTGAAATTCAGGAGCAAACGTTAAAAAATATTGGTCAGGAGTTACATGATAATATTGGTCAGTTACTTTCTGTAGCTAATATGCAAATGAGTATCATGAATCTGCATGTTCAAGAGGCAATTAAAGAGCAATTTGCCGAAACTAAAAATGTAGTAAAAGATAGTTTAAGTGAAGTACGTGCGCTTTCAAAATCTTTAAATAGCGATGTAATAGTAAATCGTGGGTTTCAAAAATCGGTTAAAAATGAAGTCACGCGTTTAAACAAATTAAAATTACTTTCAGCAAAATTAGAGATTGTAGGAGATGTAACATTATTCTCCAATTCCAAAGACAGCATTATCTTATTCCGAATTATTCAGGGGTTTATTTCAAATACCGTTAAATATGCTTCAGCAGCCAGTTTAATTGTAAAACTTGACTATCAGGAAAAGCATTTAATTATTAATATTGCTGATGATGGTAAAGGTTTTGATATGAATTTAGCAAAAACAGGTTCAGGCTTAATAAATATGAAAAGTCGTGCAGATTTAATTAAAGCGGATTTTAATATGCATTCTGAAATTAAACAAGGCACAAGTTTGCAAATCAATTATCCATATCGTGAGCAAATAAAATTAACCTTCTAAACAGGCATTCCAAACGGGATCATTAGGTAAAGGAGCTGTTACATGAATGTCTTCTTTGGAAACAGGATGCGTAAATTGCAATTGTCTGGCATGTAAACTAATGCTACCATCAGGATTGCTCCGGTTAAAACCATATTTTAAATCGCCTTTAATGGGACTTCCTATACTAGCTAATTGCACACGGATTTGGTGATGACGACCCGTTTCTAAAGACACCTCAATCAAATAATACGTTTCCAATTTTTTTAATACTTGATAATGTAGAATGGCTTTTTTGCTATCAGCTGATTTATTTGGAAAGGCTGTCGATTTGTTGTTCTTCGGATTCTTTCGTAGCCAATGTGTTAAGGTATCAGCTTGTTTTTCTGGTAGATTTTTTACCAAAGCCCAATAGGTTTTATGGGCTTGTTTATCGACAAATAACTTGTTTAACCTAGGTAAAGCTTTACTTGTTTTAGCAAACATAACAACACCTGTTGTTGGCCTATCCAACCGATGAACAACACCGAGATACACATTGCCAGGCTTATTATATTTATCTTTTATGTAGTCTTTAACCACATCACTTAAAGGCGTATCACCAGTTTTATCCCCTTGAACAATATCACCAGCACGTTTGTTTACAATGATTAGGTGATTGTCTTCGTATAAGACTTGGAGGTTTGATTTGTTGGAGAGAACTTTTGACACGAATTACACGAATTTACACGGATTATTTTTACTTGACACGAATTACACTAATTTTCACGAATGCTTTACTCTGCGACTTTGCGAGAATTACTGTAAATTGCTACTGAACACTTTTTTTTTCCCTTTGGGGAAATGTCCGCAGGACAAAGGGGCTTATTAATACTGTTCCTCATCATTCGGAAAATCAACCGACTTCACATCAGTAACATACTGTGAAATGGCGCTAGTCATATCTTCATATAAATTCATATATCTACGTAAAAAACGTGGGTTGAATTCATGTGTCATGCCTATCATATCATGCAAAACTAAAACTTGACCATCTACACCTTTTCCAGCACCAATTCCAATAACTGGAATGCTAACACTTTCAGCAACTTCTTTAGCCAATTTAGCAGGGATTTTTTCTAAAACAAGGGCAAAACATCCAGCTCTTTCAAGCATTAACGCATCTTCTTTAAGTTTTTCAGCTTCTTCATCCTCTTTAGCTCTAACGGTATAAGTTCCAAATTTGTATATGGATTGAGGTGTTAAACCTAAATGACCCATAACTGGGATTCCCGCATTTAAAATACGTTTTATAGAATCTTTAATTTCTTTTCCACCTTCTAATTTTACTGCATGACCACCACTTTCTTTCATAATACGAATAGCAGAACGTAACGCTTCTTTTGGGTCACTTTGGTAACTTCCAAAGGGCAAATCTACTACTACCAAAGCACGCTCTATAGCACGCACAACAGATGATGCATGATAAATCATCTGATCCAAAGTAATAGGCAATGTCGTTTCATGTCCAGCCATGACATTACTTGCAGAGTCTCCTACAAGAATGACATCTATTCCAGCACCATCAACAATTTTTGCCATGGTATAATCATAAGCCGTTAACATGGATATTTTTTCGCCTTTGGCTTTCATATCCACTAATGTTTTTACGGTGATGCGTTTGTATTGTTTTTTTGCGACTGACATACGTTATTTTTAAAATGCTTGTAAAATTAATAAATTAAGAATTGATTTAGTTAAAGTTTTCTTTAATTCGAAGGATTAATAAATCTTAAAAACTAATTTAGAAAAATTAAAATTCATTTTATGACTAAAATAGCAACTTATATAGCCATTTTAATGGTTTCCTTATCATTTGGCCAAAGTGCTTCAGAAACATCTGTTAAACAAGCTATTGATACATTTTTTGAAGGTTTTCATTCTGGTGATACTATTTTAATGAAAACGGTTATGTATGGTAAATTCCCCTCTCAAACAACGTTTAAAAATAAAGCAGGTAAGGATATGATTAGTTCAGGAGATATTGATGATTTATTAAAAGCTATAGCATCAAAAAGTCCAGATCAAAAATGGGAAGAAAAATTATTAGACTATACAATTCTAATAGATGGAAATTTAGCAAGCGCTTGGACACCCTACGAGTTTTGGTTTAATGACCAATTTAGTCATTGTGGTGTTAATTCTTTTCAATTATTTAACGACAATGGTCAATGGAAAATAATTTATTTAGTAGATTCTAGACGTACAGAAGACTGTAAAACTGATTAACTTTCCTTAAATAAATAACCAATTAACAATCCGTTAAATTCACACCAACAGCCAGACCACCTGTACTGGTTTCCTTATATTTAGAATTCATATCTTTTGCCGTTTCCCACATGGTTTGGACCACTTTATCTAATGGTACTTTCACGTTTTTTGGATCGGTATCCAAGGCTAGTTCAGCAGCATTAATAGCTTTTATGGCTCCCATGGAGTTACGCTCTATACATGGTATTTGTACTAAACCACCAATTGGATCACAGGTAAGACCTAGATGATGTTCCATAGCTATTTCTGCAGCAATTAATACTTGATCTGGTGTTCCACCTAGTAATTCGCATAGAGCACCAGCAGCCATAGCGGATGATACACCAATTTCAGCTTGACAACCACCCATGGCAGCAGAAATAGTTGCCCCTTTTTTAAAGATGGAACCAATTTCGCCAGCAACTAATAAGAATTTCTTAATATGTTCAAAATCCGCTTCATGATTTTCAATCACCAGATAGTACATTAAAACCGCCGGAATAACACCAGCACTTCCGTTAGTTGGAGCAGTAACCACACGACCTAAAGCCGCATTTACTTCATTTACAGCTAAAGCAAAACAGCTAACCCATTTTAATATTTGTCGGAATTTAACTTCTGTTTGTCTAATACTTTGTAACCAAGTTTCAGGAGAATCATATGGCACACCATTGCTTAAATTCTGGTGCATATCATAAGCGCGCCGACGTACATTTAAACCACCAGGCAAATTACCTTCCGTATGGCAGCCAACATACATACATTCCAACATGGTATTCCAGATGCGTTTTAATTCAAAATCGATGGTTTCTTCGTTCCGAATAGATTTTTCATTTTCTAAAACCACACCAGAAATGGGTAAATTTAATTGCTTACAAAAATCAAGTAGTTTCAAACCATTTTCAACGGGATATGGAAACGTGCAATAGAAAATAATTTTATTAGCTTTGGAATTTTGTCGTTCTTCTTGCACTACAAAACCACCACCAATAGAGTAGTAGTAAGCATGTGATTTTCGTCCATTTATAGTCGCTGTAAAACGCATACCATTGGCATGAAATGGTAAAAATTTTCTGTTAAAAATAATATCTGTTTTCGGATCAAAATCTATAGTGCGCTCGTTATTAAAACGCAATTTTTTTGTGTTTTTTACAGAAGCTACAATAACATCAATAGTGTCTACTGGAATATATTCGGGATCCGCACCGCTTAAACCTAACATAATGGCATAATCTGTAGCATGACCTTTTCCTGTTAATGATAACGAGCCATATAAATCTACAGTAATGTTTTCTACCTTTTCAAACTTATTTTTGGTTTTCAATTCGGCAATCCATCTTTCAGCAGCTCGCCAAGGACCCAATGTGTGTGAGCTTGAAGGACCAACACCAATTTTCAGCATATCAAAAACAGAAATACACTCCATGTAATTTTTTTTTATTTTGAAAGCAAATATACATTTAGTTTACGATGATTTTCAATAAACCAACTGGATATTCTAAAGGGATTTTTGTTTAACGTTTTTCGAAAGTTTTAATGCCGTAAGATGCCATTACCACATTGATATCCGTAAAATCTTGTTTACCTACATTATCAGCAGGAACAACAACTACACGGAATACTTGATTGCGTGTCCAAGAATTATCTAATGTGTTGAAATCTACTGTTCCATCTAAAAAGAAACGCACTTCTGTTCGTGTAAAATCGAAATTATACATCAAAGTGCCATCATTAAATTCAACCGTTTGTGGCAATAAACGCCAGATTTCCTGACCATTTTGTACATCCCAAAGAATATATACTAAAGTTACATCTGCTGGAAAAGTATTAAAACCATAAGGTTCAAAAAACTCATAATTATTAGCATTTGTAAAATCCAGTTCAATTTCAAAAGCTGGCGAAACAATTAATCCACCATCTCTGCCTGGAATTCCTTGAGGTCCCTCACAAGTCATTAATATTGCAGATATAAATAATAAGGTTATTAGGTTTTTCATAGTTATTAATTTTTAGAATTTAAAAATACTATTATTTCTTCATAAACAAAGCTATCTAATATACATTAACATACCAATCTGACATCGTGTCATATTTTTTGTCATGGCACAATCATTGACTTATACATTCCGAAAATAAATAAGAACACAACACTTCTGGGTTAAACCAGAAAATACAAATTAAAATAAATAACTATTATGAGTAAAATTATTGGAATCGATTTAGGTACAACAAACTCTTGCGTGTCTGTAATGGAAGGTAATGAGCCAGTTGTAATCCCAAATGCAGAAGGTAAAAGAACAACACCATCTGTAATCGCTTTCGTTGAAGGCGGTGAAATTAAAGTTGGTGATCCAGCAAAACGTCAAGCCGTGACTAATCCTACAAAAACGGTTTATTCAATTAAGCGTTTTATGGGAAATAAGTATTCTGAATCTTCAAAAGAAGCAGGACGTGTACCTTATAAAGTAGTAAAAGGCGATAATGATACACCACGTGTAGATATTGATGGTCGTTTATATACACCACAAGAATTATCAGCTATGATTCTTCAAAAAATGAAGAAAACTGCTGAAGATTATTTAGGTCAAACAGTAACACGTGCAGTAATTACAGTACCAGCTTACTTTAATGACTCACAACGTCAGGCAACCAAAGAAGCTGGAGAAATTGCAGGTTTAAAAGTAGAACGTATCATTAACGAACCTACTGCTGCAGCTTTAGCTTACGGAATGGATAAAAAGGGAACAGACCAAAAAATCGTTGTTTTCGATTTTGGAGGTGGAACCCATGATGTATCCATTTTAGAATTAGGCGATGGTGTTTTTGAAGTATTATCTACTGATGGAGATACGCATTTAGGTGGTGATGATGTAGATGAAAAAATCATTGATTGGTTAGCAAACGAATTTAAGGCAGAAGAAGATATAGATTTACGTAAAGACCCAATGGCTTTACAACGTTTAAAGGAAGCTGCAGAAAAAGCGAAGATTGAATTATCATCTACTGCACAAACGGAAATCAATTTACCGTATGTAACGGCTACTGCTAGTGGACCAAAACACTTGGTACGTACTTTAACACGTTCTAAATTTGAGCAGTTAATAGACGATTTAGTAAAACGTACAATTGCACCTTGCGAAACGGCTATGAAAGCAGCTGGTTTATCAAAAAGTGATATTGATGAAGTTATTTTAGTAGGTGGATCTACTCGTATTCCTGCAGTTCAAGAAGCTGTTGAGAAATTCTTCGGAAAAAAACCGAGTAAGGGTGTAAATCCAGATGAAGTAGTGTCACTAGGAGCAGCTATTCAAGGTGGTGTTTTATCTGGTGATGTTAAAGATGTATTGTTATTAGACGTAACACCTTTATCGTTAGGTATTGAAACCATGGGTAACGTTATGACGAAGCTTATTGAATCTAACACGACTATTCCAACTAAAAAATCACAAGTATTCTCTACAGCAGCTGACAATCAGCCGTCTGTTGAAATCCATGTGCTACAAGGAGAGCGTGCTATGGCAGCCGATAACAAAACAATTGGACGTTTCCATTTAGATGGCATTCCACCATCAAAACGTGGAACACCTCAAATTGAAGTAACGTTTGATATTGATGCCAATGGTATCATTAAAGTTTCGGCTACAGATAAAGCAACAAACAAAACGCAAGATATCCGTATTGAAGCTTCTTCAGGATTAACAGAAGAAGAAATTCAGAAAATGAAAGCAGATGCTGAAGCCAATGCAGATGCAGATGCGAAAGCAAAAGAAACAGCTGAAAAATTAAATGCTGCTGATGCTATGATTTTCCAAACGGAAAGTCAGTTGCAAGAATTTGGTGAAAAATTATCTGATGATAAGAAAAAACCAATTGAAGATGCACTTGCAGAATTGAAAACAGCATACGAAACAAAAGATATTGCCGTTATTGAACCAGCTTTAGAAAAAATTAATGAAGCCTGGAAAGTAGCAAGTGAAGAAATGTACAAAGCACAAGCGGATGCCCAAGGTGGAGCAGAAGCTGGACCTGAAGCAAATGCAGGAACAGATGCTAACGAAGGAAGCGACGTTGAAGACGTAGACTTCGAAGAAGTGAAGTAAATTGACATTGGCTTCACCGAACCACTACGTTAGGTTTCCGAGCTTAAGCGAGGAATCTTTATAAACTTAAAACGCAATCATTAATTTGGTTGCGTTTTTTTGTGCAAAAACATTTTATTGATAACTAATGTATGCGGAAAAGTAACGGCTGCAATAAAAGAGAAAAATATTCCATAAAACATTTTATCATCTTTATAAAAATAAAAAACAAGACTAATACCAAGTAGAGAAATAATCCAATAAGGAAAAGCATTCAGACAATATTTTAAAACTGTTTTTTTATTAAAATCTTTGTAAATAAATGATACTTGTTGAAACAATGAAGGAATACTATGCCAGAAAATAAAATATATAGTAAATCCCCAGATAAGGGTAGAAACTTTAAAAATTATAGAAAATATTATGAGGTAAAATATTTCTGTTAAAAAAACAGTGTTTAATGCCTCATACTTAATAGTAATGAAGAGGTTTAAAAGTAAATAACATATTACTGTGCTAATAAATGAGTAGTTAATTAAACTATTTTTAATGGTATGGTTAGATATAGAATATAAGATTTCTACAACTTCTTCGGAGTTAAAAACAAATAAAGTTTGTAAAACTAACATTCCGTAAATAAAATATAAAATAGTATTTACGTATTTGTTGATATTGAGATTTTTATTCTCCCAATGTTGCTCACCAAAATGAAACGAACTAAACAAAATAAAGAGAAATAAGGCAATTTGTGGTATATAATAAAAAACTAAAACTGCCGAAAATACTGTCAAGATGTATATTGATAAAATTTTAATAACCTTACGGTTTTGTTTTCTTTTTGATATCCTATTTATAAGTAAAATATCATTTGAGCCATGCAATATGCCAAATGAAAAAATTAAACTAAAACCCAATATTATTTCTGTAGTTCCAGATAGGTGAGATGTAATCCATAAACCCACAAAACTTAAAATAATAGATATATTATATATTTTTTTCATTGATAATGAGGATTATATAAAATTTATATTAAAATTTTATAAAATTAATAATTATTTTGTTTAATAATTTATATATTTGTCTAAACAAAACTAATCATTTAAATCAATTATTATGACAAAATTATCTTTATTATTAGACATTACATCTAAAATGGATCCAACAGATTATGTTGGTTTTACTTTTTTTGTAGGTTGTATGGCTATGATGGCCGCTTCAGCCTTTTTCTTTTTATCTTTAAGTCAATTTGATAAAAAGTGGCGCACTTCTGTTTTAGTATCTGGACTAATAACATTTATTGCTGCAGTACACTATTTTTACATGAGAGATTACTGGGCAGCAAACATGGAATCACCTACATTTTTCAGATATGTGGATTGGATTTTAACAGTACCGTTAATGTGTGTTGAATTTTATCTAATACTCAAAGTAGCTGGAGCAAAACCTTCTTTAATGTGGAAAATGATTGGATTATCGGTTATCATGTTAGTCACAGGTTATTTTGGTGAAGCTGTTTTTCCAAGTCAAGCTTGGTTATGGGGACTAATATCCGGTATAGCATATTTTGTTATAGTCTATGAAATATGGTTAGGTAGCGCGAAAAAGTTAGCTGTGGCAGCTGGTGGTGATGTTTTAAAAGCTCACAAGATATTATGTTGGTTTGTTCTGGTTGGATGGGCAATTTATCCTTTAGGATATATGTTAGGAACCGAAGGCTGGTACACTAGTATTCTTGGTTCTGGTAGCGTAGACGTGGTATATAACATAGCAGATGCAATTAATAAAATTGGCTTTGGTTTAGTTATATATGCATTAGCTATGAAAAAACAAGAAGTCAATTAAATTATATTAAAATAAATTTATAACTAAACGCAATCATTAATTTGGTTGCGTTTTTTTGTGCCTATAAATCTTATTTAAACTATGCACGCATAATATATTCCGTTATATTTGCTTTACATTCTAAAATAGAAAATACATGTCTACCCAACTCACCAATCTCCTCAACATAAATCACCCAATCATCATGGCACCTATGTTTTTGGTTTCCAATACGGCTATGGTTATAGAAGGTATGAAAAGTGGCATTGCTGGTTGTATTCCGGCATTAAATTATAGAACTTTAGATGAATTACGCGCTTCAATAATTGAGTTGAAAACGGCTAAAGTGGCTGGTGGTGCATTTGGTTATAACTTGATTGTAAATAAGTCCAACGTGAAATATAAAGAACAATTGCGCGTCATTTGTGAAGAAGGCTGTGATTTCATTCTAACCTCATTAGGTAGTCCAGAAGAAACCATCAAAGAGGCACATGCCGTTGGAATCAAAGTGTTTTGTGATGTTACCGATTTACATTTCGCCAAGAAGGTGGAACAATTGGGAGCTGATGCAGCAGTTGCTGTTAATAGCGAAGCTGGAGGACATCGTGGCAATTTATCACCTCAAGAATTAACCACGTTACTAAACAGAGAACTAAACATTCCTGTTATTTCTGCAGGAGGTGTTGGTTGCCAAGCTGATATTGATAACATGTTAAGTTATGGTGCTGCAGGTGTTTCCGTAGGAAGTCCATTTATTGCTTCTATTGAAGCTGGTGTAACAGACGACTATAAACAAGCTTGTGTAGATTATGGCGCTGATGATATTGTGATGACGGAACGTATATCAGGAACCCCTTGTACGGTAATTAACACGCCTTATGTTCAGAAAATTGGAACAAAATCTACAGGATTAGAAAAGCTTTTGAACAAAAATAAAACCCTAAAAAAATGGGTAAAAATGGTGCGTTTTTATATCGGTATGAAAGCCACAGAAAAAGCAGCTAAAGAAGCAACTTATAAAACAGTTTGGGTAGCTGGCCCAAGTATTGAACATACCAAAGCTATATTACCTATTGGAGAGATTATTAGAAATCTTACCAATTAACATCATGTAAGTTCAATTAATAAATGCAACACGAATATTTAAAACTACTGGC
>TARA_R110002012_G_scaffold233652_2_pt1 | contig 56338 bp, 57 predicted proteins | sample TARA_R110002012 | Tara Oceans TARA_R110002012 (sample SAMEA4396515) | marine metagenome | biome: Westerlies Biome; feature: [DCM] deep chlorophyll maximum layer (ENVO:01000326); material: water (ENVO:00002006), including particulate matter (ENVO:01000060) such as... | depth 40 m
GGATACCGGAGCGGCTTTTGCACCCGATGCGGCAGACCCCATCGTCCCTGGTCCGGTGCCCTGACCCGCTTCGCAGGCGACTAGGGTCAGCAGGCCAAAGGCGACGAGGGGACCTTTAAAGGTCCATGTAGTCATGGGTTTCAGCCTTACCTCCAGGGTGGGTCACCGCACCTAGATATGTTGGCCCTACAAGCTGAGCGTATTTCCACAGGGCACCGCTTTGATAATTGGTGGTGCGGGGTCCGGGCCATGCTTCCTTGCGTTTGGCCATTTCTTCGTCGCTGATATCGACTGAAATAGATCCGGTCATGGCGTTCAGCGTGATCATGTCGCCTTCTTTCAGCAACGCGATCGGGCCACCATATGCAGCCTCTGGTCCGACGTGACCGACGCAAAATCCACGGGTCGCCCCGGAAAAACGTCCGTCAGTGATCAAAGCAACTTTCTTGCCCATCCCCTGACCAGACAGCGCCGCTGTCGTGGCCAGCATTTCGCGCATGCCAGGGCCGCCGGCAGGACCTTCGTTGCGGATAACAAACACGTCGCCTTCGCTGTAGGCGCGGTTCTGAACTGCCTCAAACGCGTCTTGCTCGCATTCAAAAATCAACGCTGGGCCGGTGAATACGATGTCGTCCTCGGACATGCCGGCAATTTTCACGATTGCTCCTTCGGGAGCAAGGTTGCCCTTAAGCCCTACAACGCCGCCCGTTTTGCTGATGGGTGTCGCTATCGAATGGATGACCTTGCCGTCCGCTTCGCGTTCGATCATATCCAGTTCCTCGCCGATAGAGCGTCCGGATGCTGTCATGCAATCGGTGTGAATCAGGCCAGCTTTGCGCAGTTCTTTCATCACCACAGGAACACCGCCTGCATCATACAGGTCTTTCGCAACATGAGACCCGCCGGGCTTCATATCGACGAAATAGGGGGTGTCGCGGAAGATTTCGCAAACATCATCAAGAAAGAAGTCAATGCCTGCCTCGTGCGCCATGGCGGGAAGGTGTAGCCCTGCATTGGTTGACCCCCCAGTACATGCAACGATACGCGCGGCATTTTCAAACGCCTGACGGGTACAAATATCACGGGCACGGATGTTCTTTTCGATCAGGTTCATAACCGCTTCGCCAGAGGCAGCGGCATAAGCGTCGCGCGATACATAAGGTGCCGGCATGCCGGAAGAGTTCATCAGCGCCAAACCGATTGCCTCGGATACACAAGCCATCGTATTCGCGGTAAACTGGCCTCCACAGGCACCGGCGGTGGGGCAGGCGACCCGCTCGAGGATTTCAAGCGCGGCTTGGGACATCGTGCCATTCTGGAAATTACCCACGGCCTCGAACATGTCTTGTACAGTCAGGTCACGATTGGCAAAATCGGCCGGAACATCTGCACCTTCTGGCGCTTTGCCAGGCAAGATCGACCCCCCATAAAGGAACACGGAAGGCACGTTAAGGCGGAGCATCGCCATCATCATTCCGGGCAGTGATTTGTCGCAACCGGCAAGACCGACAATCGCGTCATAGCAATGACCGCGCATGGTTAACTCAACGGTATCGGCGATCGCTTCGCGGGAGGCCAATGAAGATCGCATACCCTCGTGACCCATCGCGATCCCGTCCGTTACGGTGATCGTTGTGAATTCGCGCGGTGTACCTTGTTGAGCTTTCACGCCCACTTTTACGGCTTGAGCCTGACGGTTCAGCGAGATGTTGCAGGGCGCGGCCTCGTTCCAGCAAGTCGCGACGCCGACCAGAGGCTGGTGAATTTCTTCTTCTGTCATGCCCATAGCGTAATAATACGACCGGTGCGGCGCCCGCTCCGGTCCTTCTGTAACGTGACGGCTTGGTAATTTAGATTTATCGAAACGGCTGTTGGCGGACATCAGAAAGCCTCCCTGAATGGACATTTCCATTGGAATAGCCACCCAGCCCCGCCGCTGCAAGGCTCAAGCGGCCAGTTGAATAGGTGAGCCCTTGCCATTAGGTGTTTACGCAATCTCAGGCACCGTGCCGTCCCCCAGCGAAAGCCGCGCCGCATGGAGCGATCAATCTTTTCCTTTATCTGGAAGTATTCCCGCCGCGACCAGCTTGTTTTACTGGTTTTCACGCTGATTACTTTTCCCTTTCTTTATGTGACCCTTGAGCTTCCAAAACGCATCATCAACGATGCAATCGGTGCCAAGACCGATGTGATAGATATTTGGGGCATTCAACTGAACCAAGTGCAGTTTCTCATGGTTCTGTGCTTTGCCTATCTTGGTGCGGTTCTGGCTCACGGTTTGTTGAAAATGCGCCTGAACACGATGAAAGGCATTTTGTCGGAACGGCTGCTGAGACGTTTTCGGTACACTCTTATCGCGCGGATGATGCGGTTTCCACGCAGCTATTTCGAGAATACCAGTCAGGGCGAACTGGTATCTATGGTCACCTCTGAGGCGGAGCCGATGGGGGGGCTTATGGGCGATGCCGTCGCGCAGCCGGTGTTTCAGGCCGGTCAGATGTTGATCATTCTCGTGTTTTTGTTTGTCCAATCTCTCTGGTTCGGGTTGGCAGGTGTCGCGCTGATCCCGCTACAAGCCTATCTGATCCCGATGCTGCAACGTCAGATCAACCAGCTAAATAAGGAACGGATCAAAGAAGTGCGATTGTTTTCGTCGGAAATCGGCGAAACGGCTGCCGGGATCAGTGACCTTAGGACCAATGGTGGTGGGCGGTATCGACTGGCGACTTTCACTGACCGGCTGGGCAGGTTATTCAATATTCGTTTCCAAATATATCAGAAAAAGTTCTTCATGAAGTTTCTGAACAACTTCATCACTCAGCTTACTCCGTTTTTCTTTTATGCCGTAGGCGGATATCTGGCGATCAAGGGCCAGATCACAGTTGGGGCTCTGGTTGCGGCGCTTGCGGCCTATAAGGACCTGTCGAACCCATGGAAAGAGCTGCTGACCTATTACAATCAGACGCAAGACATGGCCGTGCGATGGGAAGTGGTAGTGGAACGGTTTGCCCCAAGAGGCATGATTACCAAAGAACATATCGAAGGAGAACCCGCCGAAATTCCGCACTTACGCGGGACTATCAAGCTGGAACACATCTCGGTACGCAGCGCCGATGGCAGTGCAATTCTAGACGATATCAACCTTGAGATACCTAAAGGATCGCGGGTTGCGATGAAGATACCCAACCAGACCGAACGTACCGCGATGGCCGAATTGCTTATCCGCGAGATTTCTCCAAGCAGAGGCCGCGTCATGATTGCCGATCATGATTTGGCAGAGCTGCACCAGACAGTCTTGGCTGCCCGCATCGGTTACGCACATGGTCGATCGTACATGTTTCAGGGAAATGTCGGTGACAACCTGTTGATGCCCTTGAGAACCAGCCCCAAGACCGTGCTTTGGGACCCCCAGCGGATGGACCGCGATGCGATCGAGACTTTAAGGTCGGGAAACAGCCGTGACAGCACGAAAGCAGATTGGCTCGATCCCGGCATAGCGGATCTGAATACCGTCGAGGATATCAACGATTGGTGGTACGAGCTGGTAAAGGCGATCGGCACAGAGGAGATCATGTTTCGCCGCATGGTGACCGATCCGATGGATCCGGAACAAAACCCCGAGCTGGCCGCAAATGTCGTCGCCTTGCGAGGCGAAGTCCATGAGAAGCTTAAGGAGCAGGGGCTAGACAAGGTGGTTTATCGGTTTGACCCGGATCGGTTCAACCCGGCATTGCCGCTCGGGGGTAACCTGATGTTCGCCGCCCCGGTTCGCAGTATTACGCAAGCCGGTCTGGCAATGGAGCGCGGGTTTCTGGCGATGGTGGTTGAACATGGACTTGCTGAACAGGCCATTGCCATTTCACAGACGCTTGTTGAGACTTTGCACCATACATTTGGCAGGGATGGCACGGACCACCCTTTGTTCACGGCGCTCGGCATCGAAGAAGACCTGTACGAACAGCTTGTCGATATCGCGTCGCGCCGCCGCACCGAAGGCGACGCGGTACTGAGCGAAGATGAATTTTCGTTATTGTTGACGATCCCGTTCGCATTTACGGCAGAACAGATCGGCCCGGCGTTCCCCGAAAACTTCAAGCAAGAAATTTTGTCAATTCGTAAGAACAAAGGCGCGCTTATCCGTGAAAAGGCCAGGGATCTTTTTACACCAATCACACCAGACAAGTATCTGCCTCGCATGACCGTGCTGGAAAATGCGCTTTACGGCCGCATTTCAGCCGTCGCCGGATTGCAGGCCGATCTGGTGTTGGATGTGGTTTCCGACGTCTTCAAGTCACACGGGCTACAGCAAGCGGTGGCGATCAATGCGCTTAACTTCCCAACGACGTTGGGCGGCACTAACCTGCCCGCCTTGTTCCAAGAACGCATGTCATTTGCCCGAGCCGCAATAAAGCGACCGGATGTACTGATAATGAATCACTCGCTCGCGGGGCATGATGCGGAGTCACTGGGAAGGTTGCGTAACCAGTTAAGTGAATTGTTACCGGAGATGACACAGATCTATCTAGAAAGCCATTTTGACAGCCCCAGTGATTTCGACATGTCCATCGAGATAAGAGGAGGTCGGGTTGATGGTGTGGCACAGATCGATACTCCCAACCAGGAAGACACCATCTCGGATGACCTAAGGCGCAAGCTTCGGATTATTGCTAGAAACGATCTTTTCAACAATCTTGATCCGCGTAATCAGCGTTTACTGGCCTTTGCAGCGCAGTGGGTGTCGATTGAACAGGGCGGCCAGATATTTGCTATGGGGCAGAGACCGGATGCGGTTTATCTGTGCCTTTCGGGCAAGAGCGAACTAAATTGGGTAGACCCGAACGGCGCAAGCCACCACGTGTCTACTGTAGAGGCAGGCAGACTGATCGGCGATCTTGCGGTGTTGATGAACGAACCGAGGCAATTTGACTTTTTTGCAGTCGAAGACAGTAGCTTTTTGAGGATCGGGGCCGATCAGTTCCGGTCGGTTGTCGAAAATGACCGGGTTATCCTGCTTAGCCTGCTGCGCACGGTTTCCAGTCACCTGACGGGCGCTGCCGATTTATTGCGCACGGCGGGGATAGATATCCCTCGCGCCGGTGAGAATTTACCAGCACCCTTGGGGGATAAACGCTCGTGAACAGATATTCGGCCCACGCCGCTTTTTATGCGCCAGCAATTCCTAGTGCAGCGCTTTGGCGCGTCGTAATTGGATTCTTAGCGGCATCGGCAATCTATCTGCTGCTGAACAATCTCTTGTTTGGCGCGGTTTTTTCAGCGCTAGGCGCACAAAGTGACGTTTTTTATCGAGATCTTCTGGCAGGACGCACCCCGTTTGCGATGCTCTTGCTGTTGGGAAGTTTCGGGCTGATGATCGCTGGCGTAGCTGTGGTTACACGTATCATCCACCGGCGCTCTTTCTTGGGCTTGATCGGGCCTATGGAACTGGCTTTGCGCCAGTTTGCCGCGGTTTTGGGGATAATGGTGTTGCTGAGCGCAGTAATTTACATTCTGCCGCCTTGGGATATGGGAGCAGACTATGTTTCCAACATGGACTTTTCCAAGTGGCTCTTGCTGCTGCCATTTTCGCTTATTGGGGTACTGATTCAGGTCACTGCCGAGGAAATGGTTTTTCGCGGTTACGTTCAGCAACAGCTTGCAGCACGATTTCGGTCTCCGCTTGTCTGGATGGTGTTGCCTGCCGCCTTGTTTGCCTTGGGCCATTATCTGCCTGACCAAGCGGGAGAAAACGCATTTTTCATCGCGCTATGGGCAGGTGTTTTCGGTATGCTGATGTCTGACCTTACTGCGCGGTCAGGGTCGTTGGGGCCGGCGATTGCCGTGCATTTTGCAAACAACGTTACCGCTATTCTGATAACCTCAATGCCGGATGACCTGTCAGGGTTGGCTTTGTACCTGACGCCTTTTGGGATGGATAATCCCGAAGAGTTGCGGGCATGGTTGCCTGTTGATTTTGCCCTTATGCTGGTAAGTTGGTTAGCGGCCCGGCTGGCGATCCGCCGTTGATTGCAATTTCGCCCTCGCGAGCTTATCTGAATGTCGAAACTGAAAGCAAAGGTTCGCCATGAACTGGATCAACAACTACGTTCGCCCTCATATCAATTCAATCTTCTCGCGCCGCGAGACGCCCGACAATCTTTGGACCAAGTGCGAAGAATGCGGCACCATGTTGTTTCACCGCGAGGTGTCCGACAACCTGAATGTCTGCACAAGCTGTGGCCATCATATGGCGATCACCCCCCGCGCTCGGTTCAAAGCATTGTTCGACGGCGGCGTATTTGTCGAGGTTAAGGTGCCTGCGCCCACGCCTGATCCGCTCCATTTTCGCGATCAAAAGAAATATCCAGACCGTCTGAAAGCTGCTCAGAAACAAACATCTGAGGCCGAGGCAATGCTGGTCGCGAAAGGCGAAATCGGTCGTACGCAGATTGTCGCAGCGGGGCAGGATTTTTCGTTCATGGCCGGGTCAATGGGTATGTATGTCGGCAACGCTATTATCGCCGCAGTGCAAGAAGCCGTGAAATTGAAAGCACCTCTAATTCTCTTCTCTGCTGCTGGGGGTGCGCGCATGCAGGAAGGCATTCTTAGCCTCATGCAGATGCCACGGACGACAGTCGCAGTGCAGATGCTGAAAGAAGCCGGATTGCCGTATATCGTCGTGCTGACCCACCCCACGACGGGCGGGGTGACGGCAAGTTATGCGATGTTGGGGGACGTTCAAATTGCCGAGCCCGGTGCACTGATCTGTTTTGCAGGTCCCCGCGTTATCGAACAGACGATTCGCGAGAAGTTGCCCGAGGGTTTCCAGCGTGCAGAATATCTGCTGGATCATGGGATGCTGGACCGTGTGACCCCGCGCACCAAGCTTCGCGATGAACTGATAGAGATCACCCGCATGCTGATGAAGATGCCTCCTGCGGTGCGTGGCGACTTGCCCGCTCCTACCGAAGGGGGAGATTTACCCCACGCTTTGTCAGCGGGGAACGAAGCGGAAAAAACCAAGAAATGACCCACCAAAGCTCTGATGCGGTGCTGGCGCGTATGATGGCTCTGCATCCAAAGATCATAGATCTGACGCTTGACCGGATGTGGCGTTTGCTGGACGCATTGGGGAATCCCCAAGATGATCTTCCTCCGGTGATACATATCGCAGGCACCAACGGTAAAGGGTCTACCCAGGCCATGATCCGGGCAGGCCTTGAGGATGCAGGCAAGCGGGTCCATGCCTATACTTCGCCGCATCTGGCGCGGTTTCACGAACGCATCCGGGTCGCTGGAGAGCTGATTTCAGAAGACGCGCTGACAGCTATTTTGGACGAATGTTATGATGTGAACGCCGGCCGGGATATTACTTACTTCGAGATTACCACCTGTGCCGCTTTTCTTGCCTTTGCGCGGACCCCCGCAGATTTCACATTGCTGGAAGTAGGGCTTGGCGGCCGTTTGGATGCGACAAATGTGGTACAACAACCGGCGCTGACGATTATTACTCCGGTGTCGATCGACCATCAGCAGTACTTGGGAAATACCCTGGCCGAGATCGCCGGGGAAAAGGCCGGTATCATCAAGAGGCGCGTACCTTGCATTATTGGCCCACAGGAAGACGCAGCACTGACTGTCATCGAAGCTCAAGCCGCCCGTCATTATGCTCCGGTTTTGGCAAGCGGGCAACAATGGCACGTGTCGGAAGAGGCCGGTAGAATGGTCTATCAAGATGAAACCGGGCTGCTGGATTTACCGCAACCCAACCTTTTGGGCGCGCACCAGATTTCAAATGCAGGGGCCGCTTTGACGGCTTTGCGTAATCTTGGGATTGCAACGCCCCATTGCGAAGCTGCCGTTACCCGAGCCGAGTGGCCCGCGCGTATGCAGCGTCTGCGTAAAGGGCCGTTGACTGATACGGCTCCGCAGGCAGAGATATGGCTGGATGGGGGGCATAACCCCGCCGCTGGCCAAGCGATTTCAAAGCTTTTGGCAGATATGCCGACACGACCGACCTATTTGATCTGTGGTATGCTGAATACCAAAGATATCGGTGGGTATTTGCAGCCACTGGCCGAGCATGCCGATCACCTTTTTGCGGTATCCATTCCGGGGGAAGCAGCCACCCTGCCAGCGCAGCAAACAGCCGCGGCCGCGCAAGCGGTGGGCATGACGGCAAGCGAGGCATCAAGCGTACTGGATGCATTAAACGAAATAGTTGCGCGCTCCCCCCAAGCTCGCGTGTTGATCTGCGGGTCGCTGTACCTTGCAGGTGGTATCCTTCGCGAAAACGGATAACTTTTTAAGCGTTATATCCGGTGCTGTTTACGAACTATAGCACCCTGTCTGCATAAGGTCGCGAGGTAATAACTCTTGTCCTTTGGGGGGACTGTATAATGACCGATGCGAAAAAGAATTTTAGCACTATACAACTAATCTTCATCCAACTGGGACTGCTGGTCTTTTTTATTGGGACCAATCAGTTTCTTGAAATTCAATGGGGGAAAGTGTTCGATAGCGGGCAGGTGTCGACACGAGAAGACAGGTTGCCTGCCCAAGATCCGAGCCCGATCGTCGAATCGCCCGCGGCATTGCTGGCACAGATGTATGACGACCCGCTTTCAGACGTATCTGAAATGGTGGACGTTGTCGTGAAATCCTATGAAAATACGGCAAAGGGACGGGTGCTAGCGTCTTATTTGGTCTGGGCAATCAGCTCGGCTAAACCTGATGGTTATATAGACACTTTGTTGAACAGCGCTGCTAAAAATGGTGATTTTCACATACCAGACGCATTGCTTACGTTGTCGGGAAGGTTGGATACTCCCAGCTTGCTGAAATCCGTCATTCTAGCCGGAGGGCGGGCAAAGCCAAAGGAAACCCCTCGGACGCAACAACACCTTCTTAAGTTGTCCGATAGCCTAGCGGGTTTATCGTTGACCTATTATGGCAACCCGCAGGCACACATGCGCATTTCAAACGCGAATGAGATCATGCCGCGGATAGCAGAAGCGCAAGTGGGGCAGGTTGTTGAAATTCCGGGTCTTTAACTGCCCCAGCCTTCAGCCTGCATTTCCCGTAAACGCGAAGCTGTACGTTCAAATTCAAACGTGCCTTCGCCCTCAAGGTATAACATTTCCGGTGTGGCCGCGGCAGAACAGATTAATCTGACTTTTGCTTCGTATAAGGCGTCGATCAAGGTAACAAATCGTTTTGCTTCGTTAAAGTTGGACCGGCCCAAACAAGGAATGTTATCCAGCATCAACACGCGGATTGTCTTGGCTAAAGCAAGATAGTCCGCAGCCCCTAGGGGTTTGCCGCACAACGCATGAAAACCAGATCGGGCGATCCCGTTGCGGAATTGGGGAATAACCACGTCACGGCCCTTGACGCGAATGATCAGTTCATCACCCGGGCCGCCCGCCAGATCGGCCCAGACTGCATCCATTGCCGTGCGGCTTTCGGTGTTTACTGGGGTGAAATATGACTGAGCGCCGGCTAATCTGTTTTGCCGATAGTCATGCGGGCTGATCAATTCTTCGACTTCCATCCGGGCCTTGATCAATTCAATGAAGGGCAAGAAAATAGACCGGTTCAATCCGTCCTTGTACAGATCATCGGGCGGGCGGTTTGATGTAGTAACCACGACCACGCCCGCCGAAAAAAGCGCTTGGAACAAGCGCCCCACGATCATCGCGTCGGTTATGTCGGTGATCTGCATCTCGTCAAATGCCAGCAGCCTCACGGTTGCAGCGATGTTGGCGGCAACCGGGGCGATAGCATCATCCACGCCGGTCTTTCGCACCTCATGCATGGCGTTGTGGATTTCTTGCATAAAGGCATGAAAATGCACACGACGTGTCGGAACATCCCCCATGTTTTGCGCAAACATATCCATCAACATGGATTTACCCCTGCCAACGCCTCCCCAGAGGTACAAACCTTTAGGCGGTTCGGGCGCGCGCTTGAAAAACCCTTTTTTTTCGGGCGTCATCAGGGCGGTGCGGATGCGATCAAGCTGAGGCAGGATAGCCACCTGAGCAGAATCAGCGGTAAGGCTGCCGTCTTCGATGCGTTCATCGTAAAGGGTTCGCAAATTGGTCATGTTTGTGGCTTACAACGCTATAATCGGATTTAAAAGCGCGCCGATGGGCGGCTGATGGGTGGTGCCCGAGAACCGCTGTATAGAATTGACACCTCGGAAATCAAAGATAGGGTGACGCGATCTCGGCTTGGAGCGTCCGGTGGATAGAAATACCTCGATATTTACCCCGGTTCTGATCGTGGGGTGCTTGATCGTCATGGTCAGTTTCGCCGTACGCGCGTCGTTTGGGGTGTTTCAAATTCCGATCGCCGCTGAATTCGGCTGGCTGAGATCTGAGTTTTCGCTGGCCATAGCGATTCAGAACCTTGCCTGGGGGATTGGGCAGCCAATTTTCGGCGCAATAGCGGAAAAAATCGGTGACCGTCGTGCGATTGTTGCCGGATCAGTGGTCTATGCTATCGGTCTGGTGCTTTCAGCCAATTCGGTTTCGCCGATCGAACATCAAACCTATGCTTGGCTGATTGGCTTCGGAATAGCGGGTACTGGTTTCGGGGTCATTCTGGCTGTCGTCGGGCGGGCCTCTACAGCAGAAAACCGATCGATGTCATTGGCTGTTGCAACGGCAGCAGGCAGTGCGGGGCAGGTGTTTGGTGCCCCCGTCGCCGAATGGATGTTGGGTTTTTTGGCATGGCAAACGACGTTTGTGGTTTTTGCGGGGGCTATTCTTGCGATGCTCCTGACCTTGCCTTTGATGCGCGCTCCGGAAATGGCAAGCAAGACTGAGCTTGAGGAAAGTTTGGGCCAAATCCTGGTCAAAGCGTTTAAAGATCCGAGCTTTACCTTGATCTTCTTGGGGTTCTTTTCATGCGGCTATCAGTTGGCTTTTCTTACCGCGCATTTCCCTGCCTTCGTAACCGAGCTTAGCAGCCCGATCCCGGTGGGCGGGTTGTTGGATAATATCGGAATAACCACGACTTCTGCCTTGGGCGCAGTTGCCATATCGTTGATTGGTCTTTCCAACATTGCAGGCACGCTATTGGCCGGCTGGGCAGGCAAGCGGTTCTCTAAAAAGTATCTATTGGCGGGGATTTATACAGGCCGGACAGTGATTTCCGCAATATTCATATTGCTGCCGATCACCCCGCTTTCCGTCATATTGTTTTCGATAGGGATGGGTTCACTATGGCTGGCTACGGTGCCTCTGACCAGTGGGTTGGTCGCGCATATTTATGGTCTGCGCTATATGGGTACCCTCTACGGGATCGTTTTCTTCAGCCATCAGCTTGGCAGCTTTCTGGGTGTCTGGCTTGGCGGGCGGCTTTACGACGTATACGGCGGATATACTGCTGTTTGGTGGATCGGTATTGCTGTTGGAGCGTTCAGCGCCCTTGTGCATTTGCCCATTCGCGAGCGGCGGTTGACGGGCCTTGTGACAATCTAGGCAGGGGTTTGAAGATATGTAGCCATTTCTTCGATTACCTCAGGCGCATGAGTATATGGCAGACCGTGCCCGGCACCTGCGATGACTGCGTGCTTGGCGTCGCGGTTCCATTCGGCCAGACAACCTACGGCAGATGCGGGAATGACCTGATCATCAGCGGCCCATATTGCTAGCACAGGTATGCCTGCGGCCGCAATTGAGCGATGTTCGTCCCTTAGCACATCCGCTAGAATCCCGCGGCGGCTGGCGAGAATCGCAGCGATATAGCCTTTGTAGACTGTTTGTTCTCGTTGCATGTCGTACACTTTCGGCACGCTGCTTGGCCGGTGTTGTTCTGCATTGACAGCACGGTGGAAGATTGACGGAAACAGCGCCATCATCAGCCAGTCGCCCAAGATCGGGGTCTGGATGATAAAGCTCATTAGGCCGCGTGATGTTAGGCCCATGCCAGCGGATGCTACAAGGATCAGACGGCTGACCTTGTCAGGAAACGCCGCAGTAAAACAGGTGGCGATTGAACCGCCCATGGAATAACCGACCACTGTGAAAGGCTCGGTGACATTTTGATTGTCGAGTAGTTCTTCGAGCTGGCCGAGAAAAAAGTGACGGTCTTGCGCACCGCTGGGTCGGTCAGAATAACCCCGACCATATAGGTCGTAGGTTAGGGTCCTGTAACCCATCGACACCAGACCTTTGGTGATAGCACGCCAGGCAAAACTTGGGGTGGTCAGGCCATGTATACACACAGCGATCGGACCATCGGGAGGACCGAGCCATTCATAGTGGGTTACCCCCTGACTGAGTTCCGCAAACTGTCCTGAGGCACCCCCTCGAGTTACGTCCGTCATCGGTGTCCGGTACCGTTCGGTTAATAGGGGGATAGCAGCAATGACTATTACCACCATCGTTAAGACAAGCCAAATCATGGGCGCTTGCGCCAACGATCAAGGATGTAACGGCTGGTCATCAAGTCCAGATGGGCACCGCCGCCATTCTTGAACAAGGTGATCTCATCGGCTGATCTTCTTTTGAACTGCGTCAGATCATAATAATCCGCTAGTATTGAATCGCGGGAGATTGCCCCGGTTCCAAGCGGTATCTTCAGCTCTCCGATATGATCCACGGTGGTGTCGAAACTATCGACAAACACACTCGCGCGGTTCAGGGCTAGGTCATCTACTTCACGCATGTCGGGTCGATAGGCCCCGATCAAATCAATGTGTTGCCCCGGCTTCAGCCAGTCGCCCATTATCAACGGGGAGGTCGACATCGTCGCGCAGGTGATGATGTCTGCCGCGCGTACGGCGGACTCAAGATCTTGGACAATGGAAAGCCCGGGAATATCTGCCGCCATGGCTTCGGCATTTGGGGCGGATCGGTTCCAGATTAGGAATTGGGCATCGGGGAAAAGCGCCGAATAGGCCTCGTGCAACCCGCGCCCCTGGGTCCCGGCCCCGACGATCAGAATATTTTTGCTATCAGGGCGGGCCAGCAAGCGCGCGGCCAGCAAACTGTCGCCTGCTGTCTTCCACTTGGTGACCAAATGGAAATCCACCAGAGCCTCAAGCGCCCCGTCGGCGTCCCCATAGAGCGAGACACCACCATTCACCATGGGTGCGCCCTTTGCAGGGTTGCCGGGGAAGACGGTCGCAGATTTTACCGCCAGCCCCAGCCCGTCAATCCAGGCCGCACGATTCAACAACGTGTCTTTGCCACGGTACAGAAAGGTATCGGCGATTTCGGCCTTGGGTTGATCGTGTCCCGATATCAGTGCATCGGTCAGATCAAGCCAGTCAAGCAGCGCTTCACCAGCATCAAAAGGAATGATCTCAATTTGGGTCATGCAGCGTCCTCGCGCGATAGCAAGCCTTCGTCGATCAACCGCGCCGCCCAACCGGTGGGGCCTTCAAACAAATGTGTTTGCCAGCCCCGAACACGCGCGGCGGCGATATTATCAGGGCGATCATCCGTGAAAATAAGAGCGTCAGGGGAAAGCCCGGTTTGCTGTTCGACCGCTGCAAAAATTTTGGGATCCGGTTTGATCATACTTAAATGACCGGAAATAAAATCCCGGTCGAATTCACGGAGAAATGGATAATGCAGAGCCGCGAGATCGTAGGATTGGATGCCAAAATTGGTTAGGGAAAATACCGGAATACCATTTTTCTGCAGGGCCTTCATCAAACGTACGGAATGGTGGATTACCGGTGAGGCCATTTCGATCCAACGATCATGCCACAAGCGTATCTCGTCGCGCCATTCGGGGGTGGAGTCGGCTGTCGCATAGATTGTATCGGTAAAATGCTCACCACTATCCACGCGATCATTCATGGCATGCAAATCGACGGCTGCAAACATGGCTTGCCGACGTTCCGCACCAATCACGGAATCAAAAAACCTCTCGGGTTGCCATTCAATCAAGACATTTCCGATATCAAATACGACTGCGGCTGGCTTCATTGCGGATCCTGTAAGTAGGTGATGAAATTATACGATAACATCACACGATGCATGTAAGAGAAAACGAGAGTTTCTAGCGCTGCGCCATGCGCATCTCACGTTCAAGTGCTTCCAAAAACCGCGAGCGATCCGTCTTTGTAAAGCTTTTGCCGCCCCCCTGTCTGAAAGGATCGGCGGCACGTAAGTCAGTCATCAGATCACGGGTGGCCAAAACATTGCCGATATTGGCCGCCGTCAAGGCTTCGCCGTTGTGCTTTAATACTCGCGCTCCTGCTTCGACACAGCGCGCAGCCAACGGGATATCGCCGGTCACCACAACATCGCCCGGGCCGCAGCGTTCTGCTATCCAGATATCGGCAATGTCCGGGCCATCAGGTACAATGATAGTTTCTACCAGAGGGTTTTGCGACGGGCGTAAGCCTCCATTCGATACGACATACATACGAACCTTATGACGTGTGGCTACACGCTCGGCCTCTGCTTTGACGGGGCAGGCATCGGCGTCGATGTATAGGGCGGTCATCGGTGCTGTCTCAATCGGCATAGAGAGCATCGGCGTGAAACGCGACGTGGTCTTCCATGAAGCTGGAGATGAAGAAATAGCTGTGATCATAGCCCGGCTGCATGCGGAATACTCCGTTCTGCCGCCGTTTGACCAACGCCGCGGCCAAGGCTTCGGGTTTGAGCAGGTCCAGAAACTGATCATTTGCTCCCTGATCAATCAGGACCGGACCATCGAAACCTTTTTCAGCCATCAAAAGCGTTGCGTCATGTTTGCCCCAGATTTCTTCATCGGCACCCAGATACGCGGAGAGTTGCTTGCGCCCCCAGTCGCTGCTGGTGGGGTTGGCGATGGGTGCAAAGGCGGATACGGATGTGAAACGCCCAGGCAGGTTCATCGCTAGGGTAAGGGCACCGTGACCACCCATCGAGTGGCCGCAGATTGCCTGGCGGCTCATCTCAAGCGCGAAAGTTTCTGACAGCAGAGCAGGTAATTCATCGGCAATATAATCCCACATTTGAAAGTGTGGCCGCCAAGGGTCTTGGGTCGCGTTGACGTAGAACCCGGCACCTTTACCCAAATCGTAGGCATCGTCATCTGACACCTCTTCGCCGCGCGGGGATGTATCGGGGAATACGACTGCAATGCCATGTTCAGCGGCCCACGCTTGGGCACCGGCTTTGGTCATTGCGTTTTCATGGGTGCAAGTGAGGCCCGACAAAAACCACAATAGAGGCACAGGCCCCTGCCTTGCCTCTTCGGGCAGAAACAGGCCAAATGTCATGTCGCATCGGCACGAGGTGGACGCGTGGGAATACACCCCTTGAGTGCCTTGGAAGCTGGCGTTTTCCGAAATGGTTTTCATGACGGGCTCCTTTGGGAATGTCTGTTCTAGGGCTATCGGGCATTGAAGAGCGCGGCAAGGGAGGGACGCTCCGCGGGGAGTATTTTTATAAGGGTGAATGTCATAGGGCAGTCACCCAACCGATGACCACGCTGACCGTGAAAATACTGAGAGCGGTCGATACTAAAATCGCTGCTGAAACACGTTGCGGGCCTACGTTATAGTGCTGAGCCAACATGTAGACGTTGCCCGCCACCGGCAGAGCGGCCGCTGAAATGATGACACCCGCCTTATAGGGATCCACGCGAAATAGTACGAAAGCCGCGATTGCGACGAAGGTGGGATGCAGAATGAGTTTGCAAAAGGTCAGCCAGCCAGCGACCTGAAGCTTTTCGGCTGACTTGGTAGCAAGAGAAGCGCCAATGGCGAACAGCGCACCCGGCGTGGCGGCAGCGCCGAGGATAACCAGAAAGTCATTCATTGGGTCAGGGATGGGAATACGAAGGCCCGACCAGACGAAACCAAGCCCCATGGCAACGATCATCGGGTTCGTGATGAGCCCCATGCCGATTGTGCGCAAGACGCGCAGGCTCATCTGACCATCGCGGGAGCCCGTGATAAGAATGACGATCAGGCTGGAGAAAACGATCAAGTCTATGGCCAGCACCAAGACAACGGGGCCGATTGCCTCGGGGCCAAGCAACAGGGTGAGCATTGGCACGCCGAGAAAGCCGGTGTTGCCGATTACGGCGCATTGGGCTTCCATCGCGTTGCTGGCGACATCGAGGTTGCGCAGAAAGCCGACCAGGCTGGCTATACCATAGACGAACGCCGTGCCCCAAAGATAAGCGGCTACAAGCCGGTTATCCCACACCTCGGCCAAGGATAGGCTGGCTGAAAAGTGAAACAGCATCGCAGACAGTGCGAAGTAAAACACGAATTTCGTCAGGTAAGCCGTGGCCTCTGCGGTGAAGAAACGGGTGCGACCGGCCCAGTAGCCGAGCCCGATAAGCGCGAAAAACGGTAAGGTTTTGAGAAAGATCGCCAACATCAGAAAGTGTTAGCTGGAGCGCGCACAGGGTGCAACGGTGCAGCTGTACCCGAGGCGCATTTTTAGGTCACCCAGAGCCAATAAGAACCCCGACCGCAAAAACCAAAGCCCCGCCGAGCACGACTTGGAAGGCGGCGCGAAAAAATGGCGTGTTCATGTAGCGGTTTTGTATCCAGGCAATAGCCCACAGCTCTATGAATACCACGACGAAAGCGATAATCGTTGCGGTCCAGAAGTCTGTGATAAGATACGGCAAAGCGTGACCCAAACCGCCAAGTGCGGTCATTACACCGGCTGCGATGCCGCGCTTGACAGGCGAGCCGCGGCCCGAAATTTGGCCGTCGTCCGATGCGGCTTCGGTGAAACCCATCGAGATACCCGCACCCATCGAGGCCGCAAGACCGACGAGGAACGTTGTCCAGGTGTCTTGGGTAGCAAAGGCCGTGGCGAAGATCGGGGCGAGCGTGGAAACCGAACCATCCATCAACCCAGCCAAGCCCGGTTGCACCCAAGTCAGGATAAACTGGCGGTGTGCTTCGGAATTTTCTTTCGAGATGGTATCATCGGTCAGGTGTTGGTCGCTCAGGTTTTCCGCGATGCGCTGGTGGCCTGCTTCGGCGGCGGCCAGATCGCCAAGCAATTTGCGCGTGGACGCGTCGGAACTGCGGGCAGCTGCCAAGAGGTAGAAACGCTCGGCCGCATGCTCCATCGCATTGGCTTCTGCCCGAATACGGTCGAGACCGAGGTTTTCGATTAGCCAGACAGGAGTGCGGGCATAGTAACCTGATACGTGTTCGCGACGGATAAGCGGGATGACATTGCCGAACCTTTTGCGATGAAGGTCTATCAACTGCTGGCGGTGGCTATCTTCTTCGGTGGCCATACCGTCAAATATCGCCGCGCTATCGGGGTATTCGCTGCGCAGATTTTCGGCATAACCGCGATAGATGCGTGCATCGTCTTCTTCTGAAGAGATAGCGAGAGCGATTATTTCCTGTTCTGTCAGATCATCAAAACGTTTGCGGTTGAGTAGGGAACGCATGTGGGTTCTTTCTTGTAGTTTAGAATAATTCTAAACAGATGACGGAAGGGAGGCAACCCAGTTTCGGTTAGGGAATTGAATTCGCTTTAGGAAGTAAACAGAACGGTTTATATCCGAAATCGCATATGGCGGAGAATACATGACCCTTGTTCCTGACAAAATCCACAGAGGTCGAAAATTCGACCAGGTGCTGGCAGGCGCACGCCAAGTTTTCCTGGCTGACGGTTTTGAGGGTGCAAGCGTCGACGAGATTGCCAGGGTGGCGAGAGTATCCAAGGCAACATTATACAGCTACTTTCCAGATAAGCGCCTGCTGTTCATGGAAGTTGCCAACGTCGAATGTGTGCGACAGTCGCGTTATGCTTTGGATAGCATCAACCCCGAAGACGCACCTCGTAAGGTTTTGGGCCAAGCCGGGCGGCATTTTCTGCGGTTTGTCACATCGACATTTGGACAGCAGATGTATCGGTTGTGCGTTGCAGAGTCGGACCGATTTCCTGAGTTGGGACAAAGGTTTTACCATTCTGGCCCTGCTGTTGTCAGACGAGAGATGGCCACCTATTTTCACACCGCGATGGCGCGGGGGGAGTTGAAAATTGACGACCCTTTGTTAGCCGCAGACCAGTTTGGTGAACTTTGCAAGGCCGACCTGTTCTTGCGATTAACATTCGGCGTCGTCGATACCGTATCCGAAGGGGAAATCGACCGGGTCGTCGATAGCGCAGTCGAAATGTTCATGGCGCGTTATGGCACCTAGTGCCGGGTGCGATTGTCGATAATTCGTATCGCCTTGCCTTCTGATCGCGCCACCATGCCCTTATTAATCACGTCAATGGTAACACTGATGCCCACTGTGTCCTTGATCCGCGTGGCCAATGCTTTCGCGGCATCGGCGCGGGCGTCGGCACCAAGGCTGGCATCGGTGCATTCACATAAAACATGAAGTTGATCCATACGACCCGGATTATCAAGATGGATTTGAAAATGCGGGGCCAAGCCCGGTGTTGCCATCAGTGCTTCCTCGATCTGGGTAGGAAACACGTTGACGCCGCGCAGGATGATCATGTCATCGCTGCGCCCGGTGACTTTTTCCATCCGGCGCATTGTGCGGGCTGTACCGGCAAGCAAGCGGCTAAGGTCGCGGGTGCGATAGCGAATGATGGGGAAAGCCTCCTTGGTCAGTGAGGTGAACACCAGCTCGCCTTTTTCGCCGTCGGCGACTGTGCGACCAGTTACTGGGTCAATGACTTCGGGGTAGAAATGGTCTTCCCAGATGTGCAGCCCGTCTTTGGTTTCCACACATTCGCACGACACCCCGGGACCAATGATTTCGGATAACCCATAAATATCGACGGCGTGCATATCGAAGGCTTGCTCAATCTCAAGCCGCATTGCATTTGTCCAAGGCTCAGCGCCAAATATGCCGACCTCAAGGGAGGATTGGCGCGGATCGATGCCCTGGCGGGCGTATTCATCCAGAATTGATAAGGCATATGAAGGGGTCACGGTGATACCGGTGGGGTTGAAGTCTTCAATCAGACGAACCTGACGCTGTGTCATGCCGCCGGATATTGGCACCGTGCAGACACCCAAAGCATCAGCGCCCAAATGGATACCTAAACCTCCAGTGAACAAGCCATAGCCATAGGCATTATGGAGCATATCACCCCGCTTTAAACCTGCTGCGCGCAATGATCGCGCAACCACGCTACCCCAATTTGACAGATCGTTTCCGGTATAGCCCACAACCGTAGGCTGGCCAGTGGTCCCGGATGAGGCGTGGACGCGTGCCAGTCTGTCGCGCGGTACCGCACACATGCCGAACGGATAATTGTCACGTAGATCAGTTTTTACCGTGAAGGGAAATTTCGCCAGATCATCGAGGCTACAAAGATCGTCCGGGTGAACTTTAGCCTCATCAAAGCTCTTTCGATAAAACGGCACGTTTTCGTAAGCGTGGCGCAGTGACCATTTCAGACGGTCAAGTTGCAAGGCGCTGATTTCGTCACGGCTTGCGGTTTCGATCGGGTCCAGGCTGGATCTTGCGGGGGTGAGGTCTTTCATTCTGATGTTTCCTCCGGGAAGTGTTGACCAAGAATAGTTCGGGACAGACCCCGGAATAATGCGATGGTACGACCGTCTTGGCCCGCGATTGCGACGTCATATATACCTGAACGACCGATCTTTGATTGTTCGGATGCTTGGGCCGTTAAGCGTTCACCCGCCTGAGCGGGCGCAAGATACGTGATCTGGTTTTGCACAGCGACGACGAGTTGATTGTATGAATTGCAGGCGAATGCAAAGGCGCTGTCAGCGAGTGTAAAGATATAACCACCATGACAGATTCCATGCCCGTTCAACATATTGGAGGTCACTGTCATGGAAAGATCGGCATGGCCCGGAGCCACTCTGTCAATCTGTATCCCAAGATTTTGACTGGCCTTATCTTTTGCCCACATTGCAGCGGCGGATTTCTCAGCGCGATCTTGAGGAGTCATGCCGTGCAGCCTTTATGTTTCATTGGATGTAATATTGCGAAATATTTGTAACACTTTCAAGATATTTGATCTGCGGGCCTCTTGATTTGATCCGGGAAGAGCGCAAGTGTCAAAGGATGACTTTGCATATCCATTCCTCCCAGCCGCCGAATGAATCCGTTCCGGAACAAGTAGCTTTTCACCGGACGGAGTTAGCTCCGATCCTATCCCTCTATGGCCGAATGGTCGCCGCAGGCGAATGGCGGGATTATGGTATATCATGTTTAAGAGAGGTCGCTGTGTTTTCGATATTTCGGCGCACCGCGGAAATGCCATTATACAGAATCGAGAAACGCCCAAAGTTACGAGTGAAACAAGGGATGTATGCGGTCATCGGTCCGAATGGTCAGGTGCTGCGGCGCGGGCACGATTTGAACGCCGTGCTGCGCGTGTTGGAACGTAAATTCATCAAGGCAGTAGAGAACTGACCCCCCGCAGGTATGCAGCGGTGGTTGGATTTAAGACCATTTGGAATTTCTCAGACGTTTGTGCGCCGTAGCGGGCCCATCCGTTCGGGCGATACGATGCACTGCGTCATCGATGGGTTCATATCTCACAGCCATATGATGCACGTTCGCGTGTATCAGCATGTCGGCACTGGTTATCAATGCCACGTGACCTTTCCAGAATAATAAGTCATTGCGCACATACTCTGAACCCGAAGGGCATGACGTGCCCAATTGGGATTTTTGTTGATCACTGTCGGGTGGGCAGGGCATGCCGCATGCCAGCAATGCTGCCTGCACAAGGCCTGAGCAATCTATGCCCCAAGAACTGTTGCCCCCCCAAAGATAAGGGGTACCCAAAAAACCGTGGGCGATGGCGGCGGGGTCACTGCTGGTTTCCGTTAGCAAAGTCAGATGCTGAAGAGGGATATAGCCCAAGCTGGTTTTTGCAAATCTGGCAGTTTCATCCTGTACCGTTATTCGGCTTGCAAAACTTAAAGAACGGCAATCGGCAGATTTGAAGTCGGGTTGACTATAGGCATGCGTGGCTTTGGCAGACACGCAATGGGTCGCCGGCGTTAGTGGTCCTATTGCGGTGCTTTGCATGTAACCGCAGTAGTTATCCTTAGTTAGTTGGACATAAGACCACGGCCCGAATTCCCCTAGAATGGTTAATTCATCGCCGAATAGCGACTGTCGTTCGCGAGAGCCGCGCGGATGCTGACGCAGTTCAGTGATGGCGCTGATCACTTGGCCCGGTAATCGCGTCGCGATCAGGGCGGGGTCGGGTTGCAATCGATAATCGGTCATTTGCAAAACAAAGTTTCTAATGTCGATAGCAGGGCGCGGGTTGCCTGACCCACCCCACCTTTGGGTCGGGCTGGCGCAGCGGTCGGTTGCCATCCGTAAATGTCAAAATGCGCATAGGGGCTTGTGGTGATGAAGCGGCGCAAGAATAGGGCAGCGGTAATGCACCCGGCGAACCCGCCCGCTGGGGCGTTATCAAGGTCAGCGATGCCGGGTTCGATCATCGGCTCATAGGGCGCGTGGAATGGCATGCGCCACACCGGATCGGATTGTAGTTCCGCCGCGGCCTCGAGCGTTGTGACAAAGCCGGGGTCATTGCTGAAATACGGAGCGAGATCAGGGCCGACAGCAACCCGTGCAGCACCTGTCAGCGTTGCCATCGAAATGATCTGATCGGGTTGGTCTTCGTCTGCCAGCGCGAGCGCGTCTGCCAATACCAAACGCCCCTCGGCATCTGTATTGTTAATCTCAATCGTCTGACCCTTACGAGAGGTCAGGATGTCCTGTGGTCGAAAAGCGTTGCCGGAAACAGAGTTTTCGACCGCAGGGATCAGAACCCTGAGTTGCAACTTCAGTCCTGTGGCCATGATCATATGAGCCAGACCGAGGACGGCGGCAGCCCCGCCCATATCTTTTTTCATAAGCCCCATTGAGGCACCGGGTTTGAGGTTAAGCCCCCCTGTATCAAAGCAAACTCCCTTGCCAACCAGGGTAATTTTTCTGCCCTCCGACCCCCATTTTAGGTCGATCAGCCGAGGCGCACGGTCGGCAGCCCGGCCCACCGCATGGATAAGCGGGAAATTATGCGAAAGCAGGTCATCTCCCACCAAGACAGCTATATTTGCACCATGCTGTTTTGCCAAATTTCGTGCAGCAGTTTCCAGATCGGGCGGCCCCATGTCGGACGCAGGTGTGTTGATGAGATCTCGCGTTAGAAACTCGCCCTCAGCTTGGGCAATTACGAGGGCGGCATCTATACCCGGAGGGGCAATTAGCTGCGCCTTCATCGGCGAGGTTTGGGCGTAGCGGTCGAAACGATAAGATGCGAGCAGCCAGCCAAGACTTTCGATCGCAAGAACCTTTGGATCCAAGCTGGTTTCAAGGTGATAGACCCCTGTTGGCAGACTGACAGCAGCTCCAGCCAGATGAAAGCGACCGCGTTCGCGCGTTGACGGCGTGCCGTAGCCTGCCAAAGCGCATTCAATCGTGCCGTCAGGGTTTGGCAGGGCCAACGCTTGCCCCAAGCCGCCGGTGAAACCGTTGGCACCGACCCAGGCTGCGGCTGAATCGGACCGTGTTTTCAGCCAATCACTTAGTTGATCCTGAGCAATGAGATGCAGCGGGATCGACGTTTGGGTAGGGTCGGCGAATTGGGCGGACATAGAGTAAGACCTTTCGGGCAAGTATTTTTGCCGCAGCCTAATCTTATCCTGTGCCACTGCAAGCCCGTCAGAATGACGATGCAGGCATATCCAAAATGGCAGTCAGTGAACGTTCGCCTATCCGGATCAGTCGTTTTAAGGTGGCGGCCACGGCCACATGATCCTTTTGATCTATCGACTTGGTAACGTCACGTGCGACAGCAGTCAGCTTGGCCAAGCCTACTTGATCCGCAATCGCAATCAAGGAACGGCTGTTTTTGCGCAGCTCGCCCCAATTCGAGGCATGAAAAAGCCTATCGCAATGAGATATGCGCAAGGCAAGTTCCTCCATCGTGCGAGCAACGACATCTTCGGCGTCCACCTCGCCCAGTTGCGCGTAGAGGGAGCCGAGACGGACCTGGTCGACGCAGACTTGTTCAGTAGGTCGCATTTGCAAAACCTGCATTTTATCACCTTTTAGTACCGCCCCCACGATATGAAATGACCATAGAGGGATAGAGATTTTCAAATGGTTTAAGCCCGAGTATATTATCGCTCGAATGTGATAAGAATTCAGAGTATCCCGTTTGCAATTCAAAGAGGCGAGACGCATATGGACAAGGCTAAACCCCTACCCTCATATCTGGTGCAAAGGTATCACGGGTGGAAAGCAACCAGTTACGCTGAGAATCAAGCGTGGTATCGCCGCTTGGCCAGTGACGGTCAGCATCCCCGCGCAATGGTCATCTCGTGTTGTGACAGTCGCGTCCATGTGACGTCGATTTTCGGTGCTGACCAGGGTGAATTCTTTATCCACCGCAATATTGCTAATCTTGTACCCCCCTACCAACCTGACGGCGAACAGCACGGTACGTCTGCTGCGGTAGAATATGCAGTGCAGGTGCTAAAAGTGGCCCACCTTATCGTGCTAGGGCATTCTAGCTGTGGGGGGGTGCAGGGGTGTATTGATATGTGCCAGGGCAAAGCGCCCGGACTAGATGCCAAAGACAGTTTTGTCGGGCGGTGGATGGATATTTTACGCCCGAAATACGATATTGTTGCGGACATTGAGGACCCCAATGAGCAGGTGCGCCAGCTTGAGAAACATGCGGTGATGACATCTCTTGAAAACTTGATGACCTTCCCATGGATCGAGCAAAAGGTAAAAGCAGGCGAACTGACCCTGCATGGTCTCTGGACCGATATCGGTGAAGGCGGGCTGGAATGTTACAGCGCTGACAAGGAAGTGTTCCTTCCGGTCTGATACGCGGTTTTTCTAGGGTACGAGGTAACAAGTTTAGTCTTGTTTATATAAGCACTGGCTGGTTTCCTCGTACCATGATTGCGCCAGCCCTCATATTTCTTATTTCGATACTTGGTGTCGTCTTCGCATTCTCGCAACCGATAACCAGCGACCTGATTCTGCTGGCAGGGCCGAGCGCGATAGCAAGCGTCATCTTGTTGTTCAAAGAAGCGCAAACGTGGCTGGCGCAACAAGACACGTACACTGACCCCAAGGCAGTTGTCATCGATGGTTCAAATGTCATGTATTGGTTCGACGGTACGCCCCGCATCGAACCGGTTCAAGACGTAGTGCACCATCTTTCAAAGCTTGGGTTCGCGCCGGAAGTCTTCTTTGATGCGAATGCGGGGTATCTCTTTGCAGGGCAGTATCTGGGAACCAAACCGCTGAGCAGGCTTTTGAGCTTACCAACAGACTCTGTCACGGTCGTGCCAAAGGGGGATGTAGCCGACCCCTATATTCTGCGAACGGCACATGAAACGGACGCGATCATTATCTCTAACGACAACTATCGAGACTGGGTTGCCCAGTTTCCCCATGCCTTGGAACCAGGGCGTTTGGTCAAGGGTGCATTTCGGGCGGGCGAGCTTTGGTTCGACCTTCCCACCTCAAGCGCCAAACCGAAGGTAGGATAGCAAAAAGGCCTGCAATATGCAGGCCTTCCAATGCAATATATACGTTGGCGTTCAGCCCTTTTTCAAGACTTCGCGGCCCAAAAGTTCCGCGATCTGGACCGCGTTCAATGCCGCCCCCTTGCGCAGGTTGTCACTCACGCACCATAGGTTCAGACCATTGTCGATGGTGCTGTCCTGACGGATACGACTGATAAACGTAGCGAAATCGCCAGCACATTCAATAGGGGTGACGTAGCCACCGTCTTCGCGCTTGTCGATCACCATGACACCCGGCGCTTCGCGCAAGATGTCGCGGGCTTCGTTCTCGTCCAGATGGTCTTCGAATTCAATGTTGATCGATTCGGCGTGGCCCACGAAAACTGGTACGCGCACGCAAGTCGCCGTCACTTTGATCTTGGGATCGACGATTTTTTTCGTCTCGACCATCATCTTCCACTCTTCTTTCGTGTCGCCGCTGTCCATGAAGACATCGATATGCGGAATCACGTTAAAAGCGATCTGCTTGGTGAACTTGCGCGGAGGCTTGCTGTCGGTCGGGTTATAGATCGACTTGGTCTGATCCCAAAGCTCGTCCATACCGTCTTTGCCCGCACCGGACACTGATTGGTAGGTCGACACAACGACGCGTTTGATCGTCGCACGATCGTGCAGCGGCTTGAGCGCCACAACCATCTGGGCTGTCGAACAGTTCGGGTTCGCGATGATATTCTTTTTGGAATATCCGTGAATCGCCTGTGGGTTCACTTCGGGCACGATCAACGGGATATCTGGATCGTAGCGGTACAGTGATGAATTATCGATGACCACGCATCCGGCCTTAGCGGCCTTGGGTGCGTATTTCTTGGTCGCCTCGGAACCGACGGCGAATAACGCCATATCCCAGCCTGTGAAATCGAACGTATCAAGGTCTTTCGTCTTGAGTGTCTTGTCCCCAAAGCTGACCTCTGTTCCCAAGGAATTGCGCGACGCAAGCGCCATGATCTCATCCACAGGAAATTGGCGCTCGGCCAGAATGTTCAGCATTTCACGGCCCACATTACCTGTGGCACCCGCGATGACGACGCGATAACCCATCTTAAAACTCCAATACTAAAATGTGATGGTGCGGGCCTCTTATACCGGTTGGAGCTGCGGGGAAAGGGGGCCTGACCTATTCACTGGTTTCGCGCGAAAAGAGGTAGATGAACAGGCCTGCGGCCATGAGTGCAGCAAACAGGGTGAAGATCACCACATAAGGGGTTTGCAGGCTGGTTGCCGGTTGGCTCGCGGCATAAGCCTTACCTGATAAAAACTGTGCGACGCCGACACCGCCGATGCTGCACAGGTTCAGCAGGGTCATCCCGCGCCCTATCAACTGGGGCGGCAGAAATTTCCGGCCATGAGAAATGACCAGCGCATAGGTCGCGCCGAAAAAGCCTACTGCTGCCATGAAAACCGTAGACAACACGAGGCTGCTGGCGGGGTACAGGACCAGGCCGACCAGGGCGGCAAGGTTGAGAGTGGTAGCAACGATCACGATCAACTTTGTGCTGCCGATCAGCTTGTCCAACGGTCCGTATGCAAACGTACCGATGACCATCGCGACACCCATCAACAAGGTCGCAATGCCGATCTGGTGGGCATCAGCGGTAAAGACGTCTTCGAAATAAGGGCCGATCCAAAGACCACGTAAAGCGCCCAACTGCGCATAGCTCACGCTCATGATCGGGAAGATAAACCAAAGTGCCTTGATCTTGAGTACGGCGAGCAGGCTGCCGCGCTCTTCGCCTTCTGGAGTGGCAGGGTCATGGACCAATGCCCAAATCCCCAAGGCTGTAAGGGTGGTGATTGCACAAAGCGCCCATAGTGAAGCACGCCAACCAATCGTCTCGGCCGCGATGGCCGTTGGGTAGGATGCCACAAGATTGCCGAAGGTGCCGACTCCCACCATCACCGACGCCAGCACAACAAAACGCGCTGGCGGAAATTCGCGGGCAAAGATGTAATAGGATGCCATCAGCACCGGAGCACAGCCTATGCCGATGAGGACCATCGCAAGGTCGATGTGCAACGGTTGGGTGGCCATGGCGAACAATGCAGCACCGCCGCCGCCGCCAATGAGCAGCAGGGTGGCAGACGTTCGGCGGGGTCCAATCGTATCAAGAGCCCATCCCACTGGTAGTTGCATGGCTGCGAATGCGAAGAACCATAGCCCAGATGCAAATGCCAAATCTTCGGGGTTTGCGCCTATGTCGGCACGCAAGAACGGGCTGAGTACTGCCAAGAAGGCCCGGAAAAACTGGCTGAGAATATAGGCCAGCCCCAATAATATGATCCCGCGCATCATGCTCTGGTCGCTTTCCATTTTGCGGCCAACGCTTGTGCGGCATGACTTAGTATCAAGCTATCGGCTCCGACCGCGACAAAGCGCGCTCCGGCGTTGATCGCATCTTTGGTCATTGGATCGTGAGTGGACAGAATGCCGGGGGCTTTGCCTGCCGCCGCGATTTTTGCCAGCGCTGCCATAATCGCGTGTTGGACATCGGGATGGAGTAGGTCGCCCATATGGCCCATGTCGGCTGCCAGATCGGCGGGGCCGATGAAAACACCGTCAATGCCGTCGATTTCAAGGATATCATCAAGGTTTTCCAGACCTTTAACGCTTTCAACCTGCACCAGCAGGCAAATTTCGGCGTCAGCAGTGGTGCCGTAATCGGCGATCTGCGAAAAGCGCGCGGCGCGGGTCAAGGCATAGCCTACACCGCGATCACCCAGAGGCGGGTAGGTAACATCTCTAACGAGCTGGCGGGCCTGATCCGCATTATCAACCATCGGTACCAAGATGGTCTGTGCGCCTGCATCGAGTATCTGTTTGATTAAGTAGGTTTCGCCGACAGGAACCCGTACGACCGGATGACTTGGCGACGCTTCAAGAACCTGAAGTTGCGCCGTGATGGACCGCAGATCGTTCGGGGCGTGTTCGCCGTCGATTACCAGCCAGTCAAAGCCAGTGGTTCCCATCAGTTCGGCACTGAAGGTGTCTGCAAGGCCGAGCCAGCAGCCGAAAACTGTTTTGCCATCGTTAAGGGCTTGTTTGAAGCGATTGCGTGGGGCTGGCATGGCGGATCCTTGGGGTTGTGACAGTAGCCGCACCCTAGGGCCAGAGATCGCAGGCTGTCCAGAGGGGGCGCTGCCCCCACCCCCTTTCGGGGGCTCCCCCGGAGTTTATTTTGCAAAATGAAAGGGGTTAGATGACCTTGATCACGTCTTTGTCGATGGCCAGCATGTATCCGCGACGCGCAATGTTTTTGACCAGAAGTTCCGAAACGATTTGATTGCCTAAGGTGTCTCGCAGGCGTTTGATGCGCGTGGCACCCGCGGCTTCGTCGCAATCGGCTGCGATTCTACCTGAGATCATTCCTTCGATTTCGGAGCCAGATAGCACGTCGTCATCCATCCGGGCTTCGGCAAGTACCGACATCGTTTCCATGGCTGCGGCGGTTAATTTGAAGCCGAGGTTGTTGAGGTAAACGGTATTTTCTTCGCGGCTGATGAGTAAAGAGTTTACCTGTATGCCGACGCGTTCGATTTGCGCCATGTGGCGGTTGAAGCCGACCAGCATGATCAGGAAGACAAGCGCGGCCACAAGCATGGCAGTCGCAAAGACCAATAACACGATGATTACGATACGGTAGCTGGAGAGGGTTTCGGAAAACGCGCTGCCCGATTGAGCTAGGATTTCAAGCAGTTTGATTTCGGCTTGGGTGGTCAGGTCATCGTTTTCAATAAAGATGCGTTCGACCTGAGCATTGAACGCATTGGCGTCGGGCAGCGCCCAGAGAAGCAAGCCAGCCCCGATAAGCAGAATCGCCGTAACCGCAGCGATACCGCCGCCAACAAAGCGCCCTCCTTTGCGGCGCATTTCAGAAGCGAAGGAAGTTTGATCCGGCACTTTCTTTCCTTTGGTTGAGCCCTTCGTCACCGAAAACGGAAACGACGGTCAATAGCGTCCAGCCTTTGGCCGCAAGCCGCTTGGAAATTTCGGCCTGAGCGGCAGTACGGCTGCATTCGCCGGATACCTGCGCCACACCGTAGTGGAGGCGCAAGGGGTTTTCTTGCTTTGCCTTGTAATCAGCATAGCAACCAGCCGCTTGGGCAGGCAGCGCGGCGAGCCCGAGTCCGGTCGCAGCGATGATGGGAAAAAGGAAATGTTTCATATCGGCGAGACTGCGCTTTTCCCAACGGATATTCAATATCCGACGGTCTTTGGGTCGATTGATATCGGATAGCACGCGGGTGCTATTGCTTGACGCGAGGGGGCGGCCTCATTTGGTTAGCACGGCCCTCGCTCTGGTGGCTGTGTGTGGGGCCAAGCCCGCGACCCCTTAATAAAGGAACAGACTATGCACCGTAGATTCATAGCAATAATCGTCGCTAGTGCGATTGCCGTGACCGCCGCCGCGGTCAGCCCCGCCGCTGCGGGCAGCAAGGAGAGAGATTTGGCCCGCATTGCAGCTGGGGTCTTGGGTGTAGCGATTATCGGTAAACTCATTCACGATAATAACAAGCGCCAAGAGGCCCGCCAACAAGCTGTGACGCGCCAGTATACCGACCCTGTACCTGTATACCGCGCCCCTCGCGCCGAGCACCGTGAGCACGCCAAGCCTGCGCCGGTTTACCGTGCTCCGCGTGCCGATCAGCACCACGATCATCCTCAACCGAAGCACCGGAAACCTCGCGCTGGTACGGGCAGCCATACCGGCAATCACATTGAGGCCCGCCCATTGCCCGAAGCTTACCGGCGCAAACAGAGCCACACCCGCGTCAATGAGAAGCTGCTTCCGCAAGAATGCTTTCAAAGCTTTGATACGCGCAGCGGTCGAGTGCAGATGTTTGGCAATCGCTGTCTTCAGGAGAATTACCGTTACGCAAACCGTCTGCCGCAACAGTGCGCGCAGAAAATCCGGACCCACAAGGGGAAACGGTACGGTTATGACGCCCGCTGCTTACGCAATGCGGGATACAGTTTGGCTCGCGGGTAACACCTGAGTGCCAATGTCGGGTGGTGTGTATGTTTTGCCACCTGAGTGAGAAGGGAGAGGTGTTCGGGCACCTCTCCCTTTTTGTTTTGACCCTCGCCTCCAAATTTTACGTCCCCGATGAATGTGCTGGTACGGCGAAACAACGCGATTAAGGCTTGAGGTTTGTTGCTGACTGCGTTTTGCAGATGGCATGACACCAGATTTCACATTTGAACGCGCCGCCTATTCCCGGGGCTTTATCCGCGTAGCAGGCGTTGACGAGGTCGGGCGCGGCCCGTTGGCTGGGCCGGTGACCGCAGCGGCCGTCGTGTTGGACCCGAGCCAAATACCCAACGGTCTGAACGATTCAAAAAAACTTACCAAGCGCGGACGCGAACGGCTGTATCAGGTGATCCTGTCGGTGGCAGATGTCAGTGTCGCGCATGCTTCGGTCGAGGAAATCGAAGAGCTGAATATATTGCGTGCCAGTCATCTTGCTATGGTTCGCGCTCTTGAAGGGCTTAAAACTCCGGCAGATTACGCTTTGATCGACGGTAACATGATACCGAACGACCTGAGTATTGCATCCGAAGCAATCATCAAGGGTGACGCCCGGTCGCAGTCGATTTCTGCGGCCTCAATTATGGCTAAAATATGTCGGGATTGTGTCATGTTGTCTCTGGCGCAACAGCACCCTGGTTATGGTTGGGAAACAAACATGGGATACGGGTCAAAAAGCCACATAGAGGCGCTTGGAAAAATTGGGGTGACCCCACACCATAGACGTTTGTTCAAACCCGTCCACAATATCTTGTATCAAGATAAATAACCAACCAGTTGATTCAAAAAAGAAATTGACCACGAATCCTCTGTCAGGGCATCTTGTTCTCAACCAAGAGCACACAATGTGCCGGGGCAGAGGCAGTATTTATGAAGACGATGACAAAGGGTGCTCAAGCACTCCCCTTAAACACGATTATCTCCGGCGATTGCATTGAAGCAATGAACGCGCTGCCAGCAGAGTCTGTCGATCTGATCTTTGCTGACCCGCCCTATAATCTACAGTTGCGTGGCGACCTGCATCGGCCGGATAATTCTAAGGTGGATGCTGTCGACGATGAGTGGGACCAGTTCGCAAGCTTTGCCGTCTACGATAAATTCACACGTTCGTGGTTAAAAGCTGCGCGCCGCCTGTTAAAGCCAAATGGGGCTATCTGGGTGATCGGCAGCTATCACAACATTTTCAGGGTTGGCGCGGCATTGCAGGATCAGGGGTTCTGGATCTTGAATGACGTTGTATGGCGTAAGTCGAACCCGATGCCCAACTTTCGCGGCAAGCGTTTCACCAATGCGCACGAGACCATGATCTGGGCGGGTAAAGACGAGAGCGCGAAGTACACGTTCAACTATGAAGCGTTGAAAGCGCTTAACGAAGGCATCCAAATGCGCAGCGACTGGGTATTGCCGATTTGCACAGGCCATGAACGGCTAAAGGATGATGCGGGCGACAAAGCACACCCGACGCAAAAGCCTGAAAGCCTGCTGCACCGTATTCTTGTAGGGTCCACCAACCCTGGAGATGTCGTGCTTGACCCGTTCTTCGGGACAGGTACCACCGGAGCAGTGGCCAAGATGCTTGGCCGCGATTTCATCGGAATTGAACGCGAAGAGGCTTATCGCAAGGTCGCTGAGAAGCGGATCAAAAGCGTGCGCAAGTTCGACAAGGAAGCTTTGACGACAACAACCTCCAAGCGGGCGGAGCCCCGTGTGCCGTTTGGCCAATTGGTCGAACGGGGCATGTTGCGTCCGGGCGAAGAGCTATATTCGCTGAATGGACGCTATTCTGCCAAGGTTCGGGCAGATGGCACGCTCATCGGCAATGAGGTCAAAGGATCGATCCACCAAGTGGGTGCCGCCTATGAAAAGGCCCCTAGCTGCAATGGGTGGACATACTGGTGCTATAAGAAAGACGGCAAACGCGTGCCGATCGACATATTGCGCCAGCAAATCAGGGCAGAAATGGCCAACTAGGCCCACCTTTTTCTCACACATTTTGAACACCGCCAGTGCCCTGCCGTCTTCATCAGAAGGCGTGCCTATAAGGGTGCTCACCTTGGCCCCGCCTATTGGCGGGGTCTTTTTCCGTTCGAAACGGATGATCCGCGACAGAGTAAAAATCTTTCAATTCTGACTTGCGTGCTATAGCCCGAAGAGCATCTTCGTATGACAGGTTTTCAAGCAAGGCTGGTGCAAAAATGATTCCCTTCGATCTAGCTTTTTTGTTCGTAGGCGTAGCTTTCGCTTTGGCGTTGGTTCCCGGCCCCGACAATATCTTTGTCCTGACGCAATCTGCTTTACATGGCCGCATTGCCGGGCTCATCGTGACGATGGGGCTGGCATCGGGCTTGATCTTTCATACGACGGCTGTCGCGTTGGGTGTGGCAGTAATTTTCCAGACTTCTCAATACGCGTTCTCTGCTCTCAAATATGCAGGTGCGGTTTACCTGCTGTATCTGGCCTGGAAATCTTTTCGGGCATCATCAGGGCAATTTTCCGGTAACAAAACACCGGCTGAAACCGCGCCAAAGCTTTTTCTGCGTGGTCTGATTATGAATATCACCAACCCGAAGATTACAATATTTTTCCTCGCGTTTCTCCCGCAATTTGTCGACCCCGAGAATGGATCGATCGTCGGGCAATTCTATCAGCTCGGCGGGTTAATGGTTCTGGCGACATTGTGCGTTTTCGGGTTTGTGGCTATCGCGGCAGGGTTTTTGGGCGACTGGCTGAAGAGCTCACCTAGCGCACAAATCTGGATTAACCGACTGTCCGGGTTGGTCTTTGTTTCCTTGGCCGTGAAACTGGCTTGGGCTGAAAAATGAACGTTTCGGGTTAACGTGCTTGCGGAACATTTGCCGGCACTTAAAACCATCGCCCCATCGTATTGGTCACTTTACACACTCAGCAAGGGGGCGAAGTTGGCATCCACGCTTTCAAGACATCACCGAGGGTAGGGTGTTAGTCCCTTGTTATACGGGGTCCAGTCTGTGATTTCGGGGTAATACATTTCGCGCCATTTGCGCACGCGCGGGTTCATCACGCGGCGCCAAACCCAAGGCATCATCGCCACCATGGTCATGATCGGATAGCCAAAGGGCAATTGCGGTGCTTGTGAGTTTCCGTAGGTCTGTAAAACCGGAAAGCGGCGATCAGGTTTATAATGGTGATCAGAATGGCGCTGAAGGTTGATTAGCAGCCAATTGGAGGCGCGATGCGCAGCGTTCCAAGAATGACGCGGCTGAACATGTTCGTATTTGCCTTCGCCAAGATGTTTGCGGGTCAGCCCATAATGTTCAATGTAATTTACCAGTTCCAGCTGCCAAATCGCCACACCTGCTTGAATCAGAAACAGGCCAAGGCCGACCCATCCGCCCAGAACAACTGCCAGTATCAGGAACCCGCCCTGAAGCGACCAATATCGGAAGAACGGGTTGCTTGAGGTGGTCCAAGGTTTGTCTTTTCGGGCGAGCATCTCTTTTTCGGCGCGAAAGCTTGATTTGAGCGATTGTCTAAGCACCCGTGGATAGAACCGATGGAACCCTTCATTGTAAAACGCGGTTACCGGGTCACGCGGCGTGGCGACGTAGCGGTGATGCACCAAAAGATGTTCGGACCGAAAGTGCGAATACAGCACCATCGCCAGCAAGATATCCGCCCACCACCGTTCGAGCTTATTTTTCTGGTGCATCAGTTCGTGGGAATAATTGATGCCGATTGTGCCCGTCATCACGCCAACACCCAGAAAAACCAACGCCTTTTCCCACCCGCCCAAATGCGCCGCTTGGGGCACGTACCACACCAGACCAAATACAGTGAGAAACTGCGCCGGCATCCATGCTATCGTGATAAACCTATACCAATACAGATCATCATCGGTTGCAGAAGTATCAGCGTTATCAAGATTTAGCCCGGCTATGCCGTCAATGATCGAAAACAGATACCAAGTTAACAGCGGCAACAAGATGACGGACCAGCCTCCGACAATCGCGGTAAACCATGCCAGGGGAATCAGGACGAATGAAAGCGCGAATGGCAAAGCACGTTTGAACTGAGCCAGTTGTTCTATGCTTACAATCGAGTGCTGAGGTGTCATCTATTTAACCTTCAATGTGGGGTGCCATGTCGTGGTGGCATGAGTACCCTGTGCCGCAATGATGCCACGCGGTTGCTATCGTATCAAATCAAAGGCTTTTCGCATTACCGTCGGGAGATCCGATGGGCGAAAGTCTTTTGCCGGGATGAAACGCCCCATTTCGGGACTCGGGTCGCCCGCAAGATCGGCCCGCATTACCGTTAACATCAGGTGAAAATGGGTGAAGGTATGGCGCACTTCTCCTGGTACCGCATACCATTGAGTGTCTATAGGGGCTTGGCCAGTAGGGCGGGGATCATTCGTGTCGACCCAAGCTGAACCGGGCCAGCCCAGCATCCCACCCAACAAGCCTTTTTCGGGGCGCGTTTCAAGCAGCCAGGCCCCGTCTTCGCGGCGCGCAAGATAAACAGTGCCATGGCGGATGGGCTTGGCCTTCTTGGGAAGTTTCTTGGGTAATTCGGCTGCTGTCCTACTCTTTCGTGCAAGGCAAGGGTCACGCCAAGGGCAGATTTCGCAAGCAGGGGATTTCGGTGTACAGATCGTAGCCCCTAGATCCATGATTGCCTGCGCATAATCGCCAGGGCGATATGGAGGAGTAAGCGCCTGAGCTTTAACCATCAATTCCGGTTTCGCGGCGGGCAGAGGGGTATGGATGTCGTAAAGTCGCGCCATGACGCGTTCGACATTTCCATCCAGAACTGTGTAAGGCAGATCAAAAGCGATGGAAGACACTGCCGAGGCCGTATAGGGGCCGATCCCCGGCAATTTCAGCAACGTGGCGTAATCAGCTGGAAACTGGCCGTCATGTTGTTCGACCACCACGCGTGCACATTTTAACAGGTTTCTCGCACGGGCATAATAGCCAAGCCCCGCCCATTCGCCCATTACGTCTGCGTCCGGGGCTGCGGCCAAATCCCCGACGGTTGGCCAACGGGTGGTGAAACGTTGAAAGTAGTCACGCACAGTGGCGACGGTCGTTTGTTGCAGCATGACCTCGCTTAACCATATGCGATAGGGGTCGGGTTGCACACCAGCCGCGCGATCCGCTGGGGGCACCCGCCACGGCATGATGCGGGCATGGGTGTCATACCAATCAAGCAAAATATCCAGTAGCGAGCAGGTAGTGGCTGTGTCACGCAATCTTTATGACCTTCTCGGTTTGGTTTGGCTGGCGATATAGGACGGGATCGCTATGTTGTGGCTAGTCATTCAGGAAAGATAGTCATGCCAGCGCGGCGTACCAGTACAAAAGGCTTTAAAAGGACAGATACCTTGCTTTCTGCCAAGATACGGCAAGCCAGCGAAAGCCGTGGTTTTGCACAATCCAAGCTTTTGACCCAATGGGCCGAGATCGCCGGGAAGGATGTATCGGCTATCTCGCGCCCAGTCGAGGTAAGCTATGGTCGCGGCGGGATGGGCGCGACATTGACCCTGCTGACAACTGGTGCGAATGCTCCGATGCTCGAGATGCAAAAAGAGCAACTTCGCGCCAAGGTAAATTCTGTCTATGGGTACAATGCTATTGCGCGGGTTCGTATCACGCAGACAGCGGCCACAGGCTTTGCCGAAGGGCAAGTGGCCTTTGACGCAAAGCCCAAAACCCGAAGTGAACCATCTGCCGATCCGGTGACACGGCAGCGTGCCGTGGATACTGTGGGACCTGTCGCTAACGAAAGCCTTCGCGATGCCCTTGCACGTCTGGGCGAGAACATATTGAACAAGACCAAACGCTGATAAAGGAAATTAAATGAAACGCTCTTTCCCAATTCTTGCGGCAGTTGCCGCCGTTGCTGCAGGTGGCTGGTACGTCTTTGGCGGAACAGACACTGTGAACAGCACCACTTTTAGCCCGTTGGTAAGTTCGGCCAATGCGCAAACCACCGAAGCCGCCGACATCGATACGTCTACGATCAAGGAAATGACGCTTGGGAATGCGGATTCTAAGGTGCAGGTGATCGAATACGCTTCCTATACCTGCCCCCATTGCGCGGCGTTTGATCAAGGACCATACAAACAGCTCAAGGCCGAATATATTGACACGGATAAGATCGGTTTTACCTACCGCGAAGTATACTTCGACCGATATGGCCTTTGGGCGTCGATGGTGGCACGTTGTGGCGAAGAAGATAAATTCTTTGGCATCACCGATTTGATCTATGCTGGCCAATCGGAATGGGTTCGCGCCGGCGAACCCGCTGCAATCGTTGGTGAACTTCGCAAGATCGGCCGCCTCGCGGGCATTGATAAAGACACGCTTGAAGCTTGTTTGCAGGATAGTACAAAAGCACAGACGCTGGTCGCTTGGTGGGAAGAGAACCAAAAAGCCGATGACATCAACAGCACGCCAAGCTTTATCATCAACGGTAAAAAATATTCCAACATGCCCTACGCCGAGATGAAAGACATTCTCGACGCCGCATTGGAAAACTAATGGCAGCTCCACTGGCAGGGCTCAAGGTGATTGAGCTGGCGCGGATACTGGCAGGCCCTTGGGCCGGCCAGACACTCTCTGATCTTGGGTGCGAAGTCATCAAGGTGGAAAGCCCCGCAGGCGACGATACCCGCCAGTGGGGCCCTCCCTTCATTGAACGCGATGATGACAAATCGGCGTCATATTTTCATTCGGCCAACCGGGGCAAGGCATCGGTCGTTGTGGATCTGACCACGGACGAAGGTCAGGCCAAGATGAAGGAACTGTTGGCCGATGCTGACATCCTGATCGAGAACTTCAAAACCGGCGGGCTGACGAAATACGGGATGGACTATGCCAGCCTTTCCAAGCAATTCCCAAAGCTGATTTACTGTTCGATCACCGGTTTCGGGCAGGACGGCCCCTATGCGCATCGTGCGGGTTATGATTTCATTATCCAAGGCATGTCTGGTTTGATGTCCATTACGGGTGAAGCAGACCGCCAACCCCAAAAGCATGGTATGGCGATAACGGATATTTTTACTGGGATATACGCGACTACGGCCATTCTGGCGGCGGTGTATCAGCGCAATCAAACAGGCGTGGGACAACATATAGATATGTCCTTGCTGGATTGTGCCGTGGCTGTCACCGGCAATCAGGCGATGAATTATCTGACCACAGGCAACGCCCCTTCCCGAATGGGCAACGCCCACCCGAATTTGACGCCATACGAAGTGTTCGAATCTTCTGACGGGCACCTGATTATCGCTACGGGGAATGATGGCCAGTTCCAGCGCCTTTGTCGCCTTTTAGGTCTCGACGATATGGCTGACGCAGCGGATTATGCCAAGAATGCGGACCGAGTCGCCAATAGGCCCGCGATGATTCGCCGTTTGAATGGTGCGACGCAGTTGCGCATCCGCGATGATCTGTTGGCGGCATGCGAAAAAAATGGCGTCCCGGCGGGGCCGATCAACGATATGGCCGATATGTTTGATGATCCGCAGGTTATCGCCCGTGGCATGAAGATCGAACTCGAAGGGGTGCCGGGAATACGGTCACCGTTTAAATTCTCTGGTGCTGAATTGGCTTTGCATCGCGCCGCGCCCAAGCTTGGGCAAGATGACTGAAGACATGGTGCCGGGCGCTTCGCTTGCAATGAACTGCCCGAGCCTTTTCAAAATTAACCGACCTATTTGGGCGCAGGGAGCCGATCAAGCGCTTGGAATAGTGCATTGTCTGGGGCAAGTTGCAGCCGCACCGGTAGGGTTATCACCTTCATCCTGAAAGACGGAGGAAGGCGGACCGCGTCTTTTTCAGTTGTGACCAGCTGAGCTTCTTTGGCGTCTGCGTCGGCTTCAAGCCGAGCGAGCAGGGCCGTGCTTAGCGGCTGATGGTCATCAAGTGCTTCGGCATGAATGATATTCGCGCCCAAGCTGCGCAAGGTACCAAAGAATTTTTCGGGATGGCCGATACCCGCGAAAGCCAAGGCGCGCATACCTGTCCATTCCATCCCCGTTTGCAGTGGAACAAGCTCGGCCCGGACATGCGGTAACATGTCCGGTAAGACCGAGGTGTCAAAACTCGCTTGGTCTTCGGTGTTCCCGATCGTCAAAACGATGTCCGCGCGGGACAGCCCTGTGTGAACTGGTTCGCGCAAAGGCCCGGCCGGAAGGCACAGGCCGTTGCCAAACCCCTTGGCGGCGTCAACGACAACGATACTGATATCGTACGCCAAGCTTGGGTTTTGAAATCCATCATCCAGTACGATTACGCTGGCACCTGACTGTGCGGCAGCACGAGCCCCCGCGGCGCGGTCCTGTGCTATCCAGACTTCGGCAAATGCGGCAAGCAACAGCGGTTCATCCCCTACCTGAGAGGCCGTGTGCTTTGACGGGTCAACCAAGAGCGGCCCTGTCTCTGTACCACCATATCCGCGAGATACGATATGGGGCGTATGGTAGTTGTTTCGCAGACGTTCGACCACGGCCATCACTGTCGGTGTTTTACCTGTACCACCAGCGTTAATATTGCCCACGCAAACCACCGGTATGCCCATGCGTAAGGGTATGGTCGAAGCAAGGCGTTTCGCGGTCCCCATTGCATAAAGCGCACCAAGCGGCTGAAGTATCCGCGCTCGCCAGTCAGGCCGCGCAGCGTGCCAGAATTTCGGCACCTTGGTCATCCTCGTCGCTCCCTTGTGTCGAGAGTGTCTTGCACCAGATCAATTACTTTGTCGGTCAACGCGGCCCCACGGCTGATAACATCCCACCCAGCATGGGCCATTGTTGCGGCTTGATCGGGGGCTATCAACCTGCTGACGGCTGTTCCCAAGGTCGTGGCGTCGTTTACAATCCGCGCGGCACCTTCTGCGACAAGCCGGGTATAAGAAGGCAGAAACCGGCGAATTTTTGGCCCGTAAAGAACTGCTGACCCCAATGCTGCTGCCTCGAACGGATCACACCCGCTGCCTTCGCTTACAAGGGAACTGCCCAAGAACGATACGGGTGCCAGCCTATAGAACAAACCGACTTCGGCAGGATCCCCAGCGATCATGATCTGAGTTGAAGCATCGGGATATCCGGATTCCCCCCATTTATGAACTCTGAAATCCTGGTCGGACATACGGGCGGCAAAGCGGTTGGCAAGGGCCGCATCAGCGGGATGCAAGATCAGTAACAATCGGTGAGACAACCGAAGGCTTTGACGGTGAGCGGCTAAGACGGTGCTAAGTTCGCCTTCTAGCACTTGGTTCGCAAACCAGATCGGTCGTCCAACCAAGGCACAGGACAAATCGGCAAGGTCCGGTTCGTGACACGGAAGCGCTTGCCCGCCTGCGAGCAACGCCGATGTAAGTTCGACGCTTTTACGGTCAAGCCCGAGGCGGATCAGCCGGTGAAACCCTGCCTCGGACCGCACCATGATAGCCGAAAAATGGGATAGCAAGCCGCGCGTGAGATCGCTTAGCCACCGGTCCCTGCGACCGTCGAAACCGTCACTGTCCCCGTCGATCAGGAACATCGGGCAATCGCGATCGGCCATTTCGATTATCACGTTAGGCAAAAGGTGCCCCCAAGCCCATATACAGGTGTCGGGCTGCCAGTGATCCAGAAACAACTTTGTGCTGGTAGGGTGATCCTCGGGCGCGAAATCAATCAGAATTTTGCTGTTGCCTGACTTTGGCGGGTCAGAAGGCGTTATTGGTTTGGGGATGGTGATCAATACTGAGAGCCCGGGCCGGCTGCGGCACAGGCGCAAGGCGAGATCCTGAATCGCCAGAAGGTTTCCGGGTTCAGGCGCATGGCACCATACCATTTCGCCCATTGGACGATCGGCACCCGGCGAAAACGGCGTTGCGCCGCCGCGACCGGCAAAAGCACGATATGCCGCCAATCCAAACGACCGCACCACGATATATCAGGCCAGTTCTTCGGTCGAAGAGGCCGCTGTTTCTTCGTCACGCAAGCGATGCAGATGGGCGATGAAATAGCGCATATGAGCGTTATCGACGGTTCGCTGCGCTTCGTTTTTCCACGCATCATAGGCGCTGGCATAGGTGGGAAAAATGCCGACAACATGAATGTCTTCGACGTTTTTGAAGGCGGTACCTGTAGGTGAAACCAGTTCACCGCCGAACACAAGGTGTAGACGCTGGGTCATGATGCGATCCTTCGTTTCAAACTATTGGACATGGGTCTTGTGTAAGGCATAGGGTCACGTCGGGGCAAGGCTACCCAGCAAGGCTGCGTGAACCGACGCACCGCCCGCTAAGACGCCGTTCAGGCGTGGGTCCGAATTATTGAAACGTAACGCGGCCCCTGTTCTGTCGGTGCATAACCCGCCTGCCTCGGTCACGATCAAGGCACCTGCCGCGATGTCCCATTCCCAGCTTTTGCGCAAGGTGACCATACCATCGAACCGGCCTTGACCCACAAGGCCCAACCGATACGCCAAAGACGGGCGGTGCGCCGGTTTGAAGCCGGGGTCACCGCCCGCCCAATGAACACCTGCCATTACAGGTTTGGTGGCGAGCACCGTCGCATTCACTAAGTCGGGGGTTGCAGAGGCTTTGATGGGCACTTCATTCAGCTTAGATCCTCCGCCCAATGAGGCGGCGTAAAGCCGGTCCAGCATGGGCAGGTATACGACAGCAGCGATTATTTCGCCGTCGCGGGCCACGGCGAGTGAATGCGACCAGGTATCGGCCCCTTCGATGAAACTGCGGGTACCATCAATCGGGTCGATTATGAAAACATGCGATTGTCCCAATCGGACGGCATTGTCGTCGCTTTCCTCTGACAGCCAGCCATAATCTGGCCGTGCCTGCATAAGTCTTTCATGCAGCATTGCATTGACGGCCAAGTCGGCTTCAGTCACAGGGCCTGCGCCCTGTGGCTTGTCCCAACGCAGAGCGGTAGCGCCAGTGTACGAAAGAGCGACCTGACCAGCTTGTCGGGCGCAATCTATCAAAAGGGAGAGGTCATGCGCCGGCAAGAGTCATTCCCGGTACAAGCAAGGAAGGCACGACCCGGCTTAGGTGCGGGCGGGCGTCATTGGCAGCCGATAAGTTGGCCAGCATGTCCTGCAAATACCCCGCAATGGTACATTCATTGATCGCATGGGTGACTTCACCATTTTCGACCCAAAGACCGGAAGCGCCACGCGAATAATCGCCCGTATTTGGGTTGATCGTAGACCCGATCATAGAAGTCACCAACAGGCCGGTCCCCATATCTTTTATTAGGTCGGCACGCGAGGCTTCGCCTTGGGTCAGTGCAATATTCCATATCGCAGGACTCGGGTTGGATCCGGGGCCGCGTGCCGCATTGCCGGTCGGTTGCAATCCCAGCTTTCGGGCCGCCGCCAGATCCAGTGTCCAATTTTTCAATATACCGTCATCGACGATGATCCTTTCCGACGTGGGCAAACCTTCGGCGTCGAACGGACGTGATCCCGATGTGCGGGGGCGGTGGGGATCTTCGATCAGAGAAATTCCTGCAGGCAATACCTGTTGGCCCATTGCATCGCGCAACCAAGAAGCGCCCCGCCCGATGGCTGCCCCGTTGACCGCAGCAAGAAGATGGCCGATCAGCGTGGAGGAAATGCGTTCATCAAACAACACCGGGAATGCTCCGGTCGGCGGCTTGCGGGCATCAAGACGTGCGAGCGCGCGTGTGCCCGCCGACGTGCCGATGTCTTCGGCGCTGCGCAAATCGGCCTGAAAGATCCGGCTATCGCCGTCATAGTCGCGCTCCATCCCGGATCCCGCGCCCGCAATTGCCACGCAAGACAGCCCGCGGTCGGTACGATGGTATCCACCTTCAAAGCCATTGCTAGCGGCCAGAAAGACCTGTTGTGCGCCGTATCCCGCGCTGGCAGATTGTACTTGTGTCACGCCTTTGATCGCCAGGCTCGCGGCTTCCGCACGGGCGGCATCATCTTGCAGGGTTTCAGGCGTTGGCTCCGGTGCCGGGTCGCAAAGCTCAAGCTTCGCAACGTCCCACTGCGTCGCCAACTGGTCGGGGTCAGCAAGGCCGCTATAGGGATCTTCCGGGGCTTCCTTCGCCATGGCGATGGCGCGGATGGCCATTTCTTCAATGGTAATATCAGAGGTATCCGATGCGGATACATTAGCAGACCGCTTGCCGATGAAAACCCGTAACCCGATATCCACGCCTTCAGAACGTTCGGCTTGCTCTAGCGCTCCGCCGCGCACATCGACACTAACAGAACTGCCCCGAACGGCCATCGCGTCCGCGCTGTCTGCACCGGCTTTTTCTGCGGCGCGCAGCAACGCCTTGGTCAATGTATCAAGGGAATGCGTCATGGAAGGCTCCTTGGGAGGTATAGAAAGACTGCTAACGCTCGGCATGCAAGTCTGCAAGGGACGAGCACGACCGGATGAAAGGGGCCGTTATTTTATACGTTGGCCGTTTGCCAAAATCGAACCGTCACGCGTAAATTCAAGCCTTGATTTAAGCGTATCCTCACCTGCATCGGGAACGGCGAATATCCCCAGAATCATACGGGCTCCCATTGCGGTCTGCGCTGGAACCAGACCTGAGGCTACCAACGTATCCAGTAATGCATTACCCCCGGTCAGTTTTAGGTCCACAGCACCCACCGGCTTGAGAGTTCCGGGATCAGGTTCGGACGTAGTATTATCGAAATTTACAGTGCCGTTACCGGTCAATTTGGTCCCGAGGGCTTCGACGATCAGCGAGTTAAGCTGGAACATATCTATCTGGCCGGGAAGGGTGCCGGAATGCGCCATACGCTCGGCGGTCTGGGGGTCAAAGTAATCCATGAGCAAAGTAAGCTTGCCTGTCAGGTCCAACGTCAGATTGGCCGGATCACGGGGCAACGTGCCCTGTGGGTTGATCAGATCCCAAGTTGGATCGGATAGTGCGAACCCGTCCATATTCAGCCCAAGCGCAAAATTCTGCGGGTCTTTCGACTTTGTCACAGGGGCGCTTAGATTAAAGGCAGCATTATCGATCGCAAAGGAAAGCGCAGCAGGAAGCTGCGGTGACTGGACCGAAACAGCGGTACCTTGACGCGTACCTGCATAGCTAAGCCCGTCTGCACTGGTCTCGACGGTCAAAGTACTGCTTTCAGTAGCTGCTGCCACGGCAAAGTTTCCATTGGCCGGGTCTTCGATATTCAAGGTAACTGTGCTGTTGCCACCCGATATCTTGCCTGATGCGTCCATCCCTGCGCGCAGCATTCCGGCCATGTCACTGACCTGCGCCAGCCCAAGAGGAAGTACGCCGTCGGATTTCATTTTTAGATTGTTGGTCGTGCCTGCAATAACGCCGATCGCGGGTTCATCAGGGTTTTTGAACCGCATGTTATATGTCACGGACGCGACCGCGCCGTTTTGATCATAACTGCGCATACTGCCCAACCGGGACGTGGTGGTGTTTTCTACATCGGTCATCAACACTTTCAAAAGCGCGTTCTCTGCCCCGTAGCTTTCATCTCCGATCGTCAGATGATCTAGATTCAGGCCAAGCGCGCCCGCGCTGTAGGTGCTTGTCATGTCTGCGGGGTCGCCGGTCACCTGCATGTCATGCCCGGTTTGGGTCATCGACAAAGCCATGCGTATCGCTTCTGCGTCTGGGCCGGCTGGGGTGATTTCGACCACAACAGGCATGACTGCCGGCATAACAACTGAAACGGACCCGTCGCCATTTTGGACAAAGTTTAAGGTTTCGAGTGACAGTGACATCTGCCCTTGGTCTGCGTCTGCCGCAAAGTCGAATTGAATGTTACTGACGGCGAGCGTCGCACCGGTGCTTTCTTCGGTGGCGGTTAGCTTATACCCCATGCCCTGCATGTAATCGCGCCAGTCTTGCCACACGTCGTTGGGCGTAACATCAGCCCAGACGCCGTGCGCGGTAAAAAAAAAGCCAAGTACGGCAGAGCCAAAAACGGGGCGAAGATGGGTCATTCTTGATAATTCCTTTGTCGCGGATCAACGGCTATGCTGTCCTAACAGATATTATGCACAAAGGTAATTCCCGCATTGGCTGTTACAAGGCAAGCCATGCCGCCGGTCCGCAATGTTTCGCGTGAGCGGTGTGCTTTTGATTGGCGAAGCTCTATGTTGTTGCTTACCAATACACAAATCCGGGTGGTGTGCCGTGCACTAATTCCGAGATGGTACAAAAAGGAAGGCATCACATGGATATGACTGGCAAAACCGTTATGATTACTGGCGCTAGCCGTGGCATCGGGGCCGAAGCTGCAAGGGTGTTCGCCGCAGCAAATGCAAACGTTGTGCTGCTTGCGCGGTCGCAGGATGCGATTGCCGATCTGGCCGGAGAGATAGGCAAGAAAGCAATTGCGATTCCCTGCAACGTCGCCCGCTTTGGTGAAATGTCTTCGGCGGTGGAAACTGCTTTGGGCGCATTTGGCAGCGTCGATGTGCTGATAAATAACGCCGGTGTCATTGAGCCGATTTCCCATCTGGCCACCTCTGACCCCGACGAATGGGGGCAGGTAATCGATATAAACCTCAAGGGTGTCTATAATGGGATGCGCGCGGTTCTACCGGTGATGAAAGAAGCAAGGGGTGGCACGATTTTGACCATCAGTTCAGGGGCTGCCCACCACGCTATCGAAGCCTGGAGCCATTATTGCGCATCCAAGGCTGCGGTAAACATGCTTGGCCGCTCTGTTCATCTAGAGGAATCCGCTAACGGTATTCGTGCTATCGGCCTATCACCGGGTACCGTCGCGACAAAGATGCAGCGCGAGATCAAAGCCAGCGGGATCAATCCAATCAGCAAACTGGCATGGGAAGACCACGTACCGGCAGATTGGCCCGCCCGTACGTTGCTATGGATGTGTAGCCCCGCCGCCGACAAGTTCTGTGGTGAGGAGATATCGCTGCGTGACGATGAGATCCGCAAAGCGGTGGGCTTGATATGATAGAATTTACCCGCGAGGGTGCGATCTGGCAGGCCACGATCAACCGTGCCGACAAGGCCAATTCACTGACCCATGACATGCTGGTCAGTCTTGCCCAGTTCATGGAGGACGCGCAATCAGCCCGCGCTGTGATCCTGACCGGGAACGGCAAGGTGTTCAGTGCAGGTGCAGACCTAAAGGAAGCGCAGGCTGGCCTGGCCGTGTCGGATATCTGGGAACGACTTTCGGGGGCCATTGCCGCGTTGCCGGGCCTGAGCATCTGTGCGTTGAACGGTACGCTTGCCGGTGGTGCCATGGGAATGGCGCTAGCGTGCGACATGCGAATATCTGTCGCCGAGTCCAAGTTCTTTTATCCTGTGATGAAGCTGGGTTTTCTGCCGCAACCCAGCGACCCCGCACGGATGTCTGCCCTGATCGGGCCATCACGGACAAAACTGATCCTGATGGGAGGTCAGAAGATCACGGCAGAGGAGGCGCTAATGTTCGGTCTGGTTGATCGGATCGTAGCGCCGGAAGATTTGCTTGAAATGGCATATGCCATCGCGGCAGACACCGTCGCGGCGTCACCCACGGTTGCGACAGGTATCAAAGCGATGTGTGACGCAGCTCAAAAGTCGGCGGACATACCCTAGATGAACGGGACAAAAGGCACGCCGCAACCGGCGAGCAGGGCAAACGACGTAAGAGTGACAAGGATACGCATTACAGAAATCTCCTGATTAAATATGCACCTAGATCGTGCAATTGGCTTATGGTCGCGTTAAAGCTGCTCTTTGTCACAAGAAAATTACGAAAGCCATGCGATGACCTTTGATAATTCGCCAAACGGACATGCAGTCGTGATCGGTGCCGGTCCTGCCGGATTGATGGCGGCGGAAACCTTGGCCCAGTCGGGGTTTTCAGTCACGATCTGCGAGCACAAGCCTTCGGTGGGACGCAAGTTTCTCATGGCCGGAAAATCAGGGCTTAACCTGACCAAGATCGAAGACGATGCGTCTTTCCTGAACGCCTTCACAGAGGCCAAGCCACTTTTGCAGCCAATGCTGTCCGGATTCGATAATGTAGCTATACAGAAATGGGCCGAAGATCTGGGGCAGACGCTGTTTACCGGGTCGACCGGGCGGGTGTTTCCTATTGTTATGAAAGCGTCGCCACTGTTGCGGGCATGGCTCGCCCGGTTGGCCGGGGCAGGGGTGCAGATTAATACTCGGTGGCAGTGGACGGGGTGGCAAGACACATTGTTGACGTTCGCTACTCCCCAAGGGCAACGTACCCTAAACGCTGATGTAACCGTTCTTGCTCTTGGTGGGGCCAGTTGGGCGCGGCTGGGTTCGACAGGGGAATGGGCCACCATTCTGCGCGACCAAGGCATCGACGTGGCAGCTTTCGCACCAGCAAACGCAGGTATCGCAGTAAATTGGTCTTCTCATCTGGCACCCCATTTCGGGGCTGCTCTCAAGGGAATAGCCTTGCAGTCGGGTGAGCGCCGCTCTCGGGGCGAGGCCATCATTGCGGCGCAAGGTCTTGAAGGTGGGGGCATTTATACGGTCTCACGCGGTGTGCGCGACGGGCATCCGCTGATTGTTGACTTATTGCCTGACCAAAGGGTTGAAACTTTGATCGCCAAGCTTGATAGACCCCGCGCCAAGATGAGCATTTCAAATTACCTGCGCAAGGCAGTAAAGCTGGACGTCGCCAAGATCGCGCTGTTGCAAGAATTGGCCCGGACTTTGCCGCAAGAACCCAAGGCGCTGGCAGAGCTTCTCAAGGCGCTACCGGTCACAAATGCAAAGCTGCGCCCCTTGGACGAGGCGATTTCGACTGCCGGGGGTATCCCTTTTGACGCTGTGGATGAAACGCTGATGTTGAAAACCCTGCCTGGCGTCTATGTCGCCGGCGAAATGCTGGATTGGGAGGCTCCTACCGGAGGGTATCTGTTATCGGCCTGTCTGGCGACAGGCCGATGGGCGGGGCAACATGCAGCCGCGCGGGTTCGAAATGCCTAGCCTTCTTTGGTTGCTGCTGCCTTAAAGGCAGGCCGATCGCGCATGGATTTGGCCCAATTACCCAGCTTGTCATCGACCCGAGGGAAACCCGCGCCGATAGACCAGTTGATACAGTGGGTCGCCAGCAAATCAGGTACTGTCACGCTATCCCCAATCAAATAAGGTCCCTCAATTCTTTCTGACAGAATTGACGCCGAGCGGGCGAATTCAGCTTTCAGGCTGTCTTTGATTTCGGGCACTCGCTGTTCTTGCGGAAATACAAAGCTGTGTTTGGCTGCAGCCCACAGGATCGCGTCCATTTCGTCAATCAGCCAAAAGGTTAATGCGTCTTGTCTGGCACGTGCAGGGGTTCCGGCAGGTGCGGTCAAAGCTCCGTGCTTGTCTGCCAGATAATGCATGATCGCCACGGAATCAGTTAACACATCGTCACCGTCGATCAGCGCGGGGATCTTGCCTGACGGGTTGTATTTCTTGGCCTCGTCTGACCGTGGCCCGCAGGCGATATGGGTATAGGGCTGTCCGATTTCTTCCAGCATCCACATCACTCGCATGGCACGAGATTTGGTTGCTCCGATTACTGTATACATTTCAGTTTCCTCCTAGCTTCAAGCTATCAGTTAACGTTGTGCGCCCAGCATCGCCAAGCGAATGAAAGCGCGTTCCACCAGCGCCATAGTTGGCGCATGTTGCCCAGCAGATCGCAGTGTCAGGTCGGTATCGGTCAAAACGGTCAAGGCGGTCTCCAACTTGACCGCACCCCAGTTTTTCGCTTGCCGCATGGCGCGGTCGCGGTCGCGTACGCCCCATACTTGCCCGCCCGGGTTGCTGGCAATGCGATAAAGTGTGCGGAAATGTCTGGTGGCCATGATAATCAGCGTCACGGCGTTCACCCCCTGTGCTTGCAGCTTGGCCATCACGGGGCCGATATCCCCCGCCCGCGATTCAGCGACGATATGCAAGATGTCATCGACGTCCGCTTCGGTCGAGGTTGGGGCACAATTCGCCACATCGTCGGCAGTAAGCGGGCCGTTATCGCCAAATTTATATAGCGTAACCTTCTCTACCATTTGCCGAAAATCACCAGGGTCCAATACGCGCGCCAATTCGCTAAGCAAGGCCATCGCATCGGGTTCGGGGTTTAGCTTTGCGTCTGCAAGAATGCGTTCTATCTCTGCCCGGTCTGGCGGATCATCGTAGATCGGCGTGGCAAAGGCGGATTTGTGGGCTTCGAACGCTTTAAGCACCTTCGAAGTTTTCTTGAGGTCTCCGGCGGTCACGACGATCTGCGCGTCGCCGGGTTGCCAGTCAGTCAACGCGTCGATCAGGGTCTTGGCAATGTTGTCGTTTGCGTCTTCGACAAAGGCCGCGCGGGGGCCGGGGAAAAACCCGGTGGCCTTGATCGCATCAAGCAGCATCGGCGCGTCACGACGCAAGTCGGCAGCTTGAATGCGGGTCAGGCGCATTTCTTTTTCGGCATTCGCCCCCAACAAGTTCTTAAGAAATTCCTGCCGTTTGATTGCGACACGCATCGCGTCGCTACCATAAATCAACAACCCCGTCTTGCTGCGATCGGGTTTGGCAAAATAGGCATTCGCATCGCGAGGCGGGAGTTTCATCGCGAAAGGTTGGCCACGTAAAGCTGCGTGACGATTTGATCGGCTAGCATTGTCATGAGCCGGGATTGGGCGTCATGTTCCGCAGCGAGCGTCGCCACGGTCGTGCCAGTTGCCGAATATCCGGTAAAATTTTCAACCGCACCCGAGCTTGCGACCTGATCCGAGGCAAGATTACGCAAGATAAAATCGACCTTTCCGATCAGATTGTAGCGCGTGGTGTTATTCGTGCTGTCTATCGCCAAGCCTTCTTGGGCGATTGCTACGGTCAGTTCCAGCGCGAAACGCGGTACGGGTGCGCGGCCCAACCGGGTCTCTATTTCGCGGACTAAAGTATAGCTGTATACATCATCGGGCGCTTCGACTTGGACGCTGTTGCGCAGGATAGACCCGCTGCCGTTTACGCCATAAACCGGTTGGAACCCGCAGGCCGCCAAAACCAGCAGGGGTAGTGCCAATAGAAACCGGCACTTACGCAACAACATTGACGATCCGTCCGGGCACAACAATCACCTTTTTGGGCGTGGCACCATTGAGAGTACGAATGACAGCTTCGTGGCTAAGCGCGATCTTTTCAACCTCTTCTTTCGCCATATCCGCAGACACCTGAATTTCAGCACGTCGCTTGCCATTGATCTGGATGGGGAGCGTCACGGTATCATCGGCCAACAACGATTCAAGCGCCTGTGGCCACGGGGCCGTGGTGCTAAGCCCGATACCGCCTTGGGCCGTCCAGATTTCTTCGGACAGATGTGGGGTCATCGGTGCCATAAGCTGCGCCAATGTCATGATTGCTTCGCGTTGAGCAGCATGACCCGCTTTGGATTTTTGGAGAACCGCAGTGAAGGTATAAAGTTTTGCAATAGCCGCGTTGAAGCCGAATGTTTCAACACCCATGGTCACATCATGGATGGTTTTGTGCATGGCGCGCAGGAGGTCATCGTCACCCACGCCCGGGGTATCCTTGCCCATCGTCCTGATACGGTCACTGATATTCCACACACGGTTAAGGTGCTTATGAGCGGCTTCGGCACCCGATGCGGTCCATTCCACGTCACGTTCGGGTGGAGAGTCGCTAAGCACAAACCAACGGGCGGTATCCGCACCATAGTTCGCAATGATCCCCAACGGGTCGACCACATTCTTTTTCGATTTCGACATCTTGGCAGACGGAACGATCTCCACCTGGGTGCCGTCGGCTAGTTTGCCGCCCGTCACGTCCTCTGGAAGATGATAGACGGGACGATTTTTATCGTCGCGGGTCAGATAAATCTCATGGGTGACCATGCCTTGGGTAAACAGGGCGTCGAAAGGCTCGATCGCCTTTTCAGGCAAATGACCAGTGATTTGCATGGCACGGGCAAAGAAGCGGGAATAGAGAAGGTGAAGAATCGCATGTTCAATTCCGCCGATATATTGATCGACGTTCATCCAATATTTAGCGTCTTCCATGACGGTGGGCGTATCGGCGTGCGGTGCGGTGAAACGGGCGAAATACCATGATGAATCAACAAATGTATCCATCGTATCGGTTTCACGTTTCGCAGGTGCGCCGCAGGCGGGGCAGGCACAGTCGCGCCATGTCGGGTGGCGGTCCAACGGGTTGCCGGGCGTATCAAAGCTGACATCGTAAGGCAGTTCAATCGGCAGGTTTTCTTTCTTTTCCGGCACTACGCCGCAGGCATCGCAGTGCACCACAGGGATAGGGCAGCCCCAATATCGTTGACGTGACAAACCCCAATCGCGCAAACGGTATTTGGTCACGCCCTGACCTACACCTTGGGCTTCGCAGGCATCAATTGCTGCCGCGATGGCCTCTTCGCCCGTCTGCCATTTTTCGCCTGTAAAGCCGCCGTTATAGTAAACTGGTTCAGATTTCGCCGGAACATAGGCTTCTTCAAGCTTCGGGTCCGCGTCTTCGGATGGCAGAAACGTTGAAATTATCGGCAGGCCGTATTTGTTGGCGAATTCAAAGTCACGCTGGTCATGTGCTGGGCAGCCGAAAATCGCGCCTGTGCCGTAATCCATCAAGATGAAGTTAGCGATATAGACTGGAAGCTCCCATGCGGTATCAAAGGGGTGCCGCACCCGCAGGCCTGTGTCAAAGCCCAGCTTTTCAGCTGTTTCAATCGATTCTGCCGTGGTGCCCCCCTTGCGGCATTCGATGCAAAAAGCAGCGATGTCAGGATTTTCTTTCTCAAGCAGCTTGGCCAATGGGTGATCGGGTGAAATTCCCACGAAGCTGGCCCCCAGCAATGTGTCGGGGCGGGTGGTGTAGACTTCGATCCGGTCATGGCCTTCGGGCGCGTCGATGGTAGAAAACGCGAATTGCAGACCGCGTGATTTGCCGATCCAGTTTGCTTGCATCAATTTGACCTTGGCAGGCCAGTTATCCAAGGTATCGAGCGCATCCAGAAGTTCTTCGGAATAGTCCGAAATCTTGAAGAACCATTGCGTCAGTTCACGCCGTTCAACCAAGGCTCCAGACCGCCAGCCACGCCCTGCTTCGACCTGTTCATTCGCAAGAACGGTCATATCGACCGGATCCCAGTTCACGATGGCATTTTTGCGATAAACCAGACCCTCTTGCAGGAAATCAAGGAACAAGGCTTGCTGTTGGCCATAGTATTCTGGATCGCAAGTCGCGAATTCGCGGGACCAGTCGATAGAAAGACCGAGCGGTTTCATCTGGCTGCGCATGTCGGCGATGTTACCGTATGTCCAGTCCTTCGGGTGGCCGCCGATGGCCATCGCCGCATTTTCGGCGGGCATGCCAAATGCGTCCCACCCCATTGGGTGTAGTACGTTATGGCCCGTCGCTATTTTGTAGCGCGCAATTACGTCGCCCATCGTATAGTTACGAACATGCCCCATGTGGATACGCCCAGACGGATAGGGAAACATCTCGAGAACATAATATTTGGGTTTGTCAGCGCTGCGTACAGCTTTGAATACGTCGTCTTTTTCCCAGACGGCCTGCCAGCGGGCTTCGATTTCAGAGGGAGAATAAGAGGGCATCTTGCGGACCTTATCAAACGAACACGCCGGGCGAGCGACTAGCGCAGGGCCCGGCGTTATAATGAAGGGGAAAAAACGAGCGGGCTCAGAATTTACTGTCGGCGATACGGATCTCGCGGGCGCGGCTTAGAATCGCGTCTTCGACGGCGCGGGATGTTGCTTTGCTGACTGGGCGTCCGCCCGTGGTCTGCAACGCCACATTCAGTGAGCGCGCCTCGAGCGCGGGATCATCTATTAACACCGTGGCGCGATATGACGTACCCCCACCAGGAGGTGTGCCATAACCGGTTACGATCACACCAGTGTAGGGATCGACTGATTGCACAGGCAAAAAGCTAAGCACCTCAAGGCTTGCGGCCCATAGGTATTTGTTCACGGCGACGTTGGTCTCAGCGTTCTTTGGCTTAAAGATGTTCCATATCGTCGTTTCACCCATCCTGATCCTATCGGTATTGGGACTGAAAGACTGGTCGCCGCCACCAGGCGCATCAGTATTTGACACGTTTGCGGCACCACAGGCCGAAAGACTGATCAACGCGCCAAGTGCTAACGTAAGGTGCAATTTGGAGAACTTACCCATCACGATGATCCTTTGCTTGTTCCGGCAATGGTCTACCCAAGGCGGGGGCTCTCGGCAAGGTGTATATATAAGGTGTATCTATATTGGGGAGGGGCGGCGAGACGCTTGGTTCTATTATCGTGTCGCTTCTCAATGATGGCAATGTTCGGGAGCACTGTGGCGGCACTGTGGCAAAGGTGCATCATACCGCGCAGCATCGTCGTCAGGGAAAGTGGCGTTGTTGCAATGACGAGAAATTTTATGCAAACAAACTCCATGCCCTGCCAGATGAACTGGTTTGGGATTTATTTCAAACCGAGGAAAATCTCATGAAAAAAATTCTCTTCGCCACAACCGCTCTGGTAGCAACTGCTGGCGTTGCCGCAGCTGACATCACAGTCGGTGGTAACGCTCGTTTCGGTATCGGCTACGACAGCGGCGGTGCACCTGGCTTCGTTGGGACAGGCGGCTACCCATCCAATGGTAACGATCGTGCAACCAACGGACGTTCCAAAACCAGCCTGATCAGCCGTTTTCGTCTGCAGTTCGACGCAACTTCTGAAACCGACGGCGGTGTTGTAATCGGTGGTCGTGTTCGTGCAGAAGCCGATAACGAAGCATGGAGGGGTAAGAACCCTAACGTAGATCCTGCTGGTTTCCCGAACGTTAACGCGGCCCAAGTAATGCTGTGGAGCGCACCGCGCTTGTTCGCAACATACGGCGGGTTCACGCTGGGCGTCGGCAACATCAACGGTGCTCTGGAATCAACTCCGGGCTTTTATTTGGCAACACGTTCGGGTGGTACCGGTCTTGACGGCATGCAGTACGCTGTCAATCCGTTTAACGTCAACAACAACTACTTTAACTGGGATTACTATGATTCCGATGGCAACGTGTCATCCAATGGTGTTGAAGCAATCTACAACATTGGCGGCTTTGGGACACACCTGTCATACTCTAAAGCAGACGGTCCAAACGGACGGGACTTGCTTGCCATGAACGCAAGCTACAAGTTCTCCAACTTTACAGTTGCGGCAACGTTCCAGCAGTCTGACATTGCTTGGACCGACAAAGCCGGTTTATCCGTTCAAGGTGATTTCGGTGATTTCGGTGCACGTCTTGCATATGCTGACAACGATGGCATCGACAAAGTCGTTCTTGCTGGTGACTATAAAATCGGTGCAGCAACTACACTGATCGGCTGGGTCGGCAGAGAAGGTGGAGTTAGCGCAGCTGACGTAGCGCTTGGTCGTAACGACAACCGTGATGGTATTGTTGGTTCTAACGCACAGGAAGGTACATCTTACGGTATCCACCTTGCTCACGATCTGGGCGGCGGCGTTTCTTTCGAAACCGGCTACCAGCGCAATTCGAACTCGAACAAGCAGTTCCAAGCTGGTGTTGCATTCAGCTTCTAAGTTGAACCCACTCGTTTGATATTAGAGGGGCAGGCCATCGGTCTGCCCCTTTTCTTTTCTGCCATGCTGTAGTTGTGTACGACCTTGGACAAGGGGGCATGGTATGAGCTTGCAGGATATTTCCGACCGAATTTCTAAGGCCGAACAGAACGCCGGACGCAAACCAGGCGAGGTGACATTGGTCGCCATCAGTAAAGTGCAGCCGGATGAACGCGTGAAAGCTGTTCTTAATGAAGGCCACCGTTGCTTTGGGGAAAATCGTGTTCAAGAGGCCGAATCCAAATGGCCAAGTTTCAAGCGACATTTCGACGGTGTCGAATTACATCTGATTGGGCCGCTGCAAAGCAACAAAGCCCGGGCGGCTATGGCGCTCTTTGATGTGATCCACACGTTGGACCGGCCCAAGTTGGCGACCACCTTAGCGCGCATCGCACAAGAGCAAGGTTACTGTGCTGAGATGTTTGTTCAGGTAAACACCGGCGAAGAGGAGCAGAAAGCAGGGGTTTTGCCTGCCGATGCCGACAAATTCATTCAAGAATGCCTAGGTCTAGACCTGCCTGTCAAAGGTTTGATGTGCATCCCTCCCGCTCACGAGGAGGCTGCGCTGCATTTTGCGCTATTGGCCAAGATTGCCGCACGCAACGGATTGGTGGGGCTGTCGATGGGGATGAGCAGCGATTTCGAAAAGGCAATCACCCTAGGGGCGACCCACATACGGGTCGGTTCAGCGATATTTGGTGACAGAGTCCCCGCTTGATGTACAGAGCTTGGGAATGATCACGCGCGTTCCAATTTCGATTCGGGAAGCGATATAATGCAAGTGTAGACGAGACAGCGCGATGCATCCTTCGGTCGGGTATCCGGCCCTGCGGTACTGATGAATGAAAATTGCGGACCCTCTGCCCGCGACCGCCACAGGCCAATTCCAATCGGTCAGGATGACAAGGTCATACAGCGGGTCGGCGCGGCGCAGTTTTTCATGGCTATGCGGGTAGGGTGCCCGAACCATCGTATTGTAATCCATATCGGCGGGATCGTCTGACCATAGATCACCAAGGCTGGTCGGGGTGGCCCAGCGGGTCGGCGCGGCAATGCGATCAGGCCGGTATAGCATCCCGACGACGTGGTGGATGCCTGCGGGGGTCGCACCGTCGCCTTCTTTCTTGTGCGGTGTGATACCCGATTTCCCAATGGTGCAGGGGAAGGTCTTTCCTTGAAACCGAAGCCCCCTGGGCGATAGAACCAGATCGTCCCGCATCACAGCATGTGCCCAGACTTGGCCGCCTTTGTAGCAAGGTAATCGTGGTTATGTCGATTCTCGCCAACTTTCAACGGGACGCGTTCGGCTACCTCGATCCCGCTTGCAGCCATCATTTCAACCTTGCGCGGATTATTCGTCAATAACCGTACCGAGGAAAACCCCATCGATTTTAGGATATCAGACCCAAGGCGGAAATCACGCTCATCATCTTCGAAACCCAAGCGGTGGTTTGCTTCGACTGTGTCAAATCCCTGATCCTGTAGCGAATAGGCGCGCATCTTGTTGGCCAGTCCGATGCCACGGCCTTCTTGATTCAAATACAGCAGAATGCCGTGCCCTTCTGTACCCATTTGCGCCAGCGCAGCGCGAAGCTGGGGGCCACAATCACACTTTAAGCTGCCAAGTATATCGCCGGTAAAGCACGCGGAATGAAGTCGGGTCAGGACCGGTTTGCTTCGATCAGGGCGACCAATCTCTATGGCATAATGCTCTTCACCCCCGTCGTCAGGGCGGAAGATATGCAATCTCCCGGCATCTGACACCTCTATGGGTAAGCGGGCATTGACGATGGGATTTAGCGGAGACCGGGTCGCGAGAACCGGTAATGCGGTGGCAAGGTCGAGAGTGGTGAGACCATGCTTTTCAGCGAAACTGATTGCATCAATCAGATCCAATATCAATGCGGCGGGCAGTAATCTGGCTGATTTGACCAAGCTCAAGGCTGCACGGTGAGGTGTTGCATCCCCGCCCCGTGCACAGTTCAGCGGTCCTTTCATGGGGCTGCGCAGATCATCGGCCGGGTCTGCGACTGATTGCACCCATCTCGGCGTTGTGTCGTCGGGCAATATTACCCGAGCAAGATCGCCATCATAGGCCCGCGCCTTGAGCGTTTCCGCCCGACGCGCCGTGATGACAAGAACCGGATCGCCGCCAAGCGCCAACAGATCGGCCAAGCGCTGGGCAGTCAAAGTTTCGGCTGCAAACACAAGAATGGGTTGGGGACCCAGCAAAACTATGGGAACCCCCATGCGCAAGTCAGCCCGTGCCCGTGCAAGCTGTTCGGTGATGTCAGGACGAAATGCCATGGTTTTGAAATCTTTCACATCGCTGTGAGAGAATACTTAGGTGAGATGAGTGGGAATTGAAACATTTGCCGCTATCTGTGCACGGTTCTGTGATTAAAACGCCGCTCCTCTTGTGAGCACGGCTTTGTGAACACATTTCTAGTATAGTTTTAGAGGATAAGTTGAAAATGGCCCAGTTGAAGAAAATATTGCTTGTGGATGACGACGAAGATCTACGCGATGCACTGAGCGAACAGTTATTGTTGACCGAGGATTTTGATGTTTTCGAAGCTGGAAATGGTGCGGACGCAAAGAAGCGCGCCGATGAAGCGCTGTATGACCTTGTCATACTTGATGTAGGGCTACCGGACATCGACGGCCGCGACCTGTGCCGCGAGCTGCGTGAACGAGGCGTCAAGAGCCCGATACTGATGTTGACCGGGCACGATAGCGACGCTGATACCATCATGGGGCTGGATGCCGGTGCGAATGATTATGTAACCAAGCCGTTCAAATTCCCGGTGTTGTTGGCTCGGATCAGGGCGCAGCTTCGCCAGCATGAGCAGTCAGAAGAAGCAATTTTTCAACTTGGCCCTTACACGTTCAAGCCTTCGGCTAAATTGCTGGTGACCGAAGACGACAAGAAAATCCGTCTGACTGAGAAAGAAACAAACATCCTCAAGTTTCTCTACCGGTCGTCTACCGGTGTGGTTCCGCGTGATCTTTTATTGCACGAAGTATGGGGTTATAATGCCGGCGTGACCACCCACACACTGGAGACGCACATTTACCGTCTGCGCCAGAAGATCGAGCCTGACCCTTCTAACGCACGAATTCTGGTAACAGAATCAGGTGGATACAGAATTATTTCCTAATTATGGAACATAATTACTTGCCACTTGTTGTTTTTCGGAGAGGCGGGG
>TARA_R110002012_G_scaffold136104_1_pt1 | contig 55803 bp, 49 predicted proteins | sample TARA_R110002012 | Tara Oceans TARA_R110002012 (sample SAMEA4396515) | marine metagenome | biome: Westerlies Biome; feature: [DCM] deep chlorophyll maximum layer (ENVO:01000326); material: water (ENVO:00002006), including particulate matter (ENVO:01000060) such as... | depth 40 m
ACTATTTTTGCATAATCCTAAAATCCCACAAGTTTTGGACTTGATCCGTTAAACCTATTTCCCTTATCGCAAAATACCGCGTATAAAAAAAGCTTCACATTGCTGTGAAGCTTTTTACTTAGTAGCGGGAACTGGACTCGAACCAGTGACCTTCGGGTTATGAGCCCGACGAGCTGCCTACTGCTCTATCCCGCGATATATGTTCCAGTAACACGTTTCTTGATTAGGCCATCAGTACTGCGTTAATTGGAGTGCAAATATACAACAAACTTTTCCTTATTACCAAATCACAAAGGGCATATTTAACAAGAAATCACAAACTTTTTTCTCAGCCATTACTGCATATTATATTTAACCTATGAATAAAAAAACAAGAACGATTCTCATCTCGCTGGTAATCTTAATACTAGCACTTTTTACAGCTCAACTTTTAATAAATCGTGCAGTAAAAAATAAAGCAGAATTTTTTTTAAAAAATCGACTTCCAGATCATTTTACTGTCTCATATAGCGATATAAATCTAAAAAGCTTCTCGGGAACCATCACTATTATAGATCCAGAAGTGCATATTCAGAACAAAACGGATACTATAACGCACACAATTGTTAAGGCAAACTCATTTACAATTGAAGATGTGAGCTACTGGAGCTATCTAGTTCGTAAAGAAATTAGAATAGAAGATATAAAACTCAACGATGCAGCAATTACTTACAGCAAGCATAAATTCAAGAAATCAACAGACACGGTAAGAAAACCTCTTGCCAAAGTTTTTAAACCCATTCTGGTTGAAGAATTAAGTATAGATAATGCTTCCTTAATGATTTATGACGGAACGAAAGATTCAATATCCGTTAGCGTAGCAGATATCACTTTAGAAATAGACGACATCTATATAGATAGTAAGACGTTAACCAGAAAGCTACCTCTGGATTACTCGGACTACAATGCTAAAGGTTCTGATATATCTCTAAAAGTAGGCAACTACGAACGACTCACTCTTGACGATTTTACCATAACTGATAGAAAAGGACGTTTCAACAATATCACACTGAATACAAAATATAGTAAGGCTGACCTCTCGAATCTAATCCCAGTAGAAAGAGATCATTTTAATCTAGAAATAGCAGTCATTGAAATAGACAATCCTAAATTTGGATTTGAAAATAGTGAGTTATTTGCAGGAGCTAACTCAATTACCATTAGGAAGCCTACTTTAGAGGTTTATAGAGACAAGCTAGTTACTGACGATAATAGTTACAAGCCTCTTTATAGTAAAATGCTCAGGGATGCTCCTATTAACCTCCTAGTAGATGATGTTACTATTAAAGATGGCAGTATTGTTTATCAAGAAAAATTAAAAGATGATAATCAAGGAGGGCGCATTGAATTTTCTGCTCTTAATGCATCTATAAACAAACTAGGAAACACATATCCCGCTGGAGATAAAACAGCCTTAAAACTCACCGCTACTTTTATGGATAACACTCCTATTGAAGTAGATTGGTCTTTTGATGTAAATGATAAAAATGATCTGTTTCTATTTAAAGGAAGTATGGGCAAATTACCAGGAGAACAGATGAATCAATTTACCGCTCCCAATCTAAATGTTAAACTCACAGGTGAAACGTATCAAACCTACTTTACCATAGACGGTAATGCTAGCAATTCTAGCATTGATATGCGTATGAAATATGACGATTTTGAGATTGAAATAATGCGCAAAAGAGGAAAAGGCATTAACAAGTTACTATCTAAGGTTGTAAACCTGTTTATTAAAGAAGATAGTGATGACAAACCTACAGATTTTAGAGAAGGCTCTGGTGATACAGAAAGAGACACAACGAAGTCATTCTTCAATTATCTTTGGCTTAACCTCAAGTCTGGTTTAATCGCAACACTAGCAGGAAAAGGGTAGACTTTTATTTTTTCATAACCCAGCATAAAGCATCTACACGCTTTTTTGACGAGAAAGCCTTTACATCTGAGGTCATTAATAAATCCTTGAGACGCACTACTCGGCGTATCCACGATCTGTTAGATACAATCACTAATCTATTGATACGCTTAGCATAAGAGATATCAAAAAATGTATGGTCAATAAATGCTCTTATTTCAATCTCATCCACATCGTCTTCCTCAAGGTAAATATTGATTTTATCGTGACTTTCAAGCTTTTTCTCTATCGCCGCCTTAACTTGATTAACACCATCTTGAGCTATTTTATTTTCATAAACAAAGCCTAGAGTGTCATCTGCGATATTAAGTTCTATAATCATGAAGAATTTATTAATAGAAAGATAAATCTTTTATGAATGGAAAAGTAAAAACGTCTTGTAAGAAAATAGTCTATTGCTCGATATCTATGGCTGAGAATGAAGTTAAGGTTCCATCCTCAAAACCCACTTGTAGTTCAATGGGGTTACAGCACACCTCACAATCTTCTACATAAACACTACTTATGGATGGATCTAAGAGCATAGAAATCTCTTCCCAACAGTATGGGCATTGAAAAAAATGTTCGTACATGATGATCTAATTTATAGAGGAGTACGCTTTCGCGAAAGCGCCACCTACGTATTAAAAATCTACATTAAGTAATTGACCTGTAAGCTGTAATAATTGTATCTCTGCAAGCTTTGCAGTATACTTTGCTGCGTTCTTGGTAGTTTGCGCATTAAGAAGATTTAATTGCGCCTGACGGAATTCAATACTAGTAATTTGACCTAACTTAAAACGCTCCTCAGACCTATCAAAGTTTGCTTTACTCGTAATTACATTCTGTTCTTGTAAGTTATAGATCGCAAGTGCATTATAATAGTTGCCTTTTGCATTTGAAATATCACGTTCTACTTGTTGCTTAAGTTGCTCTTTAATATACTCTTGGCTGTCAAGTGCTATTTTAGCATTCTTAATGCCAACTATAGTACTACCTCCATCAAATAAATTCCAACGTAAGGTTGCTCCCGTTTGAAAACCAGTAGATGTACTTGAAGCAAGAAAGTTAGTCGCAGGAAAATTCCCTTCATTCCATCCATAGCTTCCTGTTATTCCTACTGTAGGAAGTAAAAGTGATTTAGCCTGCTTTATCTGGTAATCACTAATGATTATATTTTGTTCTGATTGCAAAAGCGAAATGTTATTTACAGTCCCTTCATTAATATACTCTTCTATGCTTATAGGGTTTATAAAAGCAACTGTAGTATCTGCCACCTTCAGGTCTTCTAGCTCTCTTGCAAGCACCACATTAAGATCACGCTGTGCATTGCGCAGCTGCTGTCTTGCGTTAAGGATATTTGTACTATCGGTTACGATATCTACTTGCGCATTGAGGACCTCAAGTTTATTTACTTGCCCATAATCAAATTGATATTGCGCTCTAAGCTCACGTTCTTTTGAAATTTCAAGTGCATTTTCTAGCACACCCAGATTTTCTTCAACGCGTGCAACTTCATAATACACCGTAAAGAGTTGCACCATCACATTCTCAATTGTCTCTCTAGCCTGCAGCTTAGATAAGCCATATTGTTCCTTGAGAGTCTTGTAGTTATAATACCTCCCTAAGCCATCAAAAAGTGTATAATCTAGATTTACAGATGCGTTGTACCTTGTCGTCTCTGCTCCATTTACAGATCTTGATGTACCATCTTGAAAAGTAGCTTCTTGATTATCTACATTATAATTTATACCCGCTGTAGTGCTTATCGTAGGTAAATATCCTGTATTTAAAATCCCTGTATTATTTTCGGCAACTGCCACTTGATTGTTAGCAAGTAGAATCCCGAAATTATTCTCAAGCATAGTACGTATCGCCTCTTCCTTAGTAAGTAAAGAAGTTGGAGTTTCTTGAGAGTACGCTTTCGCGAAAGCGAACAACAAAAAAAATACTGCTATATTTTGTACTGAAAGTTTCATTATTGATTCCTTAAAATGTTATGCAATAGCGCTTCCATCGTGAGTTTTTGAACTAAATTGTGTGGTGAAGTACGCATAATTTTAATCTCGCCAGCACTTAAAATAAGCTCATCTTCTCCCTCTTCTTCTAGTTTTAAATCGGCTGTATTAAATGTTTGCTCATCCTTAATATCACCTTTTTTGATGGTTACAGTGTCTCGCTGTTGTACAAATAAAAATGAGTTATAATCTAAGAAACGATTAATCCCTCCTAGCATTTTAAAGCCTATGAGACCCAAACTTATCATGAATACGTAGGTAAATAGTTTTGTGAGCGTAAATTCATTACTTCCAGTAAAAATAGCAAGTAACAACCAGCAATGAATGAGCCCTACAAGTGATAAAATCACACCTACAACAACAGCTGCTATGTCCATTAACTTTGCTCCAGAAGCTCTGCGTATGGTGATGGTGCCCGTATTTTCGTCCATCGTATACATGAAACCAATATCCTTTAAGTAGTCAAGGTTATTTATTGCAACCTCTTTTTGATTGATTTGTGACTGTAGCTCATCTGTAGGTGCGTCTATAGAACGCTTGTCTATCTCGTTAAGCAAGTTGAGCTTTGCCTCGTACGTAAGTTTATCGCTTTGCTCTAGCACGGCTAGTATCTCACGGTGGGTATGATTTTTATACAAATTCATATTAAACGATGTCTGTATTATGTGGTAAAGCTGCGTGATCTTCTTGAGCATCATTCTCTGCCTCTTCTTCCATCTCTTTTACTGCTCGCTCTTGATTTTCTCTAGGAGTTTTACGTCCCATAATTAATCTATCTGTTGTAGTCTTTGCCCAGTTACTAAAGGAAAGAAAGATAGGTAACATCACAAGGGTAAGTATCGTGGCAAAACCAATTCCATAAGCAATAGAAATCGCCATTGGTATTAAGAATTGTGCTTGTCTACTTTCTTCAAAAATAAGCGGTGCAAGTCCTGCTATCGTTGTTATAGATGTCAAGAAAATTGCTCTAAAACGTGAACGCCCAGCATCAAAAATAGCATCATCAAAAGTCATCCCCTCTCTAAGGTTTGTATTAAACTTACCTATCAATACGAGGCCATCATTCACCATAATCCCTACGAGCGCGATAATACCTAACATAGATAAAATATTAAGTGGGAAATCGTGTATCCAATGTCCCCATGCTACTGCAGGAAGACTTAAAGGAATCAAGAGCAATAACATTAATGGCTGACTATAACTTCTAAAAGTAAATGCAATCACAATGTAAATAAGCGCGAGTACCGTGAGTCCTACAGGCTTTAAAGAACCTGTTAATTTACCCGCTTCTCTATTCTGACCTTCATAAGATGGTGTTACCGTAGGATACTTTGATAAGATGTCTGGCATTACGTTAGATTGTAAATCTGCCATAACATCTGTAGCACTTACCTCTTTTGGGTTCTTAAGATCTGCAAGTATTTGTATCTCTCTCCTTCCTTCTAGGTGATTAACAGCAACATCTCCTCTTTCTATGGTATATCTTGCAATCTCATTGAGTGGCACTTTTGATCCACTAGGAGTAAGTATACGCATATCATCAAGATTTGTAATAGAAGATCTATTATCACGATCATAGCGTACCCACACTCTTATTTCATCTTGCCCTCTTTGAAAACGCTGCGCTTGTGACCCAAAGAATCCTGCGCGCACTTGCGTCATTACTGTTTGTAAGTTGAGACCAAGCGCATAAGCAGACTCGTTAAGCTGAAGTCTTATTTCCTTAATTCCTGCTGGATCATTATCTGTAATATCCTTGAGTACAGGATTGGACTCAAGAGATTGTTTTAATTCTGCTTTGGCTGCTTTAAGCTCTGCAATATTATTTCCAAGTAAAGAAACTGCTACTGGACTTCCTCCAAAGTTTCCTCCACCACCATACACGAGACTTTCATTTCCTATTACTGGGCCTACTTTCTCACGAATCATATTACCCACTAGAATGGAAGTAATATCGTTAGGCCTTTCCTCACCAGGTAGTAAGTTTACACTCAATGTAGCTGTAGAAGTTCCAGGACCTAAAGTTTTGATGATATTCTCAAACAAAGGTCCGTCTATCTCGCTTTTATATTTTTCTGAAAGCTCTTTGTTTACCTCGACAGCTCTCATTTCAATCATAGAGATAATACTATCTGTAACACCCGCATTTGTGCCGTTAGGCATGTTGAGTGTTATACGCACATTATCACTTGCAACGTTAGGAAAGAATGCTCCTCTTATAATCCCAGCTTGAAAACTTCCTGAAGTCAATAAGATAAAAACAATGAAGAAGGAGAACATCAAAAACTTATAATCAAGTGCAAAGCGCAAAGTAGGGCTATACACTTTATCACGTAACCATACCATTATACGATCACCAAACTCATTGACATATCGCAGCTTTGAAAATAAATTTGCGATTCCTTTTTTAGGCCGATTATCTTGCTTCTTTAAAGCCTTAGAATGCGCAAGGTGCGCTGGAAGGATAATAAGAGCCTCTACTAATGATACCGCTAGGGTAAGCATAACTATTACAGAAACCTCTCCAAAAAACTCCCCTATTCTACCATCTAAGAATAAGAAAATACCAAAAGCAAGAATAGTCGTTAATATCGCCGAAATAATAGGAGGCAATACTTCCATGGTACCATCTACCGCAGCTTGCACTGGTGATTTGCCACGTTCATAATGCTGATAGATATTTTCGGCAATTACAATACCATCATCTACCAGAATACCAATAACGATAATCATCCCAAATAATGATAGCACGTTTATGGTTACATTAAAATACCCCGCAAGCATAAACATTCCTAAAAAGGCTACCGGAAGTCCGAAGGCTACCCAAAATGCCAGACGCGTGTTTAAGAATAAAGAGAGAAATATAAGTACTAGTATCATTCCTACTACCGCATTCTCTGTAAGTAAGGCAGTACGCTGTACAAGTGTTATAGATAAGTCATTTACAACGGCAAGTTGCACGTTGTTGTATTTGTCATTAAAATCTGCGATGTACTCTTTTGCTTTCTCTGCAGCACCTATGAGATCTTCTGTGTTTGTAGAGGTAATAGATACATTTACAGCAAGATTTCCATTGAAGTAATTTGCATTAGGTGTTTCAGAAAAACGGTCTCTTACGGTTGCAACATCTTTAAGACGTATCGTTCTTCCGCTAGCGTCAGATCTTACAATCACATTAGAGAGTTCGTCGCCATAATAAGCCCTGTTATTTGCTCTTATGAGATACTCCTCTGCTTCTGTTTTTATAGATCCTCCCGTAGTAAGAATATTTGATCTACTTACAGCTTGAGAAACATCTGCAAACGACAGATTGTAAGCTAGCAAGCTATTTTCGTTTACGGCAATTTCGATTTCCTCATCAGGATAACCTGATACGTTTATTTGTGAGATACCCTCAATTGCTCTTAGATCATTCTCAACCTGCCTCCCTATCTGCTTAAGAGTAGCTAGGGTTACATCTTCTCCACTTATAGAAAAAGATATAGTCTGGCGTATCGCTTCTTGTTTTGCCACTACTAGTGGCTCCATACCAGAAGGAAATGATGGCACTCGATCTACAGCATTCTTAACTTCAAGAAGCATAAAATCGATATCCTTCCCTTTTTCAATCTCTACATTTATATTTCCGCTATTCTCTCTTGAAGTAGAAGTTACACGCTCTACACCATCTAAGCCTTTAAGGTTATCTTCTATTTTAAGTACAATACCTTCTTCAACTTCCTGAGGAGATGCTCCAGGGTAAACAACGGTAATGTTTATATTTTTTGAATCTACAAGTGGAAAGAATGAAGACTTTAATGACAAGGCTCCAAATATTCCAAAAACCACAAACATTAATACCACTACGTTTACGGCTACGTGGTACTTTATGAAGTACTCTATAATTTTACGCATCTTACTCTGCTGGTGCTTGTGATGAATCTTTCTCTTGGTATATTTTTACAAGCATACCTGCATATGCTCCTGGAACTGGCTTGCTTACTAGCTTAGTCCCATTAGGCACTCCTTTTACAACAACTTCTTTATCTGAGAAGTATACTGGTTTTACATCGATAATGTCAAGAATTGAATCTCTTACAGTAAAGACTTGATTATTTGGCTGTAACAATCCTCTTGCTATTGCAATCGCATCTGTCTCCTCTTTAGCTTGGAGCAAAGCCTCAAGATAAACACCTTCCCTAAGCGCACTGTCCTTTACTTCTATGTATGCATTTATAGTTTGTGAAGCTTGATCTATATTACCGTTTACTCTTGTTACCTTCCCTGTATAAGATAGATCTCCATCTATCGTTGTAAGGGCTACTTCATTGCCTACTTTGAGCAAGTCTGCATAATTCTTACTTATTGCAACTTCAAGCTCATAAACACTTGTGTCAATAAATTCACCTAGTTTTTGGCCTGGGCGCACTAAAGTTCCCTCAGTAACCAATGCCTCGGTTAGTATTCCTGTAAAAGGTGCTACTATATTGTACTTACCAAGTCGTTGCTCGAGGTTCTTTACATTGTAGTAAGAAGTCTGAATGTTACGCCCTGAGATAAAATAACCTTCCTTTTCTGAAGTAATTTCTGGAAGTGCAGGAGTAGATTTATTTACATCGAAGTTATTGATATATTTCTGCCACTTAGGGTAAGCCTCTGGATAGTCTAATCTCAAATCTGGCATGATAGCCGTTATTTGATTAAACAAGGCACTTTTTTGTGATTGCACAGATGCATAATATTCTGCACTATTTAAACGTAATATGGTTTCTCCTCTTCTATAGGTTTGACCAGGCTTAAAAAGTTTGCTGCCCTTTTGCAATATACCTTGCACCTCAGAGAATACCTCTAACCTGCGCTGTGCTACAAGATTACCATTTGCCGAAATCTCTATAGGCACAACACCATTAACAACATCTTCTACAAAGACTGTTTTAACCACCTTTTCTGGTTTTGGTCGTGTACGTTGGTTACTAGCAACAATTGCCTCAGAAGCAAAGAAAGCGCCTATTATGAGTACTACTCCTAATAGAGAAAGGATGATTTTACGCATCGTAATTTTTTTGGTTGAAAATGACCTAATGATCAATACGCAAAGCTAACCATGTCAAGGCGCGACAGTTGTTAACGATGTCTTAAAAAATCTCATAGCTCGTTAAACGACAAAAAGCACTAGCTACACCTAAAATACTGATTCCATAGCGGATACAACATGAAGAGTCTAGAAGCGACTTCTCAACCCTAACGCTCTCATTCTTAACAAAAACCAAATAACACCAGACAACATCTTTAAAAAAATGCTCTTTAAAAACAAAACCCCACTTAAATAGTGGGGTTTATGAGTTATGTAATGTTATAAGTACGCTTTCGCGAAAGCGTAACTAAAATTTTAATTCAAAGCATCTAGCTCTTCAGTGATTTTGCCCCAATCTTCCATATATCCATCTAGCTTCTTTTTCTTACCATTGTAATTATCAAAGAAGTCTGGCTTTGCCACTGTCTCATCATAATTAGTTGCTAGCTCTACGTCGAGTTGCTTTACTTCCCTTTCAAGCTTATTGATATTAGACTCCACCTTACTCAACCTATTATTAAGTGACTTGAGCTTCTTCTGATCTTCGTATGATTTTTTTGAACTTTTTACTGGAGCTTCCTTCTTGATGACGTCTCTCTTTTCTATCTCGCGTAAGTTTGTCACATCGCGCTGTTCAAGATAATAATCTACATCACCTAGAAACTCGCGTATGCGGTGGTCTTTAAACTCATAAACGCGATCTGTGAGTCCTTGCAAGAAATCACGATCGTGAGAAACCACAATAAGTGTTCCTTCAAACTGCTTAAGACTATCCTTTAAAACATTCTTAGATTTTATGTCGAGGTGGTTAGTAGGCTCATCCATCACAAGCACATTAAAAGGTTGTAACATCAATTTTGCTAGCGCAAGCCTGTTACGCTCACCTCCAGAAAGTACGCGCACATATTTATCTACTTCCTCTCCTCTAAAGAGAAAAGAACCCAGAATATTACGCACAAGCGGTCTTGTGCGCTCATCTGCCGCGTCAATCATTGTTTCCTCCACGGTTTTTGATCCGTCTAGGTATTCTGCTTGATTTTGAGCAAAGTATCCTATTTGCACATTGTGCCCTAACTTTACATTACCTTCATGCGCTAGTTCTCCTACTATAATTTTGGCAAGTGTAGATTTACCTTGACCATTTTGACCCACAAAGGCAGTCTTTGTATTGCGCTCTACAAGTAAATCTATCCCTTGCAGTACTGTTTTATCGCCGTAGCTTTTCTCAACATCGTTTGCCTCTACTACCACTTTTCCTGGAGTAACAGATACAGGGAATTTTAATGTCATCACGCTATTGTCATCCTCATCTACCTCAATACGATCTATCTTATCAAGCTTTTTGATAAGTGATTGCGCCATAGTAGCCTTAGATGCTTTCGCACGGAATTTCTCGATGAGTTTCTCCGTTTGCTCTATTTGCTTTTGCTGGTTTTTTTGAGAAGCAAGTTGCTGCTCTCTTAACTCACTGCGTAATACTAGATATTCTGTATAGGGCTTTGGATAATCATAAATACGACCTAAAGAAATCTCAATAGTTCGATTTGTAACATTATCTAAAAACATCTTATCGTGCGATACAATTGCCACAGCTCCAGAATATCCTTTTAAGAAGGTCTCAAGCCATATAATAGATTCAATATCTAAGTGGTTTGTAGGCTCATCGAGCAATAATATATCATGGTTTTGAAGCAATAGCTTTGCAAGCTCGATACGCATGCGCCATCCTCCAGAAAATGTATCTGTGAGCTTATCAAAATCTTCGCGCTTAAAACCTAGTCCCTGGAGTATACGTTCTGTCTCTCCTTTATAGTTATAACCTCCATGCACCTCATATTGATGTTGTACATCGTTAATGTCAATCATTAACTGGTTATATCCCTCACTCTCATAATCTGTACGAGTAGCTAGCTGACTATTAATCTCATCAAGTTTACCCTCTAGTTCTTTAATTTCCTTAAAAGCTTCATAAGACTCTTGAAGAACAGTTCTTCCTTCTACAAAGTCAATATCCTGCTTTAAAAAACCTATACTTATCTCTTTCTCGATAGCTATAGATCCAGTATCATAAGGTTGCTCGCCAGAAATAATGCGTAACATGGTAGACTTTCCAGCACCATTTTTACCTACAAGTCCTACACGATCTCCTCCATTAAGACGGAAGGTGATTTCTTCAAAAAGATATTCGCCTTGAAATGAGACAGAAAGGTTATGAATATTAAGCATAAGGAGATAAGTAAATATTATGATTTATAAAGTTTGAGGACTGCAAAGATGCTTAAATTTGTACTCATAAACCAAGGAGATTATGGGAATTCTAAAAGGCACTAAACTTAACAGCATTATTAATGGTAAATGTCCTGTTTGCCATAATGAGTCCATGTATAAAAACCCAAATCCATATATACTTTCAGAAACGCTTAAAATGCATGAGCGTTGTTCTCATTGTGACACAAAATATAAGATAGAACCTTCTTTCTTTTATGGCGCTATGTATGTGAGCTATCCAGTAGGGATTGCTTTTGCAACGGCCGCCTTTGTAATAACATACCTGTTTTTTGAGGCAAATCTTGTAAATTCTTTTATAGCGATTGTAGGAACCATGATTGTTTTCATGCCTGTAATTATGAGACTATCCCGCAACATATGGATCAATTTCTTCATGAAATACGACCCAGCCAAAGATCACCTATCAAGCTAATTAACAAACTAGACTACCTGATTTTTTTAGGAAAACGCATCACATCCACTTCTGCGGGGAGTGCTTCTTGATATTCTAAAAAGTTATAGAGATACTTTGCAAGCAATGGCCCTGCCATGATTCCTCTTGTGCCTAAGCCATTTAATATTGCTAGCTGATTGTAGATAGGGTGAACACCGAGCAGCGGCCTTCTATCACCAGTTGTAGGACGCACACCCGCCTCTTGATCGACAACTTCATAGGTAACATTAATTAGTGCGTCAAGCTTCTCTAAAAGCTCTTCACGACCTTCTGTTGTAGTTTCCCAATCTTTATCTGTCCAATTATAAGTCGCACCTACTTTATAAAGATCGTTTCCTAAAGGAACGATAAAGAATGAAGATTTTATTGCTGCATTTAATTGTAATTGTGGAGCACTGATAATTATGTATTCTCCCTTATTACCAACTAATGGCAATTTCCCGAAGTAAGGATTTTGCTTCACTCCATAACCTTCTGCAAAAACAATTCGAGAGGCTTTGTAACCATCATAGGTTACCGATGATTCTTGCAATTGTAATAAGTCATAATCAAATACCGCTTTCGCGAAAGCGGACTTACCAACAAGGTATTGCTCATAACAGGATTGAAGTTTTGTGATTGCAACTCTACCCGTCTCCAGCACTTCTCCATAATGAAATGGCGCCGAAATCTCCTCACGTTCTTCCTTTACTATCGCAGTTTTCACAAACCGATCCAACCCAGGCTTATCACTTGCCGTAAACCAATTATTTTGATCTTCAATAGAGTGGAATACTTTGCGCACGGGCAATTCATACATGAATGACTCGCCAAGTTTCTTTTCTAAAGTTCTAAAATAAGGGATTGCAAGATCAAACTGCTCAATAGCTTTCCAAGGCAGCGAGTAACGTTTTAATATAACTGGGTTATATAAACCAGCTGCTACGCGACTAGCACCTTCTGTACCTTTGTCTATAACAATAAAAGTCTTGCCATTGCGCTCACACTCTTCACAAAATGCAATGCCTGCTAGTCCAAGACCTACGATAATATAATCTACTTCTTTCACCATACAAAAATACAAGAATAGTAGGCTCACAAAGTGCGCATCACCTTCCTATTTATGAGTCTGAAAATTATAAAATAAAAAAGCCACCTAAACGTATTGCTTAGGTGGCTTATATTGTAATTGGAAATTAATCTAGTAATTCCAAAGATCTTGTTCAATATCCCTAATACGTTCTTTGATACGATCTGACTCTAGTAATTGCATCATTGAGTTATCATTGATGTACTCCTTAACCTTACGGTCACCTTGTACGTTATCCTCTTTATAAATAGTCGCGTTAAAACGTCTACTATTTAACAAGTGGTCAAATGATATAGGCATTGATGTGTTCTTACGGTTAAATGCTTTTGCATTGTGCAGTACTTCACGAGCTCCTGGAAACCATATCCAAAAAAGTTCAATATCTGCTGCACTTGAATCGTCTAAGAAGTTTACATCACCAGAAACTGGAGCAATACCTAACAAACGGTACTTAAGTTCTCCTTGACGCTTGTCGATGTACCAGTAACCACGTATGTGGTATGCGTTGATGTCATAAGCAGTAATTTCTGTACGTTCAATGTTATAATCAGAAATAGATTCTCCTGCATTTAATTGATCATATCCAGCATCAGAAGTATCAATCTTTACCATTGCGGCAGAAAGATCTCCTAGTTGAATTTTTTCTGTAAAATATGAATCTCTGTAAATAGCATCAATCTTTCCATTTTTAATATTCTTAACAAGAACATCAAAAAGTGAACGACGATCTGACCCCATATTGATAGTATCAATAGGATAGTACAGAGGGAAATTTACGCGTTCATCAAGATCAACAACCTCCCAAGTGTTTTTTGCCCATAATACGTCACGCTTTTCTACGTAACCATATGGCAATGGATTGTCATTGTCCTTTGCTTTTTGCTCTTCGGTAACTTCAAACATTTCATCCGGCGTTTTTGCATTAAGGATATTTCCTTGTGCAAATGCTGGAACTGCCATCAATAGACCGAGTGCAACAAAAATTAAACGTTTAAGACTCATAATTACTTTTATTTTAGTTTGCTAACTCAATGATGATTGGAGAAACTGTCTTCAATCTATATCCTGAGTTACCTTGTATACTTGCTTTAATATCAAAGATCTGTACTGTAGATCCTCTTTTTGCACGCTTTAATGCAGATTGTGCTGCTCCATTGAGCTTATTTCCTTGTACAGAAACCGTAGCCGCATCTCCTGCTCTAAACTTGAAACTATTAACTCTTAAGTTAAGATCAAAGTCAAAATCTGGAAGACTGGCTCCTATTGGCGCTGCTGCAACTGTATTTCTAGGCTTCTTTAAGTTACCACCGTCATCACCTCCTAAAGTTCCCACTGGACGTGGAATATCTTTAATACGGAAAACAGCTTTATCAGAAGCACTACCTCCATCAGGAAGCTTTGCAGTTACATTAATCGTTACTTCACGTCCTTGACCAGGAGTCATTGAATAGCTAGTTCCAGATCTTTTAGAAAGACCTGCTCCAGATGCAGAGACTGCATTATCTGACACACCAGCAAAAGATATCGTCATTGGGTTTGCAACACCACGATATACTACATTCATCTTATCTGCAGCGATAGTTGCAGAGTTAGGCTTGTTAATCGTAGTAAAAGCTTGTTCAACTGGAACTTCGATTTCCTTACCATCTTGAGGGTAAAATAATGATCCCGTAATTTTGTGATCACCTACACCTCCAGTGTTTACACCTAAAACAAGTTTACCACCATCGAAAGAAACTTTATCAGCTGGGATTGCACGTCCATCTAATTTTAATTCTACTCTAGAAGGCTTAGTAGAAGAATCTACACGACCTAAAGAAAGAACACCATCAAATGTTGATCCTGTGTAATAAGCACCTTTTGAAGTTGTCATTACAGTTTCGTAGTTGTTTAAAGAAGCAAGTTCTTTAAGATTACCAGAAAGTAATTTTGACAATAATTCATTCTCAACAACTTTAATGTCATTTTGTAATTGAGACATTTTAGTTAAAGAAGATACTGATGGAAATCCTACGTAGTTATAAGATAAATAATCCTGAGTAACTTTTGCTCCATCTCCTTCTCCGCCTGTGACGATAGGAGCTGTACTAAAATCACTTTGAATTTGCGCCGCAAGCGCTTCATTATCTCCTGCAAGTTTCAACATCCCTTCTCGGTAAGCATCCATATTTGCAAGAAATTCTTGTCCAGTTGGCGATACTTTACCTCCCTTATAATAACGCTCATCGATAAAGTTAGACTTATCCATAGCTTCATAATCCTTAGGGTCTTTTACTTCAGCCAAAAGTGCTGCTTTTTCAGAAGCTAAGTATGCGAAATATTCATCTCCAAGAGCTTTAGCAGATTTTGCTGTTGCAGCGGCTGCTTTAAACTCCTCGTTTTCATTTGCTTTCTTAGATATATCTGCTAGTGCAAGATCATTCTTTGCTTCAAACGTCGCATTAGAACGATCAAATTTTTCGTTTATTGAACCAAAAGCAGACAATACCTCTTTAGACATATTTAGTGCTAGCATTGCTATAAACACTAAATACATTAGGTTAATCATCTTTTGCCTTGGGCTTTGTTTTCCTCCTGCCATTTTTTAAATTTTAGTTGTTAGTTTATTAATTGTGTAAACAACTAAAATTAGTTTTTGTTCATTGCAGAAAGCATTCCACCATATACTCCGTTTAAAGAAGAAAGGTTTGTAGCAAGACTCTCCATTTGATCTTTAAGCTTTCCAGCATTTTGAGTTACTTGCTCGTTGATTTCTGCTTGACGGCTAGAAGACTCTACCTGTACTTTGTAAAGGCTATTTAAAGACTCCATTTGAGCTGCAGCAAGTGCCATCTCTTCAGAATATTTCTTAGTAGAAGACATTGCATCTGCTGTAGGTGCAATTCCTTTAGCAGCACCTTCGAAGCTACGTATGCTAGTTCCTAAGCTTGTCATAAGCTCAGAATCAATTTTTGCTTCTTTAAGCATGTTATCTAATTTTTTAGATAATTGAGCTTCTGCTTCAACAGGAGCTACTGCTTTTTTCTTTGATCCACTTGCACCACCTGCAAGTTCTGGGTACACTAATGCCCAATCAAGCTCATTATCCACAGGTTCAAATGCAGAAATAGCAAATACTACCGCCTCCGTAATTAGACCAACAATAAGCATCTCGTTACCGAAAGGCCAGTGCATTATTTTGAATAAAGCACCAATAATTACTACTGCTGCTCCTAGTCCGTAGACCATATTCATTAATTTCTTTCCAGTTTTTGATTTAGCCATGTTAAATAGGTTTTTTAGTTTAGTTAAGTAAGTTAAATTAGATTAAGTAATTGTTATAATTTGGGAATTATTCAATTCGTTATTTCTTCGGCTTTCTAAGGTTGATTTTTTCATCAACACCCATAAAGTCCTGCACGGTTCTAAAACCGATATAACTACGAGCAGAGTCTTGATACTCATAGTCACGTGAGCTTACCTGTAGGAAGTAAGCAACATCTTTCCATGAACCACCACGTATAACTTTACGACGATTGTCTTTGTCATTTACGTTAGGGTTAATAGTAGACATATATTCATAAGAAGCTGGATCATAAGAAGAAGCTACCCACTCTGACACATTCCCTGCCATGTTGTACAGGTTGTAATCATTAGGTTCGTAAGCATCTGCTTCTACTGTATATAACGCTTGATCTGCGCCATAATCCCCTCTTAAAGGTTTAAAGTTTGCAAGGAAGCAACCTCTATCATTCTTTGCATATGGACCACCCCAAGGATAATCACCACTTTCTAGTCCGCCACGAGCGGCATACTCCCACTCTGCTTCACCAGGAAGCCTAAAACGGTTTACAAATTGTCTCTTCTTAGATTTTTGATGAGCATTCTTGTACATCGTTCTCCACTCACAAAAAGCTTTTGCTTGCATCCATGTAACTCCAACAACTGGATACTCTCCGTATGCATCATGCCAGAAATAGTCATTATGCATAGGCTCGTTATATGAGTATGCAAAATCCTTAATCCAAACCGTTGTGTCTGGATATATATTTACTACCTCTGTTTTGATATGATCTTTACGACGACCACCGTTTTTCTTTGCGGCTTCTTGAATGTCAAGATATGTATAGCGGAATTCTAACTTATCCACATCGATAGTACGTTGCCCATTGTAAGCCTCTTCCATTGGGATGTACATGGTATCCATTACCTCTGCATAATACTCATCTGGGTATTCTGCAGTATCAGTAAAAAGTTCTACGTCCTTATTTAACTTCCTTCCTTCAAAACCAGTCTCTCCTAGCCCAAAGTAATTATCATACATATACTGCTCGTAAGGCGTCATATTATCAGGGTCTGCATCGCTAAATGCAAACTCACCTATACCGCCATTACCGGGAGTCTCCCCAAGTTCATCTGCAAGAATTGCAAGCTTCGTACGTATTGTAGAATCTTTAACCCACTCAACAAACTGTCTGTATTCTTCGTTAGTGATTTCTGTTTCGTCCATGTAGAAAGAGCGCACAGTAACCGTTTTAGTAGGAGCATCATTTACCGCAGCAAAGTCATCATCACTCTTACCCATTATGTAAGCACCTCCAGAAACGAGGGTCATTCCATAAGGTTTTTCAGGGTTCCATCGCTTGCCTTTGGCACCGACGAGTTCCCCTCGATCGCCTTTGCCACAACTAGACAGCAAAGCTACTATCGCAATAAATGCAATATACTTTTTCATAGGATATTAGGTTAAGTATTCTAAAGTTAAGGGCGTAAACCTATTTATTTTATTTGTAATAAACAATTTATTCGCCAAAAATAATCATTTCATCGTTGAAACACATTGTCAAATTTCGTTTTTCTTCCTTGCCTTGAACCAACGTTCAGGGATGTTTTGGTTACAAGCATCCAGATAATCTTGGTATGTGCAAGGTAATAACGTGTGCCTTTTTAATTTATTATTCAAGCCCATAATAAATGGAATCTCAATCCACCATCTGGCTGTTTTTTCGCTTTTATAAAATGTTAACACTTCATCTTCAATTGGAACTTGATACGTAAGAAAATTTCCTTTCTCAATATCCATGTTTTCGCTTGCGCGAAAATTTACTCCCTCAATAAAGTACCACATCATTTGAGCAACGAGCATCGCGGCTTTTTCCTCGTGGGCGTCATTCTTATATTCAAAAACTCCAAAAGAAGTCACCTTATCGCTTATGCCTGCATATCGAGCAATAGTACATATCTCCTTGCCATCAAACCCATTAGGCATTTTATTATACCTAGTACTTAGCTCACTACTGCGCACAGCATTTAAGTCTATCGCAACAAGATCTGCATCTCTCATTACAGGCTCCACAATACTCATCATAGCCGAAACATTTCCTAGTCGGTAACTATCAAAGTATAACTTATCCATCAAATCTATTTCCTCCTGAGGATTAAAATAGGTTTGATACCCTATATTTGAATAGTTGAAAAGGTTATATGGTTTCTCAACGATAATCTTTCCTACGTACGATTTATTATGGATAGGCTGGCTCGCATCTCCTAAGTCAAAACGACTATCTACATTCACCACATTTACCATTTGATCCAACTTATCATAAGACCTGTAAATAGGATACACCAAATCTTGGCTTCCTCCTATGTACATAGGTACAATTCCTTTCTTAAAAAGAGTTTCGTTGACAGTTCTGATGGCAAAATAGGTATCATCTACACTTTCTCCTCCATGAATGTCACCCAAATCGGCAATTGTTGTGTGCCAGTTACCAGGGAAAAGTTCGTAAAAAGTGGTCCTAAGTTCTGTAAATGATAATGATTCTCCGAGGTTATTTTGATCACGCCTGTTTTCGCGCAAGCAAATAATAGCGACTTGCACACCTTCTAGATCTGGCATCCCCAACTCCTCACTGTGTAATCTAATGTTATTACCTAGTGATTGATGATGTTGCAATTGTATATGCGCAAGCGCAATTTCTGGTATAGGGCTTAGCACCTCAAAGGCCATATATTACTTCTTTTTTGCAGTCGTTTTTTTCTTTACAGGCGCCTTTTTCTTTGCTGGAGCTTTCTTTTTGGCCGGAGCCTTCTTCTTTGCTGCAGCTTTTTTCTTAGGTGCTTTTTTCTCTATGTACGCCTTGATTTCATCTAAGGTTAACGCTGCTGCGTCTATATCCTTACTTAGCTCAATTTTAGTCTTTCCCTTAATAATATTAGAACGACCCCATCTTGCTTTTTCTACACGTATACCTTCTTCTGGGAAGTCTTGAAGTACTTTATCAATTTCCTTCTGCTTCTTCACTTCAATAAGCTCTACGATATCATCGTCAGAAAGATTATCGAAGTCGTACTTCTTATTGACGTTAATGAACATCCCATTCCATTTTATAAATGGCCCGAAACGCCCTGTTCCTTTTTGAACTGGAAGATCTTCATAGGTATAAATAGGAGCATCTGCCTTTTGCTTCTCTTTGATATACACAATAGCTTCATCAAGATCTACATCCATAGGGTCTCGACCTTTAGGTAATGAAACAAAGGTTGCCCCAAACTTCACATAAGGACCAAAACGACCATTATTTACAGACACTTCTTCTTCTTCAAAAGTCCCTAAATCTTTAGGCAGTTTAAACAAGTCCATCGCTTGCTCATAAGTCAGGTTTGCCAGTGTTTGATCTGGACCTAAACTTGCAAAACGCGGCTTTTCCTCATCTTCTACAGAACCTATTTGCACCATAGGTCCAAATTTCCCTAGACGAACACTTACCGGCTTACCACTTTCTGGGTCTTTACCTAAAATACGCTCACCTACCTCGCGGTCTGCATTTTTCTCTACGTCTTTTACATGCGGATGGAAATCCTTGTAAAAGTCCTTCATCATCTTTGTCCACTCCTGCTTACCCTCTGCAATATCATCAAAATCTGCTTCGACTTTTGCTGTAAAGTTGTAATCAAGAATGTTTTCAAAGTGCTGTACAAGGAAATCATTTACTACCATTCCCACATCTGTAGGAACTAGCTTTCCTTTATCTGAACCTACCATCTCTGTTAAGGTTCTATCTTTTATCTCGTTGTTTTCAAGACTCAAGACATCATACGCTCGTTCTTTACCATCTACAGTACCCTTCTCCACATACTTACGATTTTGTATCGTAGTAATAGTAGGTGCATATGTAGACGGACGACCAATACCAAGCTCCTCTAATTTCTTTACTAGAGATGCTTCTGTATATCTATACGGTGGTCTTGTAAAACGCTCTGTTGCGGTAATGTAAGAATTGAGTAATGTTTCTCCCGTTTTAAGATCTGGAAGTAATCCAGTCTCTTCTTCATCTTCATCATCATGACCTTCAAGGTATACCTTTAAGAATCCTTCAAATTTTAAAATCTCTCCATTTGCAGTAAAGTTATCTGTTCCTGCGCTTGAAGCTATCTGCACATTAGTACGCTCTAATTGCGCCTCACTCATTTGTGATGCAATAGCTCGTTTCCAGATCAAATCGTATAAACGCATTTGATCACGCTCCATATTTACAGAATGCTTAGAAAAATCTGTTGGGCGTATCGCTTCGTGAGCTTCTTGTGCTCCTTTTGATTTCCCTTTATAGTTACGTTCCTTATGAAATTCTTTACCATAAGCAGCTAGTATTTCTGCTTGAGCACCGGCTTTTGCATCTTTAGATAGGTTTACACTATCTGTTCTCATATATGTAATGTGCCCTGCCTCATAGAGACGTTGCGCCATATTCATCGTTTTACTAACAGAGAAGTATAACTTTCTACTTGCTTCTTGTTGCAATGTAGAAGTTGTAAATGGTGGTGCTGGTGATTTTTTGGCTGGCTTTTTTGTAAGCGCATCTACTTTGAAGGTTGCTTTTAGGTTTTTCTCAAGAAATGCCTGTGCTTTTTTCTTAGTAGTAATATTTTTAGGAAGTTTTGCTCTAAAAGATTTCCCATCTTCTGTTGTAAACTCTGCATCTACTCTGTATGATGCTTGTGGCTCAAAGTTTAAAACCTCTCGCTCACGCTCTACAATAAGTCTCACAGAAACAGATTGCACTCGCCCTGCCGAAAGTCCTCCTTTTACCTTTCTCCACAATACTGGTGAAAGTTCGTAACCCACAAGTCTATCTAAAACTCTACGCGCTTGTTGCGCATTTACAAGATCATAATCAATCTTGCGAGGATTATCGATTGCTCTTAAGATTGCAGTTTTAGTAATCTCATGAAAAACAATACGCTTAGTACGGTCTGGTGTTAAGCCGAGCTCTTGCTCGAGGTGCCATGCAATAGCCTCACCCTCGCGATCCTCATCACTTGCTAGCCAAACCATATCGGCTTTTGCGGCTAGTGACTTTAAATTCTTTACTACCTTTTTCTTATCGTCAGAGACTTTATATTTAGGAGTGAAATCTCCATCTACATCAACACCTAACTCTTTAGAGGGAAGGTCTGCTATGTGTCCAAAACTACTCTCAACTTTATAGTCAGAGCCTAGAAATTTTTCTATTGTTTTAGCCTTTGCAGGTGACTCCACAATGACGAGATTCTTTGCCATACATCTTATTTTTCAGGGTACAAAAGTAGATGTTTTATTTATATCGCAATCCGCAAGGGCATTATTTCTGTGATATTTCACTTTTTGAAGCATCGCAAATCACTGTTTTATGGAGTTGTTACGCTTTCGCGAAAGCGGACTATTACTACACACCTATCTGAGCAATCATATCTTCATCTTCTGTAAAACCAACCACATCTTTATATATAAGGTAAGCCGGCAAATAGACAACAGAAACGGTTGCATACACACCAATAAAGCAAGCCATAACCCCAACAACAATAGCTAGAAAACCAATAACAAGACAAGTTCCAAAGGTAATTCCCCACTTTTTATTCCCTAGTGCAAAAGCTGCTTTGTAGATATCGTTAACGGACCAATCAGGATTAAAAGCAAATATCACAATGGCAAATTGTAACGGCACCAACACATAAAACAATGGAATTATAAAAAACAGGGCGGCTAGCACAGCAATACCTACCTGCATCATTGAAAGCACTAGCACCTTCTTGAGATACTTTTTCTTGATAAACATCCCAAAACCTACTCCGCGATCTCCACTTCGGTTGCGGTCTTTCATGCGTATGATTCTGTAAAAAGCTGCTTGAAGTGCAAAGTTGACTACAGACATAACCATTAGAATCACTAAATACATCACCATCATAAAAATTAAAGCAATGACACCTACCTCATCATCATTATAAGAAACATCGCCATATTCTATAAATGCACCACCTAAGCTCATAGGCAACATGACCGCCATGGAAACTCCCCAAGAAACAGCAATCGTTAACACTTGCATAAGCAAGCCCTGAAGCCATACTTTTTGAAACAAATCAATCGCTCGGCCAAACAAGTCTCCAAAATCAATATGCCGTGCTTGTCTAATTTTGACAAGCATATCTGATAATATCATTCTTTATCTTTTATTACAGTCGTAAAAATATAAGATTAATCGACAGTCCAATTAAAATTTTCTGGCAAATTGCAAGGCAACATACTGACTTCTGCCTTCGCGTTTTGTTTCTCTTGTTCTAAAATTGTAAACAACACTATATAGATTATTTTCTCCACGGTATGTAATACCAGATTTAAAGGATAATACGGTTGATACTATGGGTAACGTAAAGGGAGAATCATCTCCAAAGGGATGCCCTTCAATAAGTGCATTAAGAAATACATACTCTGCGCCCACTCCCGCAAAGCCATAAAACTCATGCTTACCTCCCAATCTCCCAAAAGCCGAAGAGCTAGCTACCACATCACGATTCCCTATATAAAGAAGCGCTTCTTGTCTTGCAAAAACTCTTCGTGTACCTAGCGCCACCGTAGACTGAAGTGCAACATTTTTAAATAAATTAGAGTTTTCTAACCGATAGTCTTTAACAAAAGTTCCAAAGCCATTAAAATGCACACTATTACCTATCTCACCCTCCCAAACGGGTATAAATTCATTGATAAGTTCATGATAAGCAACTTGTATATCGCCTGCCTTAGACTGCTCTCCCGCAAGTCCTAGCTCTGCGTCAATTTTAAAAAGCACATCCTCTTGCGCTTTTGAAACGGAGCCTCTTACAAAAAGATACCCCGCATAAGGACGTTCAAAAAAATCAAAATTAGTTTCAAAGAGTTCTCTAGGCGTGTAGGTTTCCTGACCTAACATAATATCTAACTGCAGCGGATACTCTAGCTTTTTAAAAATAAAGTCTCCTTGTAATTGCCTACTATAACTTAAGAATGTACCCGCTGTATAATAACGATCTATAGCAAAGACAAAGTCGTTATCATGTTGTACAGCGATTTGCTGTAACAATCGTTGTGTTCTAGTCTCCTCAACAGATTGAGAATAACCAGCCTGAATGACTAGTAACAGCGATAAGATAAATAGTTTATGTAGCAATCTTCGGGTTTTATAAAAGCAAATAACGAGAATTTTATGTAATTCTTGGCGTCTGCCACTTTGTCACAACTCCACATTAGACGTATCTTTGCATAATCCTTGACAAAGATTTTGGACGAATAAGCAGATGGAAAAAATAATAGAAGAACACAAACAAGGGGAAGCGCTTACATTAGAGCGCAAACTTGAGAATACAAAAAAGCTTTTTATAGAAAGTTACGGTTGCCAGATGAACTTTGCAGATAGCGAGGTGGTGGCTTCCATTCTTGCAAATGAAGGGTATAATACTACTCAAATTCTTGAAGAAGCAGATCTTGTGCTAGTAAACACCTGTTCTATACGTGAGAAAGCAGAGGTAACTGTACGTAAACGCTTAGAAAAATATCAAGCCGTAAAGCGCAAGCAAAACCCTAATATGAAAGTAGGAGTGCTAGGCTGTATGGCAGAGCGTCTTAAAAGCAAATTTCTTGAAGAAGAAAAAATAGTTGATCTCGTAGTAGGTCCAGATGCTTATAAAGATATTCCTAACTTACTTAGCGAGGTAGAAGAAGGTAGAAATGCAGTAAACGTAATCTTATCTAAAGAAGAAACTTACGGAGATATCTCACCAGTACGTTTATTAACTAATGGTGTCACTGCTTTTGTATCGATCACTCGTGGTTGTGATAATATGTGTACGTTTTGTGTCGTTCCTTTTACAAGAGGTCGCGAGCGTAGCCGTGATCCTCAGTCTATACTTGAAGAAGTACAAGACCTTGCTGAAAAAGGTTTTAAAGAAATCACATTACTTGGTCAAAACGTAGACTCCTACTTATGGTATGGCGGCGGACTCAAAAAAGATTTTGACAAGGCTAGTGAAATGGCAAAAGCTACTGCGGTAAATTTTGCGCAGCTCATGGACACCGTTGCAAAGGCTCAGCCTAAAATGCGTATCCGTTTCTCTACCTCAAACCCTCAAGATATGACGCTTGATGTAATAGAGGTAATGGCAAAACACAAGAATGTATGTAATTACATTCACCTGCCTGTGCAGTCAGGAAGCGATAGGATTTTACAATTAATGAATCGTCAGCACACGGTTGCAGAGTATAAAACGCTCATTGATAATATTAAAAATCTAATCCCTCATATTGGGATTAGTCAAGATATGATTACAGGTTTCCCTACAGAAACCGAAGAAGATCATCAAGGCACACTTGACCTTATCAACTATGTAAAGTATGATTTTGGTTTTATGTTTTACTATTCTGAGCGTCCAGGTACTATGGCAGAACGCAAGATGGAAGATGACATCCCGCTAGCGATAAAAAAGAGACGTTTACAAGATGTGATTGACCTACAAAGAGCAATCTCTAGAGACAACTTACTTCGCTACCAAGATCAAACGGTAGAGATTCTTATAGAAAAAGAATCAAAAAAGAACAAAGATGAGTGGAGCGGTCGTAATGATCAGAATGTCGTTGCCGTTTTCCCTAAAGGAGATTACAAAGTAGGCGACTTTGTTAATGTAAAAATTAATGAATGTACGACAGGGACACTTATAGGTGAGGCAACAGGCTACGCAGCGTACTGGCAATAGAAACGTAAAGTACCGTGCTAGCAATAGTTTTTTGAGAATAACGCTTTCGCGAAAGCGTAACACATTTTATACTAATCAAATAGATACCCACTGTAATGGGCGTTTACTATGGAAGGAATACAAACCACAAAACAACGATTTGGTATCATAGGAGATAATCCTGCACTAAATCGCGCTATCGAAAAAGCTATACAAGTGGCTCCTACAGATATTTCTGTACTAGTGACAGGAGAATCTGGAGTAGGTAAAGAGAGTGTCCCGCGCATTATACACTCACTTTCTCATAGAAAACACAATAAATATATTGCTGTAAACTGTGGAGCAATCCCAGAGGGAACGATAGATAGTGAGCTTTTTGGACACGAGAAAGGTGCATTTACAGGTGCAACTTCTACAAGAAGCGGATACTTTGAGGAGGCAGATGGTGGGACGATATTTCTAGATGAAGTGGGAGAACTACCGCTACCTACCCAAGTACGTTTATTGAGAGTTTTAGAGAATGGAGAGTTTTTAAAAGTAGGCTCTTCAAAAACACAAAAAACAGACGTACGCATCGTTGCAGCGACTAATGTCTCGATGTTTGAAGCTATCCAAGAAGGGAAGTTTCGTGAGGATTTATTTTATAGACTGAGTACCGTAGATATCCCGCTTCCTCCACTGAGAGATCGCAAAGGAGACATTCATTTATTGTTTAGGAAATTTGCATCAGACTTTGCTATGAAGTATAAGATGCCAACGATACGACTGTCTGAAGAAGCAGTACAACTTCTAGTTTCATATCGCTGGAATGGAAACATACGACAGCTACGTAACGTAGCTGAGCAAATATCTGTATTAGAAACTAACCGTGAAGTATCGGCTGCAACTATAAGTAACTATCTTCCCGACACAGGATCTAGACTTCCCGCCATCGTAAAGTCACAAGAAAAGTCTGACTTCTCAAACGAGCGTGAGATTCTATACAAAGTCCTTTTTGACATGAAAGCCGATTTGAATGATCTAAAAAAACTCACACTCGAGTTAATGAAAAATGGGAATACCTCAGATGTACGTGAGGAGAATGAGAGCCTCATTAAAAAGATTTATGACGATGATGACGACTCATATGAGACCGTAGAAGAAGTAATGGACGTACTACAGATACCGCATAAATCACAAGCACAAGCTCCTACTCCACCTCAACCAGAACCTACCGCAGACCCCTATCATTTTGCAGAAGAAATTGAGGAAGAAGAAACACTATCGCTACACGATAAAGAGCTTGAACTTATTAAAAAATCACTAGAACGTCACAAAGGCAAACGAAAAGTAGCCGCACAAGAACTAGGTATAAGCGAGCGCACATTATATCGAAAAATCAAGCAGTTTGATTTGTAACAAGAATAGTATTGTACCAAAGTTCAAAAATTATCGTTTTACCATACACCACATGAAATCATTTAACAACTTCATCATTTTAATTATAACAGCTTTGAGTGTTCAGAGTTGTGGAATGTATTCATTAAGTGGCGTATCTATAGACAAGGAAGAGACGTTTGAAGTTCGCTTTTTTCAAAACGAGGCTGCAATTGTTGAGCCCGGAATAGATAGAGAGTTTACAGAACAGCTGAGAGATATTATTCAGAACCAATCACCACTAGTACTTACAAACAGCAATGCAGATGTAGTGTACGAAGGTGAGATAATAGAATATTACATTGCTCCGCAAGCTTCTACTTCAGAAAATCTAGCAGCACAAAACCGACTTACCATTACAGTAAATGTTCGTTTTTTTAATAATACTCGGGAAGATGGTGAGTATGATTTTGAACGCAGGTTTTCATTTTTCTCAGATGTGCCTGGTGAAACACAGTTAGTAGGTAGCGCACTGGATACTGCGCTAGACGAGATTTATGAGCGTATTACTCAAGATGTATTTAACGCATCACTAGCTCGCTGGTAATGACTACAGAACAATACACATATTTACTAGAACATCCTGACCAGATTAATACTGAGCAGACAAGCGATTTGCGCACTATCATTGACGCATTTCCTTTCTTTCAAAGTGCTCATGCGCTGTATCTAAAAGGATTAAAAAACCAAGAGAGCTTTGCTTATAACAAAGCATTAAAGCGCACAGCTAGCCACACAGCAGATAGAGCCGTACTATTTGACTATATCACGTCAGAGCATTTCTTACAGACAGCGGTAAGTACTCAAATAAAAGATCAAGAAAAACAACTACGATCTCTAGAAGTCACAGATGCACAAGATGTATCTATTCTAGCCGAGCAAGAAGAACAAGCAAAAGCATCGCAAATTCTTGATCCAGATTTATTTGTAGAAAAGAAAGACTCTATTATGACTAGAGCAAAGGCGGAGGATACGCTTCAAGTAGGCAAGCCATTACCTTTTACAAAATCTGAAGCGCATTCATTTTCTGAGTGGTTACAGCTTTCTTCTTTTCAACCCATAGATCGCTCATCTACATCTGATGACAAAGAGCTTCCTGCTCCTACTCCTACAAAAGAAGTAGTAATTAAAAAGGAAGCTACAACCGCATCAAAATCTGATAATGAGGAAACTACAACTAAAGTTTCGCGAAAGCGAAAACAACAAATTATAGATTCCTTTATAGAAACAAATCCGAAAATTGGAAATATAAAGTCAATACCGGCAGATAAAAAGAAAACAAAAAAAGAATTTCTATTTTCTTCTGACGCCTTGATGACAGAGACTTTAGCACGAGTTTATGTCGAGCAAAAAAACTTTCCAAAAGCAAAACAAGCATACCGAATTTTAAGTTTGAAATATCCAGAAAAAAGTGGTTTCTTTGCAGACCAAATTCGAGCAGTAGAACAACTTGAAGAACAAAAAGATTAAAATATTATGAGTACTACGTTTTATATATTTTTAGGATTGATCATTATAGTAGCTTTCCTTCTTATTGTCGTTATTATGGTGCAAAACCCTAAAGGAGGCGGATTATCTTCTTCTTTTGGCGGTGGTGGAACACAGCAAATGGGTGGCGTTCAGAAAACAACAGATTTTCTTGACAAAGCAACATGGGCACTTGCGACTATCTTATTAGTACTTATTCTTGCTAGTAACCTAAGTATTTTTGACGGTACTATAAGAAGCGAGTCTCAAGTTTTTGATGCAGATGCTGTAGAACAAACTACTCCTGCTCCAGAACCAGTAAGTCTTCCAGATAATGGAGGAGATCAATAGACTCTCACAACATAACATATTAAAGAGCCAGCTATTTTAGCTGGCTCTTTTTTGTTATGCAAATTTGTCAGTGCATGGTGAGTGGCATAATTTCTGTCTTTTACGCTCGCGTAACCAGTTAAGGGTTACAATAACAATTCAACTCAATAATTAAATCTATAACAATGGCAATTAAAATCAAACCATTAGCAGACCGCGTTGTAATCGAGCCTGTTGCGGCAGAAACTCAAACAGCATCTGGTTTATATATCCCAGATAGCGCACAAGAAAAACAACAAAAAGGCAAAGTAGTCGCTGTAGGATCTGGAACTAAAGATCACGAGATGACAGTAGTCGTAGGTGATACAGTTATTTATGGAAAATACTCAGGTAGCGAACTCAAATTTGACGGAGTAGATTATATGATCATGAAAGAGGATGATATCCTTGCAATTGTATAATACCGCAATATGCTATAAGCTTTAGGCTATGAGAGATTTTAGAAAGTATAATATTTAAGAGTTAAGTCACAAACTTACTTTAGATATTTATACTGTTCCAGAGAATTTCCTCAAAATGAAAGTTATGGCATTGTATCACAAATACGAAGAGCATCAGCTTCAATACCAACAAATATTGCTGAAGGGTGTGGTAGAGATAGTGATGCAGAATTCAACCGCTTTCTGACAATAGCAATGGGCTCAGCAAGTGAAACAGAATATTTACTTATTCTATCAAAAGATCTTCAATATATAAATGATGAACATTTTGAAAGTCTAAATTCAAAAGTGAACATTATCAAACAGAAGATTTATTCTTTAAAACAAAAATTAAAATAACAGCTTAAAGCTTATTGCATACAGCATAAAGCTTTTCGCGAAAGCAAAATAAAATGGCAAAAGACATAACATTTAATATAGAAGCACGCGACGGTTTAAAACGTGGCGTAGATAAACTTGCAAACGCAGTAAAAGTTACTTTAGGACCTAAAGGTCGTAACGTGATTATTTCAAAATCATTTGGCGCACCACAGGTGACTAAAGATGGGGTAACAGTTGCAAAAGAAATTGAACTGGAAGACGCTTTAGAAAACATGGGAGCTCAGATGGTAAAAGAAGTAGCTTCTAAGACTAACGATCTTGCTGGAGATGGTACAACTACCGCTACAGTTCTTGCTCAGGCAATCGTTACTGAAGGACTTAAAAACGTTGCTGCAGGAGCAAACCCAATGGATCTTAAGCGCGGTATCGATAAAGCTGTAGAAGCTATCGTTGCAGATCTTGAGAAGCAAACTACTAAGGTGGGTAACTCTTCTGATAAAATCAAGCAAGTAGCATCTATCTCTGCAAACAATGATGATGTAATAGGTGATCTTATTGCTCAAGCATTTGGAAAAGTAGGAAAAGAAGGTGTTATTACTGTAGAAGAAGCAAAAGGAACAGAAACATATGTGGACGTTGTAGAAGGTATGCAGTTTGACCGTGGATTCCTTTCTCCTTACTTTGTTACTAATAGTGAGAAAATGAGTGCAGAACTTGAGCAGCCATATATCTTACTTTTTGACAAGAAGATTTCAAACATGAAAGATTTGCTACCTGTACTTGAGCCTGTAGCTCAAACTGGAAAGCCACTTCTTATCATTGCAGAAGATGTAGACGGAGAAGCACTAGCAACATTAGTAGTAAATAAATTACGTGGAGCTCTTAAAATTGCTGCTGTAAAAGCACCAGGTTTTGGAGATCGTCGCAAAGCTATGCTAGAAGACATCGCAATTCTTACTGGAGGAACTGTAATCTCAGAAGAGAGAGGTTTCACTTTAGAAAATGCTACACTTGACATGCTAGGTACGGCAGAAACTGTATCTATAGATAAGGACAACACTACGATTGTAAACGGAGCTGGAGATTCAAAAGTTATTAAAGCTCGTGTAGGTCAAATCAAATCTCAGATTGAGACTACTACATCAGATTACGATAAGGAAAAACTTCAAGAACGTCTAGCTAAACTTGCTGGAGGTGTTGCTGTACTATATGTAGGTGCTGCTTCTGAAGTTGAGATGAAAGAAAAGAAAGACCGTGTAGATGATGCTTTACATGCAACTCGCGCAGCTGTAGAAGAAGGTATCGTAGCTGGAGGTGGTGTTGCACTTGTGCGCGCTAAGAAAGCTCTTGAAAAAATCAAAACAGAAAATGCAGATGAAGCAACTGGAGTACAGATTGTAAATCGTGCTATAGAGGCACCTTTACGTACTATCGTTTCTAACGCTGGTGGTGAAGGAGCTGTTGTTATTTCTAAAGTTATGGAAGGCAAAAAAGACTTCGGTTTTAATGCTAAAAATGGCGAGTATACAGACATGCTTAAAGCTGGTATTATCGATCCTAAAAAAGTTACACGTGTAGCCCTTGAGAATGCTGCATCTGTTTCAGGAATGATTCTTACTACTGAGTGTGCTCTTACAGATATTAAAGAAGATGCACCTGCAATGCCTCCTATGGGAGGTGGCGGAATGCCAGGAATGATGTAAGTCGCAGTGCGACAAACTTTATTTGAGTTACCTGTGGGTATATTCAATAAAAAACCTCTGCTTTTCGGCAGAGGTTTTTTTATGGTTATTGTTACGCTTTCGCGAAAGCGTACTACTTCTTTTTAAAATATTGCCAGACAGAAACTGCAATCATAATTACCAGTATTGGTAGAATAAAAATCAAATCGTACCGAACCTCAACTCCATAGTCGAGATGCTCATCTGTCAGATATACTTGAATATTATATTCCCAAATTATATAGAAAACTACTAACACAATGGTGCAAATCTGGGCAGTGGTAAACTTTAACTTCATACAAATCTTATAAGCATAATAATTGCCATTATGATCATAATAGCATTCTCAATAAAAGTTGCTTCTGTCATAGGTAGCTTTAAAGCTGTGCCTAAACATGCGCATTGAATTTCCTTTTTACTCAACAGTGTTTTAGTCACACCCACCGTGGTAACACCAAGAATCACGATAGTAGCTATAAGTGCTATTTCTACTTGAAAACGCATTAAAAACATAAGTCCTAGTACGGTCTCGATAAAAGGGTAGACTTTACCATAAGCCGGTATTGTACGAGCCAGCGGATCATACATAGAAAAGCTTGTTGAAAAGCCTTTAAGATCTAGCATTTTAAAGAAGCTAAAGACAATATAAAAAAGCCCCATAAAATCTAACATACCAGACTGCCAGCTGGCTTCTTTATAATTGAGCAATACAGATGCTACAGTGATGTAAAACAATATCAAAAGCAACGGTTTGAGTTGCTGCAATTTTGACTCTTCAACCATTTGCGCAGCTGACTCACTATTTACAAACACTCCAGAACTGCTCTCTTGCTTTTCACTTATTGCTTTCGAGACCTTCTTAGATGACAAGCTATATTTTTCTGGCAAAGCATCTTGTAGGGTCTTTATAGAAATGTGATCAACCATCGTGAGAATAGCTTCTTCATCTTCTAGAGACACAATTACATTTGCAACACCATCAATATCGCCTAGCTTTTTTTCTACCCCTGCTCTGCAACCATTACAAGTCATTCCCTTTACTGTATACGCTTGCTTTATCATAGTCATTAGTGATTATGGTCATCATGGTGTTCCTCCTCAAGAGGAGCTTCTACGAGCACTTCTTTTTGCTCATATACACTCAGTGACTTCCCTTTATAATTAGTTACATATAATATATCACCTACCAGCAACATATCTGTAGGTTTTAAAATAGCATCATTAATTTCTTGTTTAAAATTTCCTTCATGATCAAAAACTAAGACTCTATTATTCTCAAAGTCTGTAGAGAACACTTCTTTGTCTGAAACGTAGATACCAGTGGCTGCATTCATCTTTTGATCTTCCCCTACTGTCATCAAGTGATTTCCTTTTTTATCAAATTTTTGAAGTCTATTGTTATAAGCATCGGCTACCCAGATGGCATCATCTGTAATTTGCACGTCTGTAGGGTAGTAAAAATCTCCATCTGCTTTACCCTCTTTTCCAAATGAAGACCAAGTCACACCATCTTCAGTATATAAAATACGATTGTTATAAAAATCTGCTATAGCTATCGCATTACCTCTAGCATCTATACCAGCAGGTGCATCAAGACTATCGATTATTGCGATAGCCTTTTTTGTAGCCCCTAACACAGACAGCACCTCATCATTACCGTATTGCGGGATATATACTATACCAGCATCTGTTGCGATATGCATAGGTCTATCTAGGGAATCTATAGATTGTTGTATATCTCCATTAAGATTTACTTGAACAACCCTATTGTGATCTCCATCACTTAACCACAGTCCATTTTCATCTTGTGCAATCCCAATCGGGTTTATGCCTTGAAGATTAATTGTCTTGGTATGTACCCAAGCGATTTGAGTTTTTGGTTCCTCTTTGCAGCTATAGAGAGTGAGAGCTGCAATGAGTATAATGTATAAATTTTTCATAGTTATTTTGTGTTTAAAAAAGAGAGGCAGCGGCATGTTTATCACATAACTGCCTCACTCGTCTTTACCTTAGGGGTGAAAGACACTATTGTACTAAGCGCTCATATTTACAACAAGCCGGAAGATTATCATAAGCTCCTGCTGTTGCTTTATGAGCCTTTGTATCATGACCAGCCTTAGCTATTTCTTTTTGTATCGCATCTGTTGTTGTCTGGCTGTTATCAAAGCTAACCTCTAACATTTGATTATTCTGATTCCAAGCGGCATCTGTTACTCCTTCTATACCGTTTGTAACTTTTAAAATACGCGCCTCACACATTCCACACTTACCTGCTACAAGCATTTTCTGAGTTTTTACAATGCTCTCTTTTGTAAGCTTTGTAGTATTCGTTTCAGAGAGTTCCACTTCACCATTAGCTCTTGTGATTTTTGAGGTAATAGGTGTATATCCAGCTTTTTCTACTTGTTTCACGACAGCATCCATCGCGAGTGCTTTTTCTGCAGGATACTCAAAACTAAAGTCGCCTGTTTCAATATCGATAGCTACTTTCTTTATTCCTTTAAACTCTTTAAATTTTTTCTCTAATCCGTATGCACAGAATGGACAACCTAGACCGTCTACTTGTACTTCAAATTGATCCATTTCCTTTTGCGCTTGCACACCCATAGTGGTAAACAAGGCCATTACTAATATTGATATTATTGTTTTCATAGTATTCAATTTAATTCTCTATATGAGATACTGTTATTATTAAAGTATAAAACGCGTTCCTAGGTATATAGAATATTTTCTCTCTATTTCCTCAGGAACGTTTTGGCTAAGCGGTATTTGAACCCCAGCTTCCCATGTCCATTGTTTTCTTGCATATTGAATTCCTTGAGCATATAGCAATTCAAATTGATCACGCTCTAAAAACCACTCGCTAGAATATTCAAAATATAAATTGAGCTGATTAACAGGATACGTAGGTTTAAGCAATGGCAGTCCAAATCCTAATTTATACACCAACTTATCAAGAGATCCATCTGGCATCCAGCTATATCCTGCTTCGTTAGAAATACCATATTTGAGCGATTCATAACCTGCTACCACACCATAATACCCTGAGTATTTACCGGTACTTATACCCTCAATATCGAGAGCTTCTCCGGTAGGTAAGGTCTGTAATGTTTTGGCAACCATTCGGAAGGTTTTTCCCGTTCCATCTTTTCTATAAAATTGATATTTACCTACAATGTTGATGTCTCCTAATGTGCTTCCGCTTCCGCGAAAATCGTCATAATCATAAGTTACGTAAGGTAAATGCACCGCTACGAGCGTGTTTGATGTAGGTAAATAGTGTAGCATAAGTGGTACGCGAGTTGCTGTCCCGTCTTCTGAAACGCGTATTTCGGTAAGTGTTTTTGCTATAAAACTTCCGCCACCTAACATGATAGGTTTATCTGCGGTAAGTGGTGGTCCTTGTGAGTGAGCTTTCGCGAAAGCGAATGTCACCAATAAGACTATAAATATTTTTTTCATTGTGATTCTCGTTATACCCAAAAATTGGGTAATTAGTAATAAAAGTGTAGTTACAAAAAGAGCAACTAGCTTATATTTCTATGGCATAAAAAACCATAGTGGAATCCCAAATGCGCAATGATATTGCACGAAGAGATACCTGTGTATACAGGTATTAAATTAGGTATTGATTGTAAGCAACTTGATAATCTGTAATTATCAAGGGAGGAGGGTGACTTGTAACCGATGCAGAATGTTTATCTGCTTCTACAAAAAGATATGTATAGCTGTAGGTGAAAGCTTTTAAAAATACGAGTTGATCTGAAGTAAATTGATCAAATTGCATTTTGAGCTCATCTTGACCTTCAAAAACGGTTTGCTCATTCTTGCAACATCCCATTTTTTTGTAAGTGTCTTTGCCATACTTAGCGTCTAAGGATTGCATCATCTCACAAGGAGCAGCTTCACCAAAAATCGCCACATCAATTAAGTGATCTCCACAATAGTGCTTATCTACACTAAAAGACATCGTAGATCCTAGCACTAAAAGCGCTAAAAACAAAGATGTTATTTTATGGAAACCGTTTTTCATTAATGCAAAAATAAATAAAAGCCAAATAACAATGGTGTTACTTGGCTTTATAATAACAATTACTGTGCCTATATGATCACATATTAATTATATAGGAGCACTGATTATAATGAGTATTGTAGTCCAACTGTCACAGTCTCCTTGCGCTTGAGTTGCACTCCATTTACATCTTGTAAGAGAGGTGTAGCTACTTCAACACCTAAACGTATATTCTTTAATGCTCCTTTATAGGCGTAAAGATTAAATCCTAATCCCCCATCTATATAAGTACCACCAGAGTTTCTAGTATCTGCAGTGATTACCATAAGCGGATTCAAATCTGGATTTGCGCCATCTATTTCTGAAACAACACTTCCTTTTACACGTGCAGAAAAACTAATCCAATCTGCCGTTTTATAAGCAATCCAGTTATCAAGGCTATATATATTGCCCAATCTATAGTCGCGATCATTAGTCCCAGTACGGATTACTCCATTTACTTGATTTCCACCAGAAAATCTATCTGTTTGCCACAAATACGTTGCCCCAAGAAGAGCATCTACGGTGCCGCTTCCTATCTGCATAGGATAAGGTAGTATTACTTCATTGCCATTAGATACAGGAGTAACATCCATTTCATCTATACTTCCTGTAGGGAATGACACCCCTACTTTACCGTGTAACTGCTGTCTGTTTTTATTGAAAACAGTATATAAGGCCGATAATTTGAGATCTGTGATTCCGCTAGATGCTGTGCTAAATGTTCCTCCCATGGCTGTAAGGTGTTCCATATCCATAGATGTATATCCAAGCATTGCTGCAAGTGTAACTTTATCTGACACAGCATACATACCTCCTAGCATATGCATGTTCATAGGCATATCTGTAGGTGTAACCATATATTCTCCTCCATTAGGAAGTAATACACTATCAAAACTTACATCATCATTACCTCTCTTAAGATCATTCATTTGCATATTCATATATCTATATGAAAACATGAATTCTCCTTTTTTGTGAGTATGGTCACCCATAACAGATATAGGAGCATGCCCATCTGGACGATTACTTGACCATGATTGTGATACCTCTTGCTCTTGTGCGTATGTACTAGTAGCAACTACTGCGGCGAGTAGTGCTATATATAATTTTTTCATTTATTGAATTTTAAATATTGTGTATAGTGAAGTGAACGTACTCTTTTGAGTACGCTCATAAACTGCGAGACTAGCGATATTAAAAGACTAGTATCTCTTTATAAATTCAATAAGCTTTGGGTGGTGGATCTATGCGCTCTTGGAAGGTTTTAATACTTCCCAAATGATTTGGAAAATTCTCCTTAGCAAAAGTTATTGAGGTAGATGATATATCTACCTGATCTTCATTTTGATAAAACAATGGGTAAAAAGCCTCTACAATCTGTAGTTGCTGCCCTTGAGAAAGATCTTCTTGGTCTACATCTAGAGTGAGCTGCTTAGAAAGAAAACACTTACCATTACACTGCAAGGCTGGCTTATCTGTATTAACGCAATACGTTTCTACAATGTAATCTATATTAAGTTCATAATATAGCACATACCCCACGTTTATGGCAGGACGTAACGCAAAGAAAAAGAATATGACAAGTGCACAAGTAGATTTCAAAAATAAAGGCTCTCTATAGCTAATAGCAGTTTATTACTGAATCTCCTTATCTACTACACCACACTTCAACATCTTGTCTCCGTAATATGGATTACGTATTTCTGGAGAGTTAGATAACCAGTAAGCACCTTTACCTTCAAAGGCCATTGGGCAGTATTGCTTGTATATAGTTCCAGATGTAATCTCGCTAGATAGATATACCTCTACCTTTTTTGAAATATTTTCAAAAGCTACGCGTTGCTCTGCAGCATCTTTAGACATTGAGATAAGCGCTAGGTCGTCACTTAAATTTCTCGTGATATCACTTTCTACTTGAGCGTCTAGTACATCTTTAAATTTTGCAGCTTCTTGAGCAGCTTCTTTAGCGTTTGTATTTACGAGCGCACCTTTTAATATTAAATAAGAAGCGTGAATTTGTGACGCTTCCTCTGTTTTAAATGTTACATCTTCAACAGCATAAGTCACATTTAAATCTTCATTTTCTGTTACTACAGCATCAATCCCTACTTGGGTAGGAGCGGTTTGCACATTAGCACCTTCTTGTTGTTTACATGACACAATTGCTAGAATAGCTATTACTAATAAAGTGTTTTTCATCTTATAACATGTTTAGACTACAAAAATACACATACCCTATTTATCAACCTTACGGTAATAAAAAAAAGCAGGTAATAAGAGAAAAATCAACAATGGCTGTATTAAGAATCTACGCACGTAGAATAACGGCAGATATTCTGAAGGGTTATGATGATGTAGTAAGTAGTAAAACGGCGATAATAATATCACCAAAACTATCAAGTAAAATATACTCGTGAATTTTAAAATACTCCTATCTGTAAAAACTGCCCATAAAATTCCTAGAGACAGTAGCATGTTAATGAAATATCTTAAAAGTACATTTAAAAAGAACTTCCCTTGCGCTAGCTCGGGCAATGTCTTATTCTGATAATCACCATGGAAGTAATCAATAAGCGGATCGTAGAATAGTTCGCTTTCGCGAAAACGTACATATAACAATCCCAACAACAACAATCCACCTATCAGGACGCGGACTAACTTATTCATCCTTCACCGGTTTTTTATAGGAATTGATCCAACCTATCCATAACAAGAACACGGTACCATAAATTACCGCCGGAAAGATGGTTCCATGAAGTACATCTGCATATTGTGGATACTCATAAATACCTATGGTAAGTAATGCAATGCGCAAGACATTCATCCCGTAAATAAGTGCTACTCCTCCAAAAATGAATAAGAGCGTGCGCTTCAAATCTCCAAAAAATGCTAACATAAAGGAAATAAACAATAGCATTACACTTACAGCGTTACAACCTTCTACAACGCGAGCAAGCGTTTTTCCATTCATTGTGAGATTCATAGCAGGTTCCCACTTACTTGGCACCACTTGCATGTCATAGCCTAATGAGGTGATGACAGATTGACTTTGCTTAGCAACCGTATGTGTAATAATGTCGGGAAAATAGCGACTACTACCTCCGTAGGTTAAAAATAGTTGGTAAAGCACCACAAAAACCAAATAACTTCCTATGAAGATAATGAGAAATCGAAGTACGGACTTATATTTGCGTAGTAGTTTAAGCAAGGGGCGTATTTTAACGTCTAAAATACAAGAAAAATGGCTTTTGAAGATTTAAAAATAGAAGTAAGCCGCATCGCGGATAAAAAAGAAGATAGCGCTACAAGCAAAATGACTGCAATATGTGAGTTATTGCGCGAGCGCATAGAATATTATGACTGGGTAGGTTTTTACATGGCAAACCATGAAAAGCGCACATTACACCTAGAAGCATTTGCTGGAGAACCTACAGATCACACGGTAATTCCTTTTGGTAAAGGGATATGTGGTCAGGTAGCAGAATCTAATGCAAACTTTGTAGTGCCAGACGTAAAAGCGCAAGACAATTATATCGCTTGTTCTATCACTGTAAAAAGTGAGATTGTTATTCCATTATTTAAAGATGGTAAAAACATAGGGCAGATAGATATAGACTCAAGTCATGTAGATCCTTTTACAAAAGATGACGAAGATTTCCTCGAGTTTGTAAATGTGCAAGTTGCAGCATTGCTGTAAGAAGCACCTTCCACTAATTAAAAAGCCCCAATTCTAAATATAGAATTGGGGCTTTTTTATATTATATAAAGCTATTACATCCCTGTTCTTATTGCTTCTACAGGGTCTAATCGAGAAGCCCCTATTGCGGGGATAATCCCTGCGATGATACCAATAATAAATGTTGTAAAGAGTCCTAAAAAGATATTATCAAAAGATAATACGAATTCAAAGTCACCCGCAATCTTAGAGACATCTAGCAGCCAGACGATGAGCTGGACCATAACAAGCCCGATAAATCCACCAAAAATAGATAACAATACAGATTCAAATAAAAACTGAAATAAGATGAAACGGCGCTTTGCTCCTAGCGCCTTCTGTATACCTATGAGGTTTGTGCGCTCTTTGACACTCACAAACATAATATTTGCAATCCCAAAGCCACCTACTAGTAGTGCAAAGCCACCTATTAACCAGCCCACTGTAGTAAGCACACCTATAATCCCATCAATAGCATCTGTAAAACCACTCAGTCTATTGATGAAGAAATCACTAGTTTCCCCAGCTTTTATAGACCTACCTGCTCTCATTTTCTGCTCTGCGATGGCGTAGAACTCGTCTGCATCCTCACCCTCTGCAGGTACGATGGTCATTGTAGGGAATGTAGATCTATTATTATCCCCATAAATACGTCTTATGATATTTACGGGAATTACTATTTTCTCATCTTTAGAATCTCCAAAGGCATTAATACCTTGCTTCTTGAGAACTCCAATGATTGTAAATTTTCTGCTTAAGGTTTTTATTTGTTTTCCTATTGGATCTACACCTTCACCGAAGAGGTTATCACGCAAAACAGATCCTATGATTGCAACGGGAACACCGTTTGTGGATTCTTGTTCATTAAAAAAACGTCCATCTTCAAATTCTAGTTTTTCTATTTCGAAAAGCCCTTCGGTTGCATTATCTACTTGAACACTCTCTACCACTTTCCCTTCATAACTAATCTTTTGTGAAGGAATAGACATCGTGTAGTTTATAGCACCTAAGCCAGGCAGGTTACGCTGTAAGTTCTGGTAATCCTCGTAAGTAACTAGCGGAAAACGCTCTCTCTTCCAGCGTGGAACTTCTGAAGGCCCAAAAGAGATATGAGCGATAATCATACTCTCCTGATCAAGGGATGAAAGACTTCCCTTAATGTCTTTTTCAAGTGAATCTACCGCTGCTAGCACCCCGATAATTGAGAAAATCCCAACCGTTACTCCCATCAATGAGAGAAACGTACGAAGCTTGTTATTGCGCAATGCATTTACAGCAAATCTAAAACTCTCCCCTAAGGCTCTTAAATATATTAGCATTGATTGATTTTATCTAAAGATACGAGTAAGACGCCACACACTAAAAATTGTTACAAAGTCATGTCAATTTGTTAATAGAAACCCCAAACAAAAAGGCTTGAAATACCTATTTTTGAAGCTTTTAAAACCCATCCATTTAGGATCAACCAAAATCTATTAATTTTCTCACAATGAGCACAACAAAAAAAATAGGCGCAGCACTAATTTCAGTATTCCATAAAGACGGCTTAGCCCCTATCGTTCAAAAGCTACACGAACAAGGAGTAACCCTTTATTCTACTGGTGGAACAGAGAAGTTTATTAAAGATTTAGGAATCCCAGTTGTACCTGTCGAGGATGTGACTTCTTACCCTTCTATCTTAGGTGGTCGTGTAAAAACATTACACCCTAAAGTTTTTGGAGGAATTTTAAACCGTCAAGATCACGAAGGAGATGTAAAGGAAATGGAAGAATTTGAAATTCCCCAGCTTGATCTTGTGATTGTAGACTTATACCCTTTTGAAAAAACTGTTGCTTCTGGCGCGCCAGAACAAGATATTATAGAAAAAATAGACATAGGTGGTATTTCACTTATACGTGCCGCAGCCAAGAATTTTAAAGACACACTATGTGTATCTTCTATGGAAGACTATGCAGAAGTTCTTGACATTATTACTGCAGGAAACGGAAGTACTACAATAGAAGAGAGAAAACGTTTTGCAGCAAAGAGCTTTGCGGTTTCTTCTCATTATGATACTGCGATCTTTAATTACTTCAATACAGACCAAGAAATCCCGGTACTTAGGCATAGTAGTAATGATGGGAAAACACTTAGATATGGAGAAAACCCGCATCAAAAAGGGTTTTTCTTCGGAGATTTTGATGAAGTTTTTGAGAAGCTTCACGGTAAAGAATTATCATACAACAACCTTCTTGATGTAGATGCTGCCGTAAACTTGATTTCAGAATTTCAAGGAGAAGCACCTACGTTTGCTATTCTTAAACATAACAACGCTTGTGGTTTTGCACAGCGTGAGACTATGCATCAAGCATATGTAGATGCACTAGCTGGAGATCCTACTTCTGCCTTTGGAGGAGTGTTAATCGCAAACGGAAACATAGATATTTCGACTGCAAATGAAATTCATAAATTGTTCTGTGAGGTAGTGATAGCGCCGTCTTACGACGCAGATGCACTAGAAATTTTAAAAGGAAAGAAAAACAGGATAGTCCTTACGCTCAAAAATATCGTATTACCTGAGACAACCGTGCGCACTTGCCTTAACGGAACACTCGTTCAAGGTCGCGATAACAAGACAGATGTGAAGGAAAATTTAACAAACGCAACAACCACTGCTCCTACAGATAAGGAGATAGAAGATTTACTGTTTGCTTCAAAAATATGTAAGCACACAAAATCTAATACCATTGTACTTGCAAAGAACAAACAACTTTGTGCAAGTGGTACAGGTCAAACTTCTAGAGTTGATGCCTTAAGACAAGCGATAGAGAAGGCAACCTCTTTTGGTTTTGATCTTAAAGGATCTGTGATGGCTAGTGATGCATTTTTCCCATTCCCAGACTGTGTTGAGATTGCAGATAATGCAGGTATCACATCGGTAATTCAACCTGGTGGATCTATAAAAGATCAACTTACCATCGATTACTGTAATGAGAACAATATCTCAATGGTAATGACGGGAACAAGACATTTTAAACATTAATATAAGTTTAAGGGAGTACGCTTTCGCGAAAGCGTAATTTTACCCTTTAATATTTGTACATTTATACAAACGCGTAACTGCTAACATTTAATACCTCCACAATAACCCTATGGGATTTTTTGATTTTTTAACCGAAGATATAGCAATTGACCTCGGTACCGCAAACACACTGATTATTCACAACGACAAGGTAGTGGTAGATAGCCCCTCCATAGTTGCTAGGGATAGGACGACCAAAAAAATCATTGCTGTAGGTAAGGAAGCTGCTCAAATGCAGGGGAAAACGCATGAAAATATCAAGACAATTAGACCTCTTAAGGATGGTGTAATTGCAGATTTTGACGCGAGTGAACAAATGATTGCGATGTTCATTAAAGAAATCCCTGCGCTTAAAAAGAAATTCTTTCCACCAGCATTGCGCATGGTGATTTGTATTCCTTCTGGAATTACAGAAGTAGAGATGCGAGCAGTAAAGGAAAGTGCAGAGCGTGTAAATGGAAAAGAAGTTTACTTAATACACGAGCCTATGGCTGCGGCCATAGGTATAGGTGTAGACATCATGCAACCTAAGGGTAACATGATTGTAGATATAGGTGGTGGTACTACAGAAATTGCGGTGATTGCTCTAGGAGGAATTGTTTGTGATAAGTCTGTAAAAATTGCCGGTGATGTATTTACAAATGACATCATTTATTACATGCGCACCCAGCACAACCTCTATGTAGGTGAACGCAGTGCCGAAAAAATTAAAATACAAATAGGTGCCGCTACAGAGGATCTTGAAGTTCCGCCAGAGGAAATGAGCGTTCAAGGACGTGATCTTCTTACAGGTAAACCTAAACAAGTGCAAATAAGCTATCGCGAGATTGCAAAGGCACTTGATAAATCTATACTTCGTATAGAGGATGCGGTGATGGAAACATTATCTCAAACTCCCCCAGAACTCGCTGCCGATATTTACAACACAGGAATCTACCTTGCTGGTGGAGGATCTATGTTACGAGGTCTTGACAAGCGTCTTTCTCAAAAAACAGATCTACCTGTTTATATTGCCGAAGATCCGCTTAGGGCTGTGGTACGAGGTACTGGAATTTGCCTTAAAAATATTGCGAAGTATAAGAGCGTTCTCATTAAATAGAAAACTCTTAAGTTATGCATCAGATTATCAATTTCTTGATCAGGAACAAGCACTTCCTGCTGTTTGCATTTTTACTAATGCTGTCGCTTGTTTTTACGATACAATCTCATTCTTATCACCGTAGTAAATTTGTAAACTCTGCAAACTGGTTTACGGGTGGTATTTATGGATCTGTAACTAGTGTTCAAGATTATTTTAAACTCAAAACATACAACAAACAACTTCTAGAAGAGAATGCCCGCTTACGCGAAATGTTGAAATCACCTAACGAGGATAATTTAGATCTTGAAGTTCTCACAGACATAACATCACCTATCCCGTCAGATAGTCTGCGAAAATTCTCTTACATTCCTGCAAAGGTTCTCAACAACAACTACGCAAAAACAGATAATTTTATTACTCTTTTAGGTGGATCACAAGATAGTATTCATAAAGACCAAGGAGTAATCACGAGCAAAGGAATCGTAGGTATTATTGACAAAACATCTTCTGGTTACAGTACCGTATTATCTATTCTCAACTCTAACTTTACCACAAGTGCAAAGTTAAGAGCGTCGGAACATTTTGGGACAATGCAATGGGATGGTGAGGACCCAAATATCGTTCAGGTTATTGATATGCAACAGCAAGCACCTGTAAAACTAGGTGATACCATAGAAACTAGTGGGAAATCGGCAATTTTCCCGAAAGGGATTCCTATAGGTACAGTAAACGAGTTTGTATTAGATCCAAGTAAAAACTTCTATACTTTATCTATCAAACTTATTAATGACATGACTAATCTAGGTCATGTGTATGTGGTAGAAAATAGTTACAAGAAAGAAATTATAGCACTAGAAACACAGCAAGATGAAGAATAGTGTCTCTGTAAATATTGCTAGGTTTGTAGCACTCATGATTGTGCAGATTTACATTTTTAATAATGTAAATCTCTTTGGGTACATCAATCCCTACCCTTATGTATTGTTTCTATTAGTCTTTCCATTTACAGCTAATAGAGCGTTATATATTTTTATCGCCTTCTTAACGGGACTTACGATGGATATGTTTGGTAATAGTGGTGGTGTGCATGCAGCAGCCTGCCTCTTCCTTGCATACCTTAGGCCGGTTGCTTTACGATTCTCTTTTGGAGTAAGTTATGAGTACAATGCCATAAAATTATCTAAGGTGAGTTTTTACGAGCGATTCATCTTTATTTCTATAATGGTGCTCATTCACCATTTAGTATTGTTTTTACTAGAGGTATTTAACATAAGTAATATACTCTACACCTTAAACAAAACGTTAGTCACTAGTATCTTTACTATTATACTTTGTTTGACTTTTAATATCCTTTTTAGCAGCCGTAACGAATGAGAAAATTACTACTCCTCTTTATTGTTCTTACTACTGGCGTGCTCTTTATTGCTAGATTATTTTATCTGCAGGTGTATGACACCTCTGCAGCTGTTTTATCTGAGAGTAACGCTATAAAGCAACAATTTGAAATCCCACAACGTGGTCGTATTTACGATCGCTATGGAGAACTTTTAGTTTCTAACCAGCCATCATATGACTTAATGGCGATACCTAGAGAAATCAAACCCTTTGATACGCTCAAGCTATGCTCATTATTAAACATTGATAAAGAAAAACTTGTAAAACAACTTAACAAAGCAATACATTATTCTCCTAGGCATCCTTCTGTTATAGTGCCTACCATGTCACAAGAAGAGTTTGCATACTTAGGTGAACAAATGCGCAAGTTTGAGGGTTTCTTTATTCAGAAACGATCTTTACGTGACTATCAGATAGACTTTGGCGCAAACTTCCTTGGTTACATTCAAGAAGTACACCAAGGGATCATTAAAGAAAAACCATACTACATAAGCGGTGATCTCATAGGAAGACAAGGTGTTGAAGAAAAATACGAGGAAATACTACGTGGAAAAAAAGGGATTAAATACCTTCAAAAAGATCGATTTAATCGTGTTATAGGCCCTTACAAAGAAGGCACACTTGATCAAGAGCCTGAAGAAGGGAAAAACATCTACCTCACCATAGATTCTGAACTTCAAAAATACGGCCAAGAATTAATGCAAGGTAAGCGCGGTGGCATTGTAGCCATTGAGCCATCTACTGGAGAAATCTTAGCACTAGTAACAGCCCCTAATTATGACCCTGCTTTAATGGTAGGTCGCGAGCGTTCTAAAAACTACTCTAAACTTGATAATGACTCTATAGCTAAACCTATGTACGACAGGGCACTACTAGGGGAGTATGCACCAGGATCACCTTTTAAAGCACTCACGGGTCTAATCGCGTTACAAGAAGGTGCTATTACTTTAAATGACCGTGTATATTGCAATGGAGGAATGCGATATGGTAAAAATAGAAACTTTGGCTGTCACCATCACAAAAGCCCAGTACAAATGATAGATGGTATTGCTTATTCTTGTAATGCTTACTTTGGAACTGCTTACTTAAATACACTTAATAAATTTAGCACCCCACAAGAAGGAGTTACTGCATGGCAAGGACACCTCAAAAGTTTTGGACTAGGAGATTTTATGGGTTATGACTTACCGATAGGTAGACCAGGTTTTATTCCTGGTGAATCATACTATAATAAACTCCATGATTATCCTAACAGAAGATGGGGAAGCGCTGCAACACTATCTAATTCAATAGGCCAGGGCGAGGTTGCCCTTACCCCTATGCAAATGGCACACTTTACAGCAACTATTGCAAATAGAGGTTGGTTTTACAGACCACATATCATAAAAAAAATAGAAGGGCAAGACTCAATACCTTCACTCTACGAACAGAAAAAATATACTACTATAGATGCCAAACATTTTGAACCTGTGATACAAGGGCTTAATGATGTGTACAATTATGGTACTGCAGCAAATCTTAAAGTGCCAGGTATAGATATCTCAGGCAAAACAGGTACAGCAGAGAATTATGTAAAGATAGATGGAGTTAGAACACAGCTTACTGATCACTCCACCTTTGTGGCTTTTGCTCCTAAGGATAATCCTAAAATTGCTATCGCCATTTTTGTAGAAAATGGATACTGGGGATCTCGTTATGGAGGTCGCATAGCGTCTCTCATGATTGAGAAATACATCAACAGAGAAGTAACTCGTAAGGATTTAGAACAATGGATTCTCACACATACGCTTGAGGAAGAATATGCTAAACCATTAAGTGGCAAGCCTTTTAAAATAAATTATTAATGAGCCGTTTTACAAGGAATGTTGGTAGTTTTGACTGGGTACTTATTTTATTGTACTTAGCCCTCGTAGCTATAGGATGGGTTAATATCTACTCTGCTGCCTTTGATCCAGATACACAAGCTTTTACAAGTATGAACAACTTGTACTTTAAGCAACTTGTATGGATATTCTTAGGCTTTCTTATCATTACATTTATTCTATTCTTAGACTCAAAATTCTTTGAACGATTCTCAAGTGTTATTTACATAGGCTCGCTGCTGTCATTAATATTATTGTTTGTTTTTGGAAAAACCATATCTGGAGCCACAAGTTGGTACAATCTGGGTTTTATGAGCATACAGCCAAGTGAATTTGCCAAAGCCGCTACCGCACTAGCGCTTGCTAAATATCTGAGCGACATACAAACCAATATAAAAACCATAAAAGATCAAGTACGTGCTCTTGCTATCATAGCAATACCAGCACTTATCATTATACCACAACCAGATCCTGGAAGTGCATTAGTTTATGCCGCATTTTTCTTTCCACTATATAGAGAAGGGCTTGCTGCTAGTTATTTAATTCTAGGAGCATCTACGATTACATTATTTGTGCTTACACTAGTTTTAGGACCTATTTATGTGTCTCTAATTGTTCTTGTGATTGCCTTGATACTGTTTGCTAGAAATAGAAAAAAACGACCATCAAAACGTCTTTACATAGGCCTTGTCGCAGCCGCTTGTCTTTTTGCATTTTCTGTAAACTACATTTTTGAAAATATCTTCGAGCAACGTCACCGCGACCGTTTTAATATTGTTTTAGGTAAAGAGGTAGATGCAAAAAGTATAGGCTATAATACTCAACAAAGTGAGATTGCTATAGGTAATGGTGGATGGTTTGGAAGAGGGTTTCTAGAAGGAACACAAACTAAAGGTAAATTTGTACCAGAACAACATACAGATTATATATTCTCAACAGTAGGTGAAGAGTGGGGATTCTTGGGGAGTACACTTGTAATCATCTTATTTATAGTACTCATTTTGAGAATCATCCAACTATCAGAAAAGCAAAAAAATGATTTCTCGCGGATTTATGGATACAGCCTCGCAGGCATTTTATTCATTCACTTTGTAGTAAACATTGGGATGGTCATAGGTCTCTTGCCTACGGTAGGAATCCCTCTACCATTTTTTAGTTACGGAGGTTCGGGATTATGGGGTTTCACTATCTTACTATTCATCTTTGTAAAGCTAGATGGTAATAGAGTAAACGAGTGGTAATCTAAGTACGCTTTCGCGAAAGCGTAAAATATAAAGCATAAAAAAAGCGAGCATCACTGCTCGCTTTTTTTTACACTAATAACGACTTCTTAGTTGTTATCGTCATCACCATTATAATCGTCTGTTCCTTCGATTTCTTCTTCTATTTCTTGGCCAGCTTTGTTAGCTCCATTTTCAATAGCGTCACCAGTTTTATCGGCTGCATTTTCAATGGCATCTCCAGCTTCTTCAAGTCCGTTTTCTATATCTTGTCCTGCTGCTTCTGCAGAGTTTTCAATTTTATCTTGAGTTGTTTCTCTACAAGAGATTGTTGAAAACGTAAATCCTACAAGTGCTAGTACTACAACTACTTTTTTCATAATAATGATTGTTTATTGGTTAGAGTGTAAAAGTACTGCTACTGTTCATTAAGAACTGTTAATGAGTAGTTACAATTAACTTATATTATTCATAATTTTAAGATTAATATCAGATACCTTTGCGGCAAAATTCTTCCAGTGATAAAAGGAGTTGTTTACATGCTTATTGCCGCATTTGCATTTACGTGGATGAACTTACTGGCAAAATACCTAGAAGATTTTCACCCGCTACAAGTTGTATTCTTTAGATGCGTGGGCACCTTTATTTTTATTTTTCCTTACATGCTAATCAAGAAAGTTCCCGTTATAGGAAATAATTTTTCTTGGCTCATAACTAGAGGGATATTGAGTTTTGTTTCTCTCGCTCTTTATTTTGTAGTCATACAGCGCATCCCATTAGGATCTGCCGTTGCCTTGCGATATACAGCTCCTTTGTTTAGTGCCATCTTTGCGCTTTGGTTTTTAAAAGAAAAAGTAAAACCATGGCAATGGGTTGCGCTAGTAATTTCAGTCATAGGAGCATTGGTTTTAAAAGGAGTAGATTTTAGAATAGATACGATGAGTTTTATACTCATCATTATGTCCTCTGTTCTCGTAGGTGGTGTGTTTACCATCGTGCGTTATTTAGGGTCACGTGAGCACTTTTTAACCATAATCAACTACTTTATGGTAATCTCCATCATAGGAAGCCTTTTTTTTATACAACACTGGCGTATGCCTGTGGGTGTTGAGTGGTGGTATGTGAGTGGCATTGGGGTGTTCGGGCTTTTTGGACAGGTTTTCTTAACGCGCTCTTTTCAACTTGCAGATACAGCTACCGTAGCTCCCATTAAATACATGGAACTCGTTTATGCTTTAATCTTAGGTTATTCCCTTTTTAATGAACGCTACGACACTGCTCCTCTTGTAGGAATGGGAATTCTAGTCATAGGGATGCTACTTAACGTTTGGGTAAAGAGAAGAGCTTAGAAGGTCTGTAGTATAAGTTTTATTTAGAATTACGCTTTCGCGAAAGCATAAAAAAGCGAACTCCATCAAGAGTTCGCTTTTTATAATTAAGAGATTTAAGTTTCTAGTTCTTCACTGGCTCTTTACTCTCATTCAAGAGCACTGGAGTACCATAACCTAGCTGCTCTAGTTTAACCATCTGTGTTTTCTTATCACCTACTATCAAGTATATCATTTTATCTGGATTAAGATATTTATCTGATAACTTCTTGATTTCTTCTACTGTCATGTTCTCTACAATAGCCTGGCGTTCCTTTATATAATCTGGAGATATACCCAGATTTGCAATATCATCTAGCATATTGAGCTTTGCTCCCATAGTTTCAAAAGCACGTGCTTGACTTTTTAATAAAAAGCTTTTAGATACGTCAAGATCTTGTTGCGTAAAGTTCTTCCCGTAGTTTTTAAGAATATCTTTTACTAGCGCCGAAGATTCATAGGTCACATTAGACCTTACACCACTTGAGATAGCAAATGCTCCAGGAAGTGTAGATCCAGAAAAACCTGAACGTATGCCATAAGTGTATCCTTTTCCTTCTCTAAGTTCCTGCGTAAGTTGTGAGGCAAAACCGCCGCCACCTAAACGGTAGTTCATCATTTGTGCTGGGTAAAAATCTTTATCGGTTTCTGCCATTGCTGGGTATCCAAAACGAAGTACAGATTGCTTTGCATCTGGCACGTCATAGAAATATACGTTAGACTGCTCCGGAGCCTTAGGAACCTCTACTACAGGTATTGTAAACTCTCTAGATTTCCAGTTGTCATTAAGACCTGCGAGAACTGTAGTTGCTTTTTCTTTTCCTACGGCACCTACCACCTGCATCTTAGCAACATTAGGAACTACATAATTGGTATAATAACTCTTTAGATCCTCAATTGTAATTGCATTTACAGAAGCTGGAGTTCCTAAGTTATTTTGAGCTAGTAAGCTACGCTCTCCATATATTAATTTATCAAATTGTATGGCTGCAATACTATTAGGGTTTGCCTGTTGCTGCTCCAGACGACTTAATGTACTCTGCTTTAATAAGTCAAACTCTGTCTTATCCCAACGTGGTTGTAAGAGGATTTCTTGAACCAACGCAATGGTTTTATCATAGTTTTTAGCCAGTGTATTACCTCCTATGTATATATTCTCTTTGTCTGAGTACGTGTAAATATTTGCTCCAAGGCTTTCAATCTCATTTTCAAGAGCTGCAGTAGTTTTTGTCGCAGTTCCCTTCATAAGTAAATCTGCTAGCAAACTAGAAACTCCTACTTTATTGATATCCTCTAGAAGTAATCCTCCACGTATATTCATCTGAAATTGCACAAGAGGTACTTCGTCATTTTCTATTCCATACACTTCAAGTCCAGAGGAGAGTTTATCTTCCCAAACATTAGGCACAGCAACTTGAGCAGTGGTACCATATGCAGGCTCCTTACTACGGTCAAAGGATGAAGGTGTACGCTCATAATCTGCTGCGATGCTAGCATCAAATGTTTCCTCTGCTCCTTCTACTATCATTTCTTCCACTACTTGTGCAAGATCAGAATCTTCAAGTGCAAGTGCTGTTTGACCTATAGGCACAAAACTAGTAGCGATATAGTTTTTACCTTTTATATACTGCTCGTAAACACGCTGTACATCTTCCTTAGTCACCGCGAGAATACGATCTACATCTTCTGTGATATATGCAGGATCACCAGCAAAAATCTCATACTGTGCTAGCTGAAACCCCTTTCCTAATACACTTGATAAACCGTTATAAAACTGTGTTTCTTGCCCTGCTTTAATTCTGTCTAAATCTTTTTGTGAGATGCCTTCTAGCTCAAATTTTGTAAAAGCCTCATTAACTCCTACAAGTACATCATCAAGGTCTTTACCAGGATAGGCGTTTACACTTAAACCAAATTCTCCGGCGATTTCAGAACCAAAATTGAACATTCTCACACCAGCTGTAAGCTGCTTTTCATCAATTAAAATCTGATTAAATGGAGCATTCTTTCCTTTAGAAAGATAACTAGCAAGCACTTCAAGTGCATAAGAGTCCTTATCATAATTAGGCACCGTAGGCCATGTCATTGATAATTGTGGTAACCTAGCAAAGTTATCTTCATAATACAGTCGCTTTGTATTTGCTACTGTAACAGGTTGCTTTTCCATCGCTGGAACTTCCTCTCCTCTTGGAATTTCGCCAAAATATTTTTCCACCCATTCCTTGGTTTGTGCAAGGTCAAAATCTCCAGCAATGGTAAGTGTTGTATTATTAGGCGTATACCAGCGGTTATAAAAATCTTTTACATCTTGTAACGTTGCATTTTGCAAATCTTCTAGCGATCCTATCACCTGCCAGTTATATGGATGGCTTTCTGGGTAAAGATTCTTCCCTACCACATAACGTGCGTGACCATAAGGACGGTTATCTACAGACTGTCTTTTTTCATTCTTTACCACTTGCTTTTCTTTGGCAAGTACTGGGTCTGTTACCGTATTTATGAAGTATCCAAGCTTATCTGCTTCTGCCCAAATCATTTTTTCAAGAGCATCTTTTGGCACTGTCTGAAAATAGTTTGTGCGATCACGACTAGTCGATCCATTTGCTCCAGAACCACCTATACGTGCGCTCATAGCATCCAGCCCACCTTTCCCTAGGTTTTCAGATTCTAAAAATAATAAGTGCTCAAATAAGTGAGCAAAACCTGTACGTCCTTCTATCTCTCTTGCAGATCCTACGTGTGCTGTAAGTGCTACTGCAACTACTGGATCTGAGTCGTCTTGATGTAAGATTACGGTAAGTCCATTATCTAGCGTAAACTTTTCAAATGGAACGTTGAATTGTGGTTTTTCCGCTTTCGCGAAAGCGGTATTCTCTCCACCTTCTTGCTTACACGAGAATGTGATAGTTACCAGCGCTATGAAGGCTATAAGACGTGTGATTTTCATCTAAAATAAATTAAAATTAAAGAGGATCAAGATAACCAAAACAGAAACCGAAAGGTTGTTAAATAGTGTTAACGCAATGAATCTTGAATAACCAATGTTAATAACTAAAATTAGGCAACTCATGACTTAGGTAGGAATATTTCCATAATTTTGGATTAATTCTATATTATGCAACGTACAATAATTCATTTTGATCTTGATACTTTCTTCGTTTCTTGTGAGCGCAGGTTAGATAGTCGCCTTATGGGCAAACCCGTTATTGTAGGTGGTACTGGCGATCGTGGCGTGGTAAGCGCTGCTAGCTATGAAGCTCGCACCTTTGGTGTACATAGCGCTATGCCTATTAAAGTAGCCAGGCAGCTATGTCCTAATGGGATTTACATACGAGGTAATGGAGGCACGTATTCAAAAATGTCTAAAGAGGTAACGCAAATTCTACAAGAAGAACTTCCAGTACTTGAAAAAGCAAGTGTAGATGAGTTCTATGGTGATCTCACTGGGATGGATAAATTTTTTGGAGCCTATAAATATTCAAAAGAGCTTCGCCAGCGTATTATGCGAGAAACAGGTTTACCTATTTCCTTCGGGATGTCTCCTAATAAAACGGTTTCAAAAGTAGCTACCGGAGAAGCAAAACCTAATAATGAGATTAAAATTGACCCTGGTTATGAAAAGGTCTTTCTTGCACCATTATCTATCAAAAAAATTCCTTCGGTAGGACAGAAGACTTTTACTCAGTTTTGTAATCTCGGTGTGCGCACGGTAGATCTTGTACAACAAATGCCTGTAGAAATGATGGCTTCTGTTTTTGGGAAAAATGGACGCATTATCTGGGAACGTTGTAATGGTATTGATGACAGCCCTATTGTTGAGTATCACGAACGTAAATCTATCTCTAGTGAACGCACTTATGGTCAAGATACTATTGATATGGTTAAGTTACATACTACTATAACTGCCATGGCAGAAAACCTAGCTTTCCAGCTTAGGCGAGGCAACAAACTCACTTCTGTCGTAACAGTAAAAATCAGATATTCAGATTTTCAAACATACTCAAAACAGTTACGTGTGCCCTACACTGCTGCAGATCATGTTCTCATCCCAACCGTAACAGAACTTTTCAATAAGCTCAATAATCGTAGGATGCTTATTAGGTTAGTAGGCGTTCGCTTTGGGGGTCTTACAGAAGGACATTATCAAATAGACCTTTTTGAAAATACTAATAAGACCGTAAATCTGTATAAAGCAATGGATGAATTAAGAAATAAATATGGTGATCATAGCGTGCGACGAGCAAATACTATAGGTGAAGGATCTAGGACTATAGGTAATCAAGGTAATCCTTTTAATGGAGAGCCTCCTATACTGTTAGCTCATAGACATCAGTAATAAGTGACTCTTTATTTTATCAAAACCCCAAGTCTAAGACAATGTATCTCAATAATCACTCTTATTATAGTTTACGGTATGGAACAATTTCTGAGGAGGAATTACTAGACCTAGCGATACATGAAGGGTGTACTCATTTTGCACTTACAGATATTAATAATACATCTGGCTATCTAAATTTTGTGCGTCGAGCAAAAGAAAAAAATATAAAACCTATCATAGGAGTTGATTTTAGAAACAATACGAAGCAATGCTACGTTGCACTCGCAATGAATAACCAAGGCTTCCTTGAGATAAACAACTACTTATCAAAACACTTACATAACAAAACTCCATTTCCAGACCAAGCTCCGCATTTTGAAAATGTAATCATTATTTATCCATTTGAAAATGTAATGGAGCTAGGGAAAGTAACTTTTACTGATAATGAATACATAGGTGTGCGAGCAAAAGATATTTACAAGCTCAAATTTTCTTCTCTTAATTCTTTATCAAAGAAGTTAGTTATACTTCACACGGTAAGCTTTCGCGATAAGCGAGATTTCAATACGCATCGTTTATTAAGAGCTATAGATACTAATGTGTTACTTAGCACGCTACCTCCAACAGATCAGGGAAGTCTCAATGACTTCATGTACTCACGAAAAGAGATTATTCAAGTTTTTAAAGACTATCCATCACTTGTTGATAATACGAATAACCTCTTACAAGAATGTAACATTGATTTCAATTTTAGTAAAGACAAACCCTCACAAAACTTAACTACACTATTAGAAACTCCAGAAGCAGATTATAAAAAGCTTCTTGAGCTTTGTGAAAAGGGGTTAAAAGAACGTTACGAAATCGTAGATAAGATAATTAAAGATCGATTAAAAAAAGAGCTTGATCTTATAAAGCAACTTGACTATGTTGCATTCTTTCTTATAAACTGGAAAATTATAGAATATGCTCGCAGTAAAGACTATTACTATGTAGGGAGAGGAAGTGGCGCAAACAGTATTGTGGCTTACTTATTACGTATAACAGATGTAGATCCTATAGAACTCGATTTATATTTTGAACGTTTTATGAATCTATATCGAGCTACACCACCTGATTTTGATATCGATTTCTCTACCTGGGATCGTGAGGATGTAACCGATTATATTTTTAAAGAGTTCAAAGGAAATAACCAAGTTGCACTGCTAGGCTCCTATGTTACATTTAAACACAGTGGAGCAGTAAGAGAATTAGGTAAAGTATTTGGGTTGCCTAAGTATGAAATTGACAAACTAAGCGATGGTCGGTATGATCCAAATAGTCTAGATGATATAAAAAAACTAGTTTTAAAATATGCGCAGGTATTACATGGTAGACCTAATTATACGAGTATCCATGCTGCTGGCATATTGATTTCTAGTAAACCTATTCATTACTTTTCTGCTACAAATCTACCTCCTAAAGGTTTTCCTACGGTACAATTTGACATGCACATAGCAGAAGATGTAGGGCTTTACAAATTTGACATCCTTGGGCAACGTGGACTTGGAAAAATAAAAGATGCAGTAGCTATCATAAAACAGAATCATCCCGGGATTACACTTCCAGATATACATAACGCAAAAGAGTTTTTTACAGATGATCGCATAAATGAAATGATCTCACAAGCAGACTGTATAGGCTGTTTCTATGTAGAATCACCTGCAATGCGCATGTTATTGAAAAAATTAGGCGTTCGAGATTACTTAACACTTGTAGCTGCAAGCTCTATTATACGTCCTGGCGTATCAAAAAGCGGTATGATGCGAGAGTATATTTTACGTCATAAAGATCCTAAACGGGCAGAACGCGAAGGACATCCCGTATTGTTACGTATCATGCCAGACACCTATGGTGTGATGGTATATCAGGAGGATGTTATTAAAGTTGCTCATCATTATGCTGGTTTAGATTTAGGTGAGGCAGATGTATTGAGACGAGGCATGAGTGGTAAGTATAGATCAAGAGAAGAGTTCTTACAAGTCAAGGAAAAGTTTAAAAATAACTGTCTTGCAAAAGGAGAATCTATAGCGGTTGTAAATGAAGTATGGCGTCAGATTGAGAGCTTTGCTGGTTACGCTTTCGCGAAAGGTCATTCTGCTTCCTACGCTGTAGAGTCCTATCAAAGTTTATATCTGAAATGTTACTTCCCTTTAGAATATATGGTAGCAACCATAAATAATGGAGGAGGTTTTTATAGAACAGAAACATATGTGCATGAAGCCAAAAAGAAAGGTGCAACTGTACATCCACCATGTATTAATACTAGCGATATTCAAACAACTATACATGGAAAAGATATTTATTTAGGATTTCAACATTTACAAACGTTTGAAAAGAAAAACATAGTATTGATTATAAATGCTCGTATAGATGGCCCTTTTAAGTCATTAGACGACTTCTTAGAGCGAGTGCCTATAAGTTTAGAGCAGTTAGACTTACTCATAAGAGTTGAGGCCTTTAGAAGCATAAAAAACAATCAGCGTTCACTACTTTGGGAAGCTCATTATAAGAACAATGCTAAACCATCAATAATCAATCAAAAAGAGTTATTCAAAGTATCCATTACCAATTATAAGTTACCTGAATTTTATATCCCGGACGTGGAAAAAGCATTTGATCAAATAGAAATTCTAAGTCTTTCACTGTACGACCCATTCATTTTACTTGAGTTTATACCTACTATAAAAGTTTTAGCAAAAGACTTGCCTAGCTATTTAAATATGACAGTAGCGCTTTATGGATATCTGGTAACGGCAAAGAATACAGGTACCTCAAATGGTAATCGCATGTGCTTTGGAACCTTCTTAGATTATAAGGGTGACTGGATAGATACTGTTCACTTTCCTCCTTCATTAAAGAAATACCCTATACAAGGTAAAGCAGTTTATAAGATAACTGGTAAAGTAGTAGCGGAGTTTGATTTTATCACTATTGAGGTATCAACATTAGAAAGACAGCATTATAGATCTGATACAAAAACTACGGCATTCTATAATCCAAAGGGAACTCCAAAAGATAATAACAATCATAGTCCTTTTAAGCTTATAAAGTAAAGTAAGAGATCAACGCTGCTGAATCCTCATCCATATATCATTTAAGAAATTGAAGACTTACATTTCCTTGATTTTATGGCATAAAAAAAGC
>TARA_R110002012_G_scaffold14048_8_pt1 | contig 55786 bp, 48 predicted proteins | sample TARA_R110002012 | Tara Oceans TARA_R110002012 (sample SAMEA4396515) | marine metagenome | biome: Westerlies Biome; feature: [DCM] deep chlorophyll maximum layer (ENVO:01000326); material: water (ENVO:00002006), including particulate matter (ENVO:01000060) such as... | depth 40 m
TGCGGAGAACGCTGCGGGTTTACCTAAGCATTCAGTAAGTAATTCCCTCTCAACGTCAGAAAAGGCTTGATGGGTGCCTAACCTGAACCGAAAGGAGTCCGATAAAAACAGAACATCAGACTGAGACAAACTCTCATAGTCTAAAATAGAGTGTGCTGGCTTGCTTTTACCCAGAATGGAACAGCCTTCACAGTTAGGATTCTGTCCTGGCATTTGCACATTCGCATATAAATCAGATAACGGGTTGGTATTCATGCTATAATAGAGTATGAAGAAGGATAACTACATTGACAACAAACATTTTGAAGAGCTAATTCAAATCTATATGGAGAGTCCAGATCTTGTAGAGGAAGAGCTTATGGCAATGTTTGATCTATTGATAAGAAACATTGTAAACTCCTTCAACTTCAAGGTAGACTTAGATGACGCAAAACAAGACTGTTTTCTTTTAATACTTAAGACTCTCAAAAACTACAAACGCTCAGAGGGCTCTGCGTTCAACTACTTCACAACCATTATAGTGAATAACTTAAAATTAATATACACTAAAAACAAGAAGTATAGAGAGAACATAAAAAGCTACGCGGAGATACAGGCTAACAAAGACTCAAACCTTTGAGTATGCAGTATGTTGCAGTAGGATTTTATAAATCAAAGGGAGACGCTCCTCCTTTACAACCTTGTCTCTAGATAACGAAACGAGTTGAGGGGTATCCTTCGTGTCAAAGATAACGAAAGAATGGGGCATTGAAAAGCTGTCTACGATGTAGATAGATTCCGTACCTTGCACCCTCCCCTCTGGGAACTCCTGCTTCAGAGAGGACACAAGATCTTGGGACCACTTATCCCATAGCGATACAAACAGAATCTTAATACTGTGTTTGTACTTCTTCTGCTGCTTTATAACTTTGTTTAAATCGTTTTCTCTATTTAAGAAAGTTAGGCTGTACATATTTAGTTTTCGTCAGAGTCTTCGGTAATTACTGAGGAGGCAGACATTGTATTCTTCTTAGGAGGGACCATTGATAGCTGTTCGCCGTCATCAATGATATTAACCCCCGAAGCGGCAAGGTTCTCTTTCTCCTCGTCTAGATATTTTTGGGCAATCTCGTACAACTGCTCATTCATGCGCTGGATGCCGTTAAAGAAGACAAGCTTCAAGAATTCTTCGTCGCCAATCTCTTCTGGTTTTACGTTCTGCTGAAACGCCTTAAAGCCCTCAGCCTGTTCCTTGTTCAATTTTACAGTAAGTTTCATTCGATTTCGTTTCCTATTTAAGAGGGTTACACACCAATCAGATACATTTAGTTGAATATTGGGGTCTTCCATCGCTCTATTATAGGGGAGCGAGGAACATTATGCAAGACAATTATGATTTTTCTAAACTGAAGAAAGAAAAGAAAAAGGTGAACAGTAGAGCCAAGGGGCAAACATTCGAAAGACAGATAGCAAAAACTCTGAATCAAGTATTTAATACTGACGAGTTTAGTAGGTCCCCAGGATCAGGAGCATTCGCTACTACACATAAACTACCTAAACATTTAACAATATATGGAGATTTAATTACTCCAATAAACTTTAAGTATTGTATTGAGTGTAAGAAAGGATATAACAAAGAGGATATATATAGTTTACTATATAATAGCTCTACTTTTCACAAATTTATAGAACAATGTGAAAAAGATTCAATTCAATGTAATAAAGTTCCACTTGTTATATATAAACAAGATAGAAAACCAACATTAGCAATCACTACATCTGATATGTTCTCAGATATTCACAACAGTATTACATTTAAAAGAGAAGGGAAACAATACTCAATGTATTACCTTGACGATGTACTAAAAGATAACTACACTTGCTGGTTCAGTTGAGCCACTTTTAACATCTCTTCTAAGAATAATCTTTGACCATGCATGTAAGTGTCTATAGCATCTCCAATTTCTGTACTTAGTATTGATTCCTGAGTCTTTTCTTTAAGATTGCTTTGCTTGTCTGTAAGTTTATTTGAAGCTATTACTGCTGCTCGGTTAACTTTTACAACTGTTCTTGTTGATCTACTATTACCACCACCAGCACCCTCTCTGTTTACAGAGACTCTCTCACCTGTTTCTGGGTTATAGTATGAACACCCGTATGCGTTCTGTTTTAGCTCCCATGTTGGAGGCTCAGACATGAAGCCTTCAATGCATTTTCTAAGGGGAGCGTTATGGGATAAGGTGAAGGATTGATTCTTTATTACGTCTCTTACGTCTGAAACCCCATCACCTTTTTCTCCTCCTATTGCAAACATCATCATCATCTGAGATGCCCTTGCATTGTACCTAGTTTTTGGATTAGAGCTATTCATATCCTTATTAACTCTTGCAGTAACTAGAAGTCTGGAAATTTGTTCACTAACTCTGGCTCTTGTACTTGGATCATCCATCTTTAGCATATTACCAGAATCATCTGTGATAATTTTTAATAGCTCACTATTAGTTTGTGCATCATAGTTTAAGGTCTTTGATAGTTTTTTATGAAGCAGAGTTATAGCTTGTTGAGGATCAATGGGATTTCTTTTTCCTTTCGCATCAGTAACAAAAGCATCACCTTCTGGGATCAAGCCTTTAACGAGCTTATCTATTTTTAGTACATCCCTTTGATACTTAACCACACCGTCCACTTTAGCTTGCCATGCAGGGAGATCAGCTTTATTCTTAGGAGGAGGCATAACCTCTGCAATGCACTGCTCTCTGAATTCAGGTTTATAGTTTCCTTGTAAAAAGTTTATCTGATTTTCATTGCTTTCAGACTCTCCATACTTAATTGAACCAAAATCAGAATAGGTCTTCATGCCAACAGACAGAACATAAATCTTTGTGTCTGCTGAAACTTTAGCGGGATCTAGGCCCTTAGCTTTCAGGTATTCAGGAATTATATCTTTAAAATCAGCATTTGAGATATCATAAAGCTCCCCTAAGGTCATAACCTTTGGAACTGAATCATGTTTGGACGCTCTGGCCTCTGCATCATCACCCATGTATACGTATGCAACATCCCCCTTTACTCCAAAACCTTTTTCCAAACCAGTAGGCACAACCATATCAGGCTTATACTTGTTCCGTATGGGTTGCCCTAGTTTACTCACCCTTGATAGGATTTGTTGCATAAACCGAGGACTGGAAAACACTTCGCCTGCCTCTAAAATAAACCTCTCTTTAAGGTGGGAGGGCATGTCTAGAGCGGAATCTTTTTGAGAAATAGCCCACGCATACGCAGCCTGAGAAAGCTCTATGGACTTAGTAAAGACATATTGTAATTTTGACTTCTGCCATACTTGTAAAGCGTTCTTCTCAGCCCCAGGATCCATCAGTGTCGTTGCTTCTATCAAAGGCATTAATGCTGCCAAGTTCTCCATTGATTTACCTAAGAAATCATTCTGTGTATTCTGATTTGTTACTGTCTTCCTAGGTACTTGATCAATAACCCCTGCCCCACAATGACCTTTCTTCTTTATGTTTTCCATAAAAAACTTATCCATTGGGCTTGGAGTGAGCGCGATACCTCTGGAAGAATCGTTTGCATGTAAGTAAATTATCTTGTTTCCAGACAGTCGCACCCTGTCTTTTACTTTTGCACAATCTTCTTTGCTGATATCTCCAGCCACACCTAGGTCTGATATAAACTTAGCGGAGGCTGCTGCTCCCTCAATGAGATCAGGGTCAACTGCAATACTTTGAGGTCCATCTTCTGTGAGCTTAACAGAGGTGGTTTCGGATAGCTTTCTCTCCAAGGACTGCATTGCAAATCCTCTTGCATACGTTCCTGCCTGTGCCCCAAACCCCTCTTTCCCTCCCATTTTTGCTGCTCTCTCACAGTTAGCCGCATAAGCAGTAATGTGTGCCTCTGTATTAGCGGTAGAGTTTCCTTGCTGCTTTAGAGGAGAAGGAATGGGCATCAATTCAGGAGGAGTATCGCTCTTAGTCTTTCCACCCTCCACTTTCTTACCAGAAAATAAATTAATTAAGGCAGCGTAAGCCTTACCTTCAATTGGGTTGCCTGTTCCGTCCCCAATAACCTGGATCATACTACCTAAAAGACCCGCATCAACATGAACCATGCCTTGATTCTTTCCAGAGGTGGATTTCCAGAACTTTAATTGCCTATCAAAGCACTGAACTCCTACAGCAGCATCTTTAGAGTTACTAAGAACCCCTTTCTTTATAGCGTCATTGGCCTTCTGAACCGCCATAGGGTCTCTCTGATTTGAATCCTCCCCCTCTATTAAGTGAGAGAACAGAGAGATTTTTAGCTCTCGTTTTTTTAGTTTACTATAGCTGGCTAATAGATCCTGAAAGTAGTTCATACCGTATTATAGACAACCTAGGCATCACTAGTTATGGAGCAGATAGTCGAAGCGGAAGTTCACCTCTAATGTGTGAAACTGGTTCTCACTGTATTGAAATTGTCCTAAGGTGTATTTTTTAGGATACACCCCAACTAAACTAATAGTTTGAGAAGGTGTTAGATCGTTAGAAAGCATTACGATGTCTACTTGTCCTGTTTTAACATCAGCAGCGTCACCTAAAGAGCCCGTTCTTGGGTCATAGGTCTGAGTGAAGTACTCGTACAAAGCTTTAGAGGTGTTCTTTAAGTATAAGTTATCGAAAGTAATCTTTAGTTCTTCAGGAGTAACTTTTCCAGGGTAGTAAACCTTGTCATTCGCTCTCTCAACAATAATATCTTCAGCGGTTACACCTACTGAGTCTACCTTCTTTGCCGCAAGAACTAAATCTCTTTCGCTTCCAACCCCAGCAGGGAGTCCATTGAAGTGAACCTCAAACTGGAATGTCCTGATTGCCTCAAGCTCTGTCGAAATCGCAGGAAGAGATCCATCGCCTACTCCTGTTCTGAAATCACTTTTATAATAAGATGCCATAGTTTATTCTCCTAGTCTATTGCGTTGCCAATATTGGCTGACTGGTTTGTTAGGTTAACTTCAAACACTAAGATCTCAGCAGTCTTAGTAGGCTTAACAATTACCTTGCAAAACAATTCGTTTCTGTCCACTCTCGCAGGAGTGTTTACTGTTTCGTCACAAACAACCCTGAATTCCGCTAAACCTCTTCTTCTTCTGATCTCATCCAAGAAGGGATTAAGAACTCCCTCAACCCTTTCGTATGTGAAGACATCGTTAGGCTCAAAGACAAATCTTCTGCAACTTTGTAGCACTGCTTTTCTAACAGCAAGCATCAATCTTCTTACATTGATTCTGTTTAGTGAGGTTACTGACCTTGAGGTTGTTTTCTGTCCAAAGATTGTAATTCCCTGTTGAGCAAAATTTACAATGGGGTTGACACAGTTTCCTCCACTGTACAAAGCGTCTCTATCACCTTGGCTCAATTTGACTTCTACTTCAGTGGGCTTCTTCAACGCTCCGCGCTTATGTCCAGCGGGTGCGAACCAAGCTTCATCTTCCCTGTCGGTAAGTGCCATCTGTCTAGCAGCAAAGATTGTGGGATCATACCATCTGTCTTTATTGGTAAAGCGATCAAAGACCTTTACATGTGGGAAGTATACCGCTGCATAAGTTGAATTAAATGCTGTGGTGCTTTCTCCTAGAGATGTTGAAGACTTACCGTTAGTCCAATCAATAGCGTCTCCTGCTGTTCCGATCCCGTATGGGGGAGAGAAGAGAGCCAAGAAGGCTTGCGTATTTTCTGCCAAGGTAATCAAAGAAGTTCTGACGGTGTGATCGTAGATTCCAGGAATTAAAGCGATGTCTACTCCCGCTGACTCATCATCAATCACCTGCATACCAGTTTTTGGTTCTGAGGTAGAATCACCTACTATCGAGGTGTGAATATTAGCAGCAACACCTGTTCCATCACTTCCAGAGTTCATTCTTTCTGTTTGCTCAATGAAAGATACCAAGTTAACGTCATTAAAAGCCCCTAAAGGAAGTTGTCCGTTAATAAGTTTAACAGCAGAGCCAGAGGAGGCATTAAATCCATTTGAATGCAGTTGTGTAACTGCGTGAATAGTATGAGTTGAGATACCTAATCCTGCTGCAATGGGTGACAGGAAGCTATCAGGTTTATTTGGGGAGAAGTCCGTGCCACTTACAAAGACGTTACCTTTAACCAACTCAGAGGTGGTGTTTGTTTCTCCTGTATTAATTACATCTTCAACAAAGGTTCCACTGTTATACAAGTTTACTTTAAAGGTTTCCCTTTGAACTCCAAAATCATTCAAAGTAACCACAGTATTTCCATTGCCTCTCGCTTCGGCTTCCATCGTAATGCCTAAAGCTTGTCCAGTACTGTTAGTACTAGCGTTGTATCCTCCTCCAGGATCAATAGACTCAACAACATAGCTGAGGCCACTTGCACCAGAAGAGTTAAAGGTGGACCCGAAAGATGCAGTCTGGTATGACCATTTGGCACCACCATGAGCAGAGGCACCAATCGTTTGGTATGGTGCAAGAACATCTTGGCGAGCCCCTACGAGGTAGGTTGCATCTGAATAGGCAGAAGCCTCAATGTAAGCACCTGATCCAGCGTACCGTGAGTAAATAACACCGCTGGCATTTGTTGCGTCCATAACAATGCCAATCTTATCTGATTCCATGTCTCCACCGATAACAGATTTAAGGGCTTTTGCTTGGGAGGCACCAACAGCCGTAGAAGCAATCGTAGCGGCGGGAATTGCAAACTTCTTAGGTGTGGAGAACACTGCGTTGCCTGCGTTATCGTAAGCTTGAATAGCTAAATACAGAGGTCTTCCGATACCAAACGCATCGCCAACAACATCTGTGGGAGACGCTGAGACGGTGATTGCAGGGCAGGATCCAAACTGCATAGCAGCAGATGCGTCTGCGTTTGTAGAGTCTGCAACACGAACGTAGTATACTTGGTTAGCTTGCTCCAGAATCTCCAATGCACCTTCGATGCCTTGACCATAAAGCTCTTCTGAGGGCCTACCAAACTTGCTGATCATTTCATTCTGAGAACCTACTAGGGTCAGCTTATTAACTGGTCCTCTAGATGCGGTTCCTACAATTGCTATTCTCGATGAAGAGATGTTTGGGGTGTACTCAGATACGTCTGATTCTGTTACATAAATACCAGGGCTTACATATTTTACCATTGTTTTCTCCTAAGATCCTGTGACATCCAGTAGCCTTCTTCTTTGCAGGGTCTGCACTTGTCCCGTAATCGCAGTGCTTGGCACTGTTATTGCGTGTCCTGGCTTCAACCAGTAGCTTTGAGCCCCGTTAGGGTATGCGAAATAAAGTACAAAGCTCTGTAGGCTTTTATTGGTTACTGTTTTCATGGTGTTCTATTATTATGTACCGAGTTCAAACAAAAACCGACACTTTTTTTTAGGTAGACGATACATCAAGATTATCAATGAGATTAAATGCTTCAATCTCTCCTGTATTTGTTAACATATATTTAGGGCTAGGAACCCAAGTCTCTAACTCCAAGGTTAAGGATTTTTTCAAAACCCTATCCTGCTTATCACTAACATCCGCATCTCCTACATCCTGTTCGTTTGTTATCATTGCTTTAGATACAGAACTTAGCTTGGTAGGAATTTCTAAGACTGGGTTAAATGCAAAACGCACCTGCTCTAATAGCTGATCTAAATCTGCTCTATACTTTGAAAATATACTTAAAGTATAGGTTATTTTAATGGGCTTAGGGGGTAGGCTGACCAAACGTATCCATCTCTGTTTTTTTATATCGAAATGTTTCTCCTGTAAAACAATAGAGTTATATCTACCCCTATTGATATCATCAGAACTTGTAGTCTGGCTAATAGATAGCACAGGTAGTATGATATTTTGCTCTTCAAACTTCTTTGCAATCGCTCTTTCCTGTCCACCAAAAATACAATCGACATCAACTATCTCTTCTTCTGAGTTTATGTAACTAAAATTAGAAAAGATATTAAGTAAAGCTCTTAAATATTCTTTATATACATTTGAAATACTTGGAGAGCTAGATCTATTTGCTTCTATTATGTGCTTCCGCACAGTAAGACTATTCCTCTGTTTAGTTTTTATAGGAGAAGAGGTTAGTACTGCCTCTATTTCTATCCCTGACAGGCCTGTTATAGCGTTAGCCATTAGTCTGCATATCCTCCTAGCTTATCAGAGGTGTTTAGCATTGGTTTGTCTTGGACCACCGTAGAATCTCTGAGGAGTCTAGCGTTGCACACCAAGTGATATACACCGTAGCTTTCGAAGCTATCTTCTACTACCTCAAAAATCTCATATTTTTGGTTTTGAAAGAAGGGCTCTATTATATCTCCAGGTATCACCGATCTGCCTATCTTCTGTTGAATATAGCTCTTATTAAATGTGAATACTTGATCATTTGTAAGCTCTATTCCAAACTGGGTTAGGTTTTCTTGCATAGCCTCAGGAGTATAGTGCCCATGAACAACAACTGCCTCTTTAACTATTGGTTTTTCTCTAGCCTCCATGTAAACCTCATCATGATTATTAACCTGTAGGTACTTAAAAAACTTCATCTTAGACCCAGAGAGTTTTATCATCTCATCGTCTACTAAATTAAATAGATTAAGATCTGGGTTACTCTGGTCAAATAAATTAAGATCACTATCAGAAGTGTCTATATCTTCAATTGGAGGAAGACCGACATTTACTCTGAAGTTTTTCATTAGAACATACTAAAGGTAGGAGGTTCTTCAATAGCATTTTGAAGTTGCTTCTCTAATTCTTCTTTTTCTTTCACACTTGCGGCAAGTAGATCTTTACCATTTAAAACCGCTCCTCCCCCAGGTGAAGGAAGACTGGCGTATTTCCCTCTGATCTCCCCTAGAACACCTTTGCACACCGCTAAAGAATACTTCTGTAACCAACTCATATATGCTGGACTAATTGTATTACTATCAATTGCTCGGTACTCAACGATAACGTCTTGATTCGATTCAGGAGTGGGGTAAAGTTGTACATACTTGTTGTTGATTACCTCAAAGGTTCCTTCATTCCCTAGGATTTTACGCATGGTTTCCAAACTCTGTTGAAGCAGTAGGAAATCTCCAATATTATTATAAAGGCCTTGTTGATATCCCGTAAAGTAAGAGATGAACGCATCAGACTCAAAGGATTCCGCTGGGAAGTTGCTTGTCATTAAACCCTTCTTGTAAACAACATAGCTTAGGTTATTTATTACATGAAAAGGAAGTTCATACGTTCCCACTCCAACAGAAGCTTCAAAGGTAACATAGTTTCTAGACCACAGAGGAGCATGATAACTTAATAGAGTTACCGCTTCATCAATGCAAGTCTTTATTTGGAAGGGAGTTAACTCTACTCTAACTACAGGGAAGCCTAGCCGAGCTAAACAAAAATCTTTTATATGCTCCTCAAACTTATTAAGCTCAAGGGTATCAGATAAATTGTTTTTGTTTATCTTCTGGAGATCTATGTCTCCAGTCTCTATGGTGTCAGTAACTAACCTACCTCCGTACTCACCAAAAGAATCTCCGTAACCTTTTAATCTAGGTTGTGCTGGCATCTAATTTTACCTCCTTAACTTTAGTTCTTTTTTTAGGTGCTAAGAACTCTAAGCACTCTAAACTCAGTATTTCTTTCGTTTTTATTACCTGCCCAGGACGTATCTCTGCGACCTGACCTTCAAAAAAAACAAGAAGATTATTCTTCGTTCTATTTATATAGCGATTCATGTCTAATTTATATACCTAAAATAGAACAGAAGCCAGGAGAAAAATTCCTCCTGGCTTCTGTTTTTACTTACTCGTCAGTTACTAGTAGGCAGGAGTTGCGGCTCCAGCGGTCGTAGAGTTAGACATGAATGGTGTGAACAGGAACTGTGCGGTTGGACCGACAATTCTGATGATCCTGTAGAACCTATCAGCGGGTTGGATAGCAACCTTACCGTAACGAGTCATGATACCTTTCCTGGGTTGGAAGGTGTCAGGATCTGTAACAGTGGGAAGCTGCTGGAGTGGGATGTATGGGCAGTAAACCATTCCTGCGTCCATAGCATTCGCACCCTTGTAGCCAACCATGATCTCGTCTTGAGGATACATAGGATCAACATAGAGATCATACTTACCAGCGAACTTACCCTTGTACTGAATTTGGGCGTTGCCGATGTTAGTAGGCTTATCAGCAGGTGCAACACCACCCTCAAGCTTGGCAGCACTTTCGAGAAGTGAAGCAACAAGAGGTGAAGTGAGGATCCAAGTACCAGGACCACGCATTGTGGTTCTGTAGATATCCTGTGACGCAAGGTTAATTACGGCAAGGAGGTTTGCGTAGACTTCGCCAACGTGACGAGGAGCAAGAGTGAGGTTCGTCTGAGAGAAATCAATAGCAAAGACGTTTGAGCCTGCTTCTTTGCTTCCAAGCTCAGTGCCACCACCGACGAAATCGTAGGTGAATGCGGCAGGAATGAAATCACCACCGTTCTCCATGTTCGACTCGCCAGTACCACCTTGAGTACCGAAGTTGTTGGGGTTGCCACCAGCAAGAGCGTTGAAGTCCGCGCCACCGAAGGCACCAGAAGTCTTGCCATAAGCAATCATTCTAAGGTCTTCAATAAGCTCACGGTCAATTTCAAGCTGAAGCTCGTTAGCAAGAAGCCCAGTAAGCTCCTTCTCAAGATCAAGGTTATGGTATGCCTTGAGGTCTTGGCTTGCTTCGATTGTCCAGAGGGCTCTCATCTTACGAGTACGGGCTACAACAGCCTGCTGCTCGATGTGGAAGTTGATCTCAGGAATTTGATTTCCGTCGAGACGCTCACCACTTGAGAGAGAGTAGCCAAGGATTGAACTTCCAGCAGGCCAAGATGCGATTGAACCACCGAAGGTGCCCGAAGGAACACCACCGTTAGCCGCAGAAGCCTGAGTACCATGCGTGTCAGGGTGAAGCAAGACGTTAGACGTATCAAAGTTGATGTAATCACCGTCAAGACCAGCACCAGAGGGAGGAGGTGCAGCACCTTCATTGTTCCCACCCATAGTACCGATTGTTCCAGGGGTTCCAGTCTCATCATGGTTAGTCATCATGTTGGTCATATCATAACCACCAGAAAGTGATCCAATTGCGGAAGCAGTCATACCTCTGTAGGTAAGGTTGAACTTGCTGTAAACAACTTGTTCGTTACCAGAACCACCACCGTTCTTAGCACGGGAGTTACCTAGGTAAAAGACTTGGGAGACAGGTCCTTGCATGGGCTGAACCCCTACAAGGCTGTTAGCGAGGAGTGCTGGGTAGACTCTACGGACAATGGGGAAGGCGAACTTCTGAAACGTACCCAACTTACCAGTTGTAGTAGCTCCATCAGAAAGGGCCTCATCCATTCTCTGAGAGACAATAGACTTCGCTTGGTTTTCGAGGAGTTGGGCAGTAACTCTCTGAGTGTAATCGTCGCTGATTCCCTCTAGTACTGGTTCCCACTTCTCGACTAGCTGTTCATCGTGTGCATACATTGCGTCATTCATAATAAATATTTAGCTTTTGCTAGTGTCGAAGGGCATGAACTTCATGACCTCATTGGTTAAAAACTCATTTTGAGGAGTTCTTTTCATGTTCCCGTCTACGTTTTCAGATACCATAAGGGCTTTTTCTGATGATTTGAAGGGTTTTTCCTGAGAGGCTTCAAGTGTTTTGATCTCCTCCGACAGGTTTTCTTTTTGTGTTGATTCTGCTTCTACGGCTTCTTCTAAGGAATCAATCTTAGAAGAGAGAGCATGTGAGGTGTTTTCTAGGACTTCGTTTTCTGATACAAGCCTGTTAAGCTCCTCAGTAAGAACGGAAATCTCTTGTTCCAACTCTTCTTTTTGCTCATTGACAGCCCAGACTGCGCTGTTCTCGTCTTCACCACCTAATTCCATAGACATTAAGGTGCGAACAGACTCAAATAGTCGGGCGTTTCTAAATACAGGGTTTTCTTCTTCAAGTTCTGCTATGGCTTGTTCCTTCATTTCGTCTACCTTAGACCGTAAAAAAGAATTTACTTTAGCCTCTAAAAGACCCATTCTGTTTTGTACTTCCTCATCAATTGTTGAGGAAACTAGATCTGCAACCTGGCTTAGGGTCTCTTCTGAGAGGCCTTCAGGAAGCAGTTCTGCGATTTGGTTCATTTTTTTCATTCTAAATACTCCTGGTATCTGTAGTTATGTATAGTCTATAAATAAATTACTTCAATTATTTATAGATTTTGTTCAGTTATAACTGAACTTTTGTAGTCCTGATTCTCATTAATTTTTTCTTTAATCTTATCTCGGAGAAGATTTAGAAACACTTTCTCAGAAGTAGATCTTTCATACAACTCTCGGTACTCTTTTGATTCACTCAAAGAAGGGTAGGCTCCTCTGGTAGAAGGGTCGGCAACCAAATCAAAGGTAACAAGCTTAAAGTCTTCGTTTACTTTCTTACTTCCATCTTCGGATTCAGATAAAGAACCCATTCCTCTAGAAGAAATACCAATCTTAACGCCACCTTTAATAAGAGCTTTTGCCGTCATCCCTGCGGGAGTATTTAAAATTTCGGCCTCGCCCATAACCTCATTACCTCGCATCTCCAGCTTAGTAACAAGGTGAGAAGCGTTTGCTAACTTCACGGTATCATTCGATGGGTGATCGAGTTCACCACACAAACGTCTTTCCTCAATCAAGGGTTGAAGTTTTAAAACCTGTCCCTCCAGAATTGGTTTAGGGTAGATTCTCTTGTTTGCATTAGCCTCGTCTGCTCTTTGAAAGGTTCCACGAACCTTCATAGTAGTTGCCCCTATACCTTCCTCTAGAATCTCTAGATTCTCCATTAAATATACATCAGTTAGTAGCATTTATTTTCCTTTAGCTCCAGGAGCGTATTTCTTTTTGAGAGTACTTGATGTACTCTTTCCATGCCTGATCATAGTTCTAGCAGCAAATTTCTTAATACTTTTAAAACTAGCGTTAGGCGTTGCGCTTCCAGGAGTGAACCCCTTAGCTATCTTTCCTCTACCACTCTTTGATCCCCACTTGCCTCTAGACAAAACATAAATTCTGTTGGCACCTTTCGTTGTAAACATTTGTCCATAGTGACCGTCTGACAAGGCTTGCTTAATCGTATCGTAAGTTTTTACTCTAGATTTTTTAGCTTTAGCAGAAGACTTTGCCTCAATAAGAATATCTCTCACCTTGGTCAGTGTATCTATGCAGTTGTTTATATTCATTTTTTAATTATGAGCCTAAGTTTTTTCTTTCTGGGCCTCTTAGTTGGAAGACGCTTCTTTGTTTTTGGCTCACCTTCTCCTGGACCCGACATATTCACCCCTAGCATACCAGCGGTGGTCATTTCGGAGAGAACTTGTTTAAACTCAGTAAGCAGGCTTTCCAACCTATCTACGAGATTATCATCCTCAGTTGCCTGAATTTCAGGCTCCACTTCTTGAGCCAAAGAAACAGGAGGATCCTCAGGGATAGCAATATCTACGGATTTAGGATCCGAAGAAGTAGCAGACTCTATTAATTGATTTCTAAAAGAGTCTTCTACCTCCACATCACGGATGTCACCCCATTTAGTGTCTTTTTGATGGGGCGTTTGCGTTTCAGTGGGATTTGAAAGCTCATTTAAGATTAAACTTTCGGCAAAGTTGCCTATGCTTTTCATAGGAGTACTACTCCTCTTCTGCTTCTTCCTCTTCTAACTCAACACCGCTGAACTCGTCAGGGAAAACGTGAGATAGTGCGCCAAGAAGTACTTCGTCCTCAGAGGCTTCGTAGTTTTCAGTGAGGTATTCAATTGCTTCAGCAAGTTCGGCAACTTTTTCAAGATGCTCTAAGAAAAGACCAGGCTCTACACCCTCGCTAATCTCTGAACTACAAACAGGGCATGAGTGAGCAGTTTCGACGTTCTCTTCTTCAACTACTTCCTCTTCTGTTTCTGCTACCTCTGCTGAGGCCTCTTCTTCTAAAGCGGTTGCTCCGCTTTCGTCGGACATACTCATTCCGATTTTGTTCCAGTTTGCCTTCTCCATGAGAAGGTTACGATAATCATCGCCAAGATTGATGTGATTCATTATTTTTCCTTGTTTCTTGTAATAGAGTGGATCTCTATTTGTATGTATACCATCAGAGAGAACTAAGGTAATTTATTTTTTAAATTGTAGACTCATCCTGGAGTTGTGGGGCCTCCCCCTCCGCTACTGCCTGGGTTATTTCCTGGGTAACTGTTTGCGGGAGTCATCGGTCCCTTTATTTTCTTATAAATTGCACCAACAGTGTCTCCTGGCCCACCATTCTCTTGTCCATTACTTGGCTTCCCACCAACTATTACTCTAGAAGGAGAGGGGCCTGCAATATCACAACAATCTAAAGCATCATCTGTTCTATGTAGTTCTTTAGACTCCACAAATACACGCTCGGCTCCTTCATATGCGTGAGGATCGTGCTTTGCACATACTTGGTGTCCTCCTGTAGGGGGGTCTGGAGGAGTAGGCTGAGGATAATTATAAGGATACTCAGGAACCATTGAAGGCCAAGGCACATCAGGCCAAGGTGTAGGTGTAGGGAAAGGTGTAGGTGTAGGATATGGGGTAGGTGTAGGATAGGGTGTAGGTGTTGGAAAAGGTGTAGGTGTTGGGTAAGGTGTAGGAGTAGGGTATGGTGTAGGAGTAGGGTAAGGTGTGGGTGTAGGATATGGGGTAGGTGTAGGATATGGGGTAGGTGTGGGGAAAGGTGTAGGGATATCCATTCTACAATTATATTCACACTCTTGCTTTGTAGCCCACCTGCCATTTTTCTCATACTCACACCTCATGTAGGGGGTACCTGTAGTTGGATGTATACGTTCGTAACAGTTCCAGCCCCATTCAGGTGGAGGATAAGGTGTTGGGTAAGGTGTGGGAGTAGGGTATGGTGTAGGTGTGGGCCAAGGTGTAGGAGTAGGTGTGGGCCAAGGTGTAGGAGTAGGGAAAGGTATAGGTGTAGGATAGGGTACGGGTGTAGGGAAAGGTGTAGGAATATCCATTCTACAATTATATTCGCACTCTTGCTTTGTAGCCCATGTACCGTTCTTCTCATACTCGCACCTCATATAGGGAGTGCCTGTAGTGGGATGTATACGCTCATAACAGGTCCAGCCCCATTCAGGTGGAGGATAAGGTGTGGGATAAGGTGTAGGTGTAGGGTAAGGTATGGGTGTAGGGTAGGGCACAGGTACAGGATATGGGGTAGGTGTTGGGTAAGGTGTAGGAGTGTCACCACAATGCTGTTTACATTCTGCCTCAGTGCGATAAGTACCACCAAATTTTCGTACACATACTTTCTTTACAGGCCCAAACCCATGCTGCTCTTCATTGCAATCCCAACCCCATTCATCTCCTCGGGGCTGTGGATCATAAGGCATAGTAGATCCTTCATACCATCCAGGTCCTGGAACTCTTTCAGTCGCTCCGTCATACGGAATCCTTTCGTTAGAATATGGAAAAGATGTTCCTCCCCCTGCTCCATCAGGGTAAGCTTCTGATGTTCCTCCTGCCTCAGCGTCTGGTATGACAGTTCCTCCATCAGGGTAATCTTGAGGAACATCAGGGTAAGTTTGTCCTGTTGGAGTTTTATCTATTCTCTCCCCATACCAACTTCCAGGAAAAGGTACGTTATCAGGCCAAGTATATGGAGTCCATGGACTATTAAATGGAGGTTTAGGCACCCACCCATTAGGCCACTCTCTCCAGTCAATAGGCCAAGGTGAATCATCATGTGGGACAGGAGTAACTCCATCTCCGAGTCCCATAGGAAAACCACTACTATAAGGTATGGGTGTAGGGTAGGCCACAGGTAAAGTCGAGTAAGGATAATCAGATGGAAAATCCATAGGAAGGGCATCGCCTCCCCCTCCAACATACGTACCCCAAAAATCATAGCCCTTATATCTACAAGTTCCATTATCAATATTAGCGTCTGGGTCGTAGTTATCGGCAGTAGGGTCAGTGCATCCATACTTGTCAGCGTTAGGATCTTCTAGCAAATGGGAGAATCCTACACCCTCTGCTATAAAATCGTCAGCAAAATTCATTAGGTTGTTTGTTATTCTTTCTTTTATTGTTTCATATAAGTTCGCATTAAAAGCTTCGGTTACTAAGATCTCCCCACCTGCGGTATAGTTTTCGTCGGTTGTGAAGCCTATTTCTCCTCCTGCACCAAAACCGTCATCCCCAAAAATAGAAGCGGGTGTCGTAGGTCCTCCAAGTCCTGGAGGAGAGTAGGGGGTTGCAGGCCCACCACCACCATCACCTCCAACCCACCAGCAGACCTCATGAGGCTCGTAAAGATCTAAACGCCTGACAATTTCTATATCATCTGCGAAAGTTCTCTCCGCTGCCGTTATTGGTAAAGACTTAGGCCAAACCGCATTATTGGGAGCCCCCTCAAACCCTGGAGCTATAGAGGTACCTGGAGCCCCATGGCCCTTAGATAGATCCGTAAAAAGACGGATTGCTGGCTTAGAGGGATATTCAGCCATTACGGAATGGGATTAAAGTTGTTAAAAACTAAAGGAGTAAGTGAAGCTCTGTCATCCGCTTGAGCAATATCTTCTGGAGCAACCAGCGTGGGAGGTTCTGTTTCAGTTGGAGGTTTAATTAAATTATAATTATCTTTATCGTCTCCTATAGGATTACCTGTCCTGGGATCTAAGATAGGAACTCCTTTAATGGGAAGGAACTTATCTAGTACACTGTCATCTTTTTTACTCTTTAGTCTAGTTTTAGTCTTTTGGATTACCGCATCTTTTTTGTAATCACTAAATATTTTTGTACCCAGTCCACCATTCTTAAGGTAATCATAAGTAAGTTCGCAGTTGTCTAAAAAGTGTGAAGTATAGTACTCGGATTGTTTCATTCTACTAATAATATCGTACCAACTCAATCCTCCCTCTAGATTATAGTTCGTTTTCAACTCATTAATTATCTCAAAAAGAATCCTAAGTCCAGATTTCCCCCTAGGCAATCCCTCTGCGCTCATAGCTTTTGTGTATAGATCTTCAGTTCCATTAAACGTAGCCTCTACTTTATACCCAGGCTCTTCGGTAACGGCAATTATATCCTGAACCTTAGAGCTTCCTATTCTCTGATCGGGAATACTTGTATATTCCAAGGATCTTTCTACAACGTCACCCTCCCTAGAAAAGATAGACAACCTAGATCTAGAGTTAAATAAATTATACTTAGTTTTATCAGTAGGAATGATTACAATAGAAGTGGGAAATACTCTAGAGTATAAGGGTATCTCAGGGTTATCCTTGGGACCGAAAGAGGTTATATCTATGTCTTTGAAATACATTGTACATTTCTTACTATCTAGGAAATGATCAATGAGCAGGTCATCGTGTTGAATAAAATATACACCAGTGGAAACCTTATCGGTCATCCATTCTGAAATATCATCAGAGTTATCTAGCAGAGAGTACTCGTAAGAGAAATTGGAGAGTAGAGGGCCGACACTACCCCCTTCATTGTTCTTACTCATATCTAATTTGAAAAAGTAATAATCTTCTCTATCATCACCTCCATTAAGGTTCAACCCACTTCTAAACTCTACTAAATCAGAGAAGGCACTTGAGGCTGTTAAAGTAGTATTACTATTTCCTCCTAAAAGCTCAACAGTTCTCATTCTATCTTTTTCACTTAAAAAGAATGCTCTATCAAGTTCACTATTTAGCTCGTACTCTGTTGACCTACCATCACTTTTAATCAAAGGTAAGGTATTTAAGCCATCAATGGGTATCCCTGTCGCTGTTCCATCTGAATTTACTACGGGAATTACCTCTTTAGTTGTCGCAGGAAGGAAGGAATCGTTTCCGACAAGCAACCTTCTGAATACGTCTACAGATCTACTTGGTCTTCTTTTTAGTATCTTTTGCGTAACTGCGGTAATACCTTCTGCTTTGTAGTCTAATGAACGAAAGAACAGTTGCATATACGCTCTGGCAAATAAATGGTTTGTTGCTCTGTCTCCGCTCTTGTGGTAGTAAGGGAGCATTCCCTGTTCCACTAAAGCTTGTTGATGCTCAAACAGATCCATAAGATAATCAATGTCCAAAGAAGCAAGCTCCCCTGAGAAGAGCCTATTCCGTATAGCACTTATAGCATTTGGTAAAGAGTAAGGGTCACCAGCCTGGTTTCTTAAAAAGCGTAAGTGCTTCATTAACATACTGTTAGTACTAGCTACTATGTTTTTATCTGAGATCTTCCAACCAGTTTCGAAGCTCCAGTTAGAGGAATCGGTACTGTTCTCCAACATATCAGCAATGCTCTTTGTCACCTCCCGTTTAAAGATTCGTTTATCTAATCCTCTATTTAAAAAAGGAGTGGACCTAGTGTTTCTATTTCTTTCAGGATAACTATCCCCAACTATTATGTCGAAGGTACTGGTGAAGAACGAGATCTCAGTAGAGTTCTCCATCGGGTTAGGGTCTTTATAATAAGACTCAAACGTATTAGGATTATTCGGAATTAAATTAGGCAGAAACTCGTCAACTACAATAATCTTTTTGTTGGACTGTGAGGGAGGAGTGCCTACTTTTGGAATATTTCTACGAAGGGCAGGCGGTCTTTTTGAAGGAGTAATAATACCTCCAACAGGAATACATACAGGGAACCCGTGTTCCCAATCTTCTACTATTTCCGCAGGATTTTTTGGAAGAATTGTTCCATATTTATTATGGATTTCTGCTGTAGGTTGTGTATACATAATTTAAAGTGCATCACATCTCCCCAGGGAATACCCTGATAACTGGATTAGGAGAGTTCAAGCTTCCGTTAATATATGTAGCATCTTTCTTAGGTACAACTGTCATGTCCCAAGCGATAGTAGGATAGTTACATACCCCCACCTCTACACTGTGGTCAAAGTTCTCATCGTCTGTAATCTTAACGAGATCTTCAGTTGCAACCATGAACCCTGCCCAATGCTCACCACTCCTATCTACGTACTGCTCAAAGTTAGTGCTAGTACTCTTCTTTTTCTTTCCATGGCTAAAGGAGACAATGTTCCTAGCATGAGGTGCGGGGAAAATCGCCCCATCGTCTGTAGGGTCCTGAACATGATCCTGTGCTTGCCAAGCAACATAGATAGTGAAGTGATCACGGGCCTTATCTACCCAAATACCTGCGGCACCTCCAGCAGAGGCGAACCTTGACATCTGCCCACCGTCTCGTTTCCTTGAGTTATGCAGCCCTCTGAAGGTCATAGGGAGGCATCCCAAAAGTTTTACACCAACATTATAATCTTCCATGTAGGGAAGGTCATTAGGGTCAAAGTAAATTGTTTTGCTACAGAAGTGAGTATTAAAGAAGGGAAGCATTTGCCCGTGATTAGAGTTGGCGTGAGCCCCTGCTGAGGGATCTACTCCTCCACCTCCTGTAGTCCAGTCTATTCCGAATTTTCTGGCCCTAGAACTGCTCTCTGTAGGTGTTGCTGTAGGATTGGTTGCTTGTTCTATAACTCTAGCTGCATTTACCTCATGACCTGCTTCTACGTTTCTAGCAGAAATTGCAACAGTTTCGATTCTATCATTGGGAAAAAGACCTTTGTTATCGCTATCTCCCAAGGAACACCATTTTGCTATGTCCCAGTCTGGTAGAAGAGGAATGGTTACGTCACTCATGGACCCTCCATATTGATACCTATTCTTAATGTAATTGATTACATTGGCATCACTAGTGTTTCCACCAACAAAATCAGAACCAAACTCAGACTTGTAGTAGTCCATCAGAGTGGCCTCTGGGCCATATGCCCACCCACCAAAAACATAACCTGTAGCAACTGTTCTTGTTCCTCCTGGCTTGTTTGTCCTCAGTCCCGCTTCAAGTTTATCGTGCATCCTACCCATCTCTACATCAACTTCAGCCTTCCCTACAGCAGGGTTAGCTAAAGATAATGGAGGATAAGCAGCCGCAATACCCGCTCTCTCGTTATAGGCCAACTCAGCAGTCCTAAAGAAAGGTCTGATATCAAAGATATTTGTGCTGTTAATAGATTGGATTCCCACATCATTTACTGCGGAGTCCTTATTAACAACAACATATGCCAAAGGCATGATTGTTTGTCCAATAAGTTCCCACTCGTCACCCTCTAGCCTATTAGACAGTGCGGGAGATAGTGTAACTAGGTCATCTGGTGCGGGGAAAGATCCATGAACCTCGTTAGAACTTGATTGAAATCCATTAGTTATTGAAGCAGAATCAAATCTACCTGCCATCATGAGGTAATTACCATCTGCATCGTATATGGGAATAGGGTTAGCTCTAGTATCTCTAGCCCCAGTAAGTGGGGTAAGATCCACGCCAACTCCAGCGCCTTTTACAATCCCTAAGGATGGTTTAGTAATAGTTTCTTTTCGTCCACCTCTAAGTATAGTTGTCCCACTAGCATCAATTGGTTTAGAGTACAAAAATACTAAATCAATTCTTTGATTTGCTCCAGTATTCCCTATTGCTCCGTTCTGCGACCTAAAAGAGTAGTCTTGGTTATCCCAGTCTGGAATAGTAACACTTAACTCTTCAGGAACGTCAACGATTGCCCACCTAAAAACACCTCTCCATCTTTTGATTAGAGCATTTTCCAGGCTAGGTAGATTTAAAAATCCGTTTGTTGCATTGATGGGATCATAGACAGGAAGCAAGTAGTCGTATAGCATTCCTGCATTTTTTGTAACCCACCTACATGCCTCCTGAGTTGGGAAAGGGGGTCTAGCCAAGCCAGCGAGGTAGGTTACACCATCCTCGTCGGTTCCAAATGAAGGAGAGCCAGTCTTATTAGTGTAGTGTGAATCTAGTGGATGAGCCTCATCCCTTGTTGGATAAGCAAAAGCTCTCTCAGCCATACCATTCATGTCCATAGCGTGAAGCTCAGACACAGATCCGTAGGCACCAAAGATCTTAAGAACATCGTTAGTAAGCTGTTGTGATTCCGCAGGGGCTTGGGAAAAAATTCCACCTGATTTATCGGCTAAAAATCTAGCAGAAAAAGCGTTTGGCTGTCCTAACTCATCACCGAATACTTTATCTAATACCTGTAGCTTAGTTATAGTGCTATAAGCATCGTTAATTCTGGCAGAGTAACGACCTGGACGAACCCTTAAAATTCTGTCTTCACCATTTGCGTAAGGTTTTAACTCTGCAAAGTCTTCCCGTCTAATATCTGTTAAACCAAAGGGGCCTTTCGTTAATTGATCTTTGAGCCACAAAGTATTCTCTTGCAATTGGCGCAAGGGAACATTATCAATCTCATAATAGTAAGGGTCGTTTGATTTAAAATATCTAATAGGGTCAGTGAACCTATAAGAACTATCACCATAAAGTATCTCAGTCATTATTCATTACCTCTTAAATCGAAAGTATTTGCGGTAGTAAAGCCTAGTCCAGCGTTGCTATTTGCGGGTTCAACCTCGCCTCCCTGACCAGCCCTATTGTCTCCTGCGATAGTTCTAATTAAAGTTGCCCGTTTAGGCCTTCCTGAAGATCCTAATGTTAAGTTTTTAACATTAGCAAAAGTATTTGATCCTGATTCATCAACAACGATTTGTGTTGGATCGTTTTCTAAGAATTCACTGCAATAGTAAAACCCAGAGGTGGTTAAAGAATCATTGATCCCGTCACTGTCCGCATCTCTAGAAAGCTTTAGTAGCTTAGGATACAGGCTGCTGGTGTGGTAATCAGGAACTCCTTGGTTTCCTAACCCAGAGGGGGCAAATAATGCACCAGAGAAGTTATATCCCTGGGCAAATACCTGGTGAGCGATGCCATAAACTCCTGAGGTAGTGTGCGGAGCTAAGGTAGCGACATCTAAAGCAGGAAATAAATCGGGTTTAGCCCAACCATGCTTGGAAGCATACAGTTGCTTACATGCAGGGTCTGGAGACAGGTAGATTCTAAATGGGCCTAAGTTGTGTGCATGGTCTGCATCAGATAAGGGAGAACCTATCCCTGCAAAAACGGCATGAGATTCATCAGTCACGATTCCATAATTCTTAGACAGATCTTGTTGGGCTCCACTCAAAGCTAAATATTCAAAGGGAGTATTGTAGGTTTTACCAATCGCTAAAGACCCTAAAGAGTACAATGAAGATATGGAAGCGTCTATGTGACCAAAAGAATCTAACACGCTAAGGAAACCTGTATGTGGGGTTCCAGAGGGCGCAGCCAAAGCAGGTTTGTACCCTACATGAGTAGTGGTTCCATAAGCAGTAGCAGATGTATACAAAGCACTAGGTCCGTTATAGAAAGCGGTCCCTCCTGTAGGCCATGCTAACGTGGAAGGATCGTTGCCGCTTACCGAGCAGTAAGTTGCGTGAAGCTTAGATGTATCGGCTAAGTTCCACATATAAAGCATGGAAGACGCACCACCAGAGGCATTGTAATAAATACCGCTTGGGTTTGCGTAGCCTGTCAGGAAGTGGACGTTCTTTACTGTAACATTACTGTTATTCAAAGCCCTTACACAAAAACCACCTTTGGTCTTAATCTTCATGTTGGCCTCACTAAGACCTAAGGGATTCACTATTCCGTAGTTATACGCAACGGTGTCTTTAGTTGTCGAGGTAAATGATTTTGTACCATTTGTGTGCGCTAAAACACCGTTAGATTGATTTACGACAATGTGGCTATCATCTTCGTCTCCATCAATAGTATTTGGATTAGGATAGAATTGCATAGACCCTGCTCTGGTTAGACTTGATGTGCCCAAATTAGCAGTATCGTAATCGTACTCTCCACCTCCTAAGTCTCTGTAATGGTGATAGTCTCCAAGGTCTTCCATTATAATACTAGACTCCTTGTTCGCCAATACACAAGCTCTAGTAGCATGAAGCTCAACCGAGGTATGATTGCCTACAGTAGCCAAAGCATATGCACTGGCCTCTAAGGTATTACCTACCTCACCTCTGGGTGGACAGAACTTAATAGTAGATTTGTTTTCTGCCATAGCTCCAACACCAAATCTAGCGACTGCGGTAGGTCCATTGAATTCAATAAGAGAGTTATTGGAAGCATATGCTCCTGCAAGATGTTTTTGTTTTGCAGCGGTTCCTGCTGGGCCAAGTAGAAGGGTGGCTTTTGATGAAGTCCCACCGAATCTAGCTTTAGAATTATCAGTTACCGAAATAACACTTCCGTAACCCACATCATTTGCTTTAGTATTTAACACCTCTCTTTCAATGCTAGTATGAATGAAGTGTCCCTTAGAGTTAGAGTCGATTTGGACGGCAGGGATTTGAGAATAAGGCTCTACTCTAGTGGTGTTGGTAATCCCATGAGCTTCATCCATTCGAATGTCCCCATACTCGCTGGAAAATACCGTTGTAGCCTTGCTGCTGTCTATAGCTGGTACGAAGTTGCTACCGTGCTGAAGGTGCAGGTGTTGCCCATTGCCACTAAACTGAATTTGTGTTCTGGTAGACTCTCCAAAGGTATTAATCTTTCGTTCATTTTTATTGTACCTGATGTAGGAGCTATGAGCATTAATACCTTGGTATTGATTAGCATCAATACTTGCCTCATCTAGAAGAACCTCAGAGTTATACACATCCATTCCTATAGAGTTTTCGTAAATATCTAACCTACCATCAACATCAACCTTAGAGTTATTAGCCAGTAAGCCATTCCTAACATTTGATTGAAGCATTAAGAAGTAGTTAGTTGTATCATCTGTGAGTACGCTTCTTGTGTGTCCTCCTTTTATAACAGAGTTATGCATAACAATTCCATTTGTATTCCTAGAACAGTTAACAAAGAAGTCTTTATACATACCACTTACTTGATGATCTCTAACAACATCAGCACTTAGAGTTAATACAGAGTTTAAAAGCTTTATTCCTGCGGACTCTCTAGCGGAAACGGAAAGGTCTTTATGGTTAGTTGCTGAGAAATCGTAGTTTCTGTAAGCAGAAAAACTTCTAGATATAACTACCTTAGAATTTTCAGCAGATAACCCCGCTCTAGTGTTACGCATAGTACCACAGTTCTCCAATATTACATCAGAGTTCACTATATCAATTCCTATCTTTCCTGACCCTGGGGTGGGGCCATCTGCGTCACTTGTTGTCTCGCCGTCTACAATAAAGTTTCTAATATAAATAGGTCCATTACAGTTCTTTACAGTCAGCGCATTTAAGTGGTTTCCTGTTACAATGCCCGTTACGCGACTAGAGTTATCAGTGGGTGTAGCTCTTCGAATAGCTGTTCCAGTATGCATATTTGTTATGCTGATATCGCTTGATGCATCTGCTGAGTTTTGTCCGTTAGCTTCATATGTTGGAAGATCAAACTTAAACGCTGTCGAACTATGGGGAGCAGCAGCTTTAACACAAACCCACAACCGTCTGTTCCCTCCTAAGTGCCCTGGAACAGTAAGCATAGAGTACATATTACCTTTTAGAGGTAAGCCTGCGTCACGAATAACAGTGGTAGATACATCAATACATGAGGTATCTGCTAATGTCGCGCTAACATCCCCAGAGGAAAGGATGAAAGAGGCTCCATCATTGGCAACATCAAACGCTGCTGTTGCAGAAGGAGAGGCCACTCCTCCAGCGTATGCTCTTGAGAAGTTTCTGTTTATTATCTCTAAGGATCCACCCTCTTCTATTTGGATGTCGTTTAAATCAAGCCTTCCTAGGTTAGCAGAGGAAGCCACCTCAATAAGTATGGGCTTAGTAATATTTTTTGGCATAGCAGCAATGCAAGCCGACAAAGTAGTAAAAGTGTTAGGAGTATTTGCAGTTACAGTGGCTAAAGAGGACACAGTAAACGCTATCCCTTCATACCCCGAAGCACCAAACCCATGTCTTTCCCACAGGTAATGTGTTCTTTTGGCTAACTGCTTTAAAGGGATGTTGTCAGTATCCGCAGTATAGACATCATTTGCGGTGAACAGAGTAACGCTGGGGAAGCTGCCTGTTGGGGCTGCTAAAGTAGATAAGACGGTTGTTGCACCACTTCCTGTGTATATATCGCTTGTTTGAAACATTAGAAATTAATTGTCCATCTGAAGACCAAGCTATGATCGCTTGATTTTAATTGATTTGAAAACTTTTTATATGCAACCATTATCGGGGCTGGTGGCTGCTGCCCATCTATATTAAACGCAAACAACCCAATCTCATTTATAGTCTGGACTCTTCCAGCTTCATCCACTAGACCGTTGCAGGCATCCTCATCTATAGTTAGGGTTGCTCGAACAGAATTGTCATTTACTAAAGTAATTTTACTAAAAGGTAACCAGACAAAAGGTTTAACAGCGTCACCAGTGACAGGTACTCCGTCAACTATTTGCCTCCAGCCATCGGCTAACACTAACTTACTATCTGCACCATACCTCTCTACTGAACTAAGGGGTTGACCTAACACCTGCAAAGTACTAGCTTCTGTATTCCCAGAACACCCAACTTGCATTACAGTCATTTGATGATCTGTTAGGTGTTTAGACCCTCCTCCACCGAATAAGGAGGTAAGCATTACCCCCATTCCTGACACGATTATGTTGTGATCATCGTGGACTGTAGTTTCTTGACCATCTTTAGTGACCTTAACAATCTCTAAGTGTCCTGTAATATTTTTTGTTGTGTCTTCGGTGTTCATCTAAAGTCTCCTTTTTTATATAGCAATCCTAAACGCATTACCATATTCCATCAATATCTTCAATGTATGCAGTGTTATGAAAAGTATCACTCACTATGTGATCAATAAACAGCGCAGGGGTCCAAGCTTGCCAGGTAGCATTCTCGGTTCCGTCTGTGCTACAATTCTCGTCACAAAGGTTTATTCCAAAACAAGTAGTATTGTCTCCGAAGTTAACATTTCTTCCCCATTGCTCGGTTTTTATTGTGTCCACCATCGTTCGAGTGGAAGGTGTAATATGTCTAGCTGACCTATCTAGGAGTTCCTCCATAAGGCTCTGTTGTGAGACCTCACCCGTTTCGGAGGTAAAGTCTCCACGGGGGAAACAATACCAGGATTCTGGGTATACAACGTCAGGCGCGGCCCCACTAACCACCATTCCATCATACATGGCTAAGGTTCCACTAACAAAGCTAGGGTCTGGGCAGTACCTTCGGTTAGTACATGCAGAGCAAATGCCACCTGCAAACTGTAGGAGCATTCCAAACTTTATATTATTTTCATGGCAAGTCTCTCTAACGGAACCCATCTTAAGCCAACCTAACTCTCCCATAGAACTCCAACTAGTTAGCTTTGCCGCAGGGGTCTCATTTGCATACAGGACGGTGTTCAAGCTACCATCGCCTAAAAAGCTTCTAAAGTTTATACCATGTGCCGTACAAGAAGCGGTGAGGGATGATAGCGCAGCATCAAATACACATACCGCATTCGATTTTCTATTCCCTGCATGAGATGAGCCTCCTGGAACCATAGTTCCTTGTTCGTCGGCAAGAGCATGTGGAGGAAAATGACCATAAGTTGGATTGCTTTCCGTTCCCCTTTCAAGCCACATACCACCTACACCTTCATCCCATGAGAACTCTAACCCTGGGTACTGAAAGTTTAGTGAACTCATATACAAGAACATTTGAGATAAAACAAAGGAGGAGGGTGTTCCCTTTTGCACATCATATCCCGAACCACACTTTGGATTTTTTGCAATACTAATACCAGAGACCGTCTCTGTGTGTCTAGCAAAAGCTTGTGCTGGGGTTGCCCCTAATGCTCGATCCTCCTCTGCCCCTAGAGGTGCAGAAACACAATGGGATAAGCAATTATCCATCCTCAATACGATAGAGGAGGCTGCCATTCCAGCAGTGGTAAGGGGTATAACAACTTTGTCTAAATCTTTTTCATATTGCCCCACATAGGTACAGGAAGAACCTCCAGGTCCTCGCAGGCCTCCTGTTTCTACACAGATATGAAGATTATTAGCAGCAAGGAATTCCCCAGTATTCGTCATAGCCTCAGGAGAACTATTTCTAATGTTTCCAACAAATGTTCCCATCCCTCGTATGTTAGGTATAAGCGGTGTAGCGTCTAAGGTGGTCCCTGCCCATTGCCCAGCCCCGATAGTGTATGGACCTAAACCAAATCCATTCTTTATCAAGTTCCAAGCTTGGCCTGTAGGATGCCACCAGGCCTCAGGAGTAAACTCATTCTCGTAGTCTGCGAAATTTATTGACCATCTAAATACCAAAGAGAAATCAGAAGTTTTATAAATAGGGTTGAACGATCTATAGGCAACAAGAATAGGTTCCGAAACTTCCCTATTCAAAGGGTTACGCATATATAAGCCTAGCTCACTAATAGTTACATTGGTATTATCTCTTTTTATATTATTACAACTATCATCGTCTAGTACTATTGTAAACTCTACTTTAGACGGAGCGGCCTTTCTTATTTGTCTTTGTGGGATATTTCCAAAAGATCCACTTGCAGTTATACTGGATTTATTTCGGCCCACTTGCCTTGGGATATCAGACAACATAACATTAGAATCTATTCCAAACTCTTTAGCATCTATGGGATCACCCATCTTATAAAGAGAGCTTGTCATTGTTTGGGAAGATAAGCCAAGCTGGAAAAGATCAATCTTGTAGTCTTCAGGCTTAAACTCTTGTCCTGCGGCTAACATGGAAGCAATTCCTACCCCCATTCCAGAGCAAATTACATTATGATCGTCAGATATAATAACCTCATTTCCATTAGCATACCGTTTAGATATACATAGGCGACCGCTTACCGCATCAGGATCGTACCAACCAGTATTCATACGAAGGATAACCTCCAAATAACAGTGAAATCATTCATATTCTCCATATCCTTTCCAGTCTCATACCCAATGACATCATTTACTTTTCTTTGAGCCAACAGTGTATATCTTAAGGGATTGTATAGTTGATCAAAATTTAAAGGAATGCTTGAGTTTTCATTTTCTTGCACGGTTCTATCTATGTCTATACCCCATAACCCAGCGTTATGAAGACCTCCATAGAAATTACTGAAGGACTTGTCTCCCCCTTTAATAACACATTGATATTCTATATAGTTTGTTGTACTTGCTGTAGTAGCATTGTTAACTGTAAGTTTTGCGAATCCAAAAGGATCCATTTGAGTATTGAATCCTGTATGCCCTTCAGTTATAACCCCGCTTCCAGATTTAGTTGGTACAGCACCCGCGCTTAATTTGGCAATAGTGTTATCCCAGGTCGTTCCTATGGAGTTTAAAGAACTTACAACCACAGCACTAGTACCTAAAATGGGAGAACCACTTGGAGCATAGCATCCAAGTAGATTGGCAAATCTAAGTAGTGCGGTCTTTGAATTGGGTGATAAGGAATTATAGAATCCTGAAGCTTGGGCATATACAGCGTCCCCTTTTCTCTGATCAATCCCGCTTACATGGCTTAGTAAATACCAAGGCTTCGACGCAATGTTAAGGTTGTGCCCTGGATCCCTTCGGACCAATTCGCTAATAGCTTCTTGCATTCCACTAACTATTAAAGATTGGCTCATCGTAGTTGCCGCAGTCTTAGACCAACCTGTATCTCCTGAAACCGCAGATACCAGCATTGCGCTTGGCCCTGTCGTTGGGTCCTCCATTGATTGCCTGATCACCGCTGTTATTGAACTAGGTTCAAGTTTATTAAGATTAATCTTAGCTATAGTATTAGTTCTAAGAGACTTAGGGGCATACAAGTACGAAGCAGAAACGCCAATAATAGCAGAGGCCAATAAGGTAGAACTAGGATCTCCACTAAAATTAACGCAATGGTGTGTGTTGTATATGTAAGGTTGCTTTATGTCTGCGTATGCAGATGACCCAAACTCGCTGGAGCCTTCATACCCACTTGCGTCCTTTCCAAAAGACATCGCTTGGGCACCATAAGCTGAGACGTTATAAAGGCCTACTGTAGTTGTTGTTGTTGCAGAGGCTTGGCCTGACAAGCTGTTTGATACACCCCCTCCCAAGGAAGAAGGAATTACCATCATCCTCGCTATAGACCTTCCCATGGTAGGTAAGATATTATTCTCCCCTTTGAACACCAACTTCTCAGTTGGTGTTCCCATGTTTGCATATATCTCTACTTCTCCTCTCATTTTAATTTGTAAATACTGTTCCTGATGGGGCCGATGTTGTTGCGTGATTACTTGTCACTAAAGGATGTATCCATAATCCCCTACTTCTAGTGGTTTGACCTCTTGTAAAGTTTGCACCTGACATGCCTTCTGTGTTTTGTTTAAGATATCTTATAATAGTCCATAATTCTTCCTTACTTATATTAATAAACTTCTCGTTGATCTCAGGTCTAAAAGGCTGCGAAGGGTCTGATGGTACCCCAGCGGACATACGAGAGGCCTGATGTAATGTATCGTCTCTCATATTTATTTGATCAAAAAGCATATACTTTGTAGAGTTATTTGATCTTGGAACAAAAATAATCTCAACATAGTAATCTCTGTGTTCAGTATGTATTGGATCAGACACTAAATCTGATTGTATAACATTACCTTCTTTTGTATCAAACTCCAAAAATAACTGCTTGAAGAATCCCTTCTCTATAAGATTCAGTGAGTTAGGATAATCAATCGACCCCGCTGGACCCAGCCCACTTAATCCTCCGTAAGGTATTAACGAGCCTTCATTGGCTTCTGAGAGCATCTCCTCATCTAGATTAAAAACAGTAGCCAGCGAAGGTCTCCCAGGCTCTCCAGTCAGAACAGTGTCTCTCGATAAAGAGTTTACTCTTGTTGGATACCAACTTCCCTTCTTAGAAGCAGTTGTTTCATTTCGCAAAGCATCTGGAACCCAGGACCAGAAGAAATTCTGCCCTGCTGAGTTTTCTATAACTCCTGTATGAATCCAAACTCCAATAGATCCTCCACCTAGAGTTCTGCCAGACTCCTCTGCAATTAAAGCACTTACTGCTACATGAAAATCATGAGAGGGGATAAGTTTGTTTCCATCACTAAGATTTCCAAAGTTTTTTAAATCAAACCTAATCCTAGGAATACCATTTTCAGCCTTAACTTTTATCATGGTATTACCTCCTGTGTATTTTGCTCTATGATCAGAAGACAATAAAGACTGCGGTTTATTAAATAGTTGAAAATTGTTCTTATCTGAAGAGCCTGAAGCATCTATTAACTGAATTCCACTACAGAACACAGCATTTCTAAACTCTTTTACTTCGGCTAAATCATTAGTCGAGTAGGGTTGAAGTGTTCCTGATATTGGTACGGGCAGCTTTGCTTGGTCTGTTCCCAGTACAAGTTCAGTCTGCCAGTTTGTAGTTCCTGAAACAGAGAATATCCCACTTCCACTATTCTTTTCAATCCTGAATACATCTCTTGCTTGAAAAGCAGAGGCTTGCAGATAGGGATTGGTTTTTACCGCAGATCCCTCAATTGATAAGTCTGCATTATATAATAAAGGGCCGAAGGTCTGAGAGAATATCCCAGCCTCTGCCTTTCTTAGAATCATCTTCCCTAGGTCGTGCCCTCCGAAAAGGGTAATGTAGTAATTATATAATTCTAACAGTTGAGGAGCAAACTCAAAATTATCAAAATCTACGGAAGAGCCAGACATTGCTGCGAAGGACTCAGTGTGTATAGCAGAATTAGCATAACTTTTAGCTACATTCTGCCATCTACTTCGAAGGTTCCAGGCATAGGAATCAAGGGCAGACACAGAATTTGATACGGTATCTCTGACATAGAACTCAGCTTTAGCGTCTGCAAGACGATCCCACAGTCTATGCATCACTGCCTGAATTCCTTGTAGCTCACTCCTGTCTTGATACTTGTCGTGAATTGAAGCTATGTCTAGATTTTTTGCATCAGAAGCTACTCCTGATGCTCCTCGGCACGGGAACGTATTGCTCAAAGGGTTCCCTTGGTATACTACATCGGATTCTGTTGTAGACGAAGCTCTGTATACATCAGGTAGGTTGTGAACTTGAGCTTGGTTTCGTATGGGGAAGTAAGCTCCTCCTCCAGGAAGGCGACCTAATGGAACGAATCCTAACGAGGAAGGCATGGAGGTTTCTATAGAAGAAGGATGATATGTTATGGGCATATTAAACCCGTCTCTAGTGTGAAAACCAGCCTTCCTAAATGACCTACTAAGATTTCTGCCTTGGGTAATAGAGTCCGTTAAGACTCCATCCTCCATAGCAGTGTCATTATACGGAAAATCAGTGTTATAGAAAAACTCTAAGTCTACAACCGAAGCGTCTAACACTACTAAAGGTATAGCTTTTGCAGGAGATATTTCCTTGGTTACTCGGCCCACATTGGCAGGGGCTTGTGCCCCATCAGAAGTGATACCTCTTTTTGCAAAATCAAAACTTTGAGCCTTTAGGTCCACAATAAAGTGAGAAGATTTACTGTTCCACAAGGAAACATACTTAACTAAAGTATCAGGTAGTTCTAGAATTCGGTCATAATTTGGAGGATTATGTTTTGCGGTAGTAAAGAATAGCGTTCTGGAGAAAGCTTTCTCTACTCCACTGGTGTCTACTGAGTTTAATGCTTGTTCTGTAATATAACTTTTTAGATCGGATACAAAGCTAGGACTAACCTCAAACACTTCTAATAGGGAACCTAAGGTGGTAAGGAAACTAGAGTCTAAATCATTGCTTGAGTAATAGACTCTCCTTTCAAATGGAGGCAAGGGAAATCCATTTTCGTGACCTCTGTAGTTGAAAACAAAAGACTGGTCTCCCTTCACATCTAAAAGAAACCGCTCGGGAGCGTAGGAAGTGTTGGGGGGCGTATTTGCGCTTCCAGGACCTTCACCCTGATAACCGAGGGCTGCGCTTCCATAATCTTCAACGTCAGTAAACGATCCCTGTATGTAAAACCCATAACCATCAGGACCATTTTGAATAGAATCATTTATTTGATTCTCTGTGTAGCCCCAAGACTTCGCATAATCATAAACCATATTGTAGTTAAATTCTGCGGCAACAGGGTCTTCCCTTTCAGGTATCGGAAGGAAGGTGTATTCTTTTGTTAAATTTGCGTGTATGTAGCAGTAAGGTCTGGAGTCGGCGGTTACTGTATCAAACTCATCAGACGCTCCTGCTTGACCCTTTGGAACAGTCTGAAACCTATATGGTTCAAAAGCCTTTTTAGATCCTACTGTAAAGAAATGGGGGTGCTTTAGATATAATTCAGCCAATAAGTAATCAACTGCGATCCTAGCATTCTCCTCTAGACCAGAGGTTGAGTAGTTTTTAACACCAGACCTCCACGCTATCTGCCTATTTAGATTGTTTCCAGGAGGAACGTAGAAAGGAGATTCAGTAAGTAAAGCATAAAGAATTAAATCAGGAACATACGATTCATACAACTCACTGAGACTGCTACTGACATCGAAGGCATCTGGTCCGTAGATACTGTCTATACCTGCTTTTAAACCAGTAAGAGTTCCAGATTTTCTATACATCCCCACTGCATTTTTTAATTGAAGTCTCCACCTATCAGGGTTAAATCCAAATAACTCCAATCCAATAACATCGGCCATGCGAACGACCATCTCATCCGTGCAGGTGTCTGGATTATACAGATCAGATAATAAGCTTACGTCATTGGTAGTGTCCGCTATGGACCAAGACATGGCCCTTAAGAATTTATAAAGAGGGCCTTTCGGTGTTTCTGTAACAGTAAAAGAAGAGGAGTTATATAGGTAGTAATCATCCAGAGTATCTCTAACGAAGGTATCACTTTCGTCAATTGCTTTGTCTGATATTAATATTCTTAATAGGGTTTCTAGTTTATCTAATTGCTGTGTTCCGCTTGTCCATGTATCAGTTCCAGACAGGTATACGTCTGGGAAGATTCCTCCAAACACAGAAGATGTTTCAGTGTTTCTCCATATGAAATTAGCCGCTCCTACAACCCCATCTGCCGTGGTAAGCTTTTCCCCCTGATAGACCACCTCTACCAACTTTTTGTGAACATATGTCCAGGGCTGATAGTCGTTACCTGGCGAGGTCATGTTTAAGATGTAAAACCAGCCCATTTTCTCAAGTAAATGGTCCTGTGTTGCCTCCAAGGTGGCTCCGTACTGTCCACGGGTGTCTTCTACGATGTCGGGGTTCCCGTTGCGAATACTGGGCAAAAGGGTGTCGCTAACAAAGCTGCTAAACTCAGCACTTGAATTGAAATCATTTAAGTAATAACCTAAAGGTGCTAAGATTTCAGTGTCGAAATCTACAATATCAAAATCTGTTAATTTATTCTGCTTTACAAAGTACTTAGCGAAAGAGGAAGGGTTAGCAATGGTCTTCGTTATTTCTGAGTTTTCAAACGAGGATAGCCCAAAATACTGTCTAGATTTATTAGCTATGCCTACTAAGGAATGCGATATTTCCTCAAAGGGATCTTGCTCTACACCGCTTACACTTAGCTCTTCATCAATATAAAATCCAGGTATAAGTTTTTCTAGAACAGTAACGTAGTTCCTGGTATTATATTTGTTGTTTCTAAACTTATAGTCTGGCATTAAAGTAGCTCTACATTAATTATTAAGTTGTTTAGTTGAACGATTTCATTAGGTCCTATCCTAAGGTCAGAATCAATGTTATCTATGCTAGTGCCTAAGACCTCATCTAGCTCATGAATTGCTTTTAGAAGTTTTCCTCGAACAAAGGGAGAACCAAACTGTGCGTTTTCGGTACCCATGTACTGAAATACCTTTGATCTAATTTTTTGTTTAATCCTCTCCTCTACAGGAGAAAACTTTCTGTCAATAGTGCAAGTTAATACTAAATCAATTGTTCTGATTAGACCATCGTTAATAACGATTTCGTCGGTAATCATCTTTTTCTCAGCAATTGCGTTGAGTAACTCTAGCTTGAACGCAGAGGAGCTTCTGGAAAACTGCAACTCGGAGGCTTTTTCTAAAATATAAACATCAATTGTGTTAGCAGAATTATACCCTTCTCTAGTTGAAGTAAACCCCTTTCCTGTAGCACCCGTTGCTCCTACAAAAGTATTTACAAACGTATTATAATCTTGTAAAGTTACTAGTCTGTCTTGGCTTCTAAAGACTAAAGGCCCGTATTTTTTAGCATGCTCTATCGTCTCTGCCTCTTGTCCTCCCACTGCTGTAGAGATATTCTCAAAAACACCGTCCACAACTATGTTTGAATTTGTTATATGAGAAAAAGTATTAATAATATTTAATGCTCCTAATGGAATATTCCCCCTAAGTCCCCCACCTACTCTATACGTAACCAAGTAATTAGCATTATTATCAGGTCTAGACCCTAAGACGTTATCTCCAAAGGTTAAATTTGCTCCGTATTCATCATCGTAATCAATTTGATACACTTTGTGCGTTGATCCTGAAGCAAAGAATACGTTATCAACTTCTTGATACACGCCTGATGCTGTACTGTTTACTGTCTCAACAAAAACATTCGTGCTTCCTTCTATTACGGGGGACTCAGTTAATCGAATAGATTTAACCTCATCAGTGTTTATAAAGTTTCCAGAGTCGGTAACCAGGTTTCCTTCAACGAGAACAAGGTTAGAAAAGGTTACAGGATTGGAAGTGTTGTCTGCTTCTGATTTATAAAGAAGGATGTCGCCCGTGCTGTTTGCGATATCGTAAGTCCCGTTAACAACTTTATATAATGTATAGGTCAGAGGGGCTCCATCAATTGGGGAAACCACAGACATCGACCTTGCATTCAAAGGAATGGTGAAGTAATTAGTATCGTCAAACCCTGGATTCTGATTCAAGGTTAGCTTACAGCTTGCAGTAGATCCTATAGGACCTTTCATTCGTATGCCTAATAACTCTAATAACTTTTTAACGCTATCTGTTTGCTTTGCAGTGCCAATAAAGTTTTCATGTGCTAACATATCTGCTTTCATGGAAAGGACTGCCCCCATGTAAGCAACTAATTCTATAAAGACCATCCCTAAATCAGACTCAGAGAAGTTCTGATAGTCTAAAGGGTACACCGCTTTAATGTATTCTATAAGATTTTCTCTTAAAGAAGTGAAATCACTTTGAGTAAAATTTAATATTTTACTTTTTTCGTCAACCGTTAGGTCAACCTTCTTTAAAAAATCCGACTGTACTGTTCCATCAAAATCAACCATTTAATAACCTCCTCCTGAGTATGAAGACCCTCCACCTTGGGGGGAGTTATTACCACCAAAGTTGCTTGTAGATGGAGTAGAGCCACCACCTCCACCTCCTCCTGAGGTATAGCTTTCAAGAGTAGTGTCCTCTCCTTCTGATACAGTAGACGTTGCTATCTGCTCTCCTGAGGGACCTACCACCACCGAAAATATATCCTGAAGGTCTCTGTTTCTAAGTCTTACAGCTACTCTTATCGTATTAGACTCTATAAGATCTACGTTATACGGATCAATAGTGGATAGAGGAGGTTGGCTAATACTAAGCTCAGTCTTAGGACCAATATCAATACTCAAAACCTCAACTTCAGGAAGGTAATCTTCTATACTAGCTTGTATTCCCTCTCTGATATCATCCAGAATGTCCTCATCAATTTGTTCAAATAAATACTGAGACAACCCTGCGCCATAGTTAGGAAGCATTACACGGGTTCCTGGATCGGTTTTTATAAGTTGTAAAACCTCCGTTATTCTAGAAGCTATACCTGTTGTTTTGGTAAAGAATCCTTCTTGCCCCCTATGCCTTCTTGTAAAAGGGTAATGTAACCCGTAAGTAAACTTCTTTTTAAATTTTAATTCTAAAGAAGATATCTTGGTTTGATTCCCGTAAATAGTTACTTTTTTCTCTGACATATATGTTAGTCCGTAATAATTGTTTTGAAGAATCCTTTTTGAGATTCGTAGGTAGTTTTTACCTCATTAGTATTTAGTGGCCTATTGTAAAGTTTTAGACTTCCAATATATCCATTAAGTGCAGAAGTTTTTCCTCCAGTGGAACCGTCTCCCATAAAGTTTCCAATAAAGGAGGCTCCATCGGTATACCCGCTTCCAATAATAAAGGGAGTGAAACGAGTTAGTCTCGGTCCTGCGTACAACTCCACAGGTCCTTTTACTCCGTTAGTGGGGTTGGATGGTAATTCGGGGTCAGCATAGCCATCATTCTGATCATGGCTGCTATAATCATTAGAAGGGGGTCTGTACTCAAAGGAGTTATTATGTCGGAAACTGGGGAGATTTATAGCATGATATGGCTCTGTTCCAAAGGTGTCTGAAACCGAGGAGGTTGTCATCAACTCACCGTCACAATAAATATTTAAGGTGTCGTTTGGGGGGTCAGCGGTTATCGCTACGTGCATAAACTGAGACGCTGCATTTTGAAAAGCTGCTCCATTAACAGACTTCGACGTAGGAACAATACATTTATGCCAATCAAAGGAAATAGATCCTGTGTTTGCAGTTTTATTGATCCAAGAACATGCCGAAGCGTTTTTAGACGTTGTGGGGGCAACAAAGAAGGCTAGGTTGCTGATAGGGTTTTCGGCCATGACATCTGAGTGGGCAGCCCCTCCAGTCGCCAGTCGCCTATCTCTTGTGAAACCAATAGAAAAGCCTCTATGGACATCTCCATTCCTTACATTAGGCAAGGTGTCTATTGTATAGTCTTGATATAAAGACGAAGCGCCTGAAGCGACTCCTGTGTTTTCGCAAGAAAGTATACACTTAGTTAAAGAAGATGTTCCCAAAGCTCCCCATGCTGACTCAGATGTTAGGTCAGGAACTTTTACCCAGCAATCAAAAGAAAATCCTCTTGAATTATATGTCCAATCTACAAACTCAGAAGGGTCGTTCTGTGTTTCGGGTTGTCCAAAATGATACGAATTTTCTGGAGGAAGCTGGAGGAAAGATCCTATAGAAAGAATATCCCCTCCTGCATCGGCTGCTAACTCTCCGCAAATTCCTTTCAAGTAGGGAATACCAACCCCTGCCCTAAACACAGAAGTAGGGGACAGGGAGATCAGGGAAGCGTTTCCTTGATTGTCAGGTGTTACAGAATTCAATGTATTAAATTTCCACCAATCTCTAGGTATGTCAACTTCAGTCTCTAAGAAATTATAAATAGCGATTAAGCCTTCAGTAGGAACAGAGTCGGTTAATGAGAGGGTAGGAGCCCCCCCAGAAGTAGTGTAAATTATACCCCCTAATCCTATGGGAGCGGTGTACAGGTGCTGAATATTCTGAGCAGTAGTCCTAGGCTGTACTGTTGTAAATTTTGTTTGAACAGGAAGTACCATTCCCTCTACATCTCCAACATCAAAGAAAAGGCTTTTCTGCTTAAGTATCTCTACACTAAAGTTTAGATTACTGATCCAACTAAAATCATTGATTGGTATACTACTAGCGTCAAAACTTAAAAGAGGTTTAGTTGCAAAAGGAACTCTAACAAAGGTTCTTGGTCCAGTATCTAAAGTTCCGCATTGAGGATTGGACTCATCCCACGTTCCATCAGGAAGCCAACAGTTGGTCCCCGTGTCCGATCCAGGGACTGTGTCCCCTGGGCCTCCATAGCCTCCTCCTATAGGAAGTATTTGCCCGTAAACATGGAAGGGTACAATCTCCTTGGAATCAGAAGAATGCTGCGCTCCAGTATGTAGTCTGTCTCCAGGCATGGCATGATACGGACCATCGTAGTAATCATAAACAGTATATTGTGGACCCCTTCCTGCGTCAACAGCATCTTTATATATAAACACTAACTGACCCTGGCCTCCTTGCGATGTCGGAGTGTCTGCACCTCCTCCAACAGGGGCAGGAGGAAGTGGAGTTACTAATACATGCCGTCCATATAGCAAAGGAGCTTTAACGGCAATTTCAATCTGTTTCTTTCTTTTTCTTATTAGTTGTTCCCAACGTGAAACTATTCCCTCAAATTCATTACGAAGATTAAACAGAACTGCGGAGGGCTCACCCACCTCAGTAGAAGATGTCATTAAAGAAGAGACATCACTTACTTGCTTATTTCTATTACCTAAAAGAGTTCTTAAAAAGGTATCAGCCGTATACCACTTTTGCATTTCCAAGCCATCATCAATCTTATCAATATCAAATAGCTCCCCAACTAAGTTAAAGCTTTCTTTTAAAGAAAAACTTAGTCCTCGACCACCTAGGTTTGGTGCATGTTGAAAAAGATACTCATCACCTGCATCAATCGTATCTGTATATTCGATATAGGTGTTTATAGGATCTAGACCGCCTTTCTGCCCGTCATAGTACAGACCATCGGAGGTCAGTAGGTAAAATCCAGACTGTGATTTTGGTGGACCAAAAGATAATCTAAAGGGACTCCTGGCTTCAAATCTAGCAGGATCAACATATGAAGTAGTAAGAAAATTAGCTTTTGCAAACCTACGTTCTTCGTCTGGTGAACTTGGAACAAAGACAGGTTCTTTTGTTGGATCTGAAATTCTTTCAGAAAGAATATTATTAATATTATTAACTACATCTTCAGCTTTTTGTCTAAACGCTCCAGCGGCATTAACACTCCCCTTGTACGAAGCGAACCGTATACCGTGAAGCTCTGCGTATGCCTCTGGGTCCATAGACGCTAATCGTTCTCGCTGAAGACCTGCTGTGCCAGCGATAAACTTTTTTATATTTAAAAGGTCTGATACCGCGCCTTTTGCTTTGTTCGTTAATGCCATAGTCTAGTCCACACCTGCGAGGGCCTTTAGGTTGTTAATAGTTTGCCCTTCGTTTCTATCTAATCCATACTTAGAGTTATCAGACAAGTACTGGAACTTCCCGTACTCAGTGTCATACTCTAAAATACCAGTCTCTAGCATGTATTTTTTAACTACATCTTTTTCTGTCTCGTCTACCTTATCTAGTGCTGACTGAATCTGCTCTAAGATCTCTTGGAGAATCTCAGCAGGAAGACTATCAAGGTCTGAAGCAGACATGCCAAGTAGACTTTCGGGAATGCCAAAAGAACTATTCATTATGCCAGCAGCGGCACTGCCTAGCATAGCTCCCATAGTTGTTAAATCAAATCTTGCCATTAGTAAACTCCTTTATTTTTGTAGAATGTTTTCTGCTCTTCATTGTCTTTATTGTCTTTAATGACAGGATCTTGAGGATACACCACAGGGTTATATACTGCCAAGGCTCTCCCACTGTTTAAATGTATTTGTTTTCCTAGAGCAGGAAGTCCTGAATCAATGTTCACTCCTTCTTTCCCATTTATATGTACTGTCCCATCGCAATTTAGTTTAAAGTCGCCTTTACATGCCATGTCAATACCACCCTGCTCGGCACGAACTTCAACATTTCCTTTAGAATAAATCCTAATTAAAGAACCTTTTGCAGTAGTCTCCAATTCAATCCTTTGGGGCCAAGGAGCCCAACCTGCCACTGGGGGTGCGGCAGACTGTCCCGCTGGTACCGAGCTTTGGGCTTGGGCTTTCTCGTCTGTAGTCGTGAGGTATATTCGTCCTCCTGCTGCGTTGGATTGAATATTAACATCTCGGTGTTTTGATTCAATATTAACATTCCCATAATGCTCTTCTTTGCCCTCTGCTTCTTCTCCAACAGGCTTATTCTTTCCTGTAGAGTTGTTAACGATATTCAACTCGCGCCCATCGTCAACCCAGATGTCAATTGCGCCTTCTCTGGAGATGTTTTTTATTGGGCCTAAAGACTCTACTTCAATACTTCTAGCCGAGGACTGAGGGTTATCCCTGTGAGAGGTAATCTTAATGCCATCCCTATGTTCGTTTATTAGATACATACATTCTTGCTCTTTACTATCCAAAAACTTTAGAGATTTACCCTTTGCGGATCTAATTTCTAATCTTTTGTTTTCCCACTTCTCTTCCTCGTCCTCTGGGGTTCCCTTGCCTTGCTCTTCTGAGAATATAATCTTGTGACCGTCAGGGCTTCCTAAAACCCATTTCATGGGAATACCCTTAGCCCTATAGATATCTTTATCAACTTTTTTAATCTGAGCTTTTTGCTCGTCTTCCATCGGCCCTCCACCTGTTGCGCCTAAAGCTCCAGGAGATCTATACACAGTTGACATGTAATACCACAAATCGGTCTCATCGTCTGGTTGACAGACTAAAACAGTTTCGCCTCCTAAAGGAGGGAATACGAAACCTCCCTCGGCCCCAGCCTTAAATGGGCTAGTGTATACCACCATCTTCTTTCCGTGACCATTGACATGAGCAAAAAAGCCACCATCTTCTCCTATGGAAACAGATTCTTTAATATTTGCAGTCGCTAACTTCATATTTTACCTAATTTGTAATTTAAATTGAGACCAAGCATCCGTAGGGGATAGTAAGTGCCTATAACCTAATAAAGTATACGCTCCTGTCCAAGGAGGTTTACTTCCCATGTGGGTAGACCCGCCTTCAATAAACGTAACATCTCTTCCATCTAACTCTACTGATCTTCCTATATCTGAAGGCCTAGACAAATCAAAACATGGAAGCGTTTTAATCCTAGCACCTAGTCCTTGCTGATACCCTATTATAGCCATGTTGGCAACAACTCCTCCACCGTCAGTCTGATTACTTCCAGGGTCCAGCATTATCCAGGGTTTAGCGGTTTTACTTCTCACGCCTAGATATGCGGCAACCACCCCTTGTACAGCTTGGCTGAAGGTTCCTCCGTTTGCCTGTGCGGCTTTCATGGCATAGGATAGTGTTTTAAAGAAGCTGGATAATCTAAACCTTCTGGATCTTGGGACAGGACTAGAATTAATTGTGGCATATGACTCCACAGCCTTGGCTACTCCCTGATTCATTCGCTGCATGTAATGCTCTTGCTGTAGTATATTTAATTCCAAAATATTACCACCAGGGTCGCCACTGTTATATGTAAATATGGGAGTGGTCCAGGTTGTATCAGAGAATATGTCTGATTTAATACTTCTAGGTTGGTCACCTCCCCCTTTATCGTCTGCGTGTCCTATGGTGTTTGGAAGATTATTGTGGCCCATTAAACCTCTAACCATACCTTTGTCTCCGCACAACAACCCCATAGATCCTGACATACCTGCTTTAGCCAGATCCTCAGGATGATTAAGCCACAGGAAGTACGGGTTAACAGGCCACTCGTCTGTAGCTTGCCTACCCAGCTTTGTGCAAAAACCTCTTATCGCCATCTCAAGGTCTGCTGTGCCAAAATTCTCATCACCTTCAACTCTAAATTCAGCCCAAGCTTGATGCTTTCCTAAAAACGACGATCTTGCTTGCGAAGGAGAATTGTACTGATCTCTCTCTTGTTGAAACTTTATAGTTGCAGCTACATCCATGGGGACTCCAGCAGGATTGCTTATGTAGGTCCCTTCCTCTACGTGTAAAGTAAGCCCCACACTAAGTAGAGTTTCAGACAACACTTCAACTGCAATTGCTTTTTTATCTCTCTCAGGGTCTGTGCTTTGTATGTGTGAAACTTTATCACTAACCATCTTTCTTAATGCTTTACTTATGTTTGGAACAACAACTTTAGAACTTTCATTACCTGTTGCTGCCACCACAAAATCATTAACAGCATCCATAACTAGTTTATGCAAATCTACCGAACCAGCACCAAGACTTACCTGGTCGGGTCCTGGGTAGTTTAAAGACGCTAGACTCATAGAATTGCTTTGTCCAATAACCGTAGATTTATGCCCACCTGCTATTTGGTTTTTGTCGGGATCATTTTGTGGTCCTTCTTTATTGATAGCCATAGCTTTATGGGTCGGGACCATATTTAGAGTTATGATTCGACCTCCTTGTCCATAAGAAACATTAGAGGTTCTTACTGCGAAATTATGGGGGCCTGAGATATTACCAGGCCATCCGTAGCTAACCTGTATATCCCAAGTCGATCCACCTCCACCACCTCCACCTGATCCACCTTCTTCTTTTGTCATGGCTTTTGTTAGAGGCCCTTTCGCGTCTCCAGACATTTTCGATAACGCAGCAGTTAACATAGTGGTAAATTTATATTTAATAAAAATTTCCTCGAACTGACCATCAGGGTCAACAAATTTTAAAGTTGCACCAATGTTGCTATCTTCATAATAATGCTCGAACGATATGAAGTTTTTATTACCCTGGTCATCAGGAGGAAATAGCTCTTGCCCATCTCCGTAAGTAACTTGGATAATTGGAGTCTCAGGTATTACAGTTTTGGGCATGATATATTATAGGTAAGTGATAAAATCAATAATTTTTATAACATCTCCAGCAAGTAAACCTTCGTATGGATCGGAAATATTATTAGTCTGCATGACTAGCCAATAGTACTCACTAGACCCATAGTAGTTGTATGCTATGACATCAGGTCGCGCTTCTTCTCCTGAGGTAATTTTTATTAGTTTAAAAGGTTTTTCATCTAAATCTTTTAAAAAAGTTTCGTATTCATTAGAATGGAGAGTAGTACATACACTTCTTGATTTATGTGTAATAACATTCTTTCCAACTTCATTTGGGCCTCTTGATCTAAATTTTACTAATACCATAATTATTAAAAGCTTGGAACGTCTACCTCCTCTAAAGAAAGAACCACTTTAACCTGTCTAGGTGTTCCTGAGTCTGTATACCCTGCCCTCTCGACATTTGTTATTGAGTAATTTGTGCATACACACCTAATGGATTGCCATTGAGTTCCATAGGTAAACTTAACCAAAGGAATGGCCGAGCCTCCTTGACCTAAAGAAGCACTTCTAATCCTATTTATAGGCCCTGTAAGATCCCCGTAGGTCATCTCAGTCATAGAAAAAGATAGGCTTAAGGTCCTTGAGTCTGCACCTGTGTATGCGTAAAGATTTCCACCTCTACCTATAACTTTGTATTTAGAAAATCTAGGTTTCTTAGACTCCCTAATTGTTACGCTTTCTTTAAGGCTTAATACACCTCCTGGGTCAAATCGTAACTTTCCTACTGAGGCTCCTGTTCTAAATGTCATGATTTATTGTTATGGTTGGGTGGTTGCGGGGGGTGGCACCAGCAGCGGCATGAGTTGAATAATATCGTTTATATTATCTGGGTCAGTGAGATTTGGGTTGGCGTTATTAGCGGGATCATTGACGAAATCCTCAAGCATCCGAGCAAGTTGTGCAAGATGTTGTCCCATGGCGTTATTACTGCTTTCTCGTAGAAATTCAGAGATAGCAATGAGGGCTCTACCAGTATCGGAATTATCAGTAATAGCCCCCGCATCGGGACCCCCCGCTCTCCCAGCAACTATATCTGGAGTCGCTAACCCTGCTCTGATTCTGGCGGTATCTACGTCTGGATTAGCAGCTTCTATTCCAACTAAAAGAGTAGAAATTGCGGAAGTAAGGCTTGGGATTAAAGTATTTACTATTAAATCGTTAAACTGTGAAAATCCAGACAATACAGGTCCTAAGGGAGATCCACTTCCAACTCCTACGTTGAAAACAGATTTTATTTGATCAAGCAATGTTCCAAAAGATTCAGAAAAGTCTTGAGCAAAGTCTAAAATATTGTCACCCTCTGTAAGAGGCCCCACAATGAACTCATTAAGTGCCTCTGCAACAGGAAAAACTATCTGTTGCTCAAAGCTATCGAACAAAGCTACAGCATTCCTCTCTTGAAGATCACCTAATTCATGAGCCTGTTTTCTTATTTCATTGAATAGTTCTTCATTCTTTGTAAGGATTGTTGATGCTGTGTCCCCAACCTCTAAGCCTCCTAGTCTAGCGGCTCCTACTCCTTGTTCTGCATTTTTAACAGCAGTAATGAAGCCCATTACCGCAGGACCTAAAGGACCAAAAGCCTCCTCTAGCATTTGAATCTGCTGTCTTATGTCTGTACCAGGACCTCCCCCGAACTTATCGAGTTCAAGACCTGCTGCTGTTATCTTCTCTTTCAGCATCTCGTATGCTGCTGCGGGATCAGAGGCTGATAAAGCAACTAAATCATTTATCCAGCCCATCTCAATCCCCATGAGGCTACCACCCTGAATGCTGGAAGCTTTTGTTAACTCAGCAATAAGTGCGTTAAATGCTCCCATTCCTGCCTCTCCTAAATCTTGTCCCGCAATGGTACCCAATTTCATTAAGCTCTGACCCAAGCCATCTATCATTGCAGCAGGTTTTAACGCAGCGGCAGTCTCAGAGAGACCTCTTACTAATGCTTCTGTGGTTATGGATTGTGATGCAGTAGATTTCATTATCTCATCTTGTAAAACATCAATGGCATCCTGCGTCAAGAATAAAGATCTGCCCATAGACGCAAAACCTTTTACTAGAGCTAAACCTGCGGCTCCTTGCAATCTAAGCTGAGTTGCTAACTTAAGAGAAGACTCCATGTTAGCCCCTATACCAAACTGGAACAGTCCAATGGCTGTGGACATCTTCTCATCTATGTTTCCTGGAATTTCATCAAAACCAGCAATGTTTGATTCTAGTGCGCCAATAAGAGAGGCTCTTTGGGTTCCCATAGCAGTAGTTTGTTGCTCCTGCTTATGGACAGCCTCAACTGAGTCATTAAAAGCTTTAACCATTGGACCAAAGCCGATCTCAAACCCTGTTGTCATATTAACAATCGAAGTTTGGAGTCTCGCAATGCTGGTAACTACTCCTGCTCCCGTTGTCGCTATAGTCGTTGCGGCTCCGACAGTATTGGCACCTAAGGATGTAAGGGATTTTATTAGCTCTAATATTGGATTCATTAAGTCTGCTCCTCAGGGTTCTGAACATCAAACATATTTTTTAGATCATCTTGCAGTTGTTGTTCTTCCGATTTTTCTATTCGTCTAATATGCTCCATTCTACCTAAAATATATGTTCGGTAATTATCCTCTGGTAGAGCGGTTCTTCTATTACTATATAGATTGTCTATGACCTTTTGCGAAAAGAAAGAAGATAGAGGAATTTTTACTGCACTTACTAACTCATTACCTGTACGCGCTTCTTTTGTTACAGGCTTAACAATAAGAGCCATGGTGATTCCTGAGTCCCCTAGCTTATGGTATTTGAAGAATATTATGTCCCCTACTTTAAGAGATGATCCATTGCTGGGTAGTCTAGTAAGGTCGTACCGCATGCTTTTCGCATGATTTACTAAAAATTCAAGGATTTTCTTTGAAAAACTGAGCATAGATCGTCTATTAATATATATATAACCTCATTATGAATTCTACACACAATACAGAAATAGATATTATTGATTTTATTGATTTATTAGATACTACATTAAGTCCTTCCTTTGCAGAAAAATGGAGGCATAAATACTCTGAAAAGTTTATAAAGCTCTTTCAGACCAAGATACTTCATGCAGTCTCTAATAGGAAGCCATTAAAGTTAGATAACTTATATACCTACTTAACAAAAAAATGCAAATACTCAAAAGAGCAAGTACTTGATTTTTTTGATAGTATAGAGATAGACCTATACACACCACTTATTGTGGGGAAGCTAACTAAAGCTTCTTAGCTTCTGCTTTTTGTTGTTTAATTTCCTCTAACCTCTTTCCAACTGTAAACGGGTCTGTGAACTCTGGACAGATAGATTTAAAGGCGCACCAGTTGCAGAAATCATTTTGTACTGGTGTGAGGTCAATCTTTTTTGCTTTTCTTATCTTCCAGACCTCATCTCTTACCGTGTTGAGGTAAGCATTAATTTGGGGGACTCCATATGAGACATGTACAAAAGTGTCTGTTATTGGGTAGTAATGAGCAGCAACGATATCAGAGTAGGGAACATTATACATTTTGTGGATAGCATACGTATACCCTCTCATTTGCATATCTTGGTACAAGTCTACTTTATTCTTTTCGCGCTTTGATGTCTTGTAATCAATAATTAAGTAACCCCCATCCTTTCCTTTTATCACTCTGTCGATAATCCCATTTTGTTTAATGTCTTTACCTAGTTCCACCTCATAGACTAACTCAGTGGCGACCGTCTCTTCTAAGCTTGCGTTAAACCTTAGAAAGTTATTAATACATTTCTCTATCTTTGGGATATAGGAATCTTGGAACGAGTAGTTTTCCTTTAAGTTTCCTGCAATCTCGTTTAATTCGTTGAAGGTCGAAGCGTTAACCCCGTCCTCAAATATTTTATGGATGTACGATCCGAAGTGCAGGGCTCCTGTGTTGGTTTTATCCTGCTCTGGGATGTAATCGACGTACTTGTAGCGATATTTCAGCTTACATTGTTGAAAAGTAGAGCGTTTCGACTCTGATATAGTTGATATGAACATAATTGGTGATCCTCAGTTTATTAGAGCATATATTTGCGAAAAGTTTAACGATACAGGGAAATTATCAGCAAATGGGACTGAGTTCATAATGCCATCCCCTTTCTTATATAATGATTGGAAGAAGCACTTCAGTATAAATCTCGACACAGGGCTGTGGCAAGACTTCAAATCTGGGAAAACAGGCAACTTCATCACCCTGTATGCCTTCCTAGAGGGGATCACTCACAATAAAGCCGAATCCTCTATTCTATTAAAAACTTATCTTAATACTAGCTCCGCTCCCGCCCCCAGGCACATCCCAGCAGAGGTCGAGAAGATTTCCCTGGAGCCCATATCTCCTCTTTCTTGCTACTCTGAGGATAAGAAGATAAAAGAAGCGTGGACCGTCCTGTATGAAAGGCATCTGTTTGATTTAAGCAGCGAAGATACCCAGTTTTTCTTTTGCAGAGAGGGCCGATTTGCCAATAGGATCATTATTCCCTTTATAAACAAAGACAATATGTATTTCTTTCAAGCAAGAGCCCTGTATGATTCCATGGAGCCTAAGTATCTTAACCCTCCCTCAGATGTTTATATTAAGAAATCAGATGTGCTGTATCCCTTTAATTACAAGGAAGATTACGTTGTGGTCTGCGAAGGACCCCTTGACGCTTTATCTTTAAAACTACGAGGCGTTAATGCGACCTGTACTTTGGGTTGCCGCATATCTCCCTCACAAATGGATCAGCTTGCTGAGTTTGATGGAAAAGTTATCTTAGGATATGATAACGACAGCGCGGGGAGAAGAGGCGTAGAAGAATTTGATATTCTGCGGAAAGAAAAGAGGATGTCTCCTCCCTATGTCTGCCCTATGCCTCCTGGATACAAGGACTGGAACGAGGCTCACACAGAGGATTTTGACCTAAAATCATGGGTGTCAGAAGAAGCTTACTACTTAGATTTCGAGAAAAAGGTTCTTGACGAGCTACTTAACTAAGAAGTAGGGTAAACGGAGGGCTCACTATTGTTTGGTTAAGAATATTGTACTTAACCGTCACTAAGTAAGGCCCTGTTGGGCTTCCTATGTTTTCTCGCTTCAATTTCTCAGTGGCATTTGCAGTGAGGTTCTTTATTACCTCTGTGTCCCAATTTAAGACCAATGTGTTGTCTGATGTGATGTCAACTAGGCTAGATGTATCAGAATACCCAGAAAGCTCATATTTAGAAGGAAGTATGGGGTTGGTGTCGTTGAACTTTTCTATTTTTACTTGAGCGTCTGTAATAACGGAATCTTTGAAGATATTTTTAATATCTTGCGTTACATTACTGTTTTCTATCGTAGTTTCTGTTGTTATCTTCAAGTTAACTTTAGATCCCAAGGTAACGTGCTTGTTAATTAGTTTATTTCTAGTTTTGAACAGCAGGGGTTCTGTTATGGTAAATAACGTGTCATCATATAAGGTGAAAGTATTGATGAATGTTTTCCACGCACTGTTTTCCGTTACCTTAACAGTCCAAACGTCGATATAATCGGTAGCCGCAGAGGCAGTATTGGTTACTATCGTAGTATCCTGGGTTCTAGCCACACCACTCAGAGAACTACCGAGTAGACCGTCGAGAATAACTCCAAATTCTCCTGTGCTTATTTTATAAACACCACTTACGCTAGAGCATGCCCCACCTAACGCCACATCGCCGTTACTTGTAGCCGCAACACCGTTGTAGTTTACAGACTGGAAGGATGTGTCGGTAGCTACAACACCTGTAGCACTTGCACCGAAGACCATTAAGGCAGAGGCAGTGCTATCAACAAGATTATCCGAATTTAATATCGTGCTAGGTGAGGTGTTTGCGTTTGTTTTAAACACATGGACTGCACTGATAGCGTAAGGGTCAACAAAAGCTCCATCATTGATGAAGAAAGTTCTAAGCATTACCCTTTGAAGAACAGGGGGTCTGTTATGTCTGTCAATTACCTCTACTGTGTTTAATTTCATTTCTTTCGGCCTCTTTTTCGTCCACCAACATCTGAATATAGACCCAACCCTCTGGTCGAGTCATTTTTTTAACATCAGAATGCGAGAACCCTAACTTGCTTACTAATATGTAGGTTTCCCGAAGGATGGAACTCAGATTAATTATTAAATCTAAGTCCCTAAGAAAAAATCCGTTGTAATAGGCATTGCTACCTCTTCCTCATGACCGCAATGAGGACAAGAGAAGATCATTCGAGGATGTAGGCCGTAATCAGAACAGGTCACTTCTTTTACCAAAAGATGTAAGTCTTTAACAGGTAACTTCTTTAATACCTCGGATATGATCTCTTTGTTTGAACACCCATCAATGTCTAAAACAAACCTCCATAAGTGTGAATACAGGTCAGACCCTGTGAGTACTTCCTCATCTTTTGCTTTTGCCATACGGACCACTACTTCTTTTCCTAAAGAAGGAAGTTTCAACTTTCTAGGGTCTGTAAAATCATCAGGGAGTGAGTTTAGGATAAGGTTTTTGTTGATATCTATTTTTATGTCCGAAACTTTCTTACAGTTATTACATGGCATCGTTAATGAGTAACTAGGCCCGTAAGTTGCTTCTCTGATTTTAAATAACACAGCAACCCTATCTATAGAAAGCATTTGCTCTGGTTTTATATTAGAAACACAACGATTTAACATCACTGCAATCGCATCAGCCCCTTTTCTTCTCGCATCTGCAATGGCTCTCTCATCTTCAAAGGTCATTGCTCTAACTGTAATTGGAGCAGTAGGGTCCTCTAGTTCATAAAATTTACACCGACTAGGAACGTCTACTGCTAAGTGTAACTCCTCGGCTGGTAGGTTCTCTAAAATTCTCGCAATCTCTTCTTGTTTTGCATTATTATCCATAAAAAAATCTCCGTATACTCTATGATAGTATAATGATTATTACTGTAGGCACATTAAAATCAAAAATATCCACTGACAACCCTGAGCTACTACGAGCTTTAACTAAGCTATACTCATTCAAAATCCCTGGAAGTGAGTATAGCCCTCAGTATCGGGCCAGAAGGTGGGATGGAAAAAAGCACTTTATTTCTAGAGATGGGTCCTTTATGTCGGGGCTGCTTCCTCGTATTCTTTCTGATTTAAAAAAGATTGAATGCGTTCCCAACATCAAGTATATAGAGGAATCAGAAGAAAAATCAATAAAGGACTACGGGATTGACGGATTCACCTACTACGACTACCAGGAGAGCCTAATAAACAAGGCATTAAGTAAGAAAAGGGGCGTTATAAAGTCCCCAACTGGCTCAGGCAAGACATTAATCATGGCAGGTCTTGTAAAGGCGTTAGAAGGCAGGAAAATGCTATTATTATTTAATGCTAAACAGCTAATAACGCAAACATATGATTTTCTAACAGATACTTGCGGGATTGAAAACGTAGGAATATGCTACGGGGAAGGCTACCAGTACGGTGACATAATGCTGTCTACAGTTCAAAGTATAGAAAAAGTGTTGGACACGCACGGCAAAGAGGTAGAGGTCCTCATGGTGGATGAGTGTCATGAATTTTGTAATGGAAAAATAACTCTACCTGCAATACAAGCATTTCCCAATGCAACTTATAGATTCGGTTTCACAGCAACCCCACCTTCAGATAATATCCCTGAGTACAACCTGGAAGGAGCATTAGGGTCTATAATAGAAGAGGTGGATACCGCTGAACTAGTAGAGAAAGGAAAACTCACTAAACCAATTATTCAAATAATAGAGAGAACCTACTTCAGCAGCGGAATAGACGAATCAATGACATACGATGAGGTGTACGACACTTACATCGTCAACAATGTACAAAGAAATAATATTATACAGGAGATTATAAATGACATCAAAGGAAAACAAGAAAGACCTCGCATACTTATACTTACCAAATCGCTTGATCACGGACGAATTCTTGAGCAAATGCTCAGACCTATTGTGTGGTGTAGATTTCTTGAAGGTGACAACAGCATCGGAGAAAGGTACGAAAGCATATCTAGATTTAGACAACATCCCGAGGCTTCTGTTCTTATTGGGACGAGAATACTACAAACAGGTATTAACATCGAAGAAATTACCCATCTCATCAATGCGCGTTCCCTGAAAGGAAAAATAGCCACTATACAGGCACTGGGCCGTGCGCTCAGAAAACACAACACCAAAGAACACGCTTATATTTACGATTTTTTAGATAAGGAAAAGTATCTATACAAGCACTCTAAAGATAGAATCAAACATTACAAGCAAGAAGGACATTCTGTGACGATATTATGAACAGTAACGTAAAAGTATACGATTATTTATTCGATGGTCAAGAAGACAAGCTAGACTACCTATACACCTTTTTTAAGCAATGTAATAGCAATTGGCAGTTCGATTACATAAAAAAAGAAGAAATAGAAAAGAAGCAGGCCCTAAATTACAAACAGTATGTATATGATATTATTTCAACTGTAGTAAAGCAAATAAATTATCTAGAACCTTCTTTAATTCATGGGTACGAAGCATGGATAAATACAATGCCTCTCGATTCCAAAGGATTAGAATACCATTTTGATTGTGATGAAGGACAGGACGTATTAGTTACACCACTAAAGAGTATTGTAATATACATAGGCCCAAAAAGAGGCATGACTGGTGGATCTTTTGTTTTAGATATATTTGGGGCAACAAAACAAAAAGAATTTAGTTCTATATATGAGGTAAAAGAAGATCTAGATAACGGATGGATTCAAATACCTTTTGAATATGGAAGAGCCGTAATATTTAATCCTACAATACCTCACGCTGTTCTTCCTATAAAAAGAATGGATCCATTTGAATCAAGGATTACATTAACGATTGCCGTATGGGATAAAGAACCTACCATTGTAAGATCATCAAGATAAAACACATTATGCAAAGTAAAAAAAATATAGAAAAGAGCTTTATAAAGCTAACAACGCTAGAGATAAAAGAGTTAAAAAACTTAATAGAGGATATCAATCTACTAATAAAGGCTAACACAATATCTGAGGTAGGCCTACGAACTCTGTTAAATGCTCATAGAACATTAGATAAGTTTAAAGAAAGCTACATTCTTAGATTAATAACAATCTTTAAACAAAATCACATGTTGAGTTAGTTGTCCACTTTAGGAATTTGAATATTGGGATTCTCTAGCTTAAGCTTTAGACCCCAGTTCTCCATATCCCGCTTTGTCCACTGGTCCTCTAAGCTAGTTTCCAACTCATCTAGCTTGTAATGGATTTTACTCAACTGCGTACTGATCCAAACTACACCTCCACAAAGGGCAATCACCATGCCCAGTGGCATTAAAGTCTCTTTTGAGAGTACATGTTTTTTTTCTTGTGTAGTCATTATAATAATCTTTTTAATGTTATTGTGGACCCAGTAATAGCCTTTACGGTATTACCTGAGTTTGAGTCATAGGATATATCTATACTATCTCCTAAAGCAGCGGTAAATATTGCCCTAATTGTTCTTTCCACAGGGTCAACAGTACTGTGAACTCTAGGAATTACAGTTAATACAGCAGTCCCATTTTTATTAACTTTACAGGTAACTAAAGTAGCTCCTCCTTCAAAAGTAATACATCCCATACATTCGTAAGTTCCTGCGGCACTAACATTGAACTGCTTAGACGTATCATTCCATGTGATATCATTACTATCAGAAAGTATTACCGTTGGAGTATTAGAATATCCAACATGTTTTTCGTCAGCGGACGCAGCATCATCTCCTGTAAGGGCAATATACGCAAAAGGGTTAGGGATAGGTAATCTTTGCGTGGTCCCTAAGGTTATACTAGAGGGATTTGTAAACAGGTTAAGAGCAGAGACTGTAGTAGCTGAAAGAGTAGTAGCGGAAACAGTAGTTGCTGATAGGGCTTGGCCCATAGAGGAAGCAAATGTCGCCAAAGAGGATGCTCCTGTACCTCCGTTATCAATAGCTAGTACGTCAGAGTCCGCAAAGATATTTAAGGAACTAGGTGTATTAGATGTATCAAATGCGATGTAAACAGGACTTCTTTCTGAAACCACCTACTCTCCTCCACGAAACAATGTTCCATTTCCCGCACCTACAGAAGCAGAGGGTTGAGATGTTGTATCTTGATACGCTATCATCTCAAAGTGATTCCCATTAGCATGAGCCGCTAGTTTTGCTGGCATTCCCGTCAATTCAGTACTCGATCTAACCAAGTTACCTCCAATCTGTGTAGTTCCACAAAAGAATTGAATAGCCCACCTTGTACCTGCCTCATTATACCTATGCAAAACAACCTCTAAACAGTTACCTTCAGAACCTGTATAATCACCCCCTGGCTTTGCTCTAAAAACAGCTAAAAGCTTCTTATTAGAATCCCTAAAGACAGCATAAGCCTGTCTAGACATCTTTACACGCTTAGATCTTAATGTAGCTGATTTAGGTACTGCCCTTGAGGGAGACCTTAAAGACCGAGGAGACATTTTAGAGAACCTGGGCAATTAATCCCCCTTAATAGAATTTAGATTATCATCAAGTCCGTTAGTGTGCTTAATATTACCGTAGGTAACAAAGTAACGAGTTCTATCTGAACTGTATTGTGAGATCTTTATCGAATGAGCCATATCCTCAGGGCCTAAAAGCATTTCTACTGCGCCTCTGTTTCCAGTACTGGCAACTCCGCAGAATCCACTAGTCTCATAAGAAGAGGTTGCGAAATAAGCTCCATGCGACATACTAGAATCACTCTGGTTACCACTTGCGGGAGGAATACTTGCTGAACTTGCGCCTAGGTTTGCCGTAGTAGTTGACCCACCGAGAGGCTGAACCATGAAGTAGTTATCAACATCAGCCGAAGAGCATTCGACAGAGACGTAATTCCATTTTCTATGGGCCTGATGACCTGTCGTGGCTGAATCATTTAATCGAACAGTAACTCCTGCGTTACTACTAACATCAAGGATCTTCGTGAAGGGTTTAAATGTTTGTCTTGACATTACTATTCATCCTCCTTTGGTTTTGTTGTATCTGGATCTTCTTCAGGGCTGTCGGTCTTCATTCCTAACTGACCTGCTAAATCATCAATTAATCCTTCAAGCTCACTCATTTGAGTTACCATCTCATCAGGAGATTGGTCGGGCTCTGGTACAGGAGGTTTGGCGTTTTGAGCGTCTCCATCTGTCTGTGCCTCCATTCCACCCATAGCCTTTTCAGTAGCGTCTAGATTGGCTTGCCCTTTAGCCTGACCCTCTTTCTCTTTCTTGGCTAGGTTTTCATCTGAGGAATACTGCATGTTCTGCTTCATAACGTCGAAAACATCACCAATTTTCTTTAGATCTTTTCCCACTTTTTTCATATCAACAGAAGTTACATAAGGATTGTCTTTTGGAGCAGCTTTTGCCGCTTCCTCTACCTTGTCTACCAACCCGCTTTCATGTAAGATAGAAAAGATATAATCGTTAATGTCTATACTTTCAACACCTGATTTATACTTTAACATCTCTGACATCTCTGAGAGTGTCTTTCTTTGAACACTACCTTTTGGAGAGATGCGAGAAAGAGTCTCAAAAATAACAACTTGTGTATTTAAAAGACTCTTGAAGGATGCTGGCTCTTTAAGGTTTTGGATATTGATTCCATAATTCTCATTTAATAGATTAATTAGCTGTTTCTTAATTGGCTTTTTAAACTCAAACAATCTTGCAGCGTGTGACCTAACATCTGAGTCAGAGATTCCTACTGTACCATCAAAGTTTATTGAGTTTTTGATTGTTGTGTTTAAAGTAGCTTTAGACACTAAAGCAAGATAGGGCACTTCTTCGATTGCCTCTGCCAAAGCCTCAAGAACAGTCTCATCACTTTCGAAGATCAAGCCAGAAAGCCTTTTAACCGTTTCATTAGTAGCCCAAATTACATCGAAATCCTTTTTAGACTCAAGAAGTTCTTTCTTGACCAACTCTTGCCTACAGATCATATCAAAAACACTGTTAGGAACATTGGGATGCATGTCGTAAGTCGTGTTCTCGGTTAAATACGCATAATCAATACGAGGAACATCGAAGGCAGTAGCAAGTGTGTTAGAAAGACGGCAAGCATTAAAGATTTCAGGAATATCAGTAATAGCTTCTGCATTCTCTGATAGGTAGTTAATCATGCTAGGCGTTATTTCTTGCAACCGTGAGTATTCAGCAGTCTCTAGAATATCAAGCGTCTCATCAAATCTAGCAGATTTTTCATCTAGTTTAGATTTAATAGAATCGAACTGTAGTCTATTGTTCCAAATCTTTAACACATCCTCAAAGTTTGTGTCTGCTTCTTGAATTGCATTGTTTCCTAGATCCTGAACAAAAGAGTGGATTTTATTAGAAACTAAGTTGTCGTAGGCTTCACCACTTTTGTAGGTTTCAGAGTCTGAAACTTCAATATCACTTAAAGACACACGACCTTCATCGAGAGAATAAATTCCCTCAATAATCTTGTCACTTTCTGTGACAAAAGACACTCGTTTGTCTTCTCCCTCAATGAGGAAAAGTGCAACATTTTCCCTTAAAGATCTTCCTAAACACTCAGAGAGCTTAAGAAGCGCGGATACCGTATCATTTCTACTAGAAAATATGTTCATTAACATTAAAAAACTCCATTCATTTGTCTTATATAGTATTTTCAGAAGCCTTTTCTGGCTCCTCTTCATCATTTTTTAGCTTTTCTATTACTCTAGTTAAAGCTTTTTGTTTCCAGTCTAACCCTGATCCCTCTCGTAGCAACTGTTTCTTAGTAATTTCTAAAAAACTTGTTACCATTTCATTAGCAGGTCCTTCTGGAACGGGACCCCCTTCTTCATCTTGAGTAGCGGGGCCAGCAGGACCAGGTGCGGGTCCACCTGCTTGCTGCATTTGCTCTGCTTCCTTCTCTTGATCCTGAGCTAACTTCTGCTCAAGCTCATTAATTTCTTGGTCTGTGTAGTTGTAGTACTCTTTATAAATCTGTGATTTGGGGAATAACTGCAAGGCCTGTACTGCGCCAATCACTTGTGTTTTCTGTAAATCCAGATCCAACTTTCTCTTAGCAAACATATCCGAAGGTTCAGGAAGCTTTATTACCAGATCACTAACAATTGAAGCAGGATACCCCTTTAATTGTAAATGTCTTTTTGCGATAGCCTCTAATCCAATTTCTATAGATTGCTGAACCCTAATAATTGTTCTTGCAAATTTTACGTCTAATTGTGACAGGTTTGCTTTCCTCTCAGGAGACTTATCTTTCTCTACAAGATAATCTTTTGGAACTTTAAGAGCAGCAAGAAGCTTATCTCTAAAGTAGCGAACATCCTCAATTTCACCTAGGTTTTGGGCTCCAGGAAGAGTATCAATCTTAGTGCCTCCATTACCTCGAACAGGAACAAAGAAATCCTCATCCGCACTCATAGGGTTGTACCTTGAATCAATGGTATCGTGCTTTTGATCATAGAACTTTTCTTTCTTAAATTTCTCTTTTAAGCGTTCTATAAACATTTCAGACTTACTCGCTGGAAGGTTACCTACATCAACGTAGAATATCCTTCTCTCAGGAGCCCTTGATAGCCTATAGATAAGCATAGCATCTTCCATGAGCTTTAGAGATCTAAAGGTTCTATGACACAAGGCAGCAATTGATTTCCCATAGGGGTAGAAAGT
>TARA_R110002012_G_scaffold6480_6_pt1 | contig 55402 bp, 42 predicted proteins | sample TARA_R110002012 | Tara Oceans TARA_R110002012 (sample SAMEA4396515) | marine metagenome | biome: Westerlies Biome; feature: [DCM] deep chlorophyll maximum layer (ENVO:01000326); material: water (ENVO:00002006), including particulate matter (ENVO:01000060) such as... | depth 40 m
GTTGGCTCAAAAAGAAATAATAACAATGAGTGCTGGTCGCACTCACTTTTCGTGTTTAAATGAGAAGGTATTCGATCAATAGTAAACTAGTACACTAATAATAACTAAGATTAAATAATTACATTATGGCAAAGGAAACATACGATCGTTCGAAACCCCATTTAAATGTTGGAACTATCGGACACGTAGATCACGGTAAAACAACTTTAACAGCTGCGATTACAAAAGTATTGGCAGATGCGGGTTATTCAGAAGCTTCTGCTTTTGATCAAATTGATAATGCTCCTGAGGAAAAAGAAAGAGGTATAACAATAAACTCTTCACACGTTGAGTATGCTACGGAAAACCGTCACTACGCACACGTTGATTGTCCAGGTCACGCCGATTATGTAAAGAATATGGTAACTGGTGCTGCTCAAATGGACGGTGCTATACTTGTTGTTGCTGCTACAGATGGTCCAATGCCACAAACACGTGAGCACATCCTTCTTGGTCGTCAGGTAGGTATTCCTCGTATCGTTGTATTCATGAATAAAGTGGATATGGTTGATGATGAAGAATTACTTGAGCTTGTAGAGATGGAGATCAGAGATCTTCTTTCTTTCTACGAGTATGATGGAGATAACGGTCCTGTAATTGCTGGTTCTGCTCTTGGAGCATTAAACGGTGAGCAAAAATGGGTTGATACAGTATTAGAGCTTATGGCTGCTGTTGATGCTTGGATCGAAGAGCCACTACGTGAGACTGAAAAGCCTTTCCTTATGCCAATAGAAGATGTATTCTCTATTACAGGTCGTGGAACTGTTGCTACAGGTCGTATCGAAACTGGTATTGCAAACACTGGAGATCCTGTTGAGATCATTGGTATGGGTGCAGAGAAACTTACATCTACTATTACTGGTATTGAAATGTTCCGTCAGATCCTTGATAGAGGTGAGGCTGGAGATAACGCTGGTATCCTTTTAAGAGGTATTGAGAAATCAATGATTTCTAGAGGAATGGTGATTGTTAAGCCAGGATCAGTAACACCACACGCTAAGTTTAAAGCTGAGGTTTATATCCTTAAGAAAGAAGAAGGTGGACGTCACACTCCATTCCACAATAACTACCGTCCACAGTTTTATGTACGTACAACTGATGTAACTGGTAACATCATGCTTCCTGATGGAGTTGAGATGGTTATGCCTGGAGATAACTTAACTATTACTGTTGAGCTTATCCAGCCTATCGCACTTAGCTTAGGTCTTCGTTTTGCTGTCCGTGAAGGTGGTAGAACTGTAGGAGCTGGTCAGGTAACTGAGATATTAGATTAATTCTAGTCTATAGATAAAAAGTAAAGGTGTCTTGTTTTTGCAAGACGCCTTGACTTTTGTTAAGAGGGGTTCTGTTTAGCTTTCGCGAAAGTGTTGCTTGTTGAAATCCTAAGTTTATGAATAATAACGATAATTTCTTTTGAAATTTGAGATTCAAAACTTAAAGTATACGGGATTAGCTCAGTTGGTAGAGCACTGGTCTCCAAAACCAGGTGTCGTGAGTTCGAGTCTCTCATCCCGTGCAACTTAAATTAGCTTTAAGATTAATTTTTAGAGCTAATTTATATTTTGAAAACATTAGAACATCCTAGCGCTTGTTAGATGTTTGTTTAGAAAGAAATAACTATTATGGCTGGATTAATTAATTACGTTCAAGAATCATATAATGAGCTTAGAAACCACGTAACGTGGACGCCGCTTCCAGAAGCGCAACGTCTAATGGTAGTGGTTGCTGTGTTTTCTATAATTTTTTCATTGGCTATTTGGGGTGTTGATACCGTTTTTAGTAATGTGATTAAGTTATATTTTGATAAAGTAGTTGGAACAAATTAATTCAAGCAAGATGGCTAAGACAAGTAACACGAAGCAGTGGTATGTGGTAAGGGCCGTTAGTGGTCAAGAGAATAAAGTAAAGGCGTATATCGAGCAAGAAATTTCTCGTTTAAATCTTGAGGATAGTATTGAAGAGGTGTTAGTGCCTACTGAAAAAGTTATCCAAATCCGTAATGGTAAAAAGGTTAACAAAGAGCGTGTTTATTTTCCTGGATATATAATGGTTAAAGCTAATCTTGGTGGAGAAATTCCTCACATTATTAAGTCTATTAATGGTGTAATTGGTTTTCTTGGTGAGGTTAAAGGAGGAGATCCTGTTCCTTTGCGTAAGTCTGAGGTTAATCGTATGTTAGGTAAGGTGGATGAACTTGCTGTAAAGCAAGACAGTATATCTATACCATTCACTATAGGTGAGACAATCAAGGTGATTGATGGTCCATTTAATGGATTTAACGGTACGGTTGAGAAAGTAAATGAAGAAAAGCGTAAGCTTGAAGTGATGGTGAAGATATTCGGAAGAAAGACTCCGTTAGAGCTTAGCTATATGCAAGTGGAAAAAGTATAAGAGAATAATTGTTACATTAATATATTTTAGATTTTGTTCTATGCTTCCACATTATGAACGGGTCTGTTTAAATTTTTAGAAATGGCAAAAGAAGTAAGTAAGGTTGTTAAGTTACAAGTACGTGGAGGGGCTGCAAATCCTTCTCCACCAGTAGGACCTGCTTTAGGTGCAGCCGGTGTAAACATCATGGAGTTCTGTAAGCAGTTTAATGCTAGAACTCAAGATAAAGCTGGTAAAGTGCTTCCTGTTGCGATAACTGTTTATAAGGATAAGTCTTTTGATTTTGTAATCAAGACTCCTCCAGCAGCAGTTCAATTATTGGAAGCAGCTAAAGTTAAAAGTGGTTCTGGTGAGCCTAACCGTAAGAAGGTTGCAAAAGTTACTTGGGATCAAGTACGTGCAATTGCAGAGGACAAGATGCCTGATTTAAATGCATTTACAATTGATAGTGCAATGAAGATGGTGGCTGGTACAGCTCGTTCAATGGGAATAACGGTTAAAGGTGGAGATGCTCCAGCTTAACAGCTTAAAACAAAATTAAAATGGCAAAATTAACAAAAAAGCAAAAAGAAAATCAGACTAAGATTGAAGCGGGTCAAACCTACAATCTTGCTGATGCTTCTGCTTTAATTAAAGAAGTAAGTAACGTAAACTTTGATCCTTCTGTAGATATTGCTGTACGTCTTAATGTTGATCCTCGTAAAGCTAACCAGATGGTTCGTGGAGTGGTTACATTACCTCACGGTACTGGTAAGGATGTAAAAGTGCTTGCGCTTGTTACTCCAGACAAGGCTGCAGAGGCTCAAGAGGCTGGTGCAGATTACGTAGGATTAGACGAGTACCTTGAGAAAATCAAAGGTGGTTGGACAGACGTAGATGTAATTATTACTATGCCTAGTGTAATGGGTAAATTAGGACCTTTAGGACGTGTCTTAGGACCACGTGGTTTAATGCCTAACCCTAAGACTGGTACAGTTACTATGGATATTGCAAAAGCAGTATCTGATGTAAAAGCAGGTAAGATTGACTTTAAAGTTGATAAGACTGGTATCATTCACGCTTCTGTAGGTAAAGCATCTTTTGATGCTGAGAAAATTGCAGGAAACGCAAGAGAATTAATAACAACATTAGTAAAGCTTAAACCTACTACGGCAAAAGGTGTTTACATAAAGAGTATTTTTATGTCAAGTACAATGAGCCCATCTGTAGAGGTAGATGCTAAGCGATTCGCTACTGACTAGTTCAAATTTTAAATTATGACAAGAGAAGAAAAATCAATAGTAATTAAAGATTTAACTGCGCAGTTAGGGGATAATGTACATATTTATCTTGCAGATATATCTGGTTTAGATGCAGGTACGACTTCTAATTTACGTCGTGCATGTTTTAAAGCAGGAGTTAGTCTAGCAGTAGTTAAAAACACATTGCTTTCAAAGGCAATGGAGGCATCAGACAAGGATTTTGCAGAACTTCCAAGTGTATTAAAAGGAAACACTGCAATCATGTTTGCTGAGACGGGTAATGCACCTGCTAAGGTAATTAAGGAATTTCGTAAGAAATCTGACAAGCCTTTATTAAAAGGAGCATTTATTGAAGAAGCTATTTATGTTGGAGATGACCAACTTGATAGTCTGGTAAATATCAAATCTAGAGAAGAACTTATTGGAGACATCGTTGGATTGCTTCAATCACCTGCTAAGAACGTTGTTAGCGCTCTTAAGTCAAGTGGAGGTAAACTCGCTGGTATTATCAAAACCCTTTCTGAAAAGGAAGGATAAGCAGTACGCACTATTATTTATTATATAACAATTACAATTTTCAAAAACGATAGAAAATGGCAGATTTAAAAGATTTCGCAGAACAATTAGTTAACCTTACAGTAAAAGAAGTAAATGAGTTAGCTACTATTTTAAAAGATGAATACGGTATCGAGCCTGCTGCTGCTGCAGTTGTAGCTGGACCAGCTGGAGCTGGAGCTGAAGCTGCTGAGGAAAAGTCAGAATTTGACGTGATCCTTAAAGCTGCTGGTGGTTCTAAACTTGCTGTAGTTAAACTTGTAAAAGAATTAACTGGAGCTGGACTTAAAGATGCAAAAGAGCTTGTAGATAATGCACCATCTCCTATCAAGGAAGGTGTTTCTAAAGACGAAGCTGAAGCACTTAAAGCTCAATTAGAAGAAGCTGGTGCAGAGGTTGAGCTTAAGTAAGCTTACCATAATAACTAGATAAAGGTTTAGGTTAATTGTACTTCTTCGGAAGTACGATTATACCTAAACCATTTGTCGTATAAGATGGTTACCTTTTTTTGTAACTCGATATTTACTTGATTTTAATCGTACATAATAAATCATATTTAAACTTGCTAAGGGGCAAGTTTAGTTCTAATCAAATTCCGTTCGTTGATGATGCAAGATGCAAAACAAGGAGAAAGAATCAGTTTCTCATCGGTAAAGAATAGACCTGATTATCCAGACTTTTTGGATATTCAAGTAAAGTCTTTCCAAGATTTTTTCCAACTGGAAACAAAGTCTGATGAGAGAGGTGATGAGGGTCTTTATAATACTTTTCTCGAGAACTTCCCAATTACAGATACTCGTAACAACTTTGTACTCGAGTTTTTAGATTATTTCGTTGATCCACCAAGATACTCTATTCAAGAGTGTATTGAGCGTGGTCTTACATATAGTGTGCCTTTAAAAGCACGTCTAAAATTATACTGTACTGACGAAGAGCACGAGGATTTTGAAACTATTGTACAAGATGTATATCTAGGTACAATTCCATACATGACTCCTAGCGGAACATTTGTGATCAATGGCGCAGAGCGTGTTGTTGTTTCTCAACTACACCGTTCACCTGGAGTTTTCTTTGGACAATCGTTCCACGCAAATGGGACAAAATTATATTCTGCCCGAGTAATTCCTTTTAAAGGATCTTGGATAGAATTTGCGACAGATATTAATAGCGTTATGTACGCATATATCGATCGTAAAAAGAAATTACCTGTTACTACACTTTTCCGTGCAATCGGTTTTGAAAGAGATAAAGATATCCTTGAAATCTTTGACCTTGCAGAAGAAGTAAAAGTTTCTAAAACAGGATTAAAAAAATATTTAGGTCGTAAGCTTGCTGCACGTGTTCTTAACACATGGCATGAAGACTTCGTAGATGAAGATACTGGTGAAGTTGTTTCTATCGAGCGTAACGAGATTGTGCTTGACCGTGATACTGTATTAGAAAAAGAGCACGTAGAAGAAATTCTTGAAGCTGGAGCTAAGACCGTATTACTTCACAAAGAAGATAATCAGCAGGCAGATTATGCGATTATCCATAATACACTACAAAAGGATCCAACAAACTCTGAAAAAGAGGCTGTTGAACATATTTATAGACAACTACGTAATGCTGAACCGCCAGATGAGGAAACAGCACGTGGTATTATTGATAAATTATTCTTCTCAGACCAACGCTATAATTTAGGTGAAGTAGGTCGTTACAGAATGAATAAAAAATTAGGTCTTGATATTGAGATGGATAAGCAAGTGCTTACTAAGCTTGATATTATTACCATTATTAAGTATTTAATTGAGTTGATTAATGCAAAAGCAGAGATTGATGATATTGATCACTTATCAAACCGTCGTGTACGTACAGTAGGTGAGCAATTATCTGCACAGTTTGGTGTAGGTCTTGCGCGTATGGCTCGTACTATTCGTGAGCGTATGAACGTTCGTGATAACGAAGTTTTTACTCCTATTGACTTGATTAATGCAAAGACATTGTCTTCTGTTATTAATTCTTTCTTTGGAACAAACCAGTTATCACAATTTATGGATCAAACCAATCCTCTTGCAGAGATAACGCACAAGCGTCGTCTTTCTGCTCTTGGACCTGGAGGTCTATCTCGTGAGCGTGCTGGATTTGAGGTACGTGATGTTCACTATACTCACTACGGACGACTATGTCCAATTGAAACACCAGAGGGACCAAACATTGGTCTTATTTCATCTCTTGCAGTATATGCAAAGGTGAATAACATGGGATTCATTGAGACTCCATATAGAAAAGTAGAAAACGGTAAAATCGATCTAAAATCTGAACCACTTTATTTAAGTGCAGAGGAGGAAGAAGGGATGTTAATTGCACAAGCAAACAACCCGATGGATGATAGTGGGGCAATTACTGAAGAAAAAGTAATTGCACGTATGGAAGGAGATTTTCCTGTTGTAGATCCTGATACCGTACACTATGCAGATGTCTCTCCTAACCAGATTGCATCTATATCTGCATCTCTTATTCCATTCTTGGAGCATGATGATGCAAACCGTGCACTGATGGGATCAAACATGATGCGCCAGGCAGTACCACTTATTATGGCAGATGCGCCTATCGTGGGAACAGGTCTGGAACGTCAAGTAGCTACAGACTCTAGAGTACTTATTAACGCAGAAGGTGCGGGTACTGTTGAGTATGTAGATGCAAACATGATTACTATCAAGTATGATCGTACTGAAGATGAGCGTTTAGTTAGCTTTGACGAAGATTCTAAATCATATAACCTTATTAAGTTCCGTAAAACGAACCAAGGAACAAATATCAACTTGAAACCTATTGTAAAAGTAGGTGATAGAGTAGAAAAGGGTCAAGTATTATGTCAAGGGTATGCTACCGAGAAAGGGGAGCTTGCACTAGGACGTAACATGAAGGTTGCCTTCATGCCTTGGAAAGGATATAACTTTGAGGATGCAATCGTAATATCTGAAAAGGTAGTACGTGATGATATCTTTACTTCTATTCACATTGATGAGTATTCTCTTGATGTGCGTGATACTAAGTTAGGAAACGAAGAGCTTACTAATGATATCCCTAACGTTTCTGAGGAAGCTACTAAGGATCTTGATGAGCACGGAATGATCCGTATAGGAGCAGAGGTAAAACCTGGAGATATATTAATAGGTAAGATTACTCCAAAAGGAGAATCTGATCCTACTCCAGAAGAAAAACTTTTACGTGCAATCTTTGGAGACAAAGCTGGTGATGTAAAAGATGCTTCTCTTAAAGCTTCTCCTTCTTTACATGGTGTGGTTATCAATAAGAAATTGTTTGCAAGAGCAATTAAAGATAAGCGCAAGCGTGCAAAGGATAAAGAAGACATCGCTGTTCTTGAAAATGAGTATGACGATAAGTTTGACGATTTACAAGCTGTAGTAATTGAAAAATTATTTAAGCTAGTAAACGGTAAAACTGCTCAAGGTGTTATGAACGATCTAGGTGAAGAAGTTCTTCCTAAAGGAAAGAAATTCACACTTAAGATGCTTAACTCTGTAGAAGATTACACGCACCTTACACAAGGTACTTGGACTACAGATGACAAGACTAACACGCTTATAGCAGATTTATTACACAACTATAAGATTAAAGAAAACGATCTACAAGGAAACTTACGTCGTGAGAAATTTACAATTTCTGTAGGAGATGAATTACCAGCTGGTATCATCAAACTTGCAAAAGTGTACATTGCTAAAAAACGTAAGCTTAAAGTAGGTGATAAAATGGCAGGACGTCACGGTAACAAAGGTATTGTTGCTCGTATCGTTCGTCAAGAGGATATGCCATTCCTTGAGGATGGAACTCCAGTAGATATCGTTCTTAACCCACTTGGTGTACCATCTCGTATGAACATCGGGCAGATTTATGAAACGGTACTAGGATGGGCTGGTCAAAAATTAGGAAGAACGTATGCGACGCCTATTTTTGATGGAGCTACACTAGATCAGATTAATGCACTTACTGATGAGGCAGGTATTCCACGTTTTGGACATACTTACTTATATGACGGAGGTACGGGAGATCGTTTTGATCAACCAGCAACAGTAGGAGTTATCTACATGCTTAAACTAGGACACATGGTAGATGATAAAATGCACGCGCGTTCTATCGGACCATACTCTCTTATTACGCAACAACCTCTTGGAGGTAAGGCGCAGTTTGGAGGTCAACGTTTTGGTGAGATGGAGGTTTGGGCTCTTGAGGCATATGGAGCTTCGGCAACATTGCGTGAGATCTTAACTGTAAAATCTGATGACGTGATTGGTCGTGCTAAGACGTATGAAAGTATTGTAAAAGGAGAGCCTATGCCAGAGCCGGGACTTCCTGAATCTTTCAACGTATTAATGCATGAGCTTAAAGGACTGGGACTAGACATTCGTCTAGAGAATAAGTAAATGGTTTTTGGAAAGCGGAGTCTTTTGAGGTTCCGCTTTCGCGAAAGCGTAACAATAACCATTCACAACAATAATTAATTCGACATATACAGAATTATGGCAAGAAATAATGATAATGTACAACAGCCGAAGTTTAATGCTATCTCGATCGGTCTTGCGTCTCCAGAATCTATTCTAGGGGCATCAAGAGGAGAAGTTTTAAAGCCGGAAACAATAAATTACCGTACGCACAAGCCAGAGCGTGACGGGTTGTTCTGTGAGCGTATTTTTGGTCCTGTAAAGGACTATGAGTGTGCTTGTGGTAAATACAAAAGAATACGCTACAAAGGGATCGTGTGTGATCGTTGTGGTGTTGAAGTAACAGAAAAGAAAGTACGTCGTGATCGCGTGGGACACATTAATCTTGTGGTTCCTGTTGCACACATTTGGTACTTTAGATCGTTACCTAACAAAATAGGTTACTTACTTGGTCTTCCATCTAAGAAATTAGATATGATCATTTACTACGAGCGTTATGTGGTTATACAACCAGGTATTGCAAAGAGTGAAGAAGGTGAGGAGCTTAACAAGATGGATTTCTTAACAGAAGAGGAGTATTTAAATATACTTGATAGTCTTCCTCAAGAAAACCTATATCTTGATGACGAGGATCCAAACAAATTTATCGCCAAAATGGGTGCTGAATGTTTGATCGACCTTCTTAAAAGAATTGATCTTGATGAGCTTTCTTATGAGTTACGTCACAAGGCAAATAATGAGACGTCTAAACAACGTAAAACGGAGGCGCTTAAACGTCTTCAAGTTGTAGAAGCACTTCGTGATTCAAACAAGAATCGTGAGAATCAACCTGAGTGGATGATTATGAAGGTTGTACCTGTAATTCCACCAGAATTACGTCCACTAGTACCACTAGATGGAGGTCGCTTTGCAACATCAGATTTAAATGATCTTTACCGTCGTGTAATCATACGTAACAACCGTCTTAAGAGATTGATGGAAATCAAGGCTCCTGAGGTAATTTTACGTAATGAGAAGCGTATGCTACAGGAATCTGTAGATTCACTTTTTGATAACACACGTAAGTCATCTGCAGTAAAAACAGACTCTAACAGACCATTAAAGTCTCTTTCTGATTCTTTAAAAGGTAAGCAAGGGCGTTTCCGTCAAAACTTACTTGGTAAGCGTGTGGATTATTCAGCACGTTCTGTAATTGTTGTTGGACCTGAGCTTAAATTGTTTGAATGTGGTATTCCTAAGGGAATGGCTGCCGAACTTTATAAGCCATTTGTAATCCGTAAGCTTATTGAGCGTGGGATTGTAAAGACAGTAAAATCTGCAAAGAAAATAATAGACAAAAAAGAGCCAGTAGTTTGGGATATTTTAGAGAATGTTCTTAAAGGACATCCTATCCTCCTTAACCGTGCTCCTACGCTTCACCGTCTAGGTATACAGGCTTTCCAGCCTAAACTTATTGAAGGTAAAGCAATACAGTTACACCCATTAGTATGTACAGCATTTAACGCCGATTTTGACGGTGACCAGATGGCAGTACACTTACCATTGGGACCTGAAGCGATACTTGAGGCGCAGCTATTAATGCTTGCTTCTCATAATATCTTAAACCCTGCAAACGGTGCTCCAGTAGCAGTACCTTCTCAGGATATGGTATTAGGTCTTTACTATATGACAAAGGCCAGAAAATCGACTCCGGAATTTCACGTAAAAGGAGAAGGAATCACTTTCTACTCAGCAGAAGAGGTAAACATTGCCTACAATGAAAAGCGTGTAGATATTAATGCTATTATTAAGATCCGTGCTAAGGATTTTAATGAAAATAAAGAGCTTGTTTATAAAGTAATGGAGACGACTGTAGGTCGTGTGCTATTTAACGAAGCTGTGCCAGAAGCTGCTGGATATATTAACGAAGTATTGACTAAGAAGTCTCTTCGTGATATTATCGGTGGTATTCTTAAAGTGACTAGTGTACCTGTAACAGCAGATTTCCTTGACCGTATCAAAACGATGGGTTATGGATTTGCATTCCGCGGTGGACTATCATTCTCTCTTGGAGATATTATTATCCCGAAGGAGAAGCAGGAAATGATTGATGATGCAAACGAGCAAGTGGAAGGTATTACTGGATCTTATAACATGGGTCTTATTACTAACACAGAGCGTTATAACCAAGTTATTGATGTATGGACATCAACAAACGCGACTCTTACGGAGCTTTCTATGAAGCGTATCCGTGAGGATCAACAAGGGTTTAACTCGGTGTATATGATGCTTGACTCTGGAGCACGTGGATCTAAGGAGCAGATTCGTCAGCTTACTGGTATGCGTGGTCTTATGGCAAAACCTAAAAAATCTAACGATGGAGGTGGTGCTATTATTGAAAACCCTATTCTTTCTAACTTTAAGGAAGGTCTTTCAATTCTTGAGTACTTTATTTCTACGCACGGTGCACGTAAAGGTCTTGCAGATACCGCCCTTAAAACGGCAGATGCAGGTTACTTAACACGTCGTCTAGTAGATGTATCACAAGATGTTATTATTAATAGCACAGATTGTGGTACGTTAAGAGGTGTAGAAGTAGGAGCTCTTAAGAAAAACGAAGAAATCATTGAGAAACTAAGCGCACGTATCGTGGGACGTACATCATTAAATGATGTAATTAATCCACTTACAAACGAGGTAATCGTTGAGGCTGGTGTTGAGATTGATGATGACATAGCAGATCTTATAGGTGCTGCACCAATAGAAACTGTAGAGGTTCGTTCTGCGCTTACTTGTGAGGCTAAGAAAGGAATTTGTGTGAAATGTTACGGTCGTAACCTAGCAACCAATAAAACGGTGCAAATGGGTGAAGCTGTAGGAGTAGTAGCAGCACAATCTATTGGAGAACCAGGTACACAGCTTACACTTCGTACGTTCCACGTAGGAGGGGTAGCAGGAGGTGTGTCTGAGGATTCTAGTGTAACAGCTAAATTCCCTGGACTACTTGAGATCGAAGATCTTAAAACTGTAACTGGACAAGATAACGAAGGAAACGATGTTCAAATCGTAATCTCTCGTACATCTGAAGCAAAAGTATCTGATCCTAAAACGGGTATCACATTAAGTACAAATACAATTCCTTACGGTTCACAAATATTTGCCAGCTCTGGTGATAAAGTGAAAGCTGGAGATGTAATCTGTAAGTGGGATCCATTTAACGGTGTAGTTATTTCAGAATTTGCTGGAAAAATTAAGTTTGAGTCTATTGAGCAAGGTATTACGTACCGTGTAGAAACAGATGAGCAAACAGGTTTCCAAGAAAAAGTAATATCTGAATCTAGAGATAAGAAGAAGATACCAACATTGATTATTGAGGATAGCAAAGGAAACGCGCTACGTTCTTACAACTTACCAGTAGGAGCTCACCTTATGATTGATGATGGAGATAAAATTAAAGAAGGTAAGATTCTTGTAAAAATACCTCGTAGGTCTGCAAAGGCTGGCGATATTACAGGGGGTCTTCCACGTGTAACTGAGTTGTTTGAAGCACGTAACCCATCTAACCCAGCAGTAGTATCTGAGATAGACGGTGTGGTTTCATTCGGTAAAATCAAACGTGGTAACCGTGAGATAATCGTAGAGTCTAAGCTTGGAGAAATCAAGAAGTACTTAGTGAAGTTATCTAATCAGATTCTAGTTCAAGAAAATGATTATGTACGCGCAGGTATGCCACTTTCTGATGGATCTGTGACACCTAATGATATTCTTAATATCAAAGGGCCGTCTGCAGTACAGCAGTACCTAGTAAACGAAGTACAAGAAGTATATCGTCTACAAGGGGTGAAGATTAACGATAAGCACTTTGAAGTTGTTGTGCGCCAGATGATGCGTAAAGTACGTATACAAGATCCAGGAGATACTATCTTCCTAGAGAATCAATTGGTACACAAAGCAGACTTCATTGAAGAAAATGATGCAATGTACGGTATGAAAGTCGTAGAAGATGCAGGAGAATCTGAGAGCCTTAAACCAGGTCAACTCGTTTCACCACGTGAGCTTCGCGATGAGAACTCTTTACTTAGAAGAGAAGATAAGAATCAAGTTACAGCTCGTGATGTAAGTCCAGCTACAGCTTCTCCTATCCTTCAGGGTATTACAAGAGCATCGTTACAGACTAAGTCATTTATCTCTGCAGCATCATTCCAAGAGACAACAAAAGTATTGAACGAAGCTGCTGTAAGCGGTAAGATTGATTACTTAGAAGGTCTTAAGGAGAATGTTATTGTAGGTCATAAGATTCCAGCAGGAACGGGAATGCGTCGTTACGATAATATACTCGTAGGAAGCAAAGAAGATCTTGAGAATATGATGACTGAAAAACAAGAAGTGAATTACAACTAGTATGTAGTTTGAGTTTTTTAATTTTTAAGAAACAAAAGCTTTAATAATTTTAAAACCCGTTCAGCAATGCTGAACGGGTTTTTTATTTTAATATAACTAATCACATTGCTTAGATGGAGTTCAATATTTTGTGTTGAGATAAATGCTCATTAGACTATTTACGCTTTCGCGAAAGCGTACTAATACTTACACTTTATAGTTGTATTTGAAGCAGCACCATGTCTTAGTGTATCGCAACATATGATAACCATTAACCATTCATTATGTAAAGCTACTATATAGATATGAAAAGCGTCTTGCGAAATCACTTATCAAAATATAAGAAGATTTGTGGGAGCTTGTAGGTATAATAATAATATGAACAATATATGAATGATCATCAATTCAAGTGCTACTAGACGCAACTAGTGCTTTTAGTAACTAGTTTTAGTTTTTGGTCTTTAATTTATGTAATGGGACTAGAACGTGCTGTATTGAACAAATATTAAACGCTTTTAGGCAAAAGTGTGAGGATTTCTTTTGATTTCCTTTTAACATAAACAAAATGTTAATATTTAATCGTAAATTTCTTAAACAAAACTTAATTTGAGATATTAAGCATATCTTCGAATTCTTTTTTTAGTAATTTTTTTTAGTTTTAACCCCTACTTTTTTGAAAAACTCACAAAATAAGAAGCATATTATTGTAGCTGTAGGAGCCAGTGCTGGCGGCCTAGAGGCACTCAATGCTTTTTTTAATAATGTAGTTGAAAATTACGATTACAGTTATATAATCATACAGCACTTGTCTCCAGATCATAAAAGTCTCATGGCAGAATTGCTGTCTAAAAAAACAAATGTTCCTATTATTGCGGTTACTAATGACTCTGAAATAAAGCGGAGTCATATTTATGTGATACCTCCTTCAATGAATCTTATTATTGAAAATGGGCACCTCATATTATTAGACAAACCAGTAGCCAAAACGCTCAATCTTCCTATAGATTTATTCATGAGTTCCCTTGCAGAAGCTTATGGAAAGGAAGCCGTAGGCGTTATATTGAGTGGTACAGGTAGTGATGGTACAAAAGGCGTTCAAGCTATCAAAGAACATGGAGGAGTCGTACTTGTACAACAGCCAGATGAGGCTAGCTTTGATGGGATGCCTACAAGCGCTATAAATAGTGGTGATGTAGACTATATTGTGCCAGCAGGAGAAATGATAGATGAAATACATCGCTATTTTAATAATGAGGATGCGTTTAATTTTAAGGACGATATTTCTACAGAAGATAATGAACGTTTGCGTTCCATTTTAAATATACTCCATACTAATACTAATATAAATTTCAATTACTATAAGCGTCCTACGATTCTGAGACGAACAGAAAGGCGTATGCAAAACCTTAAAATGGGTAGTTTTGATCAATATATAGCATATCTCAAAATTCATCCAGAAGAGGTTTCTGTGTTATATAAAGAGTTTTTAATAGGAGTCACAAAATTTTTTAGAGATACAAACGCGTGGAATTTACTAGAAGCGGAGACCATACCAGGTATTGTAAGAAATAAAAGGGATGGAGATACTATAAAAGTTTGGGATGTGGCTTGCTCTACAGGAGAAGAGGCATATTCAATGGCGATGCTTTTTCAAGAAGAAATTGATCGTCAGGAAAAGGATATAAAGCTCAAAATATTTGCTACAGATATTTCTGAAGAGCACATAGCACTTGCATCTCAAGGGGTTTTTAGTAATACAATCGTTCAGAGTGTTTCTCCTAGTAAATTACAGAAGTACTTTGTTAAAGATGGAGAAGAATATAAGGTTGCTAAAGATCTTAGAAAGAAAATTATTTTCTCTAATCATGATATTTTAAAAGACCCTCCATTTAAAAATATGGATATGGTCTCATGCCGTAATCTTTTGATTTACTTAAAGCCAGAGGTGCAAACAGCGGTATTGCATACATTACACTACGCATTAAAACTTAATGGGTTTTTGTTTTTAGGTTCAAGTGAGTCTATAACGGCATTGCGTAACTCCTTTGAGACAATCAACGGGAAGCTTAAAATTTTTAAGAATATACATCCTTCGGAGAGATTGCATAGTGAGTTACTTACTTCAAATGCAGATAAGAGTAACTTCATGCTTTCGCGAAAGCAGAAAAAAACGGTAATTCACAAGAAAGAAACATTTACCAATGATATTAAAATGAGTATAAGCAATGTGCTTTTATCTCAATTTGATACTGCTAGTGTATATGTCGATGCAGACTTTAAAGTACTAGATGCTTTAGGTTCTTTTTCTAAGTATGCACAATTACCAGAAAGCGGTTTTTCTTTAGACTTACTAAAGATGCTTCCTGATAATTTGAAAACGGCAGTAAACTCGGCCGCGAGAAAAGCAAAGCGTTCTAAAAAAGACTTTATTTACAACGACGTGATTACCCCAAAGGCAGGTGCCGATACCGTTGTTAATGTATTGGTAAAGCCTGTTTTTCAAAATAACACGAGTGACTGTAACTATGTAGTCACCTTTATTGAAAAGGAATTGAACCCAGATGCAGCTGTAGCTCGTGGTACAATGAATCTCGCGGTAGCTCCAGACGAGCGTATTAAAGACCTCATAGACGAGATAGAAGAAACAAGAGGAGAGCTTAAAAAAGCACTAGAGGATGCAGAGACTAGTAATGAAGAATTACAAACGCTCAATGAAGAGTTACTTGCCTCAAATGAAGAATTGCAGAGCACAAACGAGGAGTTGCAGAGTGTAAATGAAGAGTTGCATACTGTAAATGTGGAGCATATTGAAAAAATGGATGATCTCGCATTGCTTAACGCAGATATGGACAATATTCTTAATAGTACTCAGATAGCCACAATTTTTCTAGATAGGCAACTTACAATTAGAAAATTTACACCTTCCATACAAGAACATTTCAAGTTAATGAAGCAAGATGTAGGGAGACCTATAGATCACTTCTTAACCCAGTTAGGAACAGGGAGAAAATCGTCACTTAGAAGTAAGATTGAAACTGTGATGAGCACAGGTGAGGTAAATGAAACACAAATTGATAAAAAAGGTGGACGCTCTTATATACGACGTATTTCTCCTTTTTATACAGGGACTAATAAAATAGAAGGATCTGTAATCACCTTTGTAGACATTACCAAAACGGTGGATTCACAAAAGAAATTAAAAGAAAGCCAGCAGAAGTTTAAAGATTTTTATGAAAATGATCCTGTGATGCACGTTAGTGTAGATCCTTCTACAGGACGTATTGTAGAATGTAATAAAATTTTCATCGAGACGCTTGGCTTAAATTCTCGTAGCGAAGTTGTAGGCAGGCGTATATTTGATTTCTATACAGACGATTCTAAGGCTAAAGGCCTTGGTCTCTTGGATGAGATTCAAAGAACTGGAGTGATAGAAGGTGAGCAAATGACCCTTATAAATACAGAAGGTAACGAGATTCCTATTATTCTTAATTCTGAGCTGGTGATTCCAGAAGAAGGTAACTCGTACTCGCGTTCTACCTTAATAAATATATCAGATCTGCAGCGTGCACAGCAGTTAATGTATGATAAGAATGAAGAGTTACAACGCATTAATACAGACCTAGAACAGTTTGTATCTATATGTTCACATGACTTACAAGAACCTTTGGGTACGATACGCTTTAGTAGTGATGTTATTCTAAAGAAATTTGGAGATGATCTAGACCCTAAGGCTGCCGAATACTTGGGTTACATCTATGGTGCAGCAGGTAGAATGGCAAACCAAATCAAAGGACTTCTAGAGCATAGCCGCATAGGGCAAGAACTAGAGCGCACTGAAGTAAATGTTCAAGAACTACTAGAGATTGTAAAGTATGATCTCGGCAAAAGACTGAGAGAGTGTGGAGGTAAAATACATCTTAGTAAAATGCCTACTATCCAGGCGTATAATACGGAATTGAGATTATTGTTCCAGAACTTAATAGGTAACTCACTCAAATATTCAAAGCCAGATGTAAGTCCTGTAGTACGTATTTCATCTTTTGAAGATGAAGGGTACTGGACCTTTGTGATTAACGACAATGGTATAGGTATAGCCGAAGAAGATCTTGACCATGTTTTTAAAATTTTTGGTCGTGCATCCACCCAGCATAAATATGAAGGTACTGGTGTAGGTCTTGCACACTGTGAGAAAATTGTAAAACTTCACGATGGCTCAATATGGGTAGACTCTCAGTTAAATGTAGGTAGTACATTTTATTTCAAAATTAAAAAATAAGTAAACTATGGGGAGTCCATCTGCTTTATATCCAAAAAAGATTGACCTAACTAATTGTGATAAAGAACCTATACATCTCATAGGTCGTATACAATCTCATGCGATGCTTTTTGTGATAGATAGCTCATCTTTTGAGATATCACACATATCTGAAAATGTGATTTCTACGCTTTCGCGAAAGCGTGAAGAGTTTTATTCTAAGCGTCTTGAAAATGTGTTGGGACAAAATGGTACACTTATAGAAACATATATAAAAAGTAAAAATAAGACCTCTCTAGAAGTAACTATTGATGATAAACGTTATGTAGTAGTCACTCACCACAACAATCAATTAGTATATATAGAATTAGAGCCCATACAACAGCAAGAAAGTGCTCAATACATGCAACGCCAGTTATCTGAAATTATATCAGATTTAAGTGAGGCTGTTTCTGTCTCTGCAATGTGCGATAAAACAGCAAGACTCATTAAGGGTTTTACTGCATATGATCGTGTAATGATATACAAATTTGACGAAAACTGGAACGGTAAGATTATATCTGAGGCTCGTGAAGAGCACCTTGATAGCTGGATAGGCATGCATTACCCAGCGACAGATATACCACAGCAAGCACGTAAACTGTTTTTAAAACAAGGCGTGCGTATCATTGCAGATGTTTCATCACAGACGGTTCCCGTTTATGCAAAGCCTAGTGCAGAAGATGAGCCAATAGATTTAGGTCTTTGTGAGTCTCGAGCATCGTCTCCTATACACATAGAGTATTTGGAGAACATGAAAGTGGGAGCAACACTTACAGCAGCAATTGTGAGTGATGGAGAATTATGGGGGTTAATAGCGTGTCATCATTATAGTCCTAAGTTTGTAAACTATTATCAAAGACAAACGGTTAAATTTTTAACCCAGGTATTTTCTACGCAGCTCACATTAAGAGCGTCAAATGAAGTGCTCAGCCGTATTAACGCAACCTCTGCTATACGAGCTAGCCTTGTAGAGCAAATGAGTGATGGATGGGACGTGGCAAATGGTTTGACACAGAAGTCTACATCAATGCTCACTATTACAGAAGCTACGGGTGGAGCAGTGTTTTTAGAAAATAATGTGTCCACTGTAGGAGAGACCCCCAGTAATGAAGAAATTACAGCCTTAATAGACTGGATATATGACACACAGATGGGCGATATATATACCACTCAAAATATTGCAGAAGAGTATGATAAGGGGGCGGCTTTCGCCAAAATAGGCTCGGGATTACTTTGTGTTTTTATTGCAAAAGGAGAAAAGGATTGTCTTCTCTGGTTTAAACCAGAACTTAAACAAGTTATATCCTGGGGAGGAAATCCAGAAAAAGCAATGGAAGAAAAGGCGCAAAAACTAAGCCCTAGGAAATCTTTCGAAAAATGGAATAAAGAGCAAGTAAATACATCGCTTCCTTGGAAAGATTATGAAATAGCTTCTGCACAAGCACTCAAAACTAGTATTTCGAATATTATTATAAGTAGGTATCAAGAGGTAAAACTTCTTAACGATAAACTTAAAGAAGCTTATAAAGAGTTAGAATCTTTTAGCTACAGTGTGTCTCATGATTTGAGGTCTCCTTTGCGTGGTATAGATGGTTTTGCACAAATAATTAAAGAAGATTACTTTGAAACGCTGGATGAATACGGGCAAAAAGCCATTCAGACAATCATCGACTCTACAAGCAAAATGAATACGCTTATAGATGATATCCTTGCGTTTTCTGGAATAGGTAAAAACCAGATAGCTATGGGAGTCTTTTCTATGAAAGATCTAGTAGAAGAGGTAGTTGCATTTTTGCAAGTAGATATGAAGTACAAAGACGCACAATTTGTTATTGACCCAGAATTACCTGATGCCTTTGGAGATCGAGGTATGGTTTTTCAATTGCTTAATAATCTTCTAGGTAATGCTCTTAAGTATTCTCAAATGGTAGAAAAGCCTATTATAGAAGTAGGTTTTGATAGTAGTGAGTCTCCTTCGGTGTACTATGTAAAGGATAATGGCATAGGTTTCAACAATAAGTATAACGAAAAAATCTTTGGAGTTTTTAATAGACTTGTAAAGGATGAGTTTGAAGGCTCTGGGATAGGTCTCGCCATCTCTCAGCGTGTGGTAGATAAACATCAAGGTCGCATCTGGGCAGAAGGTAAGATAGATGATGGAGCCACATTTTATTTTCAACTACCCACTAGATAATGAAGGGACTTATAGTATCCGTAGAAGATAATGCCACAGACAGTGCATTAATGAGTCGTATTTTTGATAAAGAAATGCCCCTTGTTGAAGTTCGTTTTATAGATGATTCCTTAGAAGCTCTATCATGGTTTAAGGCTTATGATGATGTGAGTCGCATACCGGATCTTATATTGTTAGATATAAAAATGCCTAGATTAAATGGTTTAGACTTATTAAAGGAAATAAGAAAAATAGAGCTATTTAAATATGCACCTATCGTTATGATGAGTTCATCAGATCAAATAAGTGATAAGGATAAGGCTTATCTCAATGGAGCAAATAGCTACCTAGAAAAGCCTAAAAATTATGCCGAGCTAAAGGAGCGAATTCCTATTGTCGCCAAATATTGGTTAACATTAAATAAATAACTATGTCAACAGAAGTACATATACTACTTGTAGAAGATACAGACTCAGATGCTGCCCTTATTACAAGGCAAATTCACAAGTTAGATAAAGCATATAAAGTGCAGGTTGTTGATAATCTAGCAGATTTAGAGGTTGCCATAAAGACTTTTAATCCGCAAATGATAATTTCAGATTATAATTTACCTACGTGCTCTGGGATGGAAGTGCTAGAAGTTGCTAGGAGTAAATCTCCTACTGCCACCTTCTTGTTTGTTACAGGCACTCTTCAAGATGAAGAACTGGCAGCAGAGACCATTTTAAACGGTGCAGATGGCTTTATTTTAAAAAAACACATGAGTGTACTTGCTTCTAAGCTGGCTCCATATATAGATAAAATCAAAAACAGACCTGTTATTGTTCAAAACACTAGAAATCGTATTAAGCAGAGCACAGATCTTGTAAATGATATAAAGGAGTATATGGAAGATATTAATAGAGAAAATATCTCTCATCAAGATCGAATAGCTAAAATAAGAGAGCATCTAGAAAAAATAAAAAACTCATTATAATATTACGAGAATATCCTCCTAAGAAGTAAAGGGGTTCTCGTGAGTATAACTAATGAAAATAAAAATGTAAAGTACTACTAGTCTTTCAACTTAGTTTTTCTTTAGAAACAAATTTCAAAAAAAAGTTCTAAAACCCATTCAGCTTATCTGAATGGGTTTTTTAATACTTAAAAGTCAATTTTTTATAGAAATATTAAGTTTTAATTAACGAATATCTAACACTGTAATGCGGATTTCCGCTTTCGCGAAAGCAAGGCAATTCTTATCTTTCCAGACTGCCTTATAAAGGTAGAATTAAGACTAAATCAATCAATTAGAGAGTACTACTCTCATTACAATACACGCCCACATGGCTGAAGATAAAAAGACTCAAAACAACCAAAAACAAATAAATATTGAACTAGATGAGGCTGTCGCTCAAGGCACGTACTCAAACCTGGCGATAATAAATCATTCTGTTTCAGAATTTGTAGTGGACTTCGTAAATATTATGCCTGGTACTCCTAAAAGTAAGGTGAAGAGCCGCATCATATTAACTCCACAACATGCTAAAAGGCTTGCTAAGGCACTTGCAGAAAATGTAAAACGTTTTGAAAATGCACATGGTGTTATAAAGGATTATGAGAGACAACCTGTTCCATTAAATTTTGGACCTACAGGTCAGGCTTAATTTTATTTAATTGGTATAGTTTATGATGAACTAGTTAATTCTCTATTAACTAGGTTATAAGCGTGGTTAAATTTAACATATGAATAGTTTACTTATAAAAACATCCCTATGATTTTAGAAGCACTTAAGAATGGAACAACATCAATTCATGACGAAATAGAAAAGAATAACTTAACTAATCTTATCATGGATGGTTCAATTGATCAAGATCAATATGAAACATTATTACGTCATAATTTTAAAGTATATAAAGCTGTCGAAGATTTTATAAATGGTCGCTACGAAATGCTGCCACTAGGATTAAAGTCATTTGCAGGTTATGAAAAGACAAATGCATTAGCTAAAGATATTACGGCTTTTTCAAGTATGCCGCTGCCTGAGCCTATGAGCATATCGGGAGCTAGAGATGAAGCAACCTTAGTGGGTAAGCTTTACGTTATTGAAGGATCTATGATAGGAGGAATAATGATGAGTAAGAAGCTTCAGTCTTGCAGCAACCTCTCTCACATAGAGAGTCATCATTTCTTTAATGGAGACGTAAATGAAGGCTTATTGAGGTGGAATGAATTTAAAGAGGCTGTTGATTCTTTGGACTTCAGCTATGAAGAAATTAAAACTGCTGTAAAAAGTGCAAAAGCTACTTTTAAACTGTTTAAGAAAGCCTACAAGAAAGAGCTTATCTAGCATTCACATATAATTATGCTTTCTGGTTAAAGCTGGGTTAAATGCAGTATGCTTTATTTTTTATAGGAATATATTTCAGACCTTCATGATTCACAAACAGAAATATGAAATCATATAAACTTAAAATAGAGCAGGTAGACGACTTTGTACCAGAAATTGCAGATGCTTTTGGAGTCAATTACACAAACAACTTTGGCGAGTTTGCGATGCAAATTCCTACTCATCTAGGTAAAGGTTTTATAAAGGGTATTAATTTTCCTAACGGTATCGGTCTTCACATCATTAATGGTGATATGATAGACGATACCGAACTTTATTTTGAGAATAATGGGATGAATTCCCTGCGTTTCATTTATTGCATGAAAGGGGAGGTAGGTCACAAATTCTCCAGAGATTCTGAAGAAATGGCCATTAGAAGAGCTGAGCATCTTATTGCAGCGCCTAGATATAATGAAGACCAAGTCTATATTATAAAAAAAGAAAAGCCGGCAATTATTTGTTATTTGGAAATCAATAAGGCAAAGTTTCAAGAGCAGCTTTCTTACGACTTATCAAAGGTAGATGAAGTGTATTATCCATTATTTGCAGATGTTAATGCGCTTACCCAAGTTTGCTACAAAGGATATTACAGTTTGCAAATTTCAGATATCATAGATGATATCTTGACTAACGATGATCAAGGCCTGGTAAGAACAAATTATCTTGGAGCAAAGGCATTGGAGTGTACCTCATTAATGCTCAAATTATTTAAAGAAGATTCCCTCGAAGGCAAGAAGCATCCTACACTTAGATTGGCAGATCTAGACAACATTGCAGCTGCTGTTCAATACATAGAAAATCATATATCTGAGCTTGTAACCATTCCAGAAATCGCCGAAGTGGTTGGAATCGAGACCTACAGATTGCAAGATGGATTTAAGCGCAATTATGGTATGACCGTAAATGATTATATCAAGGAGTTTAGACTTAAGAGAGCTTTGACTATGCTCACCTCAGAAGATAAAAATGTATCTGAAGTAGTGTACGCACTTGGCTTATCCAGTAGAAGTTACTTTTCAAAAATATTCAAGGAGAAATACGGGATTAGCCCTTCTTCTCTGCGTAGAAATCCAGAAATCTAAAGTAGTTTTTCTAGTGATGAAGTTGTCCAAGCCTCAGGCTTTGCACTAAACTTGGTTTTCGTCTCTGCCCAAATACCTTTAAAAAGTTCTGAGTTACGATAATTCTGCAGTGCTTCGTCAGAGACCCAATGGCTGTGAGTAAAGAAAATACATGGATCATCTTCCCCACGTAGTAGCTCTAGATATAAACACCCATTAGACGCTCTAATTTTTTCTTTTACCTTCTCAAAATTAGCTAGAAAAGCTGGAATCTCGCTTTCGCGAAAGCGTAATTTTACAAGTCTTACAATCATTTGTCTATAAAATTAATCATCACAGTATCCCTATAGTTGAGGCCAAATAGACTAGCAGCACTTCCTACAGTGCTTGGATTACTTTTGTAAATGGCAAGTTCCACATATCCACCAGAGTTAAAGACAGCTAGCTTTTTACCTTCTTCTTCACGTTTAGATTTATCAATAGAAAAGTTAATGGCATCACTGTACTGATTGTGAATTTTTGAAATGTCGGCTCCTCTTGCTTGAAGTCTGTAATCTCTACCTTTCCCTACCTCATCAAATAGCTTTTTTGTGATATTGCTTATCACATTTCCATAGTTGTCTATGTAAATGACATTTCCAGAAATTTGATTTCGTGAGGTATTTATTACTGGTGAGATTCCCGTAAGTTGTCTTATAGTTTCTATGTTTTTACCGATAACTCCTAAGGTTCCACCACGTGCAATGTGACAAGCGGTTTTTACAAAGACGTCAAGAACAGTAAAGTTAGTTTGTGTGCGGTCGTGAATGTTTATTTCTACTTTTTCCTCAGGTACAATATCCTTAGTGAGAAGAGAAATAATACCATTATTTGCACATATAAAATAGTGCCCGTCTAGTTTTACAGCGATATGATTTGTCTCTGGAGTGAGCTCACTATCTACTCCTATAACATGTATAGTTCCTTTTGGGAAATTTTGATAAGCATTCTGAATAATGTATGCTGCCTCCATAAGATGAAAGGGAGATACATTATGTGAGATATCTACAATGCGCACTTCTTCTAACTCTGAATAAATAGCACCCTTTACAGCGCCTGCAAAAGGATCTTTCTCTCCAAAATCTGTAGTAAGAGTGATTATTTTCATCGAGTTATGAGTGTGTGCTTACTAGAAAGTATATAAATCTAATATAGTTATAAACTAAAAATGTTCATTATTTCTTAACTTAGAAAAGCGTGTGCCTTGCAAATGATGGTCAAAAAAGACGTATTTTAGTAGTAAACAAAGCTAAAATATTTTACGGACGTATCTCACATAATCTCTCTGCCTTTTGAACGAATTAATCTTAGAACTCTCAGAAATCAACCCGCGCGAATTTTTCGGTCAGCGTAACTCAAATATCGAACTTTTAAAACAGTATTATCCAAAGCTTAAAATTGTTGCCAGAGGTAACAAAATCAAAGCTTATGGTGATGAGGATCTCCTCGAAGAGTTTGATAGGCGTATGACGATGCTTATGGAGCATTTTGGAAAATACAATAAGCTCGACGAGAATTCCATAGAGCGTGTACTCACTAGTGTAAGTAAAGCAGATTATGAAACCCCAGTAGAAAGTGGTGACACACTAGTACATGGTGTAAGTGGTAAACTTATAAAGCCGCAAACTGCAAACCAGCGTAAACTAGTAGAGCTCGCAAAGAAGAATGACTTAACATTTGCTATAGGCCCAGCGGGTACTGGAAAAACATATATAGGAGTTGCTCTTGCTGTACAAGCTCTCAAAGAAAAGAGAGTGAAGAAAATTATTCTCACACGTCCAGCGGTTGAAGCTGGTGAAAACCTAGGTTTTTTACCAGGTGATCTTAAGGAAAAGCTAGACCCATACATGCAGCCGCTATATGATGCGCTACGTGATATGATTCCTCATGAGAAACTAGAAACATTTATTGAGAAGGGAGTCATACAGATTGCTCCTATGGCATTTATGCGCGGTCGTACTTTAGACAATGCCTTTGTAATACTTGACGAGGCACAAAACACGACTCATGCTCAAATGAAAATGTTCCTTACTCGTATGGGGCGTAATGCAAAGTTTATGATTACTGGAGATCCTGGACAGATAGATTTACCTAGGAGAGTTACCAGTGGTCTTAAAGAAGCGCTACTTATACTCAAAACCGTTGAAGGAGTTGGTATGGTTTACTTAGATGATAAAGATGTAGTACGCCATCCTCTCGTAAAGAAAATGATTGCAGCATATAGAGAGATAGAAAATAGAAATGATTAATTTTTATTAAGCAGAGTGCTTGATTAAGCATTTAGAATTTTACTTTTGACACTACTAACCACGTTAATGTTTATCTAGAGATAGCAGACGTAAAGACAACTTGAAGTGAATACCATTACAGATACAAATTTCAATTTTCCAGGACAGCAATCTATTTACAAAGGGAAAGTCCGCGAGGTCTATACTTTAGAAAATGATTTATTACTAATGGTGGCTACAGATAGGCTTAGTGCCTTTGATGTGGTAATGCCTAAAGGAATTCCTTTTAAGGGACAAATCTTAAATCAGATTGCGACAAAAATGATGCGCGATACGGAGGATATTGTACCTAACTGGCTTGTGGCTACTCCAGATCCTAATGTTGCGGTAGGAAAGCGATGTGAGCCTTTTAAGGTGGAGATGGTGATACGTGGATACATGTCTGGTCATGCTGCACGTGAGTATAAGGCCGGACGCAGAGTTCTTTGTGGTGTTGCAATGCCAGAAGGGATGAAAGAAAATGATGCATTTCCAGCGCCTATTATTACACCAGCGACTAAGGCAGAGATGGGTGATCACGATGAGGATATCTCAAGGGAAGATATCATTAAAAAGAACATCGTTTCAGAAGAGGATTACTTAGTGCTAGAAGATTACACACGCAAGCTTTTTCAAAGAGGAAGTGAGATAGCAGCATCTAGAGGGCTTATTCTTGTAGATACAAAGTATGAATTTGGAAAAACAGCAGATGGTGAGATTGTTCTCATAGATGAGATACATACACCAGACTCTTCTCGTTACTTCTATGCAGAAGGTTATGAAGATCGCCAGGCCAATGGAGAGGCACAGAAACAACTTTCAAAAGAATTTGTAAGACAGTGGCTTATATCAAATAACTTTCAAGGTTTAGAAGGTCAGACGGTTCCAGAGATGACGGATGAGTACATAGAGACCGTATCAGAAAGATATATCGAATTATATGAGAATATTACAGGTGACGCTTTCGCGAAAGCGGACACTTCAAATATCCTTGATCGTATAGAGAAAAACGTGCTTGCATACCTTGGAAAATAACAGCAGAGCATTTCAAAACCTTAAAAGCCCTTTCGTTACGAAGGGGCTTTTTTTGTGTTACGCTTTCGCGAAAGCGTACTTATATCACTTACTAAAATCTAATTCAAATTTTGAAATCATTTGTAGTAATACCTCCTCAGTTTCTGTAAAAAATGGTCTTGCGCCCTGATGAGCATCTACCTTTTTAAACTCAGCGACGATAGATCCAGACTCGTAGGCATCTACTATTTGAGGATGCACGTAGTACTTGCGACATACATTGCGTGTATTGCCTAAAGCTTCTGCAGCTGCATCAAAACCTTTAAGTACGTTAGATTTATTTTCTTTTTCGTCTTCTGTGTAGCCTAGATCGTGAACGGTTTCAAAAAAAGTTTTTGTAGCTCCCCAAGTTCTAAAATCTTTTGCCGAAAATAAGTCGCCACTCAGCTCGTGTATGTAATCGTTTACCATCGTGCTATCTACGCGGTGCTTTTCGCCATTTGAATCATAAAATTGAAATAACTCCCAGCCAGGTATTTCCTCACAACGGTTTACAAGTTTTGCTAGTTTCTTATTGCGTAGCGTGATGTTGTGCTTTTTACCTTTTTTACCCACAAACTCAAAGCGGATTTTTTCCTTGGTAGTTGTCACGTGTCGGGTGCGTAAGGTAGAGAGGCCGTAGGTTTTATTGCGCTTTGCGTAGTAGTCGTTACCTATACGTATGTGGGTTTCTTCCATAAGCCTGAGGACAAGTGCAAGTACCTTGCGTTTAGACATATCTGGAGCATCTAGGTCTTGGTCTATGCGCTCTCGTAACTTTGGTAATGCATTTCCAAAATTTGCTAGTTTATAAAACTTAGTTTGGTTTCTAATTTTTGACCACAGATCGTGATAGCGGTATACTTTCCTGTTTTTAGCATCTCGCCCTACCACTTGTAAATGTCCGTTAGGAGGATATGCAATACGCACTTTCTCCCAGTTAGGCGGTATCACAAGATTATTGATGCGATCTAGCTCCTTCGCGTCCTCAAGAGGTTTATCATTAAAGTAATAATGAAAGTTTTTCTTCTTCTTTTTCCTTCTTATGTTGAGGTCTGCATCAGAGACGTAAATGAGATTTGCTGCGGCTGCAGTTTCCTCTGGGTTTCTCAGGATGTTTTCAATTTGGTTGGCGGTGAGTGTCATAACAGTAAATTTAGTTATGAAAACAAATGACTGTTCAAAAATATATGTGAACGTTTTGGTAAACTGCTCTTAATTTTTGTTACTTCACCATATAAATAGACCTTATATGCAATCACAACCATCATTTTACGATCAAGCTAATGAGCTTATAGCAGATTTTTCTAGCGCTATGTGGGGAATCCCGCTCGTATGCTTACTTATAGGTGGCGGTCTGTTTTTGCTCATCTACTCTCGGTTTTTGCCATTTAGATATCTAGGTCATGCCGTTGCAGTACTGCGAGGGAAATATGATGGAGAAAATGATGAAGGAGAGATCACACACTTTCAAGCACTCACCACTGCACTTAGTGCAACCGTAGGTATGGGTAACATCGCCGGTGTTGCTGTTGCAATTGCAATAGGTGGTCCAGGTGCTGTATTCTGGATGTGGATGAGCGCAATAGTAGGGATGGGAACTAAATTTTTTACAGGCTCTCTAGCGGTAATGTATCGTGGTAAGGATAGTGAAGGCAAATTACAAGGTGGACCTATGTACTTTATTACAGAAGGAATGGGTAAGGCTTGGAAACCGCTTGCCGTAATCTTTAGTATTGCGGGATTAGTTGGTGCACTGCCAGTTTTTAATGTAAACCAACTCACACAGGCGGTAAATGATATTTTACTCGTTCCGCAGGGTGTTGAGGTAGGTTTTACTTCGAATTTAATTATTGGTCTTGTGCTTGTCGCAATTACCTCGATTGTGATAATAGGAGGTTTAGATCGTATTTCTAAAACAGCTGCCAAACTTGTTCCAGCCATGGTGCTCATCTATTTTGTAGCGGTGATGGCGATTCTATTTGTAAATATTGACGTAGTTCCTAAGTACTTTAGTCTAATTTTTACAGATGCTTTTTCGGCAGATTTTTATACGGGAGATAAACTGCTAGGAGGCGTTGTAGGTGGTCTCATATTACTGGGTATAAAACGTGGAGCGTTCTCAAACGAGGCAGGAGTAGGTACAGCACCAATGGCGCATGGAGCTGCAAAAACAGCAGAACCTATACGTGAAGGACTCGTAGCAATGCTCGGTCCAGCAATCGATACGATCGTGGTGTGTACTCTCACGGCGCTTGCAATCTTAGTGACAGATGTATGGCAAACCAGTGATGCAAATGGAGTTACGCTTACGGCTTCCGCTTTTGCGAAAGCGTTATCACCCGCAGGTAAATACATATTATTATTGTGCATCGCCGTGTTTAGTATCTCATCGCTTTTCTCTTATAGTTATTATGGAACCAAGTGTTTGAGTTTCCTTTTTGGAGCGCACAACAAGAAGTACTATAACATCGCTTATATCGCAAGTATCTTGATAGGAGCGACTACATCACTTAGTATGATGATTAATCTCATAGACGGATTTTTTGCCATCATGGCAATACCAACAATGATTGCAACCTTGTATCTCGCACCAAGGGTGATGAAGGAAGCGAGAAGGTATTTTAAAGCTTTAAAAGGATAGAAATATTGATCGTTATTTTTTAAAGTTGGCCAACTGATGAACTAATACTGTAAGACATAAAAAAAGCTAGGTCATTTATTAAATTAAATGACCTAGCTTTTTCTATCTAATATCGTTCTGTTCAATTACACCTGAATCACCCCAAGATTAAAGGGCTTCTCGATAGGAGCGTGGTCTGCGGCTTCGATACCCATTGAGATCCACTTACGCGTATCTCGTGGGTCTATAATACCATCTGTCCAGATTCTTGAAGCTGCATAGTATGGTGATACTTGATCATCATAACGAGACTTAATGCGGTCAAAAAGTTCTTTTTCTACCTCTGGTGTAATTTCTTTTCCTTGCTTTTTAAGCGAAGCAGTTTCTATCTGTAGTAATACCTTTGCAGCACTATTACCAGACATTACTGCAAGCTCTGCACTAGGCCAAGCTACTATGAGCCTTGGGTCGTAAGCTTTACCGCACATTGCATAGTTTCCTGCTCCGTAAGAATTTCCTATAATAATAGTAAACTTAGGCACAACCGAGTTTGAAACGGCATTTACCATTTTTGCTCCGTCTTTAATAATACCACCGTGCTCACTTTTACTACCTACCATAAATCCAGTTACATCTTGTAAGAATACAAGCGGTATTTTTTTCTGGTTACAGTTGGCTATAAAGCGCGTCGCCTTATCTGCACTGTCTGAATAAATCACTCCTCCAAACTGCATTTCACCTTTTTTAGTTTTTACAAGCTTGCGCTGATTTGCAACTATTCCTACTGCCCATCCATTAATGCGAGCATATCCTGTAAGGATTGTTTGCCCGTATCCTTCCTTATACTCATCAAACTCTGAGTTATCTACTAGTCTATCAATAATGTCACGCATGTCATATTGATCTGCACGAGAAGCAGGTAATAGTCCGAAAAGTTCTTCTGGATCTTTTGCTGGTTTTGCAGGTGCAATACGATTGTAACCAGCTTTTGTATAATCGCCTATCTTACTCATTATTTTCTTAATGGTATCTAGGGCGTCTTTATCGTCTTTAGATTTATAATCTGTAACACCAGAGATCTCACAATGCGTAGTAGCTCCACCTAAGGTTTCATTATCAATACTTTCACCTATTGCAGCTTTTACAAGGTAGCTTCCCGCTAGAAAAATACTCCCAGTTTTATCTACTATAAGTGCTTCATCACTCATAATAGGTAAGTATGCACCACCAGCAACACAACTTCCCATTACTGCAGAAATCTGTGTAATACCCATACTGCTCATTACCGCATTATTACGGAAAATGCGTCCAAAGTGCTCCTTATCAGGGAAAATCTCATCCTGCATTGGTAAATACACACCTGCACTATCTACTAGGTAGATAATAGGTAGTTTATTTTCCATAGCGATTTCTTGCGCTCTTAGGTTTTTCTTTCCTGTGATAGGGAACCAGGCTCCAGCCTTAACAGTAGCATCGTTTGCAACAATGAGGCACTGCTTTCCAGATACGTGACCTATTTTTACAACCACACCACCAGAAGGGCAACCGCCATGTTCTTCATACATACCATCACCTGCAAAGGCAGCAATCTCGATACATTTATCTGGATTATCTACAAGATAATTAATGCGCTCGCGCGCCGTCATTTTACCTTTTGCTTTATGCTTATCTATTCTTTTCTGGCCACCACCTAGTTTTACTTGCCCTAGGCGTGTGCGCATTTCTGAAAGAAGTAGCTTATTATGATCTTCGTTTTTATTGAATTTTAAATCCATAAAATGTGTGTGTGCTTGAATGTTTTTCTGTCTATAAAGGTAAGTATTGTAGCACAAGCTTGAAATGAGAATTGTAAAAATTACCAGCTACCCAAATTCCAATAAATAACCGATATTTGTAGCTTGTCTTATTACAAAAGATTTTCCCTAAAAATAAAACTATGGGTATGAATAAAAATACCGTTCTGGCTTGGGCCACATTTATTATGATTTTAGTAGGCTTAGGACTTATTGCTCTAGGCGTTTTTAGATATACCGATGTAGCCGGCTGGGGTTTTGCATCTGTAGGTATTGGATTTTTTGCCATTGCCTGGGTATTTAATGCCCTTAAGGGTCGCGTATAATGTGTAAGGATGCTTGAGGATTTTAAGCACCATATCGCACAAGATTTACCATTTCTTCTTGATAGTAAAATACTCGTCACTGTAAGTGGTGGGCTCGATAGTATGCTCTTATTATTGCTATGTCGTCAGGTAGGGCTTGATGTGAGCGTAGCACACTGCAACTTTAATTTAAGAGCTGCAGAGAGTGACGGTGATCAAGCTTTTGTGGCGAGCTACTGCAAGCTCCATAACATTCCTGTTTACATAAAAAGTTTTGATACTTCCGCTTACGCGAAAACATCCAAGACATCAACTCAGATAGCAGCAAGAGAACTTCGTTATCAGTGGTTCAAAGAACTTTCGGTTGCCGAAGGTTTTGACTACATTCTTACAGCCCATCATCTCAACGATGATTTGGAGACATTTCTCATTAATTTAGGTCGTGGTACAGGTATAAAGGGACTTACAGGAATCCCTATGATAAATGGAGAGATTGTGCGCCCTTTGCTCAAATTTTCGCGAAAGCAACTAAAAAATTATGCTTTAAAAGAGGATTTGCAGTGGCGAGAAGATAGCAGTAATGCAACAGATAATTATGTGCGCAATCATTTACGCCACCATGCAATACCAAATCTAGAAGAAGCTCAGCCCAATATTCTCAAAGGGTTACACCACACGCAGGAGCACTTAAAACAAAGTGAACGTTTACTGAAAGTTTATACAGCGCAGTTACGACAACAATTTATGACTGTTTCTAACGGTGATGAAGTCATAGATCTAGTTGAACTAGCAAGTCATCCAGAACCAGAAGCCGTGTTGTATCAATTGTTATCCCCTTATGGATTTACCGCTTGGGATGATATTTATAAGTTGCCACAAGCGCAATCTGGAAAAGAGGTTACGTCGAGTACGCATCGCTTATTAAAAGATAGAGATAACTTGATTATTTCTGTAATTAAAGAGGAAGCAACACGTTCTTATCAATGGCAGCAAGGAAAGGAACGTATTAAAGGAGATTTTGGAATACTGTCTGTAGGAGAAGGAGCTGTTGTGACTAGTTTATCTAAACAAGAGATTGTAGTAGATGCAGCGCATCTTATCTATCCACTCACCATTAGAAAATGGCAAGATGGTGATTACTTTTATCCTTACGGGATGAAGGGAAAGAAGAAGTTGAGTAAGTATTTCAAAGATGAAAAGTTATCTTTGATAGCAAAAGAAAAGGTCTGGCTTTTATGCAGTGATAATGCTGTAATATGGGTGATAGGTCACAGAGCAGACGACCGTTTTAAAGTAGTTGACACTACACAAAAAACAATAAAATTTACAATCATATGACGCGTAAAGCATTCATTATAGCAACTTCTCTACTATTATTTATAGGAAGTGGAGTGGCCGCACAAGGATTTGGCATCACTCAAGTAACACTTGATCCCGTAGCCTGGGAAGGATCTGTAGAGAAAGTGTCAGACACGGAGTATGTCTTGCATTACCAAGCCACTGTAGAAGATGGATGGTATATATATGCTCAAGAAACTCCAGCTGGAATTCCTTTTAACTTTGAGTTTTTACAAAAGGATGCAGGTGTTACTCGTGAGAAATTTGCACGAGAGAGCGAGACCAAAACCGCTTATGATGAGATTTTTGAAGAAGATGTAATTAAATATGCAGGACAGCGCCCTAAGCTATCTATGACTATTACGCTAACAGATAAGAATATTACCATTGTCAAGTCGGTTATAAACTATCAGGTATGTAAAGAAGTGTGTATTCCACAAGACTTTTATATTGCTCATAACCTCAAAACGGGTAAAGTTAAAGCTTTTACAGACTATATTGAGTTTGAAGGTTATGGAGCAACGCCTGCACAAAAAGATAAAGGAGAAGAAGATGAAGGTGTGATAGATGATAATGGTCCTACTAACAAAGGTTTGTGGGCTACATTTTTTCTCTCTTTTCTAGGAGGACTTGCAGCGCTTTTTACACCTTGTGTGTTCCCTATGATTCCTATGACGGTGAGCTACTTTACAAAACAAAGTAAATCTAGAGCTGCCGGTATACGTAATGCTATCATTTACGGTATATCTATCATTATTATATATGTAGTACTAGGGCTTACAGTAACTGGTATTTTTGGAGCTACAGCAATTGTTGAGGTCTCTACTAGTGTTACTTTTAATCTAGTGTTCTTTATATTACTAGTAGTATTTGCCGTTTCATTTTTCGGAGCCTTTGAGATTATGCTTCCTCAAAAATGGGCAAATAAGATAGACAGCAAAGCAGATCGTGGAGGATTTGCAGGAATATTTTTTATGGCGCTTGCACTAGCTATTGTTTCCTTTAGCTGTACGGGTCCTATAGTAGGCGTTGCACTAGTGCAATCTATTACAGAAGGTGGTATTACCCCAGTTATAAGTATGCTTGGTTTCTCTACTGCCATAGCGCTGCCATTTGCATTATTTGCAATGTTTCCAGGGTGGTTAAATAGTTTGCCAAAATCTGGCGGATGGCTTAACACAGTAAAAGTAGTTTTAGGATTTTTAGAGCTTGGACTAGCACTTAAGTTTTTATCAAATGCAGATTTGGTAATTGATGGTCATTACCTAGAGCGCGAGGTGTTTTTAGTATTACTCATTGCAATCATGGTAGGACTAGCACTGTATTTATTTGGTAAAATCCAACTATCACATGACACCGAAGTAAAGAATATCTCTGTGGGCAGATTACTACTTGGAATAATGACTACTGCTTTCATTTTATACCTCATTCCTGGATTATGGGGTGCGCCACTTAAACTTATAAGTGGTTTCCCACCGCCTATGAATTATAGCGAGTCGCCTTATGGAATAGGAGGGCAACCTACACTCTCTAATAGTACGGCAGAGTTTCCAGAAAATGCAGAGATAGGACCTCATGGATTATTATCCTTTACAGATTATGAAGCAGGTATGGAGTATGCCCGTAAAGAGAGCAAACCTGTACTGCTAGATTTTACTGGAAAAGCTTGTGTAAACTGTCGTCGTATGGAAGAGCTAGTGTGGTCTAAACCGGGCGTGTTAAATATCTTAAAGAATGATGTTGTTTTGATATCTTTATACGGAGACTCTCAAGAAGAGCTTCCAGAAGCCGAGCAGGGAGTAAGCGCTTCAGGACGTCGCATTAAAACAGTAGGTAACAAGTGGAGTAACTTCCAGATAGAACGTTATAATCTTGTCGCAGCACCATATTATGTAATGCTGGATCATGATGAAAAACCATTAAACAAGCCTATTGCTTACACTCCTGATGCAAAAAAGTATGAAAACTGGCTTAAAACCGCCATCACAACCTTTAATAATCAATAAATGAATTACACCTTTAAACTACTTTGTATAGTATGCTTTTTTGCTTTCGCGAAAGCGTCATCTGCACAATCACGAGAAACTATCTTAGATACCACCTATCAAGTTTCTGAGCATTATAATAAACAAGAAGTGCGCATCAAAATGAGAGATGGAGTTCACCTTCATACAACCATTTACTCGCCAAAGGATACCTCAAAATCGTATCCTATTTTAATGCAGCGCACGCCATATAGTTCTAAACCTTATGGTGAAGGGCAAATGCGTACGGCGATAGCTCCTAATGCTTATTTAATGCAGGAGGGTAATATTATCGTATATCAAGATGTTCGTGGTCGCTGGATGAGTGAAGGTAAGTATGATAACATGCGAGCATTTATTCCTAATAAAACAGGAACTCAAATAGATGAAGCGAGTGATACCTATGATACTATAGAATGGTTAGTAAATAATGTAGAGAATAATAACGGAAACGTAGGAACATGGGGAATTTCTTACCCTGGATTTTATGCAACTTATTCTTTGTTGAGTGGTCACCCAGCTTTAAAAGCGGCATCTCCACAAGCATGTATAGGTGATTTCTTTTTTGATGATTTTCATCATAACGGAGCTTATTTGTTGAGCTACTGGAGAGCAACTGCAGTTTTTGGTTACCAGAAAGATGCTCCTACTACAGAGTCTTGGTATGATTTTCCAGAGTTAAATAGCGATGACCAGTTTGACTTTTTCTTAAAAACGGGACCTTTATCTAACTTAGATAAGTATTACGATGAGACTAATGAGTTCTGGACGCAACTAAAGGAACATCCTAACTACGATGAGTTTTGGAAATCAAGAGGAATTATCCAGCACTTAGAAAACATAGAACCTGCAGTGATGGTTGTAGGCGGACTTTACGATGCCGAAGACTTATATGGACCTTGGGAAACTTATAAAAATATAGAGAAGCGTAGTAATAACTATAATACTGTTGTTTTTGGACCTTGGAGTCATGGAGACTGGGCTCGTAATAAGCCGAGACAAGCAGTGGGTAATGTATATTTTGGTGATAATATTTCAGATTATTTTCAAAGAGATATTGAGACAAAATTCTTTAATCACTTCTTAAAAGGCGGTGATAAAGACGGAGCAACAGGATTGCCAGAAGCACATGTGTTTGACTCAGGAAGTAAAGAGTGGAACTCTTTTGAGCAATGGCCACCTAAAAAGGCAATGCCGGCTTCGTTCTTCTTAGGAAAAGATAATGCACTTACTGGAAGCGCTTCTAGTAAATACGATGCTGAGAAGTTTGTGAGTGACCCAGCAAATCCTGTTCCGTATGCAGAGGGTAAAAAGATGGTATTTACACCACGTAAATATATGTCTGATGACCAGCGTTTTGCTGCGCAAAGAGAAGATGTATTGGTATATGAAACACCAGTACTTGATGATGATTTGACGCTAGTAGGAGATATTATGGCAAAACTTAATGTAGCCACTACAGGAACTTCTGCAGATTGGATTGTAAAAATCATAGATGTATACCCAGATGATGTTCCTAACACTCAAGAAACAGAAGAAGGTGTAGAGATGGCAGGATATCACCAGATGGTACGTAGTGAGGTAATGCGCGGTCGTTTTAGAAAAAGCTTTGAACGCCCTCAGCCATTTGTTGCAGGAGAGAAAGATGAGGTTTTTGTTAAGCTACAAGACGTGCTTCATACATTTAAAAAGGGACACAAATTGCAAGTACAAATACAAAGCACATGGTTTCCTCTTATAGATTTAAATCCGCAAACGTATGTGGATAATATTTTTGAAGCAAAAGAAGAAGATTTTACTAAGCAAACACATAGTGTGTTCCACTCTTCAAAAATTGAATTTAATATTCTTACCAAATAAGAGTACTAATCACAATAATCAAAAAAGCCTGAGAAATTAATTTCTCAGGCTTTTTTGTATAAGAAAAGTTGTAAAAAGAAAAACACCCCTGCAAAGCAGGGATGCCTTTCACCCCTAAATTCATGATAGCTAAATGAATAGCTCACAGTCCCCTAATCTCTTAGGTGCGCCAAATATAACCTACATTTTCTAGTTAGCGATAACTTTTCTCGGTAAAAAGTTAATTTTTAATGATTTAAAAAGAAAAGCACCTCTGCGAGTGCAGAGATGCCTTTCACCCCTAAATAATGTCTACTATATTATGATATTCTCAATATGACTTGTTGTATATAGTTTATTCATAATGGATTAAGAATCCCATTATTCACTGTAAAAGTAGGGTGATTTTACAAGGTGCTGTAGGGGTGTTTGCCCCTAAAACAGCTTATTAAAATTGTAGGTGTTGATTACGAGAGTATTCTCTATATTTATGCAAACAATTGATTAGATGCTAACTAAGGTTTATGGAAGTGCTGTTTTTGGGGTAGATGCTACTACAATTACAATAGAGGTAAATGTAGATAAGGGAGTAGGCTACCACTTAGTAGGGCTACCGGATAATGCAATTAAGGAAAGCAGCTATCGTATTGCAGCAGCATTACAAAACAATGGTTATAAAATACCAGGGAAGAAACTTATTCTTAATATGTCTCCGGCAGACTTACGTAAGGAAGGATCTGCATATGATTTACCTCTTGCTACAGGTATACTTATCGCCACCGAACAAATTAAAGGAGATGAGGTAGAGAAGTATATCCTTATGGGAGAACTTTCTCTTGATGGAGGTCTACAGCCTATTAAGGGAGCTTTGCCTATTGCAATAAAAGCACGCGAAGAAGGGTATAAAGGCTTTATTTTACCAGCCCAAAATGCAAAAGAAGCAGCAATTGTAGATGGACTTGATGTGTATGGTGTAGAAAACATAAGTGAAGTAATTGCTTTTTTTGATAAAGGAACACCTCTTGAAGCTACCGTTATAGATACTAGAGCAGAGTTTTATAAAAACCTAGAGCATCCGGAGTTTGACTTTGCAGATGTAAAAGGGCAAGAATCCATCAAACGCTGCATGGAAATTGCAGCTGCAGGAGGTCATAATATCATACTCATAGGGCCACCAGGATCTGGTAAAACCATGCTTAGTAAAAGATTGCCTAGTATTTTACCTCCTATGTCCCTTAGAGAAGCTCTTGAAACCACTAAGATTCATTCTGTAGTAGGGAGAGTTAAGGAACATCAAGGTCTTATGTCTGAGCGACCTTTTAGAAGTCCGCATCATACTATAAGTGATGTGGCTCTTGTGGGTGGTGGTGCTTACCCTCAACCTGGTGAGATATCTTTATCTCATAATGGTGTTTTATTCCTAGATGAATTGCCAGAATTTAAGCGTTCGGTATTAGAAGTGATGAGACAGCCACTCGAAGATAGAGAAGTTACTATATCTAGAGCACGATTTACGGTTACTTATCCTTCCAGTTTTATGCTCGTAGCGAGTATGAATCCTAGTCCTGGAGGCTATTTTAATGATCCTAACGCTCCGGTTACTAGCAGTCCAGCAGAGATGCAGCGCTATTTAAGTAAAATATCTGGACCACTTCTTGATCGCATTGATATACATATAGAAGTAACTCCTGTACCTTTTGAAAAGCTTAGTGATGAGACGAAGGCAGAGTCAAGTGTTGATATACGCAAACGTGTTACAGCAGCGAGAGAATTACAGGTAGAACGCTTTCGCGAAAGCGTAAAAACCAACTATAACGCTCAGATGAATGTGAAGCAAATAAGAAAATATTGTGCACTTGACGAAGCTTCAAAAGAGTTATTAAAAATTGCGATGGAACGTTTAAATCTATCTGCCAGGGCTTATGATCGTATTTTGAAAGTGTCAAGAACCATAGCAGATCTTGAAGGTGCTGAGATCGTGACAGGCACTCATATATCTGAGGCAATACAATATAGAAGCTTAGATCGAGATGGTTGGTTAGGTTAATATTTTCATAATTAGCCAAATTATAAATTGCGTATATTTGCACTTTATCGATTAAATAGTGTATTTAATCGATAATATATTCAAAAATTTTATTTTGTGATAACAGTAAGAGTGTCCGTTTTTTTTAATAATATCTTTGAATAACATGATAGCACCCCCTTACTATGATATCACAAAAAAAATCTCTAGACCAGACCGCTCAAGATGCAGTAAGCCTCAATAGTTTAAAGAAATTCTTGGAACAAGTTGAAGGATTTTTCTTTAGAATCCAGTTTGATAAGATTTCTAAAACATATTCGTTTCCGTTTATTACACAAAATGCAGAATCACTATACGGACTTACCCTAGAATACCTTCAAGACAATGCACATGTAATATCTGATTTGATATATGTAGATGATAGAAAATTAGTTCTAGACGCTATTTATGAATCTATGCAAACCTCTAATCCTTGGATTCAGCAATTTAGATTTCTTTTACCATCAGGGGCTCACGGATGGGTAAAAATACATGCAACACCAGAAAAGCTTTCTGAGAATGTAATAAGCTGGCATGGCTATGCAACAGATATAACTGAGATGAAAAATACTCAGTTAGAACTGCTCAAAGTTAAAGATCGATTTGAGTTTGCTCTCGAAGGATCAGAAATAGGAGTTTGGGATTGGGATATTGAAAATGACGAAGTTTACTATTCAGATAAGTCATTAGAATTCTTAGAGATTCCTAGAGACAGACTTTTGCTTAGTGATAGTACATGGACAGATAAAGTTCACCCAGATGACAAGCAAATGTACTTTGATGATATGAATGCATACTTTGAGGGGCGTACAAAATACTACTCTGGACAGCACCGTATATTTTCTTCAAGTGGTACTTATAAATGGATTCAAGATAAAGGCAAAGCGGTTGAGTGGGATGAGAAAGGAAAACCATCTCGCATGATAGGAACTCATGTTGATATTACTGCGATGAAGGAGTTTGAAGAAGGTGTTGTAAGTAAAAACAAACTTATAGAAAGCCATAATGGACGTCTCAAAAACTTTGCACTCATCGTTTCTCATAATTTGAGAACACATGCAGGAAATCTAAAAAGTATTCTGCAGCTCATAGATGATGCCGAGAGTCCAGAAGAGAAGAAAGAACTAGCTCCTTATCTCAATGATATCTCAGACGGTTTAAGTGGTACCATTAGTAATCTTAATGATATAGCTTCTTCAAATAGAAACTTGTCAGACAAGCCTAAACTTATTCTCTTGAGAGAATATATAGATAAAACAATCAATACACTTCAAGCTCAAATAACTGAGAAGGATGTTATTGTGTTATGTGATATTCCTAATGATATCCAGATTACTTACAATGCTGCATATTTAGAAAGTATTTTGTTTAACCTAATATCAAATGCGGTTAAGTATAGTGATAATAATAGGCAGTCTATCGTTACTATTAATGCAGAGATGATATCCATAAACGATCTATTATTATCTGTAGAGGATAATGGATTAGGTCTTGATCTCAATGCAAATGGAGGTAAACTATTTGGGCTTTATAAAACATTTCACCGCAATGAAGATGCAAAAGGGTTAGGCTTATTTATGACCAAAAATCAAATAGAAGACATGGGTGATGAGATAAGTGTTTCTAGTGTAAAAGGTGAGGGGTCTATCTTTAGTGTACTTTTTAAAAATAAATTACCGTAGGTTATTATATCAGGTGTTCTCCGTACTTTGTGGTTATCATATTGATAATCATAATATATTGAGTGCAATAGATGAATAATAAATTCAAATTATCAGGTCCTGGTGTACTAGTAGCTGCCGCCTTTATAGGTCCGGGAACAGTCACTGTATGTACAATTACAGGAGCTACCTATGGATTTACACTCCTATGGGCTATGGTATTATCCATTATAGCTACCATAGTGTTACAAGAAATGGCAGCTCGCATAGGTCTTGTATCTGGTAAAGGTCTATCTGGCGTTATAAGAGATTCATTATCAAATAAAATTACACGAACTTTTGCAGTTATCTTAATGCTTAGCGCTATAGCGATAGGCAATGCAGCATATGAGGCAGGTAATATAAGCGGAGGAGTTCTAGGTATAGAAGCACTCGGGTTTTCGAGCTCATTAAGCTTGGGTACTTTGGATATTAATAGTTGGTCTTTAGTGCTAGGAATCCTCGCTAGCATCATCCTATTTATTGGAAATTATAAAGTGCTAGAGCGCATACTGGTCACACTTGTTATTATCATGAGTATAGCTTTTGTAACGACGGCATTTGTGACAAAGCCAGATATACTAGCTGTTTTAAAAGGTAGTTTTATTCCATCTTTTCCAGATGGTAGCTTACTCACCATAGTTGCACTGGTAGGTACTACGGTAGTTCCTTATAATTTATTTTTACATGCTTCATTAGTTAGTGAGAAGTGGCGTAATGAATCAGATTTACCAGCGGCACGTCGTGACACTATTGTTGCAGTAATTTTAGGAGGTTTGGTTAGTATGGCCATCATTATTTGTGCAGCAGCCATACAAGGAAGCGAGATAAAAAATGCAGCCGACCTTGCTCAGAGTTTAGAACCACTTTTTGGAGATTATGCGCGGTATTTTATTGGGTTAGGATTAGGAGCGGCAGGCTTAACCTCTGCTATCACAGCACCTCTTGCAGCAGCATATGTTGTACAAGGTTGTTTAGGTTGGGAACGAGATCTCAAATCTGTGAAGTTTAGAGCAGTCTGGCTTACTATACTTATACTTGGTATCATTTTTTCATCTATAGGGTACAGCCCTGTAGAGATTATTCAGTTTGCACAAGTAGCAAATGGTGTGTTATTACCCATAATTGCAGGTTATTTAATCTGGATAGTAAATAAACGCGAAGTACTAGGTAATTATGTAAACTCATCACTTCAAAATGGAATTTCAATCGTTATTTGGTTAATCGTTTTTGTACTAGGTGCGCGCACTATCTTAAAAGTATTTGGACTATTATGATGCATATAGATCTCAACAGCGATGTAGGTGAAGGTGTAGGGAACGAGGCTCAGTTAATGACGTATTTGAGCTCTTGTAACATCGCTTGCGGTGGTCATGCAGGAGATATTGCAACGATGCTGGAAGTTCTCGCTTTCGCGAAAATATCTAATGTGAAAATTGGTGCTCATCCCAGTTACCCAGATCGCAAGAATTTTGGTCGTGAGGCAATGACTATTTCTCATGAACTTTTAAAAGAGTCAATAATTTCTCAAATTAAACTTCTTATTAACCTAGCAGCAAAAAGTGGACAACACGTACATCACGTAAAACCACATGGTGCGTTATATAACGAAGCTGCCAAAAATGAAGAAATAGCTCATCTCATTATAGATACCATACTTGAGATAGATGACCGTCTTGTGCTCTACGTACCTAATAATTCTGTAATCGCATCGCTAGCTGTTTCAAAACTAGCTATAAGCATAGAAGGTTTTGCAGATAGAAATTATAATGATGATTACTCACTAGTATCTCGTAGTTTACCAGAAGCGGTATTAACATCTCATAATGCAGTCTTACCTCACGTATTACGAATGGTAAAGCAGCGCCAACTAAAAACAATAAACAATCTTACACTTCCTTTTGACGTAGATACACTTTGCGTTCACGGCGATACAGAAAATGCATTACAGATTGTAAAAGAAATTCACCAGGCTTTTGCTCAAGAGAATATTTTAATAAAGTGATGCGCCAGTATGATTTTCATATAAGTAGGTTAGGAGACTATTCTTTGTTAGTTCAAATAGATAGTGCTCCGTCTAAAGATCTTTTGAATTGGTTGCTCATTAAAAAAGCAGATTTGTCAAAACTGCTTAATGCTGAGGTAGTGCACACATATAATGAGTTGCTAGTTAAAGATTGTATTTCTGCAAATACGCGCATACAATCTTTAATTAATAAAGTATCAGCAGCGCTTAATGTTCTAGTGTCTAACGATGATTATAATAGCGTCCTACATCAAATCCCTGTTTGTTATAGTAGCAAGTATGCTCCAGATCTAGAGGAATATGCATCCCAAGTAAAATGCACAATACCTGAGATTATAGAGATTCATACGAGTAGAGAGTATCCTATCTACTTTTTAGGATTTCTTCCGGGTTTCCCATATTTAGAAAATCTCGATGCTAGATTACATCTTGATAGAAAATCTGTTCCATCGCAATCAATACCAAAGGGAAGTGTTGCCATTGGAGGAACTCAAACTGGTATTTATCCTCAAGATAGTCCTGGTGGCTGGCATGTCATTGGGAGAACTCCTATTTCGCTATTTGACGCTACAAAAGCAAAACCCAGCCTATTTAAGGCAGGTGATGTGATTAAATTTTATGCCATTAATGAGGCTGATTTTGAGAAGATAGCAATGTCTAATAATTTATGAAACCTTCTATTTCCATACTGCACCCAGGATTTTATACAACTGTCCAAGATCATGGTAGAGCAGGCTACGCACATCTAGGAGTTCCACAAAGTGGTGCTATGGATAAACATGCTTTTATGATTGCAAATGCTATTCTCAATAATACACCTGACGCAGCAATGCTAGAGTGTACTTTATTGGGACCTACTATAGTATTCAATCATGATGTCTACTTTGTAATTACTGGTAGCAATGCAGGAGCTACGCTAGATGGGGCTCAGGTAATGGAAGGCATTCCTGTTTTGGCGAAAGCCAAACAAGTATTAAAAATGTTTAAAATAAGCGGAGGATCTAGAAGCTATCTCGCATTTGCAGGAGGACTAGATTCTCAAAATATATTGGGTAGTAAAAGCTGGTATTACCCACTCACACCACAAGGAAAGCTCACCGTAGGGATGGAGCTACCTTTAGGTATCTCGAGATATGGTGCGTCAAAAAATGCACATCTCAAGATGCAATCACAATCTGGGGTAATAAATTCATCTATAGCTACTATTAATGTGTATACGGGTCCTGAGTTTTCAAAGCTCACTTATAACCAGCAACAACAATTAAGTAATCATGTATTTACGGTTTCAAATCTATGGAACAGGATGGCAATACAACTTGTTGAGATATTACCAAACGCTTTAAAAAGTATATATACAAGTCCCGTTATACCAGGAACGGTGCAGCTCACACCTTCTGGAAAATTAATTATTTTAATGAATGACTGTCAGACTACAGGAGGTTATCCTCGAGTGTTACAAGTAGTAGACAGTGATCTTAATAAACTGGCGCAAATGCAACAGGGTAGTCAGTTTTTATTGAACGTTACTTGATTTTCTATGTTCCATGACAATATCACTTAGTAATTGCACCACATCACCTGTGCCTAACATTTCGTCAAGTTTTAAAGCATCTTTTTTAATAGCATCGTGCTTCATCATTGTTGTCCACAGGTTGTTGATGTAATCTGCATAGTCTTGATCTTCATTCCAGTGAGTAAGTTCAAGGCGACGACTGCGGGCATAGATTTTTTGTAAATTCAGTTTGCAAAAAATTAGGGTTGATTGCATAATAATTGGTCTGGCTTCTTTTAAACGTTCGGTTTTTGTTGGTCTTCCCATAAGAAAATTATTGTGGGGGGAAAATTGAACATACGTAAAAGTACTAGGGAAGTGATTATTCTAGTAGGGGTAAATGCCCTTATTTTATTGTTATAGGTAAAATACTACAACCAGTTCATAAACTTCTTGAGCACACCTATTTTTCCTTTGTAAGGAGCATAACGCATGGGTACATCTATCCATGTACCACGACTTACAATTGCCTTTGCATGACTAAAGGTGTAAAAAGATTTCTTGCCATGATAGCTTCCTATTCCTGAGTGGCCTACTCCGCCAAATGGTAACTTATCATTTACAAAATGAACAAGCGTATCATTCATAGCACCTCCACCAAAAGAAAAGCTATCATTAAACCATTTTTTAAAAGATCGCTTTTCGGAAAAAACGTAAGCGCTCAGTGGTTTCTCCATAGAATTTATAATTCTTGAGATGTTCTCTTTGTTTTCATAAGTGAGTACAGGAAGAATTGGGCCAAAAATTTCATCCTGCATAGCTTTATCTTTTAGAGTAACATTATCAAGCACCGTAGGAGCAATGTAAAGTGCATCTTTATTAGTATTTCCACCTTTAAATACCGTGGCATTTTCAAGCATACCTGAAAGTCTATCAAAGTTTTTCTTACTAATGATTCTTGCAAAATCTGGAGATATTGCAGGATCTGCACCATAAGCATTTGTGATTTCCACATCTAGTGCGGTGAGCAACTTATCTTTTACAGAAGTATGCACGAGGATATAATCTGGAGCGATACACGTCTGTCCAGCATTTACAAATTTACCCCACACAATTCGCTTTGCTGCTAGTTGTATTTTCGCAGATTGATCAACGATGCAAGGGCTTTTTCCTCCCAGCTCAAGAGTTACCGGAGTGAGATGCTCTGCAGCTGCTTTGTATACTATTTTACCCACGGGAACGCTTCCTGTAAAGAAGATATAATCCCATCGTTGTGCTAGTAATTCTTGCGCAACCTCCTTAGCTCCTTGAATAACTGCTACATGGCCATTATCAAAAACTTCGGCAATGACCTTAGCTAGTAGTTCTGATGTTTTAGGAGTGAGTTCGCTAGGTTTTAACACAACGGTATTACCAGCCGCTATTGCGCCCACTATTGGTCCTACTGCAAGCTGGAAAGGATAATTCCACGGGGAAATTATGAGCGTAGTGCCATAAGGTTCATACATGATTTTATCACTGGACGGGAAATTTAAAAGCGATGAAGAAACTTTTTTTGGCATCTGCCATTTCCAGATTTCTTTAATGGCTTTATTGAGTTCCATCATGACAATACTCACTTCTGTAGCAACACTTTCAAAAGCTGGTTTTTTAAAATCGGCAGTGAGGGCATTGATAATCTCTTGCTCGTGGTTTTTTATGCTTTCGCGAAAGCGTACCAAACAATCTTTCCTAAAAGCAATACTCTTAGTTTGTCCAGTTGCAAAATAATCTCTTTGTGTCTCTAGTAGTTGAGGAATAGTCACGGCAGTGTGTTTTTACCAAAAATAGGGACTTATTAAGGGAGCCTTGGTGATTTTCTGAAAGATTTAATATAAAGTATTGCTTAAGGATATTGCTATTAACTTAAAAGGTGAAGTATTGAGTTCTTTTTAATTGGTTAAGTATGAATTATATAACACTATTTCTCTATTAAATAAGTCGGTAAATTCTTGTAGAAGTATGTTTTTAATTTAATCAAGTATTTGTAAATCAGTGCTTTAGGTGTGAATTTGCTAAGTTGGTTATCGGCAGCTTTATTATTATAAACTCCCTAGTTGATATTAGAATAATAATTTTATCAATTCCAAACACACTATACTTTTGAAGGAACTTAATAAATACAGCAAAGCGGTCACTCAAGACCCTACGCAACCAGCAGCTCAGGCTATGCTTCACGCAATAGGCCTCACAGACGAAGATTTTAAAAAACCACTTGTAGGTATTGCTAGTACAGGTTACGAAGGTAATCCATGTAATATGCATTTAAATAAGCTAGCTGTCGATATTAAAAAGGGTGTACAGACATCTGATTTAGTAGGTTTGATTTACAATACAATAGGTGTAAGTGATGGTATATCGATGGGAACTCCTGGTATGCGATACTCTCTACCTTCTCGTGACATCATAGCCGACTCCATGGAGACGGTAGTACAAGCAATGTCTTATGACGCGCTTATTACAGTTGTGGGATGTGATAAAAATATGCCTGGAGCTTTAATGGCACAGCTACGCTTAGATAGACCATCCATACTTGTTTATGGAGGAACTATCGCACCGGGCTGCCATGAAGATAAGAAGCTGGATGTGGTATCTGCTTTTGAAGCATGGGGAGAGAAAGTAGCAGGAACCATAAGCGAGAAAGAATTTAAGACAGTAGTAAAAAAAGCATGTCCAGGAGCTGGAGCATGTGGCGGTATGTATACTGCAAATACAATGGCTTCTGCTATAGAAGCCTTAGGAATGAGCTTGCCATATACAAGTTCAAACCCAGCAGTTTCTCCAAATAAAACAGCAGAATGCGCTAGAGTAGGAGCTGCTTTGAGAAACTTGATAGAAAAAGATATTAAGCCCTCAGATATTGTGACGCGTAAGTCATTAGAAAACGCAGTAAAATTAGTAACTGTTTTAGGCGGATCTACAAATGCAGTATTGCATTTTCTTGCAATCGCAAAAGCAGCACAAATCGATTTTAAATTAGAAGATTTTCAAAAAATAAGCGATACGACTCCATTTCTAGCAGATTTAAAACCTTCTGGAAAATACTTAATGGAAGACCTGCACAAAGTGGGAGGTGTTCCTGGCGTATTAAAATATATGCTTGATCAAGGGATGCTTCACGGAGACTGTATGACCGTAACCGGCAAAACCATTGCAGAAAATCTAGCTGAGGTTGATCATCTAAAAGCAGATCAAGATGTAATTCATACCGTAGAGAATCCTATCAAGGCTACAGGGCACATCCGTATACTGTATGGAAATATAGCAAGCGAAGGTTCGGTTGCAAAGATTACTGGGAAGGAAGGATTACATTTTCGTGGAAGCGCACGTGTGTTTAATGGTGAGTATGAGGCAAACGCAGGGATAGGTGCAGGTAAGGTGAAGAAAGGAGATGTTGTAGTAATACGATATGAAGGGCCGCAAGGTGGTCCAGGAATGCCAGAAATGCTGAAACCTACAGCAGCAATCATGGGCGCAGGACTTGGTAAAGATGTAGCACTTATTACAGATGGACGATTTTCTGGTGGAACACATGGTTTTGTAGTGGGACATATTACTCCAGAAGCACAGACAGGTGGTGGTATTGCGCTCATAAATGATGGAGACATCATTGTAATTGACGCAGAAAAGAACACCATAAATATGGAAATAAGTGAGGAAGAATTGGCAAGCCGTAAAGCAAACTGGATTGCTCCTCCACTTAAAGTACAAAGAGGATCGCTCTACAAATATGCAAGAATGGTTTCTTCTGCAAGTGAGGGCTGTGTTACTGATGAATTTTAAGATAATAACAAGGAATTACCTGCGAGTTTTTCCTTTTGTATTATACAAAGGACACTGAAAGAGTTTACAGCTTTAAGAAGATAATAAACAAGGGCACGTTTAAAAATAATGCCACATAAATACCTGTATATGGAGACAAAAACCATACATAATCCAGCAAAGACAACTACCACGATGAGCGGTAGCGAGGCATTAATTCACTGTTTACTGGCAGAGGGAGCAGATTTAATTTATGGATATCCCGGAGGGGCGATCATGCCATTTTACGATCAGTTGCATATACATCAAGATAAGATACATCACGTACTCACACGTCATGAGCAAGGTGCGACGCATGCTGCTCAAGGATTTGCTAGAGCAACTGGAAAAGTTGGAGTTGCTATTGCGACTTCAGGACCAGGAGCCACAAACCTAATAACAGGTATTGCAGATGCTCAGATAGATAGTACACCTATGGTTTGTATTACTGGGCAAGTAGGTTCACACCTATTAGGAAGTGATGCTTTTCAAGAGACAGATATTATAGGGATTTCTACACCTGTTACAAAGTGGAATCATCAAATTACAAGTGCTAAGGAAATTCCAGAAGTACTGGCAAAAGCTTTTTATATAGCGCGTTCTGGAAGACCAGGACCTGTATTAATTGATATAACAAAGGATGCCCAGTTTGAAGAATTTGAATTTTCTTATGAAAAATGCGAACACATACGTAGTTATGTGCCCGTACCAGAAGTAAAGCAAGAACAATTACAAGCAGCTGCAGAGGCTATTAATAATGCAAAACAACCCATGATTGTATGGGGGCAAGGCGTTATTCTTGGTGAAGCAGAAGAGGCCTTTAAAGCCTTTGTAGAAAAATCTGGAATCCCAGCTGCGTGGACAATCCTTGGAGTCTCGGCAATTCCTACAGATCATCCGCTTAATGTGGGTATGGTGGGGATGCATGGTAATTATGGGCCTAATGTACTTACTAACCAATGTGATGTATTAATTGCAATTGGGATGCGTTTTGATGACCGTGTGACAGGGAATCTTGAAAGCTATGCAAAGCAAGCTAAAGTGATCCATTTTGAAATAGATCCAGCTGAGGTTAATAAAAACGTAAAAGCAGATATACCGGTATTAGGCAACTCTAAAGAGACCCTAGAAAGAATATTGCCGCTGATAGAAAAGAAAGAACATACTGCGTGGCATCAAAAATTTAAAGACCATTACAACATAGAATTTGATAAAGTAATAAAGAACGACATTCACCCTACAAAGGAAGGATTAACTATGGGAGAGGTCATAGAGCTTATCAATACTAAAACAAATGGTGAGGCCATTATTGTAAGCGATGTGGGACAACACCAGATGATTGCTTGTCGTTATGCAAACTTCAAAAAATCTAAAAGTAACATCACTTCTGGAGGTCTAGGGACGATGGGCTTTGCCCTTCCAGCAGCAATAGGAGCTAAGATGGGAGCGCCAGATCGCGAAGTAGTAGCGATTATAGGTGATGGTGGTTACCAGATGACCATACAAGAGCTTGGCACTATTTTTCAAACCGGAGCTGCAGTAAAGATTGTAGTGCTCAATAATGAATTTTTAGGAATGGTGCGCCAGTGGCAGCAACTGTTTTTTGATAAGCGTTATGCCAGCACAGAGATGAAGAACCCCAACTTCTGTAAGATAGCAGAGGCTTATGATATTGAAGCTCAGAAAGTCACTGACAGAAGTACACTAGAAGATGCTATTACTCGTATGATTGCTTCAAAAAATAGTTTCTTTCTAGAAGTAATGGTAGAAAAAGAGGACAATGTATTCCCTATGATTCCTACAGGAGCATCAGTATCAGATATACGCTTAGCATAGTAATATCATCGATTATATAGAACAGCCTAAACGGTTTTGCTACAATAAAATAATTAGTACTTAAACTCAACATCTATGAGTGAGCAAATAACAACATATACGGTAACAATATACAGCGAGAATAACATTGGGCTACTCAATCGTATCTCTGCTATATTTCAACGTCGTAAGATTAATATTGAGAGTCTCTCTGCCTCAGAAAGTGAGATAGATGATGTCTTTAAGTTTACACTAGTGGTAAATATTACAGAACATCAAATGGAGAAAATTAAAGGTCAGATAGAACGCCAGGTTGAGGTTATCAAAGCTTTTTATCATACCGATGAGGAGACCATTTTTACAGAAAGTGCACTTTTCAAAATCAAATCTGAGTTGCTTTTTGAAGAGCCTCAAATTCAGAATATTATTAAAGATAGCCATGCGCGCATAGTCACTGTAAACAGAGACTTCTTTGTGCTAGAAAAGTCAGGGCGCAGGTCTGAGATTGATTTGGTGCACCGCGAGTTAAAACCTTTTGGTATCATGCAGTTTACTCGTTCGGGTAGAATTGCAGTTACTAAGACAGAGATGCCTATCTCTTCATTATTACAACAAATAAGGAATGAGCAGGAGGCCGCTTTCGCGAAAGCGTAACACCTCAAATACAGAGTCTAAAAACAATAACTAATCATTATAAAGACGTATTTATAACCACCGTCTTTACCGAAAATTAATTAGAATGAACTACTTCAACACATTGCCACTTAGAGATCAACTGGCACAACTAGGGAAATGCCGCTTTATGGATGCTAGCGAGTTTCAAGATGGAATAGCAGCTATAGAAGGCAAGAAGATTGTGATTGTAGGTTGCGGTGCGCAAGGTCTTAATCAAGGGCTTAACATGCGTGATAGCGGTTGTGATATTTCATATGCACTACGTGAAGGTGCAATTACAGAAAAGCGTCAGTCTTTTAAGAATGCAACAGATAATGGATTTACAGTAGGTACGTATGAAGAACTTATTCCTACTGCAGATTTAGTGTTGAATCTTACGCCAGATAAGCAGCATACCTCTGTAGTAAAAGCAGTAATGCCATTAATGAAAAAGGGAGCTACGCTCGCTTATTCTCACGGTTTTAATATTGTAGAAGAGGGAATGCAAGTACGTGAAGATCTCACGGTAATCATGGTGGCACCTAAGTGTCCAGGGTCTGAGGTAAGAGAAGAATATAAAAGAGGTTTTGGAGTACCTACCTTAATTGCAGTACACCCTAATAATGATCCAGAAGGGAAGGGGCTAGCGCAAGCAAAAGCCTATGCAGCAGCGACAGGAGGACACAGAGCAGGTGTTCTAGAGTCTTCTTTTGTGGCTGAGGTAAAGTCTGATCTTATGGGCGAGCAAACCATACTTTGTGGAGTGCTACAAACGGGCTCAATCCTTTGTTTTGATAAAATGGTAGAGAAAGGAATTGACCCTGCATATGCTGGAAAATTAATCCAGTATGGCTGGGAAACCATTACAGAAGCCTTAAAACACGGCGGAATCACAACGATGATGGATCGTCTCAATAATCCGTCTAAGATTAAAGCCTTTGGTCTAGCCGAGGAATTAAAAGAAATTATGCGTCCGCTATTTGAGAAGCATATGGACGATATTATCTCTGGTCACTTCTCAAAAACTATGATGGAAGACTGGACAGCAGATGATAAGAATCTTCACAAATGGAGAGCTGCTACGGGTGAAACTGCTTTTGAAAAACAAGAAATCACTACTGAAGAGATTACGGAGCAAGAATATTTTGATCACGGAGTACTCATGGTAGCCATGGTGAAAGCAGGAGTGGAGCTCGCTTTTGAAACCATGACCGCTGCAGGAATTATAGAAGAAAGTGCGTATTATGAGTCACTACATGAAACGCCTCTTATTGCAAATACGATTGCTAGAAAGAAGCTTTTTGAGATGAATCGTATTATTTCTGATACAGCAGAGTATGGTTGCTATCTTTTTGATCATGCTTGTAAACCGTTATTAACCGACTTTATGAAGAAGGTCGATACCAATATTATAGGTTCCGCTTTCGCGAAAGAAAATGATGTAGATAATCAAGAACTTATAGCTGTAAACGATGCTATACGCAATCATCCGGTTGAGGAAATAGGGGCTACACTACGAAGGGCTATGGTTGCAATGAAGAAAGTAAAAACAGCCTAAACAGAAGAGGTGCATTATTAATCTATAAAAGATTAGGGTAAAGTAAAGTTCAGAATAACAAGTATGGATACTATGTGTAAATGACGGTAGCAACAACAATATTTATTCCCACGTTAAAGTCTATTACAGACGCAGCAAATAGGGTGAAGAAGGTTGCCATAAAAACACCATTTATGCGCAGCTTTACATACTCAACCAAGTTTGATGCAGAAGTTTTTTTAAAGCGTGAAGACTTACAGCAAGTTCGCAGTTACAAAATACGAGGCGCTTACAATAAGATAAGCACGCTTACAGATAAACAAAAAGAAGTAGGCATCGTATGTGCTAGTGCTGGTAATCATGCCCAGGGCGTAGCTTTATCATGCTCACGTTTAAGTATTCATGGCACCATTTTTATGCCTTCTACTACACCTAATCAAAAGGTGGAGCAAGTAGAAATGTTTGGTGGGGAGTGGATTACTGTAGTGTTAGAAGGTGATACTTTTGATGATGCTTTTGCTCGAGCCAGCCAAGTTTGCACCACAGAAGGGAAAACGTTTGTACATCCCTTTGATGACGAAAAAATAATAGAGGGCCAGGCGACTGTAGGCTTAGAGATTTTAACGCAGTCTGAGCAGCCGCTAGATTATGTTTTTGTTCCAGTAGGTGGGGGAGGATTGATAGCTGGATTGTCTAGCGTTTTTCATCACCTATCACCTAAAACGAAGATTATAGGAGTAGAGCCAGCGGGAGCTCCTGCGATGCTCACGTCGCTCTCTCAAAAAGAAAATACTACGCTAGATGAGATTGATAAGTTTGTCGATGGTGCAGCGGTACAACGAGTAGGCGATCGCAACTTTGCAATTGTTCAGCAGTTTGTAGATAGGGTAGTTACCGTTTCCGAAGGTAAGATATGCCAGACCATTCTCGATTTATATAACAGAGATGCTATAGTAGCAGAACCTGCGGGCGCAATGACGCTCGCCGTACTAGATCAATTTACTGAAGAAATAAAAGGTAAAAATATCGCTTGTATCGTAAGCGGAAGCAATAATGATATCACCCGTACCGCCGAAATTAAGGAGCGTGCGCTGTTGCATCGAGGCTTGAAGCATTATTTTATTGTGAAGTTTCCGCAGCGAGCGGGTGCTTTAAAAGAGTTTGTGGCTGAGGTACTCGGACCTACAGATGATATCACCTATTTTGAATATTCAAAAAAGACGAGTAGGGAACAAGGTCCCGCAATTGTAGGTCTTGAAATAAAATCTTCAAAAGATTTACAGCCGCTTCTCGATAGAATGCGTGCGCGTAAATTTTATGGTGAGTATCTCAATGATAAACCAGAGTTATTTCAACTGCTTGTTTGAGTGTGATCACATTTTCGCGAAAGCGTATCAAACCGTATAAAGCAAAAAGCTCAAATTCATATCACGAATTTGAGCTTTTCTTTTGTATGTCTAGCGGTTATGCTACTTGTGGTAAACTGCGTGTTAACCACCCACTTTTACCTGCTGTTGCGATGGCGTATGGAGTAATCCAGAACAAGCCAAAGGTATAGAGTAAACTGTATGAGTATGCATAAAATGACTCGGCGATATTGTATTTTTTACCATAAAATAGGGCAGGGAACGTTGATAATATCAAAATACTTACTAGCGTAGATGTTAAGAATAATACCGGGTGAGTCGCTATGAAAAATAACATAAAAGCGAGGAAAGGATAGGTCATGATAATCTCTAGTGACTGACTAATAAATAGTAATCGGGTACCTGCTTTTGATTCTTTTCTAAAGTCTGTAAACACATATTTTGCCATTGCAATATTCTCACGTACGTTACTTCTTCCCCATCTAATGAACATTTTATAAAGTCCTTTGTAGTTTTCTGGGACATTAGTATAAGCAAATGCATTTTTCTGGAAAAGTACGTGTTTACCTTGGCTAAGAATCATATTAGTCATCGCGCGATCCTCACCTATGTCTGATGGTTTTCCCATAAAGGTTTGATCAATCCATTCTTCTAGACATGCAAAAACAGCATCTCTTCTATAGGCAGCTAGTGCGCCAGGTGTACATAATACAGAGTTAAGATTACTCTCTGCAGATCGTACAAACTCAAAACTTAATACAAAACTTACGTCAAGCATTTTTGGTAATAATGCTTTCTCATTATTTAATACTCTTATGTTACCTGCTACGGCACCACAATCTTCATTATTGACAAATGGACTTACTAGATTACGAAGCGTGTCTGGAGTAACAATAGAATCACTGTCTACGGTAATAAAAACTTCACCAGATCCTTCGTGAAAACCACGATATAATGCGTGACGTTTGCCCATGTTTTTAGATTGTTGGCATATAGAAACACGGTTTCCTAATTCTCTTTTAGCCACTTGCATCCAGTGCCATGTGTCATCTTGACTTCCATCATCTATAGATAATAGTTGGATTTTTTCTACGGGATAATCACTAGCAGCAAGACTTTGCAGTGTTGCATATACTTGTTTTCCTTCATTATAAGCAGGTACAATCACAGTTACAGTAGGCAACTCTGCATCTGTAACAGATGCTACAGGTTTGTAACGGAAATAGTTATAGAGAGTATATAAAAAGAAGGCACTTTTATAGGCAAGAAAAACTGATGCAACTGTCATAAATGCATAGCCAAACACGGTGCTTTTACGTTCAAAATCAAGTTGTGAAAAATCATAACGCAGCATGTATGCGATATATGCAGATATCACTAGCAGTAAGAAAGTTGTAATGAGAACCGTGGTTCCCCATGGATTTACAGCTATTTTTTTTGCAATTGAATGTTTCTTGCTAGCAGTTGATGCTAATTCTTCTGGAAGGTTGTTGTTAGTGTCCATATTTTTTGAATCAAGGTTCTATATCAAGTTGAGGTAGTTTTACGGACGGGGAAGTGATTTGGATTTTTGATGAGGTCACTTTAACAAGAAGTTAGGTTTCTTAACAATTATTAATTGGTTTTATGTTAAAGAAAAAAGCCAACTCGCAGTAACGAGTTGGCTTTAGTTATAAGTTCGCTTTCGCGAAAGCGTAAGTAATTATTCAATAATTGTTGCGCCTTCAGGAATGTCAAAGTAGCTTTTTTCAACCTCTGGATTAAAGCGGATGTTGTCTATCGTAATATTAGTAATATGCTCTCCAGCTTCTTCATCTTTTGTTAACCAGTACGTGTGGAAACCTGTAGGGAGTTCAATACCGTTTACAATTGTTGTTCCTTGAACTTCCATAAGTTTTTCTGGAGCAGCGCCGCCATTAGGGAAATATTTAGGGTATGACACGATGTAACGTACAACAGCAACTTTATTGTCTTCCTTACCTACGTAGATAATATAATAATCATCTGGAGCGTCTCCAGTACCTTCACTAAAGGTAATTTTAACGACGTCATAATTATTATCCTTAAACGTTTTATCCTCTAGTTTTTCAAGGTTAACTCCTTCACCGTCTAAGATAAAAGGTGAGCCTGCAAGGTAATATGGAGTAAGTGCCCAGAAGCGCATGTCAAAAGGAAATGCTGTTGAGTCTGTTACTTGTTTCCAAGCTTTTTCTCCATCCCATCCAAAACGCTGCGTCGTATCTTCTGGATTCCAGTGTACTGCTTTATTATTCCACGTGTCTAGTGTCTCATCTGTATAGCGACGAGTACTTCCATCTAATGGAACATAATCAAAACGAAAGGAAAGTGGTCCGTTTTCAAAAAATCGTTGCAGTCCACCATGAGCCTCCATAGATTGCCAAACAATCTTTCCAGCCTCAGTACTATTTAGTCTTTTTTCAGTTTTGGCCACACGCTCGGTGATCCATGAAGTTTCAACCTTTGCAAGGTTCTCATTTACAGTAGCTGCTTCTGGTACAGGCGTAGCAGTTGTGTTTTCTTGTTTGCAAGATGTAATTGTAAGCAGTGCACTGGCTGCTATAGTAAGAAATGTATATTTCATAATTATGGTTAGGTTATTAATCATCTAAAGTCATGCAAAGCTGACCAAACTTACAGCGAAGTATGTTAGTATTTTCTTAAAATTTAAAGTGTT